>ERZ772973.564-NODE-564-length-17335-cov-3.33646_pt1 | contig 17335 bp, 13 predicted proteins | sample MGYA00580672_ERZ772973 | MGnify/ENA primary metagenome ERZ772973 (study PRJEB29015, sample SAMEA2737938) | human oral metagenome | biome: human oral; feature: human-associated habitat; material: dental | place: China | collected 2152 ... | reverse complement strand
GATGTCCATCTCGGACATGTCCGCCCAGACCTCGTCGCCAGCCAGAACGACTTCCTGGTTCTGGTCGATCTCTTCCTCCTCGCCCAGGTCCTCGCGCGTGATGACGGGAGCGACCGTGAACGGCAGGATCTCGATCGGAGCGGTCGGAGCGCCGGCCGTCGAGGCCTCGGAAATCGACGCGAGCGTACGCGCCGGCGGGGGAGCGGCCACATAGGACGCGCGGAAACGAACGAGGCCGTCGCCGCCCGCCTTCAGGAAGCCCGAACCTGGCAGCGGGGGCAGCTTCGCGGCGTCGGGAATACCCAGGACCTCACGAGAGTCGTTCTCCGTGAAGGTCTTCAGCGCAATGCGGTACGACAGGTGCGACTCCAGGCCGCGCGCCTTACCCAGATCCATCTTCTGCGAGGCGAGCAGCAGGTGCACCGACAGGGATCGGCCCAGACGGCCGATCATGATGAAGACCTCGCCGAACTCCGGCTTGGCCATCAGCATTTCCGTGAACTCGTCCAGGACGATGAACAGGGCCGGCAGCGGCGGGAACTGATGCTTGCCCGCGAGGCGATCCGCCTCGTAGTCGGACACGTTCGCGTAGTTGCCCGCCTGACGCAGGACCTCCTGGCGGCGCACCATCTCGCCCTGCAGGGCGTCCTGCATACGGTCGACGAGGGAGAGCTCCGACTCTAGGTTCGAGATCATGGCCGACACGTGCGGCAGGTCCGACATGCCGGCGAAGGTCGCGCCACCCTTGAAGTCGACGAGAACCAGGTTCAGCTGCTCCGGAGAGTGGGTGAGCGCCAGGGCCAGCACGAGGGTACGCAACACCTCGGACTTACCGGAGCCGGTCGCGCCGATCAGCAGGCCGTGCGGACCCATACCCTGCTGGGCGGATTCCTTAATGTCGAGGACCACGGGGCGGCCCTCGGGCGTGACGGCGAAGGGGGCGGCGAGGCGTTCGCGTCCTTCGCGGCGCCGCCACTGCTTCTCCGGGTCGAAGTCTCGGATGTCGCCGATGCCGACGAGCTCCATGAGGTCCATCTGGCGGGCCTCGTCCGAACGGCCCACGGGCGTCTCCGCCTCTTCCAGGTTCTGCTGCGTGGCGAAGGGCGTCATGCGGCGGGCCACGGCCTCGGCCTGAACGGCGGTGAGGCGGTCGGCGAACGCCTGCTCAGGCAGGGAGTCCATGGTGACCACGTCGACCACGTCCGCGCCCTTGTGATCCGGGTTGGGGTGGATGACGAGGCGCAGCGCGGTGTGCGACTTCATGGGCGTCCACTCGCGGGCGCGGGACATGATCGTCACGCCGCGCACGCCCACCGCCGAACCGAAGGGGGAGTTGGGCGGGAACTCGGCCCCGTCCAACACGAGGAGGAGGTGGGGCCACTCGGGCATGTCATCGCCCGGGCGGTACGCGCCGCGCATTGCGATGTCGGGGCCGATCATCTCGGCGAGCTCGCGCGGGTCAGTCGAGATCATGCGGCCCGGGCCCACCGCGTCGCGCACGATGGACGAGCGAGCCTGGGGCATCCACTTGACCCACTCCCAGTCGCCCAGTCGATCGGCCGAACACAGGACCGCGATTTTGAGCTTGGAGGGGTCGATGAAGCACGCCAGGTGCATCATGATGGCGCGCATTTCGTAGTAGGCGCTCTCGCCGTCGCCGACGACCTCGATGTGGCTGAAGTCGCCCAGGTAGAGGAACTTGCCGACGTTGTCCGTGTGGTCGTGGACACCGATGAATCGGTCCATGGCGGACAGACACACGACGTCCATCTCCGTCATCGGGTCGATCGGGGGACGCTCGAAAATAAGGCCGAGGGGCTGGGTGCCCGAGCCGTAACGGAACGTCAGCAGGTTGTACGTGTTGCCCTCGCGCGACCACAGGCGCGAACCGTTGGCGGCCAGCGTCACGAGGGCGTCGGGGGAGGGGTAGACCCAGTTGTAGTAGGCGCGCTGCTTCTTTGCGACCTTGCGCACGGACTCGCGCGTCTCAGCCAGGTAGGAGAGGTACTCGCGGCGCTGGGTCTTCACGCGCGTGCGGTACTGGGAGAACTGCCGGTACATGTTGAAGCCGACCATGCCCAGCATGGCGACCAACATGCCGCCGCCCATGAGCATCGAGCGCGTATTGTCGGGGTTCTGCATGGCCATGAAGACCATGACGCCCGTCGAACCGAGCATCGGGACGACCATCATCAGGACGTTACCGATCGATGCGGGCTCGGCCTTCTCCGGCGGCATCTGGATCGCTAGGGTTCCGGAGGGCTGCTCCGGAACCGCGGCAGTCCGCCGTTTCTTGCGTGTAACCATCAGGTCTCCTCGCGCTGTGCGCGTACGTGTTCGATGCGACTGCACCCAGTGTAGCTGAGTGGACTTCCAAGTTTTAACCGGCGGTTAGCGTCGGTGCATTACACTGGGCACTGTTGTTTACCTGAGAACGGAGGTTACATGAGCGCCACCATGGTGTCAGTGACTGTTATCGACTCCGATGGCACCTCCGATTTCGCCGCTCCCGAAGGGACGACGGTCGCGGGCCTGTGCGCCATGCTGGAGATCGATCTGTCCCTTCCCTCCGTGCGCGTCTCCTACGCCGATGGGCGTCCCCTCGACGGCGCAGCTGTCCTCGGTCGTGACCTGCCCGCAGGCTCGACGATCGCTCTGTCCAGTCGCGTCCTGTCCGCTCAGCAGGTGAACGAGGCCTCGGAGCGCCAGGAGAACCAGTGGCTGTCCCCGGTCCTCGCCCTCCTCGGCTACTGCTTCATCGTGATAGGTGCGGTTAGCTCGCTGTGCCTCCTGCCGATGCTCGGAGATGCGGCCCTGATTGGCTTTGCTCACCCCGAGGATGGCCCGAAGTGGGCCGTCGAAGTCGCGAAGATCCCGCTGTGGGCGCGCGGCGCGTGTGCCGCCGTGTGCTGCGCTGCTTCCATCCTCCCGCTTTTCGCTTCGCGCATGGTCCGTTCGAGGCCTGCCCTGCTACTCCTGATGCCCGCGCTCGCCGGATATAGCGCGATCGGCTTCGTGTCAATGTCCGGCATCCACGCCCTGTCGGTCGCCCCTGTGATCGGCGTGTGGGTTGCCCTCGCGGTTTCGCTGGCGGTCGTGTCGCTGACGACGACCCCCACCGCGCTCAGCGCCCTCTTCGCGTGGATCGGCGCCACGGCTCTCGTCACGATTGGCGCCTACCCGATGTTCGGCCTCATCGACATCGCTCCGCTGGCTCTCCTCCTCGGAGTGTTCCTGTTCCTGATGGCGCCCCGTTTTGCGCTGCGTGTGCCCGACAGCCAGCTCATTGATTCCGCGTCGGTGCAGACGATCGCGTCGCGCATTCGTCAGCCTCCCGCGCAAAAGCCCAGCACGCTGACCGGCGGCCGTATGGCGGACGCCCTCGGGCACACCGACGCTCGGTACACCCTCCTGGTGGCCGCCTCGACGCTGTTCATCCTGGTCGGCGGCATTCCCCTGGCATATACGGTGACTCCCGCGATCACGTTGGGCAGAGGCCTCGGCGGCTTTATCTTCGTCATCATGTCCATCGTGACCCTATTGACGGCACCGCGGGGAATTCGCGCGCATGTCGGTCAGATCCTGCCTCGCGTCGCCGCTGTGGGCGTCGGGTGTGCGTTCCTGTTTGGCAAGTGGTCGCAGTCCTTGGCGGTGGGGACCAGCGAAGCAACGTACTCGCTGTTCCCCCTGCTCCCGTTGTCCATCCTGCTGATTATCGCGATCGCGACGGTCCTGTGGATGACGCTGCACGTTCCTAAGGGCGACGCCGCCCTTTCGGGGACGATCCTCGACTTCTTGCAGACTTTCTGCATCTTTACACTCCTTCCCGCGGCGGTTATCTCCTCGGGTCTCTTCGAGTTTGCTTGGAGGGCAGTCCTGTAATGGCTGATACGACGAAGACTCCTTTCGCCCACGCGCCCGCATCGCGGCTCGTCGGCGCGTATCTCATCGACCTGCTGATCCTCGGGGTCCTGCTTGGTGTGACGTGGTACGTGCACTTCACGGCGTGGACGATTGGAATGGTCACCGCCGAGGCCGTGGTTGCCTCCGCGCTCATGCTCGGCGCATCGGGCCGGACGCCGGGCATGGCCCTCATGCGTGTGTGCCTGATCCGCGACGAGGACGACGCGCAGACTCCGTCGCTCGGCGCGGCGCTGGGCTACACGGCCCTCGCCGTCCTCCTCCAAGTCACCGGCGTGGGCCTGCTTGCCTCGTATGCGATGGTCCACGACGGGCGCACCTGGCTGAGCGGCCCCACCCGCACCCGCTTCGTCGACCTGCGCAAGCACGCGGCGCTCGCGGCTGGCCCTGGCGAGGTTGAGCGCTCCGAGCGTCCGAGCCGGGCTCTCAGCGATTTCGATAGCGTTCGCGGGGAAGCCGATCAGTGGAGTGCCCCCGCTGCGCCGCTGACGCCCGTGCCTTCTTCGGCGCCGGACTACTCGGCACCCGGTCAGCGCGCGAACGACCCCTACGGGGAGGATTACAGCGCACCCGCAACGCCGGCGGTCTCCCCGCTGCCTGCTGCGCCCAGCGTTCCTGCTGCGCCCAGCGTTCCTGCTGCGCTCAGCGTGCCTGCTGCACCGGCTGCTCCCGCAGTGCGCGAGCCCAACGAGTTCGACACACTCCTCGCGCCGCCCCAGGGCGCGCCGGATACTCATCGCCCCGCGCCTCAGCGTCCCGCAGCGCCGTCCACGCCCGCCGCTCCCGCGGTGCCCGCTGTGCCTGCCGCGCCTGCCGCGCCTGCCGCTCCCGCCCAGGTTCCCGCCCTGCCCAGCTGGGGAGCTCCCACTCAGCAGGTGTCCCCTCAGCCCGCCCAAGCCTCGTACGGTGGGGGAGGGCAGTATGCGGCTCCCGCATCCGGTGTGCCTGGCCCTCCGCCGAGTCGCCGCGACGTGCAGACTGTGCAGCGCTCCGGCGCGTCCCAGTGGGGTGGTGCCGGCCAGTCTCAGTGGGGTGTGCCGGTGACGCCGCCGCGCACGCAGCTTCTGTGGCTTATCTTCGACTCTGGGCAGCGCGAGCTCATCGACATGCCGGTGACGCTTGGGCGTGCACCCGCAGCCGTCGAGGGATCGCGAGCGGTCGTCGTCCCTGATGCCACGATGTCGCTCTCGCGTACGCACATGCGCCTGGGCCCCACGGCCACCGGTGCCTGGATCGAAGACTCCTTCTCCGCGAACGGCACGCAGATTCGCACGCCCGACGGACGCGTCATGGAACTGACGGGTGGACAGGCGGTCGAGGTGCCCGCCGGTACCGAGGTCATCATGGGTGATCGGCGAGCCACGATCGTCTACGCCGACGCCGATTCGGTGCACTGACCCTGTTGGCGGGCGATCCCTCGCCACGTTGATTCTCTCGTGCGTCGGTCGTGTCTCCGCGTTGATCGTCTCGCTGCGCCGATCCTTTGAATGGTCACCGCCGCCGTCCCGACACGGGACGGCGGCGGTTGTGTATGCGCTCGCGCCCACCCCGATTTAACCGACTGGGAAATTCTTGTGGGTGGGGTCGGAAAATACCTAGCTGGTCGCTTGTGTGCACGGAAATGGTCTGTCGTAGCGCGGAATCGGACGCTCGTGGCTACGGAAAAGGGCCGCCCCAAAGGGGCGACCCTTTTCCGTAGCGCTAGGCGCTCATGCTCTCAGAAGCGGGCAGCGTTGGACTGGTCCGTCTGCTGGTAGTTGGAGCGAGCCGAGTCAACGGCGGAGGAGGTGCGGCGCAGCACGTCCTTCAGGCCCTCGAGGCCCTGGTTCCACTGACGCTGAGCAACGTCGTAGGCTTCCTGCGTCTGGCCTTCCCACGACGAGCGCAGCTGGTTCAGCGTCTGCTCGAGATCGTCGAGGCAGTTCTGCAGGTTAGCGGCACCGGTGTTGATGTCAGCGGCAGCGGCGTCAAGAGCGCCGTAATTTACCTGGAAATCCATGTCAGTCTCCTAATCTAATCTCTCACAGGCCGCCGAGCAGCTGAGCGAACGAGTTCTCGGTCTCGGACTCGTTGGCTTCCATCGACGAATCGGTGGCGCGCAGGTTGTCAGCGAGATCCTGAAGAGCCTGGTTAACCTTTGCTGCGTTCTCCTGCCACTGAGCCATCAGCGAAGAGAACTGCACCGACGCAGCGCCCTGCCAGGAGCTGCCGATGGTCGACAGGTCGCCCTCAAGACGCTTGAGGTGGCTGTCGATGTCGGCCTTGGTGGACTCAACCGCCGCGAAACCCTGCTTTAGGGCGCCTTCTGCGGCCCTCTGGTCTGCCATGTGAACCTCCATTTGTATGAGTGGACTCTCTCGCCGGAATGCGTGAGAGCATGGGGACACATGAATACTAACCATGTTTTCATCGTTTTTTTCAATGTTACGGAAAAATCATGACAAAACCTGACCGAGAATCTAGACTTACAGGGTTGTGTCGTGTAGCCAAAAACCCCATCACGCGGCATTCGGGAGGACCCAATGGCATCGAAAACATCACGAGGAGTGGCGCTGATTCCGCTCACGATTACGTACGGCGTTGACCGTAGTGACGTGACGCTTCCGCAGTCGATTCCCCTGGTGGAGCTGCTCCCCGGAATGGTTGAAACGGTGGGCGCTTTCACTGATCAGCCAACGAATGATGGCTTCGCGGTGCGCACGGCCTCGGGCCGTCTGCTCGACCAATCCAAGTCTCTGTCCGCACAGGGAGTGCGCGCCGGTGCGGCCCTCACCCTCGAGCCGCTGGGTGAGGGCGCTTCCGATATGGTCTATGACGACCTCACCGAAGCGGTTGGTCAAGTCGTCGAAAGAGTGTCCACTCCTTGGACGCGTGAGGACGCTCGCACTCTTGCCGCGCTCTCCGCGGCGGGCCTCGTCTTCGTCGCAGCCCTCCTCCTGGCGACTACTCCTCCGGACGCCCTCACCGCCCTGGACCCCAAAGCCGTCACGAGGTACAACGTCATTGCCGGCGCAATCGGCATCGTCGCGGCCCTGCTCGTGACTGCGACGTCCGCCGTGATGACCCGGAAGCACCCGCAGGCAAGCGGCATCGCGCTCGCACACACCGTCCCCTTCCTGACGGCCGCCTCGGCTCTGCGCCTGAGTCAGAGCCACTGGGACACAGCCGGCTGGGGGTGGACCGGCCTCGGCCTCCTGATCGGCTCCCTCGCGGTTCTCGCGCTGCCCAAGCGGTCCCGTATCTCCATCGCGGCCCCTCTTGTCGTCGGTACGGTCTTGGCTGCCACCGGCCTCCTGGTACGACTCGGCCAGCTCTCTCAGGCCGGTATCTCCGCCATCCTCTTCGCCCTGGTGATCGTTCTTCTTCAGGTCGCGCCCTGGATCGCGCTGGCCCACATCCCCGTGCGCATCCTGGATGCCGACACAACTGAGCAGATTCCCGCGAAGGGCATCACCGACCAGATCAGCACCTCCTTCATGTTCGTCGTTGCCCTGCGCGCCGGCGGGGCAATCGCCGCTCTCTTCCTGGCCGTCGCCTTGATGACGGCACCCGAAACGCGCTCGGTCTCCCTGCCGCTGACTCTCATCGTGCTCGGCGCGGTCTCCCTTGTTCTTCAGACGCGTTCGATCCGCGCTCGCGTTGAGGTGCTTCTCGGTGCTCTCACCGGCCTCATCGTGATCCTCGTTGCCGCTGTGCTCGGCGCCTACGCGGACCCGAGGACCATGCCGTGGCTGACGCTGTCGGCGATCGCGACTGCCCTCGTCCTCGTCATCACGAACGTCGTCGGGCCTCGTGCTCGCCCGCACCTGACGCGCATTGCCGACACGATCTCGGTGCTGTCGCTGTTTGTCCTGCTTCCCCTGGCCGTCTACCTGTGGAGCTGAGTCATGCCGTCGAGTAAAGACATTCTCGAAGCCCAGCGCTTTAATCGAAACCGCCTGATCACGGCCTTCACCTCCGGCACGCCCGACGGGCGCGAAGTCGACACGCCCTCGCCCGTACGCCCCCTTATTTTCGGGCTCGTGGTCGCCGTTATTCTCAGCGTGGTTGGAATCGGCATGCGTGTTTTCGCGCCGAGTCCCCAGCTCGGGGAGGCACAGTACCAGCTGGTTGATGTCAAGGGGACGGGGGCCCGCTATTTCTGGGCAAACGGCGTTCTTCATCCCATTGCGAACGTGACCACCGCTAAGCTCCTCAGCCCCGAATCGAAGCTGCCCTACATCCAGGCCTCAGCGTCGTCACTCGAGAACATTCCGCGCGGTGCCCAGATCGGTCTGCCCGACGTCCCCGATGACGTTCCGCAGCCCGACATGCTGAGTAAGCAGTGGCTCTCCTGCGACATGGAGTCCGGATACCACACGTGGATCGCCAAGGAACTGCCTGCGGCGAATTTTCCGGTGAAGCAGGCGACATCCGCGCTCGTTCAGGCGACCGGCAGTGGAGATAAGTACTTCGTCGATCGGGAAAAAGGCAAGAAGTACTACATCGACTCCAGCGTGAGCCGCCTGGGTGACTGGGCGCTGTCCTTCCAGAACCTCACCAGCTATCCGATCACCGTCGAACCCGAGTGGCTCGACCTCTTCCCTTCGGGCACGCCTCTGCGTCCCTGGAGCTACAACGACATCGAAAACGCGGGGCAGCCTGCCACGAACCTGCCCGGCGACCTGAAGAACGAGGGCATCACCATCGGAATGGTCCTCGATCAGGTCGACTCCACCGGTCAGGTCAAGAACTCCTACCTGGTGATCGACGACTCGAATCTGGTGGTCTTCAACTCGACTGCGGCGCGCCTGTATCAGGACGCCCCGCCCTCGAAGAAGTTCCCCACCGAGATGTTCAAGTACGTCGAGCCCGTCCGGGCCGTCTTCGTTGGTGACGATTGGCCTGCCGTCGAGGACTTTGAATCGCCCGAGTGGTTCGACGAGAGCCGCGACGCGGCCAGCCGGACGGTCCTGTGCGCCCAGATGGACACCACTGATCGACTCAATCCGACGTTCGACCTGGTCACCATGCCTGAAAAGCGTGCGATCGAAGCGTCCTATGACGCGGAATCACTGCAGTCCCCGAAGGGGCCGTCCACGACGCGCAACGTCACTGTCGCGGGCGGATCTGGCGCCCTCCTCGCCCTCACGTCCGGCGGTGGCGGCGAGGCTGCGTCCTACGTCTTCATCTCCGATATGGGCTTCCGTCACTCCCTCGGAGATGTTCCGGCCGTCTCCATGAACGCCCTCGGGTGGCAGTCATCCGAGGCCGCGTCGGTCCCGCGCGCATGGGGCGAGCTCATCCCGCCGGGCTCTGAGATGTCTCCGAAGGCCGCCGCCACCTCAGTGGGGATCAAGTGAGCGCCCGCCGCGCGCGTTCCCGGTCTTTGGGCCGAGGCCTCGTCGGGGCCTCGCTGATCGCAGGACTCGCGCTCGTGCCTATCGCCGCGCCGGTCTTCTCGCCTGATGACTCCGGTGCGTTCGGCCCCGGCGTCGCCCACGCGGACCCGGTACCGACCCCGAGCGTGCGTCCGACGCCGACGGCGACTCCCTCGTCGTCGGCGACGACCCCCGCAAGCGATTCCGAGGGCGGCGAATGCTCGCAGAACTCGCCCTCGTACATCAAGCAAACGCCCGCCATCTTCGACGCTGTTGGAGTACGTCGTGCCTGGGAGGTCTCACGAGGCCGCGGCGTGACGGTCGCGATCATCGACTCGGGCGTAGCCGCCGGCAACCAGCACTTCCAGGGGTCGGATGGCCCCGTGGTACTCCCAGGCATCGACCTGAGCGGTGAAAACACCGACGGGCGCGTCGACGTCGGCGAACACGGTACCGCCATCGCGGGCGCGATCGCCGCGCAGGAGCTGCCCAAGGAGATGGGATCGGGCCTCGTCGGCGTCGCCCCCGAGGCGAAGATCCTCCCGGTGCGCGTCGAGACCGGTCTTCAGGAAAACCGCCCGCAGAAGGAAGGCGAAGAGACCTTCATGTCGAAGGTGGCCCGCGGGATCCAGTGGGCCGCCGACCAGGGCGCGCAGATCATCGTCGTCGCCCAGTCAGCCCCCGATGGCGACCCCCAGCTGGAGGCCGCGATTAACGCAGTGCGCGGCAGGGCCCTCGTCGTGGCTTCCACCGGCAACGTGTACCAAGGGCAGGAAACGGATCACGTCGTCTACCCGGCCGCGTACCCGGGTGTGCTGGGGGTGACCGCCTCGAACGCCGATGGTTCGGCTTCGGAGCAGCAGGTGCACGGCGCGCACGTCAAGCTCGCTGTGCCTGCGGGCGTCATTCTCACGACCTGGTTCGACCAGGCCGACTGCCTCGTCGGTGGATACGAGGGGGACCAGCCCCTGCCGTCGTCGTCCTATGCGACCGCATACGCGGGCGGCTTCGCGGCCCTTGTGGCCTCGGCGTACCCCGATGAGGGGCCCGACATGTGGAAGTATCGCCTTGAAGTGACCGCCCTGCGCGGTACCGCCGATCAGCGCACTGACGCCCTTGGCTGGGGTGTTGTCGCTCCCTTCGATGCCCTCACCTTCACCGACATCGGCACAAGGTTCGGGCCCGAACATCCCAACGCTGCAGAGCATCCCGCTCCGGCTCGGCCCGCCGTGGCCTCGGCGGACTTGGCGTCCCGCGATAACAACCTGACGATTCGCACCTACATCGTGTCCGCGATTGCGGTCCTCGGGGCCTCGCTGCTCGGAGGCCTCGTGATCCTCTCTCACTTGCGCGGTAGGTCCGCCGTCGTCGAAGACTCCGAAGAGGACCTGTCATGACAACTCGGACAACGCGACGCTGGGGTAGGAGCGTGGGAGTTCTTGCCGGAACCCTCGCGCTCAGCCTCGGAGCGAGCCTTGCCCCCGTTGCGCCGGCTTACGCCGCCGACCCGCCGGTGACCGCTGACAAGCAGGACTACTACAAGTACTACAAGCTCAAGTCCATTCACGATCAGGGAATCACAGGTAAGGGCGTCACCATCGCGGTCCTGGACGGTGCCGTGAACCCGAACATCCCCGAACTCAAGGGTGCGAACATTCAGGATCGGACGCCCTGCGTCAAGGAGTCGGCGCCCGAGAATGCGGCACACGGCACCACTGTCGCGCAGATCCTGGTCTCGCCCGAGTTTGGTGTGGCGCCCGACGCGACGCTCTACACCTACACGATCCCCCTGTACGGCGATAAGTCGAACTGCACGCTCTCCGGCTGGACGGGTGAAGCAGAGAACGACACGCCGCTCCTTATTGAGCAGGCGATCAACGACGGCGCCGACATCATTACGATCTCCAGTAACTTTGACGATAATTCCATCGACCTTCGGTGGGCTATGGCCCGGGCGCTTGCCGAGGGCGTCATCGTCGTGGCCGCGATGGGCAACGAGACCACCGAGGACCCCGATGATGCGCTGGCTATCTGGACGGGAATCTGCGGCATCGGAGCGACGCTGCATGACGGCAGCCTGACGGAGTACACGAACTGGGGCAACGGACTACTGACGACAGCCCTGGGCACAGTTCTGACGCGTGACGTGTCAACCGGTCGCGTCGAGGAAGCAGACGGAACGTCCTTCGCGACTCCGATTATCGCCGGCTTCTTGGCGCTCGGCTGGCAGCACTTCGACGAGGACGTCAGCGCAGATCAGATTCTGCAGGCACTGGCCGCAACGGGCAGAAGCGGCAGCGGCTGGAATAAGCTCACCGGCTACGGCCCCGCCGACCCGGTCGCGTTCCTCCGGTCAGACCCGTCGCAGTATGCGGACGAGAATCCGTGCGTTCCGCAGGCCAATAATTCGCTGCCCTCATGGGATGACGTTGCCGACTATGCGGACGGCGTCGTGAACCCCATTTTGATTCGTAATGATGATGTCTACGTCTACCGCGGCGTGAACGAAGAGGCTGCACTCAGCCGCGAACACGGCTACCCGACCCACATCGGCACCAGCCCTCGCTACCACAGTCAGTGACAGGCCTCGGCTTACCCGAGTGCCTGAGTGCACGAGTGCCCGAACGAAAGGAACAGACACAATGATGCGATCGATTGGTCGGTCCCGAGGCCTGCGCGCCCTCTCCGTTCTGGCCTCGGCCTGCGCCCTGGCCCTGACGGCTGTGCTCTCGCCCGTCGCGCCCGCTGCCCCTGCGGAGGCGGTGGATCGCAAGGTCACAGCGGCGGATGAGGCGTACTATTCGCGCTACAACCTTGCGTCCTTGCATGCGCAGGGGAAGAGGGGGGATGGAGTCATCATCGCGCTCATTGATGGTCGCGTCGATACGTCGATTCCAGAGCTGCAAGGGGCTGATATTCAAGACAAGACCCCGTGTCAGGTCACGCCCGATGCGGAGTCGAACGATCATGCGACATTTCTCGCTCAGCTTCTGGTCGCCCCGGACTTCGGAGTCGCTCCCGGTGCGACACTCTACAGCTACGCCCAGGCGGGTTCGACGAGAGAAGCGGGCGGAGACTGCAACCTGGGGGCGCGTTCAACAGCCTATGCAGATCAATCCGTGCTTATTGAACAGGCCTTGAATGACGGCGTGGACATCATCTCGATCTCTTCCAACTATGCGTCCAGGGACAGCGAATCATTGAAATGGGCAGTTGCACGCGCTGCCGTCGACGGCGTGCCAATTGTTGGTTCGATGGGCAATGACGGAGAGCGTAATCGCACGGATCGCGTGGGGGCGTGGGGTGCGGTTGTTGGTGTTGGCGCACTTGAAACTGATGGGCGCTATGCGGACTACTCAAACTACGGTGATGGGGTCTCCATCGCCGCAGTGGGAGAGATGATTGCGCGTCAGGCCAGCACCAATAAAATCGTGACAACAGCGGGTACTTCGAACTCCGCACCTTTGGTTGCGGGAGTGCTAGCCCTGGCGTGGTCCGACTTTGATGACGGAGTGACGGGGTATCAGATTCTGCAGGCGCTGGTTGCGACCGCGAGCGGGTCGGGTGGCAAATGGAACGATCGGACCGGTTATGGTGAGGTCGATCCAGCGGCCCTGTTGGCGTCTGATCCGTCGCGGTATCCAGACGAGAACCCCTTCGAAGAGAAGCAAGGTGATTCCGTCGTGACTCCGGATGACATCGATGATTACTACGATGGGCTCGTGAACCCGAGCTCCGTTTATAACGACGACACGTATGTGTACCGGGGCCTCGATGAGCAGGTGGTCACTTCGGGCGCGTCCGGTTACCCGGCTCACCTGGGCACGAGCCCCCGGTACCACGCGCAGTGAATGATTCCCATGAGCGAGCAATCACTCGCAAATACTGAACGTATTGGTGACTTCCGGTCGCCATAGAGGCGGTCTTACCGTCTCGGTACATGAAGTGGTGCACGTGCGCCAAGGAACTCAGTTAGGATAACCGTATGGTAGAGACGATGGGGAGCACCCCCGAAGAAGTAAGGCAGACTATCCGGGCTCAGATGGAAGCCGCCGAAAAGCGTGCCCAGAACGCCCGCGAACTCGTCGAGATCCTCAAGACGGCGAGGACACGCGGCGTCGACGCTCAGGGCGACGTTGAGGTCGAAATCGACTCGGACGGTCGCCTCGTCAAGCTGTCGATCGATGATGACGCGCTCCAGGGAAGTGCGCGTGAACTCGAGGACTCGATCATGGAGGCCTACGCCGACGCCGGTCGCAACATGCGTGACTACGTGCGCATGCAGACCACCCAGCGGTTCGGCGAGGACGGCGGCTCGCTCGGCGGCTACCTCGAGACTATTTCCTCGAACCTTGGTTCCCTCGGAGCGGGTCAGCGATGAGCGCGGATCTTGGCGTCAATACAGAAGTAATCCGTGATCATGCGACCACGGTCAGTGACTGTGCGTCGACCCTCGACGAGAGCGTGGGCGTCGCCAACTCGACGAAGGGCCAGGTCAACGGCAACGCCTTCGGCCTGATCTGTTCCTTCTTCGTTTCCCCGGTCAACGAGCAGATCACGAACCTCACGAAGATGATCTCGGACTGCTCCGCAGCCGAGAAGCGTCTCGTCAACTGCCTGCTCCAGTGGGCGCAGGAGATGGACGATCTTGAGCAGAACTTCCAAGAGACGTTTAAGAAGATTCAGGACGAACAACAGGATCCTGGCGGTAACGGCGGTAACGGCGGTAACGGCGGTAACGGCGGCGACGGCGGCGCTGGCGGCTACGGCGGCGGCGGAGGTGGCGGCGGCTACGGTGGCGGCGGCGGCTACGGTGGTGGCGGCGGCTACGGTGGTGGCGGCGGCCTGGGCGGCGGAGGCGGCACCGGCGGTGGTGGCGGCCTGGGCGGCCTCAGCGGACAGTCCACAATGCCCTCCCTCTCAAACAACCCCGGCCTCGGCGATGACTCCGCGAAGGACGGCAAGGACGGTAAGGAAGGCAAGGACGGTAAGGAAGGCAAGGGCGGAGAGTCCGGTAACTCCTTCGACAGCCTCCTCGGCGGCCACGACAAGCTCAACGCCGATGACGACGAGCTGCGTCGCTTCCTCGAGAAGCAGCGCGACGACGAAAACACCGATCTCGCCGAGTTTTACGAGCGCCAGAAGGAAGACCAGAACGAGGCGCTCGCGCGCTACGCTGACGCGCACCCCGGTGAGGACATCTCCGAGGTCAAGAGCCTCATCGAGTCCAACCAGCAGGAGCAGCAGGACGCGATGACGGACTTCCTGTCGCGCCAGCGCACCGAAGAAGAAACCCAGATCCGCCAGTACGTGAAGGACAACCCGCAGGCAACGTCCCGCGAGTTCGACGCCTTCATGTCGAAGCAGCGCAACGACCAGCAGGCCAGCTACCGCAGTTTCGTCGAGGAGCAGGAGAAGGCTCAGTCCTCCCGTATCGAAGAGTTCTCGAAGGCTCACCCCGATACGAAGACGGACGACGTGCGTTCGCTGTTCGAACGGCAGGATGACCACGGCGATAAGGACATCGAAACGTTCCTGTATCGTCAGCGCCAGGATGAAGAACGCACGCTGCGTCGCTTCCTGTTTGAAGGAGTTCAGAAGTGAGCGTCGAATCCCCCGAATTCACACCGAGTATCGACTACACCACCCCGACCGAGGGCCTGGGTATCGTCGACGAGCTGTACAACGTCGCCCAGGACCTGCGCGCCGGCGAGGTGAACAACCTCGTCGATTCAGCGAAGGCAATCTACGAGGAAGCAGCCGGGCTCGCTGTTGACCCTATCGGTGGTCTCGTCGGTATGGGCGTCGAGTGGATCTTGCAGCGCATCGATCCCCTCAAGACCTGGGTGAACCAGCTGACCGGCGACTCGGCTCAGGTGTACGGCATGAGCTCCAGCTGGGACTCCATCTCGAGCTCCCTCGCCTCCGTTGCTGAAGAGCTGCAGTCCACCGCACAGGCCGCGATGTCCGGCATGCACGGCGAAGCAGTGCGCGCGTACCTGGAGCGCCAGGCCGTCGTCTCCAGTGCGATCGACGGCGTCTCTGCCGCGTCTGGTGCCTTCGGCGAGGCGCTCACGAAGGTGGCAGACTCCGTCGACAGCATCCATGACGCCGTCGTGGGCGCCATCGGCGATATCGTTGGCAGCTGTATTTCCGCAGCGGTCGAAGTCGTATGCACCTGGGGCCTTGCGGCTCCCGTCGCCGAAGCGCAGGTTGCCAGTAAGGTCGCCAAGTGGGTCGGCCTCATCGGTCCTGTCCTCGATGTTCTCATGGAAGCCGTTCAGGCCATCATGGCGATCTACGCCGTCATGACCTCCGTCGGCGAGAACCTGACCCGCGGCGTCGAGCACATCGGCGAGCAGTGCCAGGCCCCCGGCGGCGGCTGCTGCGGCGAGGGACACAGCAAGGGTGGCGAACGCTACGAGCTGCGCGACGGAAGAAACGTGTACGTCGACGGCGATAACAACGGCACCATCGTGAACGGTGACGTCAATATCGAGCAAGACAATCACACGGAAATCAACCCCAATATCGAGCTCAGCCCCGAGATTAATATCGAGCACGAGCACGAAGAGCACCACCACCACGGTAAGCACGACGGGGGCGACGACTCTTCGCACGACAAATCGCGCGGTCGCAAGGCACCGCACGAGCAGCAGCACAACGGCGCTAACGAGCACGGAACTCGCCCGCGCAAGCAGCACAGAGGAAACCACGACAGCGGAAACGACGGGAATCACCATCGTCACAAGGGTGGCAGCAGCAGCGATGGCAGCTCTCACCATCACCGCCGCCGCCACCGTCGTCCTCGCTGATTGGACGACCCTAGCCTCTGGTGACCGACGGTGCCATGCGCGCCGACGGCAAACAGAGGCCAGGGACGCGCTCTGTCTCGCCGCATGAGCGTCAACGGCCTCGGCCTCGTTCTAACGGGATGATAGGAGGGCCCCGCACAGATCACTGTGCGGGGCCCTCCTGCGTACCGACCGCCTACGGCCTATTCGCGAAGTACTCCAGCAGATGCGAGTCGCCCGACACGATGATCTCGTCGTCAGCGTTAATGCGCGTCGACGAGTCCGCGTACTCGAAGCGCTGCTTGGGACGGCGGATCGCCAGCACGTTCACGCCGTAGCGGCCGCGCAGGTCGAGCTCCTCAAGGGAGAAGCCGCGCACCTTCTGCGGCGGGCGCAACTTCATGATGGAGAAGCCGTCCTTCTCCATCTCGATGTAGTCGACCATGCGGCCACCCACCAGGTGCGCCGTGCGCTTGCCTGCGTCCAGGTCGGGGTAGACGACATGGTGGGCACCCACGCGGCGGAGGATGCGGCCATGCTGAGAAGACGTCGCCTTTACCCAGATCGAAGAAATACCCATGTCGACCAGGTTTGCGGTAATGAGCACCGCCGCCTCCAGCGAGGAACCCACGCCGACAACAGCACTGCGGAACTCGCGCGCCCCCAGCTGCTCGAGTGCGTCCTTGGAGGTCGCGTCGGCCTCGACGAGGGGGAAACGACCCGCGAAGGCCTGCACGCGTGCGGGGTTCTTTTCGACGGCCAGGATCTCGTAGCCCAGCTGGTCCTGCGTCACCGCGACGGCGGACCCGAAACGGCCCAGCCCGATGACGAGCGTTCCCGACTGGAGTTCCTTTGACTCGCGTTCATCTGCCATGCCCCCATTCTTCCCTGCGTGCGCCCCCAACGCGAACGCTGCGGCCGTCAGCGCGGTCCGAGACCCGCCTACATTCGGTTGGGAGGGTGGCGTGGCCGTGAGCGCGATGGTGTTTGCGGTGTCCGTGCCCGGATGGGGCGGTGAGCGTGAAACGCGCGTGAAACACGCTTACTTGGCTGCTAACGTCCCGACTTCGCGCGGATGGCGACCGGAACCTGTGAAAGAAAGACGGTTTTGTGCCGGGCGTAGTTCGAGGTGACAGTGAGGTTGGCTCGCTTGTGAAACCGGTGTCGCCTTTGCGGGTTTGGTCGGTGGGGGTGGTGAAACCGGCGTCGCCTTTGCGGGTGTGAATGGGCCTGTTTTGGGCGGTCGGAGCCGTGCATTGG
>ERZ772973.562-NODE-562-length-17387-cov-86.3208_pt1 | contig 17387 bp, 13 predicted proteins | sample MGYA00580672_ERZ772973 | MGnify/ENA primary metagenome ERZ772973 (study PRJEB29015, sample SAMEA2737938) | human oral metagenome | biome: human oral; feature: human-associated habitat; material: dental | place: China | collected 2152 ... | reverse complement strand
CTGATCACCAGCCTCCGGCTCGGCCACGACCGATTCCAGCGCACCCTCGCCCAGGTGCGAACCGAAATGAAACTGGACGAGTGAATCACCCGGCCCGGGGAATGTCCAGAGTGCCGGGCGGTTCCCGGGCGATTGTCATAGAGAAGGAGTTTTCAGCATGAAGGCCACTATCCGCGAACGAATCGACCTGCTCCTGCCGACGAGGGTGACGCGCTTCGAATTGGTTGACAACCACCACCCGATCATGCGCACCGATGTCATCACCCTTGAGATCACGGGGCCCTTCGTGGGATGCCAGGGGGTCCATTCCCTGTGGGAGGAGGTCGAGCCGAGCGTGCTCGCCTCGCACCTGAAGAGGTTCGAGGGACAGGACCTGCTCGCGGTGGAATCCGGACCCGGCTGGCTGCACCTCGACTTCACGAACGGCTGGATCCGCGTGGTGGCGGCCGTCAACGATTACAGCTCGTGGAACGACTCGTGGAGGATGACTCTGCCGGAGATCACATGGACCGGGACGGACTGAGGCGCACCTTCATGCCGAAGCACTTCTCAGCGCGGTCGAATTGCAATGATTGACGAACCGTTCTTCGCAAGACTTGACGACGGCCTGATCGGCGTCGACTTCGCCATCGAGCGGGAGGAGTACGACGTCGCATGGGGAGGATCCGGGCATATCGACGTCGACCCGTGCCCGGACTCGGGTCCGGTCTTCGCGCTTCTGCACGTCTACACCGCGCAGGACTCCTTCACGCTGGCGATCCGGCCCGGGCCCGACCACTGGGAGGGGGCGTCGGGGCTGATCGGACTGGGCGACGGCGGTGGCGTGTGCGCCGTGGGCCGCGGGTGCGCGGTGGTCGGCGACGTTCACGACCGCTCCTCCTTCGTCCGGGTGGCCACCGAATCGCCGATCGTCGGGGTCGGGCCCGTCCCCGCCCGGCGCCTCGCGCTTCTGAACTGCTCGCGCGGCCTCGCACTGGTGGATGCGTCCGGAGAAGTGGCGAGCACGGGCCAGATCTGCTGGGAGGAGATCCGCATCGATCTGGTGACCGGGCGCAGCGCGACGGGGACCGCGGACCCGCTGATCGACGCACGCCGATTCAGGTGGTCGTTCCCCACCCGACGCGGTGAAGACGGCCGATTCGACTGGCTGACATGAGAGGGCGGGGCCTGGAGCGCCTATCCGGAGCGCGGACCTCAGGCCAGCAGGGCGGCGGCGTCGGCCGTCTCCAGGCCCAGCGCCCGGCCGACGCCCTCGGTGTAGAGGACCCCGTCGTGGGTGCTCAGGCCCCGGCCCAGCTCGGCGCGCGCCCGGCAGGCCCCGCGCCAGCCGTCGTCGGCCAGGGCCAGGGCGTAGGTCAGGGTGGCGTTGGTCAGGGCGTAAGTGGAGGTGTGGGGCACGGCGCCGGGCATATTGGCCACGCAGTAGAAGATGGAGCCCTCGACCTCGAAGGTCGGCTCGGAGTGGGTGGTGGGGCGGGAGTCCTCGAAGCAGCCGCCCTGGTCGATGGCGATGTCGACCAGCACGCTGCCCGGCCGCATGGCCCTGACCATCTCGCGGGTGACCAGGCGCGGGGTGCGGGCCCCGGGCACGAGGACCGCGCCGATGACCAGGTCGGCCCCGGCGCAGGCGCGGGCGACGTCGAGCTCGGTGGACAGGCGGGTGCGGATCGCCCCGCCCGTGACCTCCTCGATGTGGCGCATGCGCGCGGGATCGACGTCGAACACGGTGACGTCGGCCCCCATGCCCGCGCTCACCCGCGCCGCGGCCAGGCCGGCGGTGCCGCCCCCGAGGACGACGACGTCGCCGCGCCGCACGCCGGCGGCCCCGCCCAGCAGCACGCCGGACCCGCCATGGGGGCGCAGCAGGCAGTCGGCGCCGACCTGGGCGGCCAGGCGCCCGGCGATCTCGGACATGGGCGCCAGCAGGGGCAGGGCGCCGGCGTCGGTGGCGACGGTCTCGTAGGCGATGGAGGTGACCCGGCGGGCGAGCAGCTCCTCGGTCAGGGGCCGGTCGGCCGCCAGGTGCAGGTAGGTGAACAGGACCAGGCCGGGGCGCAGGAAGCGGTACTCGCTCTCGACGGGCTCCTTGACCTTGAGGATCATCTCGGAGTCGGCCCACAGGGCCTCGACGTCGTCGCCGATGGCGGCCCCGGCGGCGGCGTACTCCCCGTCGTCGATCCCCGAGCCCGCCCCGGCCCCCGCCTGCACGGTGACCTCGTGCCCGCGGCGGGTGAGCGCGTGGACGCCGGAGGGGGTGATGGCGACGCGGAACTCGTTGTTCTTGATCTCTGCGGGGACGCCGATTCGCATGGTTCTTCCTTCGTAGGGGACCGGGCGCCGGCCGAACGGGCGCCCGTGCACACCCTAGTGGACTGTCGCCGCCTATTATTAGGGTTCGTTGGTCCGGAGCGAAGGAACGGCGGGACGCGTGGGACTCCTGGGACTCACCCGGGCGGAATTCTGTCCAAATCTGTTGCAAAGGCGCTCCACGGCAGAATCGGCGGTTGAGAGAAGCGCGGAATATCAACGATTCTCTTCGCGCACCCCGGCGGGATCGGGGCCTTTGCAACAGATTTGGACAACCTGCCGCCGGGACGCGGCGGCGCGGGCGCTCCTACCGGCCCGCCCGGTGGCGCAGGCGGTCGGGTGCGGTCCCGGACGCGGCCGCGGGCGCCGCCCGCGGCCCTTCGCGCCCGCGCCGGGGCGCTCAGCGGGTTCCGGCCGCTCGTTCTTGGACAGGACCGTGGTCCGCGCCCGCGCCGGGGCGCTCAGTCCCCCGAACGACCGGCGCCCCCGGGCCCTCCAGGCGGTGCGCGACGCGCTCGGGCACGCGGTCCGCCTCGGGCTCGCCGATGAGGTCGGCGGGCACCTCGGTGGAGCGGGAGATGGCGGTCATGGCCCCGCGGGAGACGACCTTGACGCGCTCGCGCGACTTGGACGCCCCGCCGGTGACCTCGACCTCGCCGAAACGCTCGCCGAGTTCGCGCTCGTAGGCGTCGAGCAGCTCCCAGCCCTCCCAGGTGGTGAAGGGGATGCCGCGGGACTCCAGCAGGGCGATGAGGGCGTCGTGGCCGACCTGCGCCTCGTCGTCGGCGGTGGCGCGCAGGAGCCCGGCCCCGGCGTCGGCCACGAGGTTGGAGATGGTCTCCTGGGCGTCGGACTTGGTGGAGCCGATCAGGCCCACGGGGCCGCGGCGGATCCAGCCGGTGGCGTAGATGCCGGTGATCGGCTCGCCGTCCTCCCCCAGCACGCGCCCGCCCGCGTTGGGCACCACGTGGCGCTCGGGGTCGAAGGGCAGTCCCTCGATGGGGCTGCCGGCGTAGCCGATGGCGCGGTAGACCGCCTGGACCGGCCAGTCGGTGAAGACGCCGGTGCCGGTGACGGTGCCGTCGCCGGTCAGGCGGGTGCGCTCGGTGCGCAGGGCCCGCACGTGCCCGGCCTCGTCGGTGAGCACGGCCGCGGGGGCCTGGAAGAGGTGGATGTGGATGGTGCGGGAGGCGGTGAGGTCCTCGGGCTCCTGCATGGCGTAGCCCTCCAGGGCCTTGACCACCTGGCGCTGCTGGTTGGAGGCCGCCAGCGCCTCCCGCGAACCGGCGTCGTACTCGAAGTCCTCCTCGTCGACGGTGACGTCGACGTCGGGCTGCTTGCCCAGCTCGCGCAGCTCCAGGGGGGTGAACTTGACCTGGGCGGGGCCGCGGCGCCCGAAGACGTGCACGTCGGTGACCGGGGAGGCGGCCAGGACCTCGGCGACGTTGGCGGGGATCTCGGTGACCATGAGGTCGGCGGCGTGCTTGGCCAGGATGCGCGAGATGTCCAGGGCCACATTGCCCACGCCGATGACGGCGACCTCCTTGGCGCTCAGGTCCCAGGTGCGCGGGTGGTCGGGGTGGCCGTCGTACCAGGAGACGAAGTCGGCGCCGCCGTAGCACTCGGGGGCGTCGGCGCCGGGGATGTCCAGGGGGGCGTCGGTGTCGGCGCCGGTGGAGAAGACCAGGGCGTCGTAGTGCTCGTGGAGCTCGGCCACGGAGACGTCCCGGCCCACCTCCACATTGCCGATGAGGCGGATGTCGCCGCGCTGGAGGATCTTGTACAGGGCCACGATGATCTGCTTGATGCGCGGGTGGTCGGGGGCCACCCCGTAGCGCACCAGGCCGTAGGGGGCGGGGAGCCGCTCGAACAGGTCGATGCTCACGTCCAGCCCGGATTTGGACAGGATGTCGGAGGCGTAGATGCCGGCGGGACCGGCACCGATGACGGCGACGCTGAGAGGACGTGCGTTCACTGCTCTTTCGTTTCTGTAAGCGGCGGGATTGAGGGGCGGGCCGGGGTCGGACGGCGCCGGCGACGGCGCGCCCCAGTCTAGGAGGCGGGAGGGGCGCGTCCTCATGGCGTCGGACACAGGCCGCCCGACGGCGCGGGAGGCCCGGGGCCGGAGTGCGCTGGCCCCGGGCGGGACCGGCCGCCGCCGGCGTGCGAGCCCTTGCGCCCCGCAGTCGGCCCCGGGCGGACCGGCCCGCGACCGGACCCGCGGGACCCCCGCGCCGGCCCCGAATGGACTCCGGGCGAGCTCCGGATGTAGCCTGACCGGAGCCCTGGGCGGAGAGTTCTCCTCATCATCCGGGGCGATGCGGAGCGCCACAATGAGGGAACCGGCCGCATCCGTACATGACGCACCACGATTCAAGCCAGATTATTCATCCGCTTCCCGAGGAACACCGTGAAACGACGCAGTCTCCTGTCCCTTCTCCCCCTCGTCGCCGCCGGCCCCGCGCTGTCCGCCTGCGGCTCCACCAGCTCCGACGGCGGGGGCTCCGCCGCGGGCGACTCGTCCGCGGGCGCCGCGGCGTCCCCGACGCCCCATGTCGCGCCGACCGTGAGCGATATGACGACGCCGCCCAAGGAGTTCGGAACCCGGGACTCCCTGTCCGATGACCTCAAACGGATGTTCATGAAGTGCGTATCGAACCGCTACGCCGCGGCATCCATTTCTTCTTACGCGGAAGGCACTTACGCCTACTACGTGGATCTGGCCGACCTCACGGTGCGCGAGATCGGCGTCGAGGCGGGCACCGGCGACTACCGGACCACCATTGTCGATGAGGATTCGTCCAACACCGGTGCGACCACGCCCGGAGCCGCCTACGTCATGAATCCGGGGCCCATGATCGTCGACGACGAGTTCGGCTACATCCTGACGGGTCTGACGAAGAACGCGGCCGGGGGCAAGCCGGAGACCCACGCCATCGACATTGTCAAGATCTCGCTCATCGACGGCTCGGTGAGCTCGAAGAAGACACTGTGGGACGACGTCGATCCCAAGCAGGTCAGCGACGGGAAGGTCTCCTTCAGCTCGGACACCTCCGCCCTCATCATCACGTGCGACAGGCGCTGCATCTCCCTGTCCACCGGCGACCTCTCCATCCTCCAGCAGCCCGACATGGGCACGAGGGAGGTCATTGGAGACTTCCTGGGCGCCTTCGATACGAAGACCGGATACACCCTGACGTCCCTGATCGACGGCAGCACCCTCACCTACAGCGACAAGCAGGTCCCGCTCCGGGCCTTCGGGAAGTGGCTCTACATCGGCAATGTGGGGGGCATCTTCGAGCTCACCTCGGTCACCGCCGTCGACACGACCACCAAGACCGAGGTCCCGATCACCGACACCATTCCGGGAAGCACCGAATACAGCACCGGGGGTGAGGGGATGCAATTCACCAAACTCATCGGCGAGTACCTCGTCACCTGCACACCCGACGCCTTCGACGTCCGGCGCCCCGGCGACGCCACCGCGATGCTCAGCCTCAAGGCCGACGGCGGCAAGAAGCTCCCGGATAAGGCGACGATCTTCGGCGACGTCATCTACACGTTGTCGGGCTATCAGAAGATCCAGCTCCTGAGCCTGTCCACCGGGGAGGAGCTGTCGAGCACCGCCTTCCCATTGGACTCGGTGGAGCAGGTCAACCACTTCGGGGCCTTCGGCAACAGCGGCACCGACGGGAGCGTCTTCATCCCGGCGACCGCGTGGTGACCCGCCGTCCTCCCGCCGGGTCCGGGCGCCCTCTGACGCCCCGCCCCGGCGGGTGGCCCGCGTCCTACTGCACACAAGTTCCGGGTTCTCCGTGTCCGCGCTGATCCGGGAAGCGGTTTTGGCGCTCCGGGAGGATCGTTCGGCTCAGCATGCCGGTTGCGCCCGGCGATTTCCGCGTAATTCCGCGGTTTTCGCAGATCCATTGCCGGGGGCGGAGGCCGAACGATCCTCCCGGAGCGCCATTTTCCGCGCCTACGCCGCTCCCGCCTGCTGCTGCGGTGACACGCCCGTGCCGCTGTTTCCCGCGCCTGTCACTCCCCCACCTCCAAGTAAGTGGAACATGAGGTTATTGGGGCGTGCGAGACTCGCGGAACGGCGTCGGGGTCGATCCGAGTCGGGCGAGAACCGCAAGAATGACACTCCGGTCCAACACGGGCACGGCGCAGGGGCGGGTCAGGTCCCCAGGATGGAGCTCATCCGCACACTTCTCCGGCCGGCGTAGAAGCGCACCCTGGCGGCTCCCCGGCCGAGAACGGGGACGACGTCGAACCATCCACCGCGCCGCCCGACTCGTCTGCTGCGCCTCTTTCCGTCTGCTACGCCTCTTCACCCTTCACTGTACGAGAAAAAGGGGCGTAGCGAAGGGGTAAGGGGCGTAGCAGACGGAAAGAGGCGCAGCGGACGTCGCCCGGCCGCAGAATCGCCGGGCGGCCGCCGAGATCGCCACGTAGACACGACGAGCACGTCACTTAACCCGCGAGCACGTCTGCTAGAGGTACGTGCTCGCGGGTTAAGTGACGATCTCGCGGGTTAAGTGACGTGCTCGACGCCTACCCGGCGATCTCGACGACCGTGATGACCGCGATGACGTCCAGCGGCTGACCCCCGCGGACCGCTCAGGCGGCGCGGTCGACGAGGAGACGCGCGAACTGCTCCATGCCGACGCGCACGAGCCGCACGCGCCGCCGGGTCTCGGCCAGCGCCGCCTCGCACTCGGCCCCGCTCCCAGCCCCGGTCCCGACGCCGGCCTCAGCCCCGGTCCCGACACCGGAGCCAGTCCCGGCTCCGGCACTGGCCCCAGCGATCCCAACACTGGCCCCAGCCCCGGTCCCGACCCCGGAGCCAGCCCCGGCCCGGGCCTCACTGCCGGCCCTGCTCCCGGTTCCAGCCCCGGCCGCCGCCGCACAGCCGGCCTCCAGGCGCTCGCGGGCGCCGGCGACGACGGCCTCCTCCAGCCCGTCCAGCACGGCCACGGCCTCGCGGGCCCAGTCCATCGCCATCTGCTGCGTGCGGGCCAGCACCGGGTGGCTCCTGAGCCGGTCGACCACGTCGGCCAGGACCTCGTCGTCGCCCAAGTCCCCCGTCGACAGCCGCGACAGGATCGCCTGGCCCGCGGCGTCGAGCTCGCCGGCCGCCAGGGCCTGGCGCAGCAGCAGCACCGGCATGGTGTCCACGCCCTCGCGCAGGTCCGTGCCCGGGGTCTTGCCCAGGGCGGCCGGGTCCCCCACCAGGTCGAGGCAGTCGTCGGCGAGTTGGAAGGCGACGCCGATCCGCTCCCCGAAGGCCTCCACGATCCGCTCCGTGGCCCGCCCCGCCCCCGTCAGCATGGCGCCGTAGCGCGCGGACACGGCGATGAGCGAGCCCGTCTTGTCGGCCAGGACCTGGATGTAGTGCGCCACCGGGTCGGTGCCGGCCGGACGCGGGAGGGTCTCGTGGAGCTGGCCCATGCACAGCCGCTCGAAGGTCTTGGCGTGGGCCAGGACCGCCTCCGGCCCCAGGGCCGCCACCAGCTGGGAGGCGCGGGCCACGAGCACGTCGCCGGTGAGGATGGCGGCGGAGTTGCCCCACACCGTCTGGGCGCTGGGGGCGCCGCGGCGCAGCGGCGCGTCGTCCATGACGTCGTCGTGGTAGAGCGTGGCGATATGGGTGAGTTCGACGGCGACCCCGGCGTCGCGCACCTGCTCGCCGGCGGCCAGGGCCGGGTCGCCCAGCTGGGCGGTCAGGAGGGTGAGGATCGGGCGCAGCCGCTTGCCCCCGGCCTCCGCCAGGTGGGAGGTGGGCGGGTTGATCGTCTCATCGGCGTTGCTGACGACCTCCAGCAGCCGCGCCTCGATGGCGGCCAGGGCCGGGGAGAGAGCGCCCTCGAGTTCCGGGGCGTCCAGTGGGAGCGATCCGATCACGGCATGAGCATAGCCGCGCGGCCGAACACGACCAGCACCGCCTGCGGCAGCACGCCCAGCGCCACGGTGAGGAAGGCGGCGGTACCGATCGCCGCCGCCGTCGGCCCCCTGGAGCCGACGACGATGACGGTCTCACCGCGCGGCTCGTGGAAGAACATGAGCAGGATCAGGCGCATGTAGAAGAAGGCCGTCGCCGCCGAGGAGACGACCGCGGCGACGACGAGCCAGGCGCTCCCCCCGACGCCGGCGACGAACAGCTCGAACTTGGCCATGAACCCGAAGGTCAGCGGGACGCCCGCGAAGGACAGCAGGAAGACCGTCATGGCGGCGGCCAGCCAGGGGGCGCGCCGGCCCAGCCCCCGGAAGGAGTCCAGGTCGGTGGCCTCCGGGCCGGCGGCGCCGTCGTGACCGGTGCGCACGAGCGTGACCACGCCGAAGGCGCCCACGGTCGCCACGCCGTACGCCAGGCAGTACACGAGCAGGGCGGCGACGCCCTGCTGGTTGAGGCTGATGATGCCGATGAGCATGTAGCCGGCGTGGGCGATCGCGGAGTAGGCGAGCATGCGCTTGACGTCCCTCTGGACGACGCCGACCACCGTGCCCACGGCCATGGTGGCCAGCGACACGGCCCACAGGACGGGGGCCAGGTCCCAGCTCAGGCCGGCCACGGCGATGTAGACGAAGCGCACGAGGGCCAGGAAGGCGGTGGCCTTGACGCCGGCCGCCATGAACCCGGTGACCGGCGTGGGGGCGCCCTGGTAGACGTCGGGGCTCCAGGCGTGGAAGGGCACGGCGGCGATCTTGAACAGCAGGCCGACGACGACCAGGGCCGCGCCCGCCAGCATGAGCCGGTCCATGCCGGGCACGGCCCCGTAGCGGATGGCCGCCGCGATATCGGTGTAGGACACCGACCCGGAGAAGCCGTAGAGCAGGGCCGCCCCCATGAGGAGGAAGGCGGAGGCGAAGGCGCCCAGCACGAAGTACTTCAGGGCCGCCTCCTGGCTGAGCAGGCGGCGGTGGCGCGCCATGGCGGCCATGATGTACAGGGGTAGCGAGACGAGCTCGAGCATGACGAACAGGGCGATGAGGTTGCTCGACAGCGGGAAGAGCATCATGCCGCCCAGGCTGAACAGCGTCAGCGGGAAGACCTCGGTGCCCGTCCACCCGGCGTGCAGGGACTCGGCCTCCTCGGCGCTGCCGGGCCGGTCGGCGGCCTGCGCGGCGAAGGCGCCGTCGTCGGCCGTGGTGCGATCGGCCATGACCAGGACGGCGAGCAGGCCGATGACGAGCATGACGCCCTGGGCGGCGACGCCGAAGGGGTCCTCGTCGAACCCGGCGGTCAGCGAGGCGCCCACGTCCGCCTCCACGGCCCGCCAGCGCACGACCACGCCCGCGCCGGCGCCCAGGATCGCCAGAACGGCCAGGCCCGGCTGGAGGACCGGGCGCGCCCGGCGCGGCACGAGGGCCTCCAGGAGGACGCCCAGGACGGCGGCGCCCAGGATGACGGCGACCGGGGTGAGACCGGCCCACAGGATGGTCGGGGCGGTGAAGCTCACTTGGCATTCCCTTCGGAGAAGGCGGGGGCGGGCAGTCCGACGGCGCCGGCTCCGTCAACGGCCCCGGCCCCGGCGGCGGTCCCGGCTTCGTCAACGGCTTCGGCGGCGGCGCTCACCGTCGTGGAGACCTGCTCGGCGACGCCGTCGAGGGCGTTCACGAGGAGGGCCGGCGCGAGGCCGATGACGAGCATGGCGGCGATGACGGGCACGACGACGAGCCGCTCGCGCCCGTCCAGGTCCTGGCCGCCCGTGCGCTCGGCGTCGGGCGCCCCGGTGAAGACCCGCTGGTAGGGCAGGAGCACGTAGACGGCGGCGATGACCGCGCCCGCGACGGCGACCGCGCCCAGCGCCGCGGACACCGAGAAGGTCCCGGTGAGCACCATCCACTCGGGCACGAAGCCGCTCAGGCCCGGCAGGGCGATGGAGGCCAGGCCGCACACCAGCCACGTGCCCGCCACCAGCGGCAGGACGCGCGCCATGCCGCCCAGCTCGGAGATCCTCACGGTGCCGGTGCGCCGCGCCAGGAAGCCGGTGACGAGGTAGAGGCCGGCGATGGACAGGCCGTGGGCCACCATGTAGACCATGGCGCCGGTCGCGGCCAGACGGCTGCCGATGAAGATGCCCAGCACCATGAAGCCGAAGTGGCTGATGGAGGTGTAGGAGATGAGGCGGTAGAGGTCGTCCTGGCCGATGGCGGCCAGGCCGCCGTAGATGATGCCGACCGCGGCCGCCACCGCGATCGCCGGGGCGGCCCAGCGGGAGGCCTCGGGGAACAGCGGCAGGACCAGGGCGATCATGCCGTAGGTGCCGATCTTGTCCAGGACGCCGATGAGCAGCACGGATGTGCCCGGGGTGGCCTGCTCGGCCGTGTCCGGCAGCCAGGTGTGCAGCGGGACCATGGGGGCCTTGATGGCGAAGGCGATGAAGAAGGTGGCGAAGATCCACCGGCCCGTCGCGGCCGTGACCTCCAGGTTCCCCGCGAGGCGCTCGATGAGGAGGGCGTCCTGACCCCCCGGCCCGTAGACGAACAGGGCGACGACGCCGATGAGCATGATCAGTCCGCCGGCCAGCGAGTACAGCAGGAACTTGAGGGCGGCGCGCCGGCGCCCGGGCCCGCCGAAGCACCCGATGAGGAAGTACACCGGGACGAGCATGGCCTCGAAGCACAGGTAGAAGAGGAAGACGTCGCGGGCGGCGAAGACGACGACGACGAAGGACTCCAGGACCAGGACCAGCCCGGTGAACCGGTCCTGGCGGTCGGCCGGCACCTCCCCCCAGGAGGCGAGCAGCACAATGGGGGTGAGGAAGGCGGTCAGCAGGAGCATGGCCAGGCCCAGCCCGTTGACGCCCAGGGCCCAGGACACGCCCAGGGCCGGGATCCAGGGCCGGGTCTCGGCCAGCTGGAGGCTGGAGCCAGCCGACGGGTCGAAGCGGCAGGCGGCCCACACCCCCGCGCCGAGCACGGCCAGGCAGGTCAGCAGGCCGAGGGCGCGGGCGCAGCGGCGCAGCGGCGGCACGAGGGCCAGGAGGAGGGCCCCCGCGAGGGGCAGGACCGCCATGACGGTGAGCACGGGGAAGGATGCGGCGACGGTGTGCATATGGCGGGTCCTCTCAGAACCTGGTGGCCAGGACGGCGACGAGGGCGAGCACGACGCCGACGAGCATGTAGGACGCGTAGGAGCGCACGTAGCCGGACTCGGTGAGAGAGGTCAGCCACCCCAGGCCGGCCGTGCCCCGCGCCAGGCCCCTGACGGCGCCGTCGACGACGCGGCGGTCGGAGGCGGTGGCGGCGGCGACCAGCCCCTGGCCGAGTCGCATGGCCACGGCCTCGTTGACGGCGTCCTGGTACATGTCGCGGCGGGCCGCCTCGACCAGGGCCGGCGCGGGCGGGGCCGTCTCGGGGACCCGTCGGCGCGCGTACATCCACCAGGCCAGACCGGCCCCGACGACGACGAGCCCGAGCGTGGCCCCCATGATGGCGGTGGCCGGCAGGACCGGCTCGCCGTGCCCGGCGCGCCCGGTCACCGGCTCCAGCCAGGTGACGAACAGGTCGTTGCGGGCCAGCGCCCCGCCCAGGCCGAGGGAGAAGACCGACAGGATGACCAGGGGGGCGGTCATGAGCCACCCGGACTCGTGGGGGCGGACCGGGCCCTGGGGGTCGGCCTCGGTGGTCCAGCGCCGCGAGCCGTGGAAGATCATGAAGAACAGGCGGGACATGTAGAAGGCGGTCAGGCCCGCCCCCACCAGTGCGACGCCGCCCAGGATCCAGGGCCGGACCCCCTCTCCGGTGAAGGCGGCCTCGATGATCCGGTCCTTGGACCAGAACCCGGAGAAGGGCGGCACGCCCAGGATCGCCAGCCAGCCGATGCCCATGGTGGCCCAGGTGATGCGCATGACCCCGGCCAGGGCGCCGAAGCGGCGCATATCGACCTGGTCGCCCATGGCGTGCATGACGGACCCGGCCCCCAGGAAGAGCTGGGCCTTGAAGAAGCCGTGGGTGAGCAGGTGGAAGATGGCGAAGGCGTAGCCGATCGGTCCCAGTCCCGCGCCCAGCATCATGTAGCCGATCTGGCTCATGGTGGAGGCCGCCAGGACCTTCTTCATATCGTCCTTGGCGGACCCGATGACGGCCCCGAGCACCAGGGTGATGGCGCCCACGACCGCCACGGCCAGCTGGGCGGCGGGGGCGCCCTCGAAGACCGCCCCGGAGCGCACCATGAGGTAGACGCCGGCGGTGACCATGGTGGCGGCGTGGATGAGGGCCGACACCGGCGTCGGCCCGGCCATGGCGTCGCCCAGCCACGCCTGGAGCGGGAACTGGGCGGACTTGCCGCAGGCCGCCAGCAGCAGGAAGAACCCCATGGCGGTCAGCCACCCCGGGGGCACGGCGCCGGAGCGCGCGGCCGGCAGGACGGCGTCGAAGGCCACCGAGCCGACGCGCGAGACCATGGCCATCATGGCCAGCAGAAGGCCGACATCGCCGATGCGGTTCATGACGAAGGCCTTCTTGGCGGCGGTGGCGTTGCTCCGGCTGCGGTCCCGCTCGGCGGCCGGGGCGTCGGCGTCGGCCGTGTTCCAGAAGCCGATGAGCAGGTAGGAGGCCAGGCCCACCCCCTCCCAGCCGACGAACAGCACGATGTAGGACCCGCCCAGCACCAGGGTGAGCATGGCGGCCACGAAGAGGTTCAGGTAGGCGAAGAATCGGCGCCGGTCCCGGTCGTGGGCCATGTAGGCCACCGAGTACAGGTGGATGAGCGAGCCGACGACGGTCACCAGGCCCACGAAGGTCAGCGACAGCGGGTCAACTCGCAGATCGACGTCGACGGCGAGGTCCCCGACGGCGAACCAGCGCCACAGCCCCACCCCCATCACCCGCTGGTCGGCGGGCAGGGACAGCACCTGGGCGAGGACGACGACGCCCAGGGCGGCGTCGGCGAAGGCGGCCAGCAGGCCGAGCCAGTGCCCCCAGGCGTCGGCGGCGCGCCCGGCGAGCAGGAGGATCGCGGCGCCGGCCGCCGGGATGACGATGAGCAGCCAGGCCAGGGCCGCCGGGCCCGTGGCGGGCGCGACGGCGCCGGTCGCGGCGGCCGCGGCCGGCAGGGCGAGAGGCGTTGCGGTCATGGACGTGGCCCCCTCAGTGCTTGAGCAGGTTCTCGTCGTCGACCGACGTGGACCTGCGGGTTCGGAAGATGGACACCACGATGCTCAGGCCCACCACGACCTCGGCGGCCGCGACCACCATGACGAAGAAGGCGAAGACCTGCCCGGTCAGGTCGCCGTGGAGGCGGGAGAAGGTGACCAGGACGAGGTTGACGGCGTTGAGCATGAGCTCCACGCCCATGAGCTCGATAAGGGCGTTGCGGCGCAGCAGCACCGTCAGCGCCCCGAGGGTGAAGAGCACCCCGGCCAGGACGACGTAGGCGGTGACGGGCAGTGTCACTTCGCGGCCCCCTTCTTCTCCTCGGACCCGGCCGGCGACCCGCCGTCGGGCCCGGCGGTCTCCCCGTCCTCGGCGCCCTCATCGCCCTGGGCCGGGGCGAGCGGCTGGACGACGGCGGGGGCGGCGGCCCCCGGCATGGAGGCCATGCCCGAGCGGGCCACGTCCACGACGTCGGCCCGGTTGCGCCCGGCCGCGCGCGCGGCGGAGGACTCCGGGGAGACCTCCGCCAGCTCCAGGCCCTGGCCGCGCACCCGCAGGACGCGCGGAACGGACTCCTCGACCGCCTCGCCGTCGGCGTCCAAGGCGGGGGCCGCGGCGGTGTTGGTGGCGGCGAAGACGCCCGACATGGGCTTCTGACCCGGGTGGGCGCCGCGCTCGGCGTAGGCGCGCATCTTGGCCCGCGCGGTGGCGCGCTGGGTGATCCTGGGGCGGATGCGCTCGCGGTGGGTCAGGGCCAGGGCGCCGACGGCGGCGATGATGAGCAGCAGCCCGGTCAGCTCCATGACCACGACGTGGTCGCCGAAGAGGGCGACGGCCAGCTGCGCCGGCGTCGCCCGGGCGCCGGAGTCCAGGCCCTTGGCGGCGGGCGAGGCCGAGCCCGCCACGGCGCCGACCAGCGCGACGACCAGGCCCAGGCCGAAGACCCCGACGATCCAGGTGGTCGCGGCCGACCCGGTGGAGACGGGCTCGTCGCCGCCCACGCCGACGAGCATGACGACGAACAGGACGAGGGTCATGACGGCGCCGGTGTAGACGACGACCTGGGTGATGCCCAGGAAGGGGGCCTCGCCAGCGATGTAGAGCACCGCCAGGCCGATCATGATGCCGATCAGGTTGACCGCGGCGCTCACGGCCCGCTTGGCGGTGAGCAGGCCGAAACCGCAGGCGACGGTGATGCCGGCGACGACCGCGAACAGGATCGTCTCGCCGGTGGAGATGGTGCCGCCCTGCGTGAGCGAGGCCGGCGCGAGCACGGGGAGGGTGGTCATCGACGGACGGCCTCCTTGGCGGGGGTCGGGGCGGGGACGGGCTTGGCCGACTCGAGCGTCGGGTCCTCGGGGCGGTGGGCGCGGACCCAGTCGATCTGCTCCCGGGTGACGCCGGTGACCGCGCCGCGGTAGTAGTCGCCGTCCTCGGTGCCCTCGACCATGGGGTGGGGGGCCGCCAGGGCGCCGTCGGGCACGGGGGCGAGCAGGTCCTGCTTCTCGTAGATCAGGCCGGTGCGGTTGGGCCCGACCAGCTCCTCGATCTCGTGGGTCATGGTCAGGGCGCGCGTGGGGCAGGCCTCGATGCACATGCCGCAGAAGATGCAGCGCAGGTAGTTGATCTGGTAGACGCGCCCGTAGCGCTCGCCGGGCGAGTACTGGGCGCCGGGCTCGTTGGAGGCGGCCTCGACGTAGATCGCGTCGGCGGGGCAGGCCCAGGCGCACAGCTCGCAGCCGATGCACTTCTCCAGGCCGTCGTCGTAGCGGTTGAGCTGGTGGCGGCCGTGGTAGCGGGGCATCACCTGCGGCGGCTCGAAGGGGTACTGCTCGGTGACCACCGGGCGGAACATCGAGGAGATGGTGACCCCGTAGCCGGCCACGGGCGCGAAGGCCCGGGCCAGGGCGGAGGGAGCGTCGCGCAGCCAGTCGTCGTGCTGGGAGCCCCGGGAACGGTTGGGGCGATCAGTCATCTTTTCCCTCCTGGGGTGCCTCAGTGGCCGTGTCTGTGCCCTTGTCGCTGGCCGTGTCGGCCTTGAGGCCAAGGGTGAAGGTGGGCAGGGCGGTGGCCGCGTCCGCACCGGGCCGGGTCGGGCCGGAGACCTCGTCGGGACCGGCCGAGTCCGGTGAGCCGGCAGAGGCCGCGGAGTCGGCGGAACCGGTCTCATCGTCCTCGGAGTCGACGTCGTCCAGAAGACCGACAGCGGTCGCCGGACCGTCCTCGAAGCCGTCGGTCCCTGAGACCGGGGAGGCACGGCGAGCGCGTGGCGAGGGCGGCAGGGACTGGCCCGGCAGCGGCGGGACGGGGAAGCCCTCGAGGAAGGCCACGTGGTCGTCGTCGGCGCTCATGACCTCGACGTCGTCGGTCTCCTCGTCATACTCGTCATCGTCGTAGTCCTCGTAGAGCTCCTCCTCGTCCTCCTTGTCGGGGATAAGGAAGAGGACGAACATGATGAGGCAGAAGACGACCGCAAGCGGCAGCAGCAGGGCCTGCACGGAGGCGCCGGAGAAGGTGCGGAAGGCGCGCACGACCGCGACCAGCACGAACCACACCAGGGAGACCGGGATGAGGACCTTCCAGCCCAGCTTCATGAAGTGGTCGTAACGGATGCGCACGAGGGTGCCTCGGGTCCAGATCATGAAGAACATGACGGCCCAGACCTTGCCGATGAACCACAGCATCGGCCACCAGCCGGAGTTGGCGCCCTCCCAGAACAGGCTGAGGACGGTGGAGCGCCAGCCGCCCAGGAACAGGGTGACGCACACGGCCGAGACGTTGAACATGTTGATGTACTCGGCCAGGAAGTACCAGGCGAACTTCATCGAGGAGTACTCGACCATGTGGCCGGCGACGAGCTCGCCCTCGGCCTCGGGCAGGTCGAAGGGCAGGCGGTTGACCTCCCCGACCATGGACACCACGTAGATGAGGAGGCTGGGGATCATGGCCAGCCCCCACCACACCCGCTCCTGGGCGGCCACGATGCCGGAGGTGGACATGGTCCCGGAGGCGAGGAAGACCGTGAGCATGGACAGGCTCATGCTCAGCTCGTAGGAGATGACCTGGGCGGCCGAGCGCACCGCGCCCAGCAGCGGGTAGGTGGAGTGGGTCGACCAGCCGCCCAGGATGATGCCGTAGACGCCGAATCCGGTCACGGCCAGGACGTAGAGGGCCGCGACGGGGAAGTCGGTGAGCTGGAGGGGCGTGGAGTGGCCCAGGATGCTCACCTGCGGCCCGAAGGGGATGACCGCGTAGATCATGAAGGCGCTGAAGGCGGCGATGACCGGGGCGAGGATGTAGATGAACTTCTCCGCGCCCCTGAGCCAGAAGTCCTCCTTCATAATGAGTTTGGCGGCGTCGGCGATGAGCTGGGGGATGCCCAGGAAGCCGTTGACGTTCGGGCCGGGGCGCGTCTGCATGCGCCCCAGGACGCGCCGCTCCGTCCAGATGGCCATGATGACGCTGACGATGAGGAAGGCGACGATGAAGACCGCCTTGATCAGGCTCAGCCACCACGTCTCGGCGGAGAAGTCGGCGGCCACGCCCCCCTCTGCGGGCGGCGCGCTCGCGTGCGCGGTCATAACGGTCAGGGGCTTCACCGGACCACCTCCGTGCCGGTTGCGGGGATTGAGAGCCGGACGGCGCTGCCGTGGCCGGCGCCGAGGGTCTGGCGGACGGTGGAGCCGGCGGAGCACTCCGGGAGCCAGACGGCGCCGTCGGCCACCTCGCCGATAATGGCGGGCAGGGTGATGGAGCCGGTCGGCGTGGACACCGTGAGCCCCTGGCCGCCGGTCAGGCCCAGGCGCCGGGCCAGGTCGGCGCCGATGCGCGCGACGGGGCGCCGCGCCGTGGCGGCCAGGAAGGCCTCGCCGTCCTGGAGGCGGCCGGCGTCGAGCATGGGCTTGTGCGTGGCCAGGCGGGCGTCCTGGCCCCGGTCGGCGGTTCCGCCGGCCCCGGGCGCCGCATCGTCGGCCCCGGGT
>ERZ772973.560-NODE-560-length-17403-cov-87.16_pt1 | contig 17403 bp, 15 predicted proteins | sample MGYA00580672_ERZ772973 | MGnify/ENA primary metagenome ERZ772973 (study PRJEB29015, sample SAMEA2737938) | human oral metagenome | biome: human oral; feature: human-associated habitat; material: dental | place: China | collected 2152 ... | reverse complement strand
CCGCGAGGCGCTGGCCGCCTTCGAGGCCGACGGCGCCACCGCCGTCGTCCTGGCCGTCGCCGCCGACGACGGTGACCGGCCCGACGCCACTCGGGGCGGGAGCGCGCTGCGCGCCGCGGCCGTCCTGGCGGTGCGCGACACCATCCGCCCCACCTCCCGCGAGGCGATCGGCCAGCTGCGCGAACTCGGGGTGCGCCCCGTCCTGCTCACCGGGGACAACGCCCGGGCGGCCGCGCGGGTGGCCGCCGAGGTGGGGATCGGGGCCGAGGACGTGCGCGCCGAGGTCCTGCCCGGGGACAAGCGCGACGTCGTCGCCGCCCTTCAGGCCGGCGGGCGGCACGTGGGCATGGTGGGCGACGGCGTCAACGACGCCGCGGCCCTGGCCCAGGCCGGGGTGCAGGGCCTGGGCTTCGCCATGGGCTCGGGGACGGATGTGGCCATTGAGGCCGCCGATATCATTCTCGTGCGCACCGATCTGGGCGCCGTCGTGGACGCCATCAGGGTCAGCCGGGACACGCTGCGCATTATCAAGCAGAACCTGTTCTGGGCCTTCGCCTACAATGTGGCGGCGATTCCGCTGGCGGCGGCCGGACTGCTCAACCCCATGATCGCCGGGGCCGCCATGGCCTGCTCCAGCGTCATTGTGGTGACCAATTCGCTGCGCCTGCGCCGCGCCGGCCGCTGAGACCGCCCCTCCCCGCCCCTTTAACCGGCGGAAAAGTCACGCGAGTCGGCGGAAAGCGCGCATCGGGTTTCCCGGCGGGGCCGGCGGCGGCGCGCATCATCACCGCCCTCAACATCCCGACAGGGCACTAAAAACTGTGCAGCTCAAGTCCGAGTCCGCCGGACCGCACACGGTCAGGATTCTGCACCGTCGCTCGGCGTGGGCTCATTCAGCCCGCGGACCGTCAGCCCGTGGGTGTGGAGCTCGCGCCGGCCGTCTCCCCGGGGGCGGGGGGCATGAGCTGCGCGGGGGACGGGGTGACGTAGGCGCGCATGGTGGCCGGGCCCACATAGGTGATGAGGTCGGGCAGGATATCCATGACCCACTGTCTGGCCGGGGATCCCGGAACATCATCAGGAACATCGATCACAAAAGCCATTCCGTAGGGGGACGGGAGGAACCAGATGACGTAGACGGCACGATATCCGATCCGCTCTAAAGTGTAAACCGTCCCAGCGAGTAAAGGAGTGTCCAGGCGTGTGACCCTGCCCTCAGTCGTGTTCCGAAGCATCTCCTCAGTCGGACTGCCGCGCAGGGGAAAATAACCGGGACGCACAAAATGGGAGCCGAAACCGATTGCGGTGATTGGTGCATCCTCGACCGAGATGGAGCACGCATCACTATACTCATCAACATACGTCTCGGTGACGCGGTGGCCCAGGATGCGGGCGAACTCCCTCGCGGAGTAGGCGCCGCGACACAGGGAGTCATCATCCCGGCGCAGAGCGGCGGCCCACGACGTCCACGCCCACGCCCCGCTGACGCCCACGAGAGCGACCACCAGCACGACGATCACCACCGCCCACCGGCGCGGAAGGCGCGCCCGACTAGTTCTCGCCGTCTTCTCCGAAGACGATTCGGATTCCACGGGAGCGGCGTGCGAACCCATTAAGACCCCTGAGCCTCTTCGCGCAGATCATTATTAATCAAGCCGGTCGCATTGACCCACGCCTGGAAGGCATCGACCCGGCTGATCTCGTCCGCGCCCACCTTGACAGTACCCTCGAGATTGATGTGACCATGCGCTTCACCGGGTTTGGGCGGAACACGCCGATGCGGCATGTCCTGCATGAATATAACCCTGTCGGAGCCGGGACTCTCAAGACAGACGGCGACGGGCGTCATTCGGTGCGGCTCGTCCTCGCCGGTCGTCGCACTTGCGCCGGTCACAGCCGACGTGAGTTCTGGTGCGCAATTCTCCACAATCACGCCCGCATGCGCCTTAACCCAATTGTCGACAGCATATTCGACAGCCAAGTGGACCTCCTCAGGGACGAGAGTTCGCGTCGAGGGGCGAATCCACGGGCCGCCCAGCTCGACGCGCACCAGTGTGGCAGACGATGGCCGGGAAGGCAACAGGCATCACGCATCCAGACCGACCGACGGGACGCGGGCGGGCCGCTCCCCCGAGGTCGCGGCCCGGGGCACCCATGCGTTTTCCGCCGGTTTCGCGTGTCGTTTCCGCCGGTTTCGGTGAAGGCGGCGGGGCCGATCAGGCGGGGTCGGGCAGGACGACGGAGGAGCCCAGGGCGAAGGGGAAGCCCGGTTTGAGGAGCACGTCGACGGCCGGCTGGGCCAGCGCCACCAGCTGCTCCTCGTCGAGGCTCTCGGTGCCGTCGGGCCCGGCCTGGCCCAACAACTCCGCATAGGGCACGTCCAGGTCGAGCAGACTCATTCCGTCGACGCGGGGCGTGCCCTTCCACACCCCGCCGTCCATCTCCAGAAGGGTGCCCAGATGGAAATGCATGACGACGTCGTCGTCGACCTCGTTGGGAATGCTCAGCAGATGATGGGGCTCGGGATCGCGCGGAGCCCTCAGGGTGAATAGCAGAATGGCGCCGTCGCGGGCGGCCCGCAGCATGAGTCGGGCGACGTGCACGCAGAATCCGGTGATATTGAAATCGGCGACGGTGGCCCCCATGGCCTCCTGAATGCTCAGCGGCCCGGACAGGGGGATGGCAACGCCGTCGCTCGGGTCGTTGACGGCGCGGGTCCCCGACGGCGTGATCGCCCGCAGCCGCAGGATCGGACCGTCCACGGCGGGATTGAAGTGGACGGCGACATTATCAGTGGTCTCGCCCGCGGCCACGAGGAACCCGAGCTCGACGCGCTCGGACCAGCCCGGCGGGGCCTGCGCCGGACCCGGCTCGGTCTCGACCAGCCCGAGCCCGAGGACCTCGGCCAGGTCGGTCCCGTCCAGCGGCCGGTGCCAGGTGATCTCCGCGTCGCCGTGCCAGATGGGGACGACGCCGTTGAAGGGGACGCCGAAGCGCACGCGCTCGATCGCCGGCGGGGCCGCGTGCCTGCCCCTGCCGCGCCGGCGGGACGGGCTCCAGGCGCGATCGTCCGCGCCCACGAAGTACTCGCTCATACCGGCAGCCTACGGCGCCCGGGCCCCGCGCGGGCGACCCGCACCTCATGAGACCGCCGATCGGGCGCGTCGACGGCGCTGGGCCCCGCGGGCGCGCCGCCCCGGCGTCGGCCCGACGACGGCGCCGCCCTCCCCGGCGCCGCGAGCGGTTCCCGGAGCGCCCGACGCTTGCCTGCGGGCGATCGGAGAGGTTCCACGAGGCGATGCCGACGCCCGCCGGCGGGACGATCCCCGCCGGCGGGACCGATCACTTGATGGTCACTTCGGAGCGCGTGGAGTAGGCCTCGTAGGTCTTCCCGGTCCCGCTGTCGGTGAGGGCATCGCGCTCGTAGACGAGGGTGGTGGCACCCTCGGGCAGCGGGTCCACCCTGCCGTCCGAACCCGCGACCGTGAAGGAGAACCAGCCGTCGACGTGGTTCATGCCGCGGTGGTTGCCATCGTTGATCGGGTTCAGGCCGGCCGCCTCCATATCGTCGTCGACGAAGTACGTTCTGAACCCGTAGTGTCCGCTCTCGGTGTCGTCGCTCAGCATGAGGACGCCGGCAGTTCGCGCGTCCTCATAGGACAGGTCGCCGCTGTAGTCCAGGGTGCAGTGCAGGAGGTAGACGAGCTCGTACTCTCTGGCTCCGGTCTGGTAGGAAGGCGCCTTGAAGTCGGTGATGATCTGGTCGCAGGTCTCGGTCAGACCGATCGCCCCGTCACGGAAGGTGATGGGCTCGATGTCCTGGGCCCCCTCGACGGATCCGGTCGAGTCCGAGCCGTCCGGCGGCGGGGCGCCGGCCGACGGCTCGGTAATCGCGGCGTCGTCGTCTCCTCCCGAGGGGCCTGGCACGGGAACCTGGCCCTGGCAGGCGGACAGACCCGCGGCGCAGGCCGCGGCGGCGGCGATGGCGAGGATCTTGATGGTGGCCGGTCGCATGAGAGTCTCCTTTGAGCACTGGCAATGACCCGATGAAGACATTGTGCGAGATGGTCGACAATCACACGATGGGCAGAAGTGCCCGGGGCCGTCGGTCCGCCCGCCCCGCCCCGGGCGCCCGCCCCGCCCGGCTCGCGGGACGATCCCCGCCGGCGGGACCGATCACTTGATGGTCACCTTGGAGCGCGTGGAGTAGGCCTCGTAGGTCTTCCCGGTGCCCTTGTTGGTGAAGGAGCTGCGCTCGTAGGTGAGGGTGGTGGCCCCCTCGGGCAGCGGGTCCGCCTTGCCGTCCGAACCCGAGACCGTGAAGGAGAACCAGCCGTCGACATGGTTCGTGCCGTAGTCGTCGTAGCCGATCGGGTTCAGGCCGGCCGCCTTCACATCGTCCTCAACGGAGGACATGCCCCAGGCGCGCCCGTAGTGGTACTCGTCCTTGTCATCGACCAGCTTGAGGTCGCCGACCGTCTCCGTGTTGTAGGACAGGTCTCCGCTGTAGTCCAGGGTGCAGTGCAGGAGGTAGACGGTCGTGTCCGCATCACTCCCCGTCTGATAGGACGGCGCCTTGAAGTCGGTAATGATCTGATCGCAGGTCTCGGTCAGGCCGACCGCCTCGTCGGTGAAGGTGATGGGCTCGATGTTCTGGGCCTCGGCGGCGCCGGCCGACGGCGCGGCGGTCGGGGTGCCGGTCGGAGCGGCACCGGTCGGGGTGCCGGTCGGAGCGGCGCCAGTCGGGGTGGTGCTGGTCGGCTGCTCGGTGCCGGCCGACGGCGCGGCGGTCGCGGTGCCGCCGCCTGCCGTGGGCTCCGGCACGGGAACATCGGACTGACAGGCCGACAGGCCCGCGGCGCAGGCCGCGGCGGCGGCGAGGGCGAAGACCCTGGTGGTAGTGGTGTTCGATCGCATGAGAGCCTCCCTGGTTGCTGGCGACGATCCAATGGGGCCATCCTTGCGGGACGAGCGGTGATCGCGCGATGGGCAGAGGTGCACGGTGACCGCCATCCTCCTCCCCGTGGATCCCCGTGGAGTCCGAGGCGCCCCCGCCGTCGTGGTCCGGGCCCGGTCGATGAAGGTCCGGACGCGGTCGGGGCTCCGGCGGCCTCCGTTGGGCGCGGCCTCAGAAGTCCCAGTCCTCGTCCTGGGTGGCCTCGGCCGTGCCCATGACGTAGGAGGAGCCCGAGCCGGAGAAGAAGTCGTGGTTCTCGTCGGCGTTGGGGGACAGGGAGGCCAGGATCGCCGGGTTGACGTCGACGGCGTCGGCCGGGAACAGCGCCTCGTAGCCCAGGTTCATGAGGGCCTTGTTGGCGTTGTAGCGCAGGAACTTCTTGACGTCCTCGGTCAGGCCGAGCTCGTCGTAGAGGTCCTCGGTGTACTGCTCCTCGTTGTCGTAGAGCTCCATGAGCAGCTCGAAGGTGTAGTCCTTGAGCTCTTGCTGGCGCTCGGGCGAGGACTCGCGCACGGCCAGCTGGTACTTGTAGCCGATGTAGTAGCCGTGGACGGCCTCGTCGCGGATGATGAGGCGGATGAGGTCGGCGGTGTTGGTCAGCTTGGCGTGGCTGGACCAGTACATGGGGGCGTAGAAGCCGGAGTAGAAGAGGAAGGACTCCAGCATGGTGGAGGCGACCTTGCGCTTCTCGGGGTCGTCGCCGCGGTAGTAGTCCAGGATGATGCGGGCCTTGCGCTGGAGGTTCTCGTTCTCCTCGCTCCAGCGGAAGGCCTCGTCGATCTCCGCCGTCGAGATGAGGGTGGAGAAGATGGAGGAGTAGGAGCGGGCGTGGACCGACTCCATGAAGGCGATATTGGTGTAGACCGCCTCCTCGTGGGGGGTGCGGGCGTCGGGGATGAGGGAGACGGCGCCCACCGTGCCCTGGATGGTGTCGAGCAGGGTCAGGCCGGTGAACACCCGGGTGGTCATGTTCTTCTCGGCCGCATTCAGGGTGGCCCAGGACTGCACGTCGTTGGACAGCGGCACCTTCTCGGGCAGCCAGAAGTTGCCGGTGAGGCGGTCCCAGACCTCCAGGTCCTTGTCGTCGATGAGCCGGTTCCAGTTGATGGCCTGGACGCGGTCGATGAGCTTGATCGGCTCGGGCATGGGGGCTCCTCCCGGGTGGGCGCGGCTGCTGGCGGGTCAGCCCGGCCCCGCCCGGCGGCGGCTCCTCACCGGTCACCGGGCGGGCGCGGCTGACGCCGTCATGCTACGACGGCGCACGCGGGGCGCCCCGGCGGGCCCGCCGCCGTCGAGACCCCATCCGCATGAGCGGGCGCCGGGCGACGTTCTGCGCCGGACCCGGCCGCCGCCGGATCCTCTCCGCGCAACGGGCCGACGACGGGGCGGGGCCGTCCGGGGCGCTGGGGGCGGGTCGGTCCTGTGCTCGTCGAGATGTGCATTTCGCTCTCGAGATGTGCGGTTAGAAGTGCCCGCTCGAGTGCGAAGTGCGCGTCTCGACGCCCGGGGGTCGGGGTGATCGCCGCGGCCGCCGTCCGCGCAGGGGTCCGCGGGGCGCCGTTTGTCCAAATCTGTTGCAAAGGCCCGGATCGAGCCGGGGCTCGCGAGAAGAACCGTTGATATTCCGCGCTTTCATTCGCCGCTTCTCCCGGCCCGGAACGCCTTTGCAACAGATCTGGACACGCCCCCGCCCCGGACCGCCCCAGGAGCCCCATGCGCACCGCCTCCGCGCCCGCCCGTTCCCACCACTGAGCCGATCCGGACCCGCGGACCACAGCTCCTGACGAGAAAGGCCCAATGGTCGCATCACCACACCTCAAAAGGGGATACTGGCCCATGACAGGTCATTCTAGAGAGTACTGATGCGCCTGTAGACCGTGGCCCTGCGTCCCTGGCCGCCGACCATCTCGATGAAGCCTTCGTCGAGAAGGCGTTGAACCGCCCACTGGACCTGCCGGTAAGACAGTCCCGTCGTCTTCCGCAAAGACGCTATACTACGCGGAGTCTCGAGCGCCGACCAAATGACCGGAGCGTGACGCGACACCTTCTCGAGTGACCGAATAGGAGAATCTCGACGAGCGGCTGGAACATTGCGGCGCCCGTCATCGAGGAGCGGCTCGGCTGGAGTCTCGAAAGGTTCCCGCCAACTGAGAACGGCGGTGAAGCGCGTTCCGAAGTCGCGGAATGCCGGGGGCGGCAGGCCCGCCTGTGCGACGGCTTCCTGCACCTCACGAATACCGCCGCCCTCGCCCTCGATGACGCGGGCGCCATTGGAGGTGCGGAGGTTCCTGCTGATATCATAGAGGTGGGGATTGACCGCGCTCTTACCGTCGGGCTGGCCGAGCTGATGCTCCGAGACGCCCTCCAGACCGCCAGGACTCGTGATGACGAGCTTATCCTCGCCGATGCGGATCTCGACGCGTTTGGTGTCCGTAGCCGCGTCGAGATTTCGGTGGACGAGCGCGTTGGCTATGAGTTCGCGGACGGCGCGCAGGGGAGGACAGGAGCGTCCTGGCCGTTGCCGGCCTCGTCGTAGCGCATGCCGGTGGGAAGATTGCGACGGATCCACTGCATGGCGTCCTCGAGAAGGTCGGAAACAGGGCCCGTGAAGTGGACAAGATCGCGGGTGCGCATGCCGCGGCTCGGGGCGCGGACTGCGGCGGTGACGCCGAGAGCGGGGCGGAACCCCTGAGGGAAGGCGCCGAGCGCGTAGAGGCCGGCCAGGGAGAGCTCGCCGAGACTCGTGACGACGCCGGTCATCCGCAGGATCTCTTCGGACGTACGGGAGGCGAGGCGCCGAGAGGCACTACGGGACGCATCCGTGTACACGGCGACGAGGTCGGTGTCAAGATCGTCTGTTTTCGTGCCGACGACGGGCTCAGCGTCCGGGCGGGGAATGTCGTGAAGACGATGCGCCTTCCGCGCATCGATCTGAGCAACCTCGAGGTCGCTCATGCGGTAGTCGCCGTCGCTCTGACGGAGGTAGGCGTACCCCCGGTATCGCGCCGGACGGCTCATGAGCGGAAGACCCTCCACCTCGACGACGAGGACGTCGGCGCCGTCAACGCTGTGCGTGCTGAACGCGCAGGCAACAGGCGGTGTCACCGCCTCGTGCGCCTGTCCGGCGATGCCCTGCTCGAGCGTGGCGACGTCGGACAGGCCGACGGGGATGAAGTCGTTGTGCTCGTCCAGGCCGAGGATGATGAGACCGCCCTCGGGCATGTTCCCGAAGGCGCAGAGAGTCGGGCCAAGCGAGGGGCAGCCCTCCCGGGCCGACTTCACCTCGATCGTCGTGGAGTCCCCGCCTCACCGCCGCAGAGCCGCAATGAGTGCGGGAAGGTCGAGACTGTCAGACATACAGTCATACTAACAGCAATTCTGTGAGTCTGACTGTATGTTTGACAGTTTTGGTGATGGTCTGCGCGTCAGACCGACAGGTCCTCCATCTCCTCCAACTCCTTGCCCTTGGTCTCGGGCGCCCGGAAGAAGACGAAGACGAGCGACGGCAGGGCGCACGCGGCGTAGAAGCCGTAGGCGAAGGTGAGGCTGATGCTGGAGAAGGTCGGGAAGGTGGTGAAGATGAAGAAATTGGCCACCCACTGGGTCGCCGCGGCCACGGCCAGCGCCCCGGCGCGGATCCGATTGGGGAATATCTCGCCGAGCAGCACCCGCACCAGCGGCCCCCAGGTGGCGCCGAAGGCGACGACGAACAGGTTGGCGGACACCAGCGCGACGGGCGACCAGGGGCGCTCAACGTGATGTCGCTGCCGCTGACGTCGGAAGAATCGCGCACGAGGGTAACTTCACGCCGTGCAGCATGGCGGGCAAGCCCCGGAATACAAATACGTCGCGCGCCACAACGGCGTTCTCACATCCTGTTCTCGCGACCCGGGCCCCGCCCGTCCCCGGGCGCGCCGGCCCCGGGCCGCGCCCAGCCGCCGCGCCGTCTCACCGGCGTCCGCCCCGGGCGCGCCGGTCCCCGCCTCAGCCCTGCGCCTCGCCGAGGAGCTCGGTCGCGAGCCCGGGGTCGGCGTGAGCGCCCCGGCTGGCCGGGGACGAGGTGGTGTCGCCGCTGACCGCGAGCGCGCCGTTCCGGTGGAGGTAGCGCAGGCAGACACCGTCGCCCCGGCCCGTGCCGGGGGCGATGATCTCCGCCCAGCTCATGCCCGGGCACGCGCCGACCGCGGCGAGGATCGAGGGCGCCGAGGTGCGCAGCTCCGCCTCGCCCGCGCCGTCGGCCAGGAAGATGTGGGCGTAGACGCCGCTGTCCGCGGCGTCGATGTCGAGGGCGGCCACGCCCGGCGCCTGACCGACGGCCACCCACGCGCCCAGGTCGGCGCCGTCGAGCCGCCCCACGCCGGGGTCGATCTCAAGGTTCACGTCCGCCTGCCCGATGTGCGCCCTCTGGCGGTAGCTGATGGCGCCGACGCCCGCGTCCTGCTCCAGGCCGGGACGCGCGGTGGACAGGTTCTCGACGGCGATCTCGCCGCGCTCCACCGTCACACTGCCGGGCTCCACCACGACCGTCTTCGGCCCCTGACCGGCGGCCGCGGCCGCCATGATGAGCTGGGAGCGCAGCCCGTCCGATACGCCCCAGGTCTCGATGTTCGCCTCGACGCCGATGACCAGTCCGTTCACCGGCCAGGTCAGCTCCAGGTGGTACTGGATCCCGGCCGATCCCAGCGCGGGGGAGGCTTCGTCGACGATGGCCCCGTAGGCGGCGGCGATGTCGTCCGCGCCCGCGCCCTCGGCGACGGTGGCGGTGAGCGTCCGCTCCGCCGCGCTGCCGTCGGAGCCGAAGGCGAGATTCGTCAGGACCGGCTGCTTCTGCGCCGCCACGAGGAGGGCCTGGCGGGCGGCGGCGCGGGCGGCGGTGTTCGGGTCCGGCAGCGGGCCCGGGCCGGGCGGCCTCCAGAGGGGCTGCATGGTCAGGGCGACGCCGCCGAGGGTGAGGGCGGAGCCGAGGACCGCGCCGGCGGCGAGGAAGCCGACCTCCCGCCGAGTCGGGCGGCGCCAGCGGGAGAGGGCGCGGGCGGGGACCCGGGGGGCCTGCGGCGCGTCCTCCTGCTGCTGGCCCGGGGCCGGCGCGCCCTCCTGCGGCCGGTCCGCATCCGGCTCGCTGGAATGGGTCGTGCTCATGGACGCACCCTAGAACCGGACGGCGGGTCGCCGCATGGGCCCTTCTCCCACTGCCGGACCTCGGCGCGGTCACGGTGATACGGTTCATAATCCATCCATGACTCCTGTTGAACGCACCGGGACCGCGCAGGCGCTCGTGGCCGGACTCGTCGAGCGCCTCATCGCCCGTCTGACCGCCGACGGCGCCCCGCCGCGGCTCGTCGTCGGACTGACCGGAGCGCCGGGGTCGGGCAAGTCGACCCTGGCCGAGCGCGTCGAAACCGAGCTGGCGGCCCGGGGGCTGCTCGCCGGGTGCGTTCCCATGGACGGCTTCCACATGTCCAACGCCGTCCTGGCCGAACTGGACCGCCACGGCCGCAAGGGCGCCCCGGACACCTTCGACGTCGCCGGTTATCTCGCGGCGCTGGACCGGGTCGGGGGGCTGGATGAGTTCGGCCTGCCCGCGGAGGTCCTCGTCCCGGTCTACCGGCGCGACCTGCACGAGCCGGTCGCCGCGGGCGCGCGCGTGGCCGGCGGCGGCGTCGTCCTCACCGAGGGCAATTACCTGGCGCTGGAATCGGGCGGCTGGGAGGGCGCGCGGGCCCGCATCGACCTGCTCGTCATGCTCGACGTCGCCCAGGACGAGCTGATCCGCCGGCTCATCGCCCGTCACAAGGGCTTCGGCCGCTCCCACGTGGCGGCCGCGCACTGGGTGCGGGCCGTGGACGTGCCCAACGCCCGCCTCGTGGCCGCCAGCGCCGGCCGCTGCGACGAGATCTGGCGGCTCGAGCCCGACGGCGACCCGGCCGCCCGGCCGTCCTCCCGCGCCTGAGCGGGCCGGCGGCCCCGCCCGCGATCAGTGGCCCGCCTGGTCCAGGAGGCTCTGCGCCAGCTCCTCGTCGTACTCGTCCGGCCCGTCCGACGTCTGCCCCGGCTCGCCGTCGGAGACGACCCGCAAAGAGCCGTTGTCGCAGTAGTACGCCACGGAGCGCCCGCTGCTGTTGCCGCTGGTGTCATCGGAGCCGAAGGAGATCTGCCCCAGCGAGCCGCAGTTCCTCTGGGCCCACTGGATGAGGCCCGACGTCGTGGCGGCGTCGGTGGTCGGGCCCTTGAGCATGACCCGGGTCCCCAGCCCCGGGTTCGGAGCGCTCACCTTGAGGATGGTCCAGTCCTTCTCGGCCAGGCTGGCGATCTCGCCCAGGGACAGGGGGAGCGCGGTGGAGCCCGGAACCATCTCCAGCTGGACGGTGAGGTCGCCGACCTGCGCCACCTGCATCAGGCTGAAGGCCCCGGTCAGGCCGTTGGCGGGCGGGTCAGTGCGGATCCCCGCCACGCCGTCGGAGCGCCGCACATCCACGTTGAGCGAGGTGACGAAGACGTGCTCCACCCCGTCCCCGAGCATTCCGGTGGCGACCTGGAGCGCATTGGCGATGCTGCCGGGGAATTCGTCCCCGGCGAAGGTGATGGGGTCGTCCATGAGGGTCATGCTCACGCCCTGCTGCTGCCAGTCGATGTGGATCTCGGCCCGGCACAGCATGGTGGTGGACTCCGCGGGCATGCACGCGGCCGCCTCGGCGGCGACGCTCCCGCGCAGCGACACCAGCAGGTCGCCGGCCGTCTGCGCCGTCGAGCCCTCGGCGAGGGTGATGTCGATCTCATTGACGTCCCCGGGGGTGACCCGCACGTCGGTGACGGAGGGGGAGGACTGCGCGGCGGTCTTCACGGCCGCGCTCAGCGCGTACCCCTCCTGCGAGGAGAAGTCGCCGGGGGACAGGGTCTGGGCCGGGGCCGGGCTCGTCGGGGCCGCCGAGGACGCGGCGGTGGAGGCGGACGACGGGGCGTCCGAGGCCCCGGAGGCGCCCGGGGCGCTGTGGCCCGAGCAGGCCGCCGTGAGGATGAGGGAGAGGATGAGGGCTGTTGCGCAACGCCGTTGTCGGCTCATGCGCCGAGATTACCCGCCGGACGCGCCCGGGAGACAAGTGGTGACCGCCTCGCGGACACCGCGGCGCGGGCCCGGGGGCGGTGCGTCGCCCTCCAGACTCCGTCGCGGGGGCTGGCGCGACAGGACGGATGTGGTGGATGATGACGTGGCGGCGCGCCCCCGGCGGCGAGGATGACCCAAGCACCACCCATCGTCCCGGCCGGCCGCGCAGCACCCCGCCAACACGCCGACAACCCTGAGCATCCGACCACCCCACACCGACTTCGCCGAGACCCTGGGCCAGCACCGCCCTCGGTGGCTGACCGCGCCACCACTATCCCGATCAAGGAGGCTGTCATGGCGGCGATCACAACCGACAGACTGACAAAGAGATTCTCGTCCTCCACCACCGCGGTGGACCATGTCAACATCACCGTGGAGGAGGGTGAGGTCTACGGTCTGCTCGGGCGCAACGGCGCAGGCAAATCAACCTTGATGGGCATGCTGCTCGGGCTCCTTAAGCCGACCTCGGGATCTTTCCAGATCTTCGGACAGTCCGGCTCAAGGGCGCGTATGGCCTCCGACATCGGGGCCCTCATCGAGTCACCGGCCTTCTATCCCTTCCTCTCCGCCCGACGCAACCTCGAGGTCCTCGCACGCTACTGCGGCGCCTCCGCGAGGGACGTCGGCGTTGCACTGGAGCGCGTCGGTCTCGATGACGTTGCCGGGCGCAGATTCTCCCGCTTCTCCCTCGGGATGAAGCAGCGGCTCGGCGTCGCCGCCGCCATCCTCGGAGACCCCGCGCTCGTCATCCTCGACGAACCGACCAACGGCCTGGATCCGCAGGCGATCACTCAGATGCGAGAGCTCATCCGGTCCCTCAGGTCCGAGGGGCGCACGGTGCTGCTGTCCAGTCACATCCTCGCCGAGGTCGAGCAGGTCGTGGACCGCGTCGCGATCATCGCCAACGGCGCCGTCGTGGCTGAGAGCTCGCTCCAGGACCTGCGGGCCCAGCATTCAGCGGACGGCGTGACCGTCATCATACGGACCGACGACGACGCGGCACTCGTCCCCGCCCTCCGAGAACTCCCCGGCGTTCGTGACGTCCAGTCGCTCCCCGACGGCGGCGTCCGGGTCCGGACCGACGACGACACGGCGCACGGGCTCGCCATGGAGCTGACTCGCCGCGGGATCGGCTTCACTGAGCTCACTGTGGAGGCGGCGACTCTCGAGACCGTCTTCCTCGAGCTCACTGCGCAGCAGACAGGAGACCCCCGATGACCACAGCGACTAAGCGCACTGCGTCCCGCTCGAGCGCGGGTTTCGGTGCTGCCCTGCGGGGCGGCGTCGCCACCTTTCTGGCGCGGCCCCTCGTGTGGGCTCTCGTCGCCGTCTGGCTCCTCCAGATCGTAGTCTTCGCCTACGCGATCAATGCTGCGGTTTACTCCCGGAACCCCGACTCGCCGGCCAGTACCCTCATCGCTGACAGCCTCGGCGTGAACGCCGCGCACGCGTGGCCCCTGGCCTCGATGCCCACGTACGGCTCCTTCGTGTTCGTCCTCCTCGGGGCTCTCGCGGGGGCGTCCGATTACCGCTTCGGCACGTTTCGGCTGATCCTGCCGAGGTATGCGTCGCGTACCGGTCTTCTCGGCGCACGCATCGTCTGCCTCGCCGTCCTGTCGGTCGTCGTGTCCGCCTTGACGCTCCTCACTTCCTTCGCCGCGAGCGCAATCGTGTCCTCGTCCCTCAAACTCGACGCGGGCGCCCCACCCGTTTCGGACGTGCTCGTCTCTCTCGCACTGGGCGCGCTCGTCGTCTTCGTAATGACGGCGATCGGGTTCGCCTTGTCCCTTGCGCTGCGCAGCCTTCTGGGCGGCTTTCTCGCGGGATTCGGTTGGGCCATCGGAATCGAGGTCCTTCTCATGCGCATGCTCTCCCCGCTGGCCGGCTGGGTGGATGGTGTGCGGGGGCTGCTCCCCGTTGGTTCCTCCTCCACGCTCATCGCCGCCGTCGGGGAGAAGGCCGGCCTCGACACCGCCGCCACGGCGGGCCTGTCGGAACTCGTCAGCCCCTGGGCGGCAGCGGCCGCCCTCATCGCCTGGACCGTCATCCTGTTCGCCACGGCCATTGCGCTGTTTCGACGCCGTGACGTCTGAGATGCGCCGCGGTGTGAGCCGGCGGCATCCGTCGTCGACCAGTACCTCCGGACCGGTCGGTCAGCCTCGAGTCGTCGTTGGGGCGGCGGGGGCGGGGTGAGGGCGCTCCTTCTCCTGAGATAATGCGATGGGTCTGGCGGGGGCGAGGCCGCTGACCGGGGCGGTGCGGGCCGCGGACCTGGACGTCGCGCTCTCCGGGCGCTGAACCCCCCGGACCGCAACCGTCCACCATCCAGCGGGTGAGTTGGCGCAATCGCATCATCTGAACTACCATCTGATCCGATTGGACCCACCGGTCCCTGGAATACACCTGGGCTTGCGTCAGGTGGCCGACGGTTATACGAAGGAGTATTGATGATCCGCTGGCTGCGCTCTCATCCGCTGACGGGATTCGTGGTCCTCGCCTATGCGGGATCGTGGGTATTCTGGGCGCCCTTCATCCCTTTGCAAAAGTTTATTCCCGCGGAGTCTTATAAATCGGCAGCGGCGGGGGTGGGTCAGTTGGCGCTGCTGGCCGGGCCTTTTCTCGCCTCACTCATTATGACTCGTCTGACAACCGGTTCGTTGCGCGCCTGGACCTCCTCATTCAAGCGGTGGCGCGTTCCACCGGTGTCATACGCCCTGGCCCTCATTGCGATACCCGCGGCCATTATAATCGCTTCGGCCGTGCTGCCCGGCAAGGAGGCGGGCACCCCGACCTTCGTCGGTCCGGCCGTGGTGATCGGCCCCCTCATCCAGGGGGTCGTTTTCCTCATCGGCGGCCCCATCCAGGAGGAAGTGGGATGGCGGGGCTTCGCCCTGCCCGTCCTGCAGGAGCGTATTCGTCCGTTTCAGGCCGCCGTCGTGCTCGGCGTCATCTGGGGAGGCTGGCACCTGCCCCAGTTCTTCGTGCCGGCATGGGAGAATCCGCACAACAACGTGATCGACGTCCTCGGCTTCTTCGCCTTCACCATCACCGGCGCCGTCGTCATGTCCTGGGTCACCAACTTGGCGCACGGCTCGGTCCTGTTGGCAATCCTGGCACACAACTCCATGAATTGGGCCCTGGCGACGTGGTCCGGGGTCACCGGCCAGCAGGCGACCACCATCTGGCCCGCCACCGCGGGGATGGCGGTCCTCGCCGTCGTCGCGATCGTCACGACTCGAGGGCGCCTCGGCTTCGAGACGCCGGCCAAGACGGCGCCGCAGTAAGAGATCCAGCGCCGCCTGCACGATGGCGCCAGGCGGGGAGGGCGCGAGCGGTCGGCCCGCCCCGGTCTCCCGCGGGCCCGCCGTCGCCGCACCACCCGTACGCAAATTCTATGGCGAAGATCACGGGCCGTGTTCGACGGCGTCCACTCGCCCCCGCCGCATCGCCCGACCGGCGCGGGGCGAACTCGCCCCCGCCCCCTACTCGCGCAGCGATGGCGCACTCGCGGTCTGGCTCAGTCCGTCGACCGACTCCGGGGGTTGGCGGGCCTCGTCCATAATCGTCGTTAACATCAGACTCTCCGCCCTTCGGCTACCATGCGCACTGCGATGCTTCTACACGAATCAAGCACACTTGTCTTCTCCTCGTCATCCACCTTCTCCCATCATGCATCTATGCCATCACTCGTCCCTCGCGCCTCACCGGCCCCTTCTTCCCCGGGGAAACTGCGCTCGAACGATCAGCTGCCCACACACTGGGACTCCTACTATCGAATGAGGCGTTAGAGTCGTACTCTCAACCGTATGACTGACAGTTCGGACGTCAGCACCCTGATCGCCCAGATCGAGCTGGCCAGAACCCGGCGACTCGACCCCGCGCACCCGGACACCGAGGCGATCCGCAGCACCTCCCTCAAAGCGCTCGACCCGACGCTCCTGAGGGACTACCTCACGAGCTGCCGGAGCCGCTCGCGCCGTCTGGCCGCCCTGGACGACACCGAGGTCCTGCGCGCCGCCGGCGTCATAGCGCCCAGCGGAGAGGTCACGCTCGCCGGCATCTACGCCATGGGGAAGAACCCGCAGCGCTACCGGCCCTCGCTCGGGATCACGGCCGCCGTCCTCATGCCGGTGGGGGCCAAGGAGCGCACCCGCGACCTGATCCACGTCACCGGCCCGATCCCCGACCTGCTCGACGGCGCCATGCCGTGGATCGCCCGCAACACCCCCACCAGCATCCGCTGCGACGACCTGGGCGACAGCCGCGAGACCCCGGTCCTGCCCATGTGGGCGGTGCGCGAACTGCTCGTCAACGCCCTGGTCCACCGCAACCTCGACGCCGCCACCGAGGCCGAGAGGATCGAACTCCGCGTGGTCGGCAGCACGCTCGTCATCACCAGCCCCGGCGGCCTGCGCGGCATCACCGAGGACGCGCTCGGCCGGCCCGACTCCAAGTGCGCCGTCAACCCGGTCCTGTACGAGATCTGCAAGAACCTCCACACGACCGACGGCGCCCGCCTCATCACGGACGAGAGCGGTATACGCGAGGTGCGCGACGCCGCCGCCCGCGCCGACCTGCCCGATCCGATCCTGCGGGACTCCGGGGTCCGCTTCACGGCGATCCTGCGGTGGCCCGCCACGGAGACGGCGGAGACGGCGACGACGGAGGAGAAGAAGGCGGCGCCGGAGGCGGCGGAGGAGGAGAAGGAGGCGGCGGAAGAGGCCCCCGCACCGCGCCGATCCCCCGGCACTCCACCCGCTGGCGTCCCCCGGCGCATCGCCCCGCCCACCCCGGCCTCCGGAATCCAGCGGCGCACCGCCCCGCCCACCCCGACGTCGGGCATTCGACAGCGTTCCGGCTCCGCCGACCCGGAGCGCCAGGCCCCCGCGGGCACTCCGCCGTCGGGCGTCCCCCGGCGCATCGCCCCGCCCACCCCGGCCTCCGGCGTCCAGCGGCGCGGCCGCTCCAAGCAGCCCCGCCCGATCTTTCCGGGTTCCCCCGCCAGCACCCAGCGGCGCCCCGTTTCCACCTCGCCCCGCCAGGCCTCTCCGAAGACGCTCACCGACGCTCAGCGGCGCCTTCTTCCCGACCTGCCCCAGCCGGCCCCCGCGAACGTGCCGGCCGACAAACGGGCCGCCGACGCCGCCGAGCCGGAGGGCCTGGCAGCGCTGTCGCGCAACGCCCCCGCCGTGTGGGCCGCCCTGAGCACCTCCCACTCCATGAGCGCCCTCAAGCGCGCGACCGGATTGTCCGTTCAGCAGCTGCGCCGGGCGCTGCAGCACCTCATCGGCGCCGGATTCGTCGAGATGGTCGGCGGGCAGGGGCACAAGGAGACGACGTACCG
>ERZ772973.559-NODE-559-length-17432-cov-81.2707_pt1 | contig 17432 bp, 10 predicted proteins | sample MGYA00580672_ERZ772973 | MGnify/ENA primary metagenome ERZ772973 (study PRJEB29015, sample SAMEA2737938) | human oral metagenome | biome: human oral; feature: human-associated habitat; material: dental | place: China | collected 2152 ... | reverse complement strand
GCCGACGACGCGGCCGGCCCCGCGCCCGGCAGTGCCCCGCCCGCCGCCGCGCCCGGCAGCGCCCTGCGCAAGGAGCTGGGGGCGCTCGCCCGCCTGGCCGGGGAACCGGGCACATCCTCCGAGGACATCGACATCCTCGCCGTCGGCGTCGAAGGCGGGAGCACGCCCACGGACTCGATCGCGCGGGCGCTCGTCGGGGCGCTGCGACGCGCTTCGGCCCAGGTGCGCGACCTGGTGGCGGGAAGACGGGCGCGGGTGCTGGACGCCTGCATCCTGCCGGGCCTCCAGGTGTCGCGGGCCTCGATCGAGACCCTGGAGAGGGCGATCGGCGGGCACGACGGACACGTCCTGCTCTCCCTGGCCGGGGGCGCGACCACCGTCCTCGCCGAGGTCGCCGGCGTCGTCGCCGCCACCCACGGCGACGAGTGGTCGCTGGCCCTCATCGACCGGGTCGGGGACGACCGGGCGGACGGCGCGGCGCCGATCCTGCGCATGTCGGTCGACGGGGAGGACCCCCTGCGGGGCTGGCTCATGGGGCTCGGGCTGCCCACCGTCCTCGCCCGGGAGTACGACGGGCGCGGAACCGGCGCGCAAGCCGGCGGCGAGATGCCCGACGAGGTCCGGCGCGCCGCCGGGGCCCTGCGGCGCGCCGTCGGCGAGACCCCCGTGGAAGGGGGGATCGGCCCCGAGGACTTCGCCCAGCTGCTGTGGACGGACACGGCCCGCGGGGACCTGGCCGCGGGCATGGCGCTGCGGGCGTGGGTGGCCGCCGAGTACCGGCGGCGCCGGCGCCAGTACCTGGACCAGACGGGGCTGGACGAGGCGGAGCACCCCGATGCGCTCCGGAGGAAGGGCGGCGAGCTCGGCTGGGCGATCGGGCGCCTCGAGAAGGAGGCGAGCACGCGGCCCCTCGCCGCGCCCGAGGCGTGGCTCGTCGCCCAGCGCGACTTCATCGACCTGGGCATCGGGGCGACCCACCGCTTCGACGAGGCCGGCGACGACCTGCGCGAACGGGTGCGCGCCGCCCTGGGCGGCCAGCCCCCGGACTGGCTGTCGTGGCCGTCGGGGACCGTGTGCCTGCTGACCGCTCAGGGACAGCCCCGCGGAAGGGGGAGGGGCCCCGAACGCGACCCCATCGCCGTCGCGCTCCTGCGCGCGCAGCCGGACCCGGCCCTGCGCCGGGCCTGCTCCGTCCCCGGGCCGCTGACGCTGAGAACATTCATCGCCTGCTCCGACGACAGCCTGGGTGAGGGGCGCGGCGTCGTCGACAGGCTCGCGGCCGGCGACGTCGACCATCACCCCGACTGGGAGCCGCCCGGGGCCGACGGCGCCACGGCCCGCAGCTACGGGCGGGCCGCCACGAGCGACGGGGTCACGGCGAGCGGGGCGGAGGAGAGCATGTCGCGGGCCGGCCGCCTCGCCGCCCAGTGGCTCGAGGACCAGCTCGAGGAGCGCTGGTCCCGCCCGCGGGCCATCGTCGTCACCGTCGTGGGGGAGAAGCCCGTCGTCATCGCGCTCCTGCGCGCCGCGCAGGTCTTCGGCGCTCGCCACGGCATTGCGGTGCTCCTCGCATCGACGGTGCGGAGCGCCGACGGCCGGAACGTCCTCCAGTTCCACCAGTTCGGGCTCGACCGCGACGTCCGCAGGGCGCTGCTGCGGGCGACCGGCTACTGCCTGGACCGTCTGGACCTGCTCACGGCGGCGCGCCTGCTCGCCCTGGGGGACCCCGCCATGGAGGAGTCGGCCGGCGAGGCCCGGGCGCTCGCGGACGAGCTCGTGCAGGCGGTTCAGACCGAGGACATCGACGGGCGCGCGGGAGTGATTCTGGGGGTCATGGGCGCCGTCGGCCGCATGATCGATCACGTCCCGCCCGACGCCCAAGCGCGCCTGGCCACCATTATCGGCGAACTGCTGAACCCCGCGCCCGAATCGAAGCGGACCGGCGCATTCCGGGAGCCCCGTGTTCTCGCCCTCGCGGGCGGCCGGTTCGACCAGCAGAACTCCGTCTACACGTCCGATGACGCCGATCTCGCCGACGAGGGCGTCGGGGCGCTGCTGCGCCTCCTCGTGCGCGTGCGCAACAAGGTCACGATCAATCACGGCTCGAAGGGCCTGTCCGAGGCCACCGAGCAGGTCCTGAGCCACTACCGGCGGGAGTCGCGGTGCACCTATGCCCGGCTCGTCGAGCGGGCCGTCACCGCGGTCGAGAGCGATTCCGGCGCCGTGGCCGGGGACTGGGGGAGTCGATTGGGCTCCCTGCGGAAACGGGTCGGCGCGCTCGAAGACGTTTCCTACGGCTGAGGGGATGTGGCATGGTGAAAGGCGTGAAGAACGTCGAGGACCGGACGCCGTCGGACCTGTTGGAGATCGATAACGACGACGACAATGCGCTGCGCCTCATGGTCATCGTGCCGTGGGAGCTTCCCGGGACATGGGAGGAGTGGCGCGAATTGTTCCCGCAGGGCCCGGTGCGGATATCCATTTTCAGGAGGCCGACCGCCTTCGACGGAACGTCGCGCCGCCTGCGCGAGCCGGTGCGCAGACGGCTCCTCGACCCGGCCCACCGGCGTCACTACGTCTACCCGGACCTGGCGCCGGTCTTCGTCACCGAGAAGAACCGCGCGAGTCGGGGCAGACCGCCGTTCTACGCCTTCGCCTGGGACATTCTCGAGGTGGAGCCGGTCGAGGCCCCCGACGCCGGGGGCGCCGCGGGGACGGGCGGGAAGACGCCCTCGACCCGGGTGCTCATCGTCCTTCACCTGGTCCTGCGCGTGCCGACGAGTCCCAAGGCATTCTCCTGGGTCCGCAATCTGACGCGAGAGCCCGCCGGAAAGGAGGAGATCACCCACGAGGTGGCGCGGGTCCTCGCCCTTGAGTCGAAGCGGGGCGCCGACGATGTGGGGCACGGATTCGGGGTCACCGATTGGGATGGGGAACCGAGCGCCGACCCGTACGTCATCACCTACGTGCCGCGCGATATTGTGGCCTCGGAGCGCGGCGACGGACTGGTCCTGGACGATTTCGACCTGCGCACGGACCAGGAGCGCCAGGAGGGGCGGGCGCCGCGACCGCTGAAGGACGCCGTGGCGGCGCCGGGGCTCGATGCGACCCGGGAGCGGGCGGTGGTGAGCGCCTGGCGGTGGGGGCGTCTGCCCCGCCGCGACGACGAGAGCTTCGAGGACGGGGTTTTCGGGGACCGGGAGCGCCAGGTCCACCGCCTGTCGCAGACCTGGGTGGCGTATGCGAGTATCAGCGGGTGCTCCTTCTGCCAGATCCGGGGCGAGGGGTTCCGCCCGCTCGCCCATATCGAGGGCAGGTTCATCGAGGCCGTCCTGCTCATGCTGCTCCAGCGGCACCGGGCCTCGTCCCTCATGGCGCGCCTGGCGGAGGTGCAGGCGAATGCCGCGGAGGAGGTGGACCGGGTCATCGAGCTCGATTCGGAGGCGGTGGGATTCGTCGTCTCCGAGCAGTGGACGATGATGACGGACTCGGACCGCCAGCTCGACGCCTTCCTCACCTACCTGCTTGAGACGTACAGGATCCCCCTGCTGGTCGAGGAGGCGCGCGACCAGGCGCACCGCCTGCGGGAGAACGTGCTCATGCGGATCGGGCGCGCCGAGCAGCAGGCCGAGGAGGAGCGGGCCAGGTCGGCCCGGACGCTGGAGATCGCGGCCGCGGTGTTCTCCTTCATCGGCCTGCCGCTGAGCGTGTTCCTCGAGCTCTGGGTGAACTGGAACCCCGAGGCGGGCATCGACCGCCGTCTGTACCGGCTCGGAGGCTGGCACTTCAACTGGTGGCTGGTGCTCATCGCGGTGATCCTGGGCTCCGCCATTATCGGCGGGGTGTTCTGGTGGGCGGTGGCGCACGCGGTGGCGCACATGGCCCGACGGCGGGAGAGGGCGGCGGCCGGCGCCGAACCCGGCGCGTGAGGGCGAGGGCCCGGTGCGCGAGGGGCCGGCCCCGTTCCGTCATCGTCATCCGTGAACGCGCAGGTTTCCAGTCGAGCGCGCGCCTCTCATCTGCGCGTTCGACTGGAAACCTGCGCGTTCACGGAATCGGGGCGCCCGGTCGGAGCCGAGCCTCGTTGCGAAGGCTCGGCTCCTGGCGCGGCGGCGGTTTCTGCGGGGTCTTCAGTTCCGGGGAGGCCTTTTGATCTTGAGCGGCCGAGGGGATTCGGCCAACAGGCTCGTCGGGGACTGACCATACCCCTCCTTGGGATCACCGCTCCTGGGTTCGGTCTGGTTGTTCGCCCTGTTCTCCTCCAGGGACATGTAGCGCACCGGTGCGCCGTCGCTGTAGCCGAAGGCGGCGCGCTGCATGGCCCTCACCCATGGCGTCTTGAGAAGGAGCGCCTCGTTCGGCAGGGGGAAGTCCTCGACGCCGACGACGGGAGCGCCCAGGCCCAGGCATCCGTCCAGGTTCGCGTAGGACTCGGCCAGATCACTCCCCCGAATGGCGCGAAGGCCATTCTTCGCAATGCTCACCTCGAGAGTCCCCAGTCCGAGCGGCTTCCCCAGTCCCATTCGCAGGTGGCCGACGGCGCCGGGGTCCTTCTTCTCATTGTTCGGGACCAGATTCCGGGGGGTGAGCACCCAGATGAGCGCCGCCAGTTCATCCCGGCTCAGGTTCGAGAAGAGCATGGTGCAGCGCAGGACGCTGCCGGTCTTCATCCACGAGCGGGCTATGAGGCGGACCGCGGCATTGTCCTGCTCTTTACCGTTCAGCACGGGATCTTCGGTCGCCTGCGCGGGGAACCCCGACTTGTCCAGGTCCTTGCCCTCCACGAGTCTGCGATGCACAGGGTAGGCGGCGGCGCCGAGGAGCTGTCCGGGGGCGAAGTAGTCGCTGCGCGGAAGCGGATTCTTCCCCTTCGAAGGAGTCTTTCCGGAACTATCGGTGAGGAATCGCCTCGCCGACGACGTCTTGGGCGTCAACAGCGGTGAGAGTTTCTTCTTCTCACGGCTGACGCGGGCCTCCGAGGCGTCGACGACGCCGAAGGAAAGCCTTCCCCGATAGGCGACGTCCCCGCCCTTCGCGCCGTCATCGGCGTCGGGGACGACATAGCCGAAGAGCCGATCGGCGGCGGACGCCTCAACGGCCCTCGTGAGAGGAAGAACCCCCTGCGCGGCGGCGAGCTCCCGGGGCGACCTGCTGTAGGGGCGCCGTCCGACCATTGTGGGGAGGACGTCCATGACCCGGGCGTCGGCGGGAATGTCATCACCGCCGGAGGCGTAGGTTCTGTCGAGTCGGACGAAGACGAGATCGCCGTCGGACAGGGCGTTATCGGAGGGCGCGGGGTGAGTGGCGGCCGCCCGGTTGAGCAGGTGCTCGTCTCCGCCGGGCGCCTTCTGCTGCGCCGAATACGACCGGAGCACGGTTGCGTATCGTGTCACGTGCTCGGGATCGAGGGGCAGAATGGTTCCGTAGAGATTACTGCCGTCTCGGGCCGACTTGAAGAAGAAGCGCTCGTAGGTCTTCCCCTCCTTTTCGTCTCCGAACAGTTTCCGGGAGGTCTTCCCCTCGGGGGTCGTCCGGCAGGGGTATCCCCAAACATTGAAGGTCTCAACATCAGGGCCATGGCCGACATCGAAAAATTTTTCGAGGTGATCGCCCTGCCACACCCCGGTGACCATGAGGTGGCGTCCACCCCTCTGGTCCCGCCACTGCGCGAGCTGGACGTTCACCTGCTCCCCGTGGCGGGTGAGGCTGCGGAAACGCGTGAAGACCTGCTGCGGATTGACCCGGCCCCCGGGGACCGTCCTGATATCGGGATGGTTGGTGCACGCAATAGTGCCGTACCCATGATTCAGATCATCCCTGATCAGGGCGACCCGGGCGTTCTTCCCGAAGCCGTCCAGGATCTCGACGGCGAGCCCGCCGTTCTCCTGCTCGAGGATGCGTCCGGGGAGAAGATTATTCGCAGCGGCCGGGTCGGCCCGGTAGGTGAGGAGCTCGGAGTGGTCGTTCTTGATGCGGCGCCGCCCACTGCGGTTCTCGGCGTCCCCGAAGACCCGGAAGCGCGAGCAGGTGAGCGTCTCGTAGGCGCGCGAGATCATGCCCTTGACCATTGTGGGGGGCACAACGGGGCGACCGTCGTCGTCCAGGGGGAGGTCGACATTCCCGTCCTTCTGCTCCCCGAAGACGAGCGGCGTGCGCACGATCATCTCCAGGTCGATGGAGCCGGACCAGCGATCGGCGTAGAGGCGGTCATGGCCGGGGGCCTTATAGTCCTTGAAAAGGCCTTGGGGGAGTACGCCGGCATTAGCAAGTCGTTCGCCGGACTCGCGCAGCACCGGGATTCGGTTGACTGCGGAATGGAAGGGCTCGAAGTCATCCATGTCAGTTCCACTCCCCTGTCATGAGCTCGTCAACGAACACGGTATTGCCGTAATCGGCCTCGGTGAAGACCTCGACGCTCGTCATAATGGGCATATTTCGCGCATCGGCCTTGTCGGCGCTGTGCTGCAGATAGTCGTTGGGCCGGTACCAGCAGCGCTCCTCCTCCGGGGCGCCGGCCCGGTCGTCATCATCGGCCCCGCGGAGGGTGACCTCCGCCGCTCCGGTGCCGTTGAGCCACCGGAGCTCGTGCGCCAGCACGTCGTCGCCCTCACCGCCCTTCGCGATCACCGACCACAGCCGCAACTCGTAAACGGTGTTGTGCTGAACCTGCTCGCCGTCCGTGCCGCAGAGCGCCCCTTCGGAGATCGATCGGAGCGCGCGCGCACCCGCCGTCGTGTAGGCGATGCCCTGCCACTGCGCCTGGGACTCGGTCGCCCGGGCGATGACCCGCTGCAAGTCTCCGGCGTCGCGGACGGTCCAGCGCCCCCTTCGCAGGCGCCTGCCGAATCGGTGCGTCTCAGTCATGGCTCTTCTCCTCGTCGCCCGTCAGATAGCTCGCCCACCCGCTCGCGCCGGGGCTCGCGGTGATCTCCTTGTTCACCGTCCGGAGGCGGCCGAGGATCTGCTCGGCGACGGACTCTCCGGCGCCCTTCGCAGGCGCTGAGAAGAGTTGGTCCCCGATGCCGATGCTGCGGCCGCCCTCGACCTTGATGCTGGTGACCTCCACCTGCCCCAGCCCCCGCGTGCCCCGGCTGCCCAGGGGCAGCGCGCCGGCGGCCAGTTCGGCCAGGACGAGCCCGAGCAGGCACCAGGCCGCCCTGCGGAGATTATCGTCCTCGGGGCGCGAACGCTGAGTCCCCCCGCGGCGATTGTCATCATTGGACAGTGCATTCAGGTCCAACTCGAGAACAATGTTCTTCCACTCTGCGTCGTGGACCTCCTCGCCGTACAGAGTGCCCTCTGCGACGCCGCCGGTCCACCGGTCGCCCGCATTGTGGGTGATCAACCGGGTGGATCCGTTGGAGGACGCCAGGGTGTCCAGGACCGTCAGTGCGCCCCGGCGCTCGGTGGAGCCGAACAGGCGCTGTACGAGGTCGGGATCGTGGGCGAGCTGATCGTGCACATTGGTGTCCGACCAGTCGTTGACGGACGCATGGCGAGCGGCCAGGATCGTGCGGGCGATTCGCGAGGCGCGCGAGCGCAGTGCGCCGCGCACCGAACTGCCCGGCAGCACGATCGGCGCGTTCTCCCCCGGGCCGCTGCGCAGGTGCCTGGTGGGAACGAGTTCATCGGGATCGTCCTCGCCTCGGAGGTCATGCTGCTCGCCGTCCGGATCGGTCCCCCGCGTTGCCTTCTCGCCCTCCTCCGGCGCCTGGACGTTCTTCTCGCGAGCCTTATCCGTGTCGGACTCATTGCGCGCCGACTTGGTTTGACTGAGTCGCGGATCGGCCACGAGAATACCCGTGGGGCTGTTCCACTCGATATTGATGCGCACGCGGTCGGGATCGCCGCACTCGATCGGTTCGATCCGCTCGCTCATGTCCTCGCCGTAGCCGTTGCCCAGCCAGCTCAGAAGATCGTCGCGCGTCCCCAATGGGGCCCTGGTGAGGACCCAGAACCTTTCGCTGCCGGGCCGCATATCGGGTCGCACCCGTCCCCAGCCGGCGTTCCTGCGCCCGCCGAAGGAGACCCGTCCTGACTTCAGCACTCCGAGGATAATGGAGAAGAGTCGCTCCACATCATCCTCCGTCACCGGTTGACATTCGGAGACGCCCCCGAAGGGCGCGGCCGGATCGTCGGGCCTGTTTCTGGGCATTGACCCCGCCTGCGCGGTGATCGTCAGGGTCAGGGGCCTTCCGGCCGGCACGTACTCGTGCTCGAAGAGCGCGGTGTCCCCGGCGGCCCCCCAGTAACGGTCAATGGCAATGCCCATGCGAGTGGGCAGTCCGCTGTCCCCGCCCGGGCCGTCCCCGCGCCCCGGAAAGACCTCCGCATTGTGAAGATCCACGGCGTGGAAGGTCAGGGCTGAGGCCCAGGCTCCCTGATTCGACAGTCCTCCCCACAGGTGGGATTTCCGTGTTTCATCGAAGTACTTCTTGCAGGCCGCCCGCACCGCCCCCTTGATGGAACGGCCGGTCAGCACCGGATGACCGGTCCCGTCGCGGGCGAAGCGCCGGGGCACGGTCTCGCGCTTCTTCGACGGGCGGGCGCGGTCCACGGCTTCGTCAATGCCGCCCGAGTGCAGAGGAGAATCGGTCCTCAAGCAGACGGTCAACTCGTAGCGGGTGATGCTCATCATTCTCCCTCCGGCTTCACGGCTGCACATCCATCGGCGATGAAGTCCTCATGCTTCAAAGAGGTGAGTCTGAACTCCTTCTCGCGCAGCAGCGGATGGTCGACGACGAAGCGACCGAATCCCTGGGCCGTGAGCTCGCCGACTCCGGTCACCGACAGGCGGGCGAGTCTTCTCATCGTCTCCTCCGGGCTGCTGCCCGCATCGGCGGGCTGAACCCGCAGCACGGAGCCCGCCTGGATCACCGTCCGGGTGGCGCGCGGCCGCCGATCCGCCGCGCCCCAGGAGTCGACGCGACGGTGGCGGATTCCCGCGCTGAAGCACGTCTCATCCGAGTCGTCCTCGGCCTTGATCGGTTCCAGAGGGACTCCGGCGCGTTCGAAGGCCTTGTACAGATCTTTGAGGCTTCCGCCCGGCCCCAGTCGGGGGGAGCGGGCCACGACGTCGGAAGTGAACCACAGGGCCGGGGGTTCGCTCGCATCCCACTCGAGCCCGGGGACTTCGACCTGGTGGAATTCGCCGAGCCGGCACTTGGCCCGGCCGTAGGTCCCGCTCAGGCGCCACAGCCCCAGTCGCTCCGGGAAGGCCTGACGAGAGTCGAAGGCCCTGCTGAGCAGGTTCTTGACCCGTTCGTAGAGCTTCTCGCTCATGGTGACGGTGGCGCGCAGACGCATTCCCGCGGGCAGTGCGCGGGCCAGGAACAACTGCCCAGTTCCGGCCGCGCCCGTGACTGGGTTGTGGGCGGTGGACTGGCGCCCCTGGAGCGCCGGCACCCCCATCCCTCCGAGAACTTCGGAAGGGTTCGCGCTCTTCGGGGCGGGGAAGACGTATCCGGTGCGCAGCGGCTTGTGAATCTCGTTCTCAGGCTCTTCGGCGAGCAGACGGTTGAGCACGCGCACGCCCTCCGTCTCGTCGTTCCCCTCCGTCTTGGGTCTGGACAGCACCAGCGGCATCGGCATTCCCCGCACGCCGTTGACGACGGCGGTGGCGTCGGAGACCAGGAGATCGCCGTTGACGACGGCGTCGCGGATGATTTCACGGGTGATTGCGCCGACGCCGGCGTTCTTCTTGGCGGCGGCCTGGAGCCTGTGGTGGATAATGGGCAGCAGTGCTGTTCCGCGCAGGAAGTCCAAGGAGCGCAGCTCGTTGGAGAAGGGCACGTCGTAGGAGATCACGGGCGACGTGAGATCGATATCAAGATCGGTCTCGTAGAAGGTCGTGCCGCTCGAGCCGCCCCGGTGGTCGGAATCTTTCTTCCCTATGAGGGGGATGTCCGAGCACCCGTCCGCCTTCGAGTCGATAGGGAAGTCCGGGGCGTCGGGGGCTTTCGGGGCCGGTCCGCTCCACTGCTCCAACTGCCCGCGGCACCGCTTCCTGATCTCCCGAATAGCCTTCTCGATAACCTTCTTGGGATCCGTATCCTTCTTATCAATCCCGCCGGTTTCGCCGGCCTCGCCGGTCTCGCCAATGAGAATGCTGCACAGGCCGTCGCCGTCGGACCGGTTGGAGCCGAGGGCGCGCACGAGCAGGGCGGAGACGCTCAGAACGAGTTCGGCCGCCTTCCTCTGGTCCGCGCACCAGTGAAGTGTACGCCCGTCCAGGGTTTTATTCAGCAGTTCCACCGTACCGCGCAGAATGCAGGCGCGGGCCCGCTCGAACAGGCGCAGGTGGTCCTTCTTCGCGGTGCCCGTCTCCTCGTCGATGGACAGGGAAACGACCTCGTGCACCGCCTCCCGCTTCGACTCACTGCCGACAGCGCCGTCGGAGAAGGAGACGAAGCGGGCGTCGGAGAAGGAGACGAGCCGGGCGCGCCTGACCGATCCGAACAGCGCCCCGACGAATTCGCGCCATCTCCTGCTCTTGTCCCCGGAATCGCCGTCGAGCGCTTCGGCGACGATGAAGGCCTGCTCGCGGATGGCTCCGGTGAGCACGGTGCCGCGCACCACGGGCAGGTTGCGCTCATCCTTCTCGACGACGGCGTCCACGCCCCCGGCCACGCCGGTGCCCGTGGACACGCCCCAGTCGGAGCGGAAGACGATGGTGACGTCGAGGGGCGCGGGGGACTCCGGGGATCCGGTCTCCGGTTCCGCGGCGGTGTCGGTGCTCATTCCTGGGCCTCCTGGGTGGTTGCGGGCTCGGAGCCGTCGGCGGGGGACGGGCTGTGCAGGTAGCTGTCGGGGAGAAGATCGCTCAGCTCCATGATGTCGAAGAGCGCTCTGATGCCCATGCCCTTGAGGACCTCGTCGGGCAGTACCTTCTTGGCGTCATCCCACTCATGCTCGGCCTTATCGGCGAGCCGGTCACTCAGGCCCCGGTCCACGAGCCGCGCCTGGGCGGCGTCGGACAGGAGCTTGCGGATCCGGGCGGCCCGCGTCTTGGGGAAGCGGGTCTCGCCCGTGCCCGGATCCTCCGAGGTGAGGCCCTTGAATTGGCGGACTCGCTCGCATGTGTCGGGCCAGGGCTCGTACCGCCCCGGGGGATCGGAGGCCGGAGCGCCGTCGCGCCTCAGCAGGAAGGGGCGAGTGGTGAAGGAGGAGTAGGCCCGCAGGATCTTCTCCGGGTCCAGGACGCTGGAGTCGAAGAGCGCGTGGTAGGTCAGCGTCGACCGGACGGGCTGCCGGGCCTTGCCGACCTTCTTGGCCTCGCCGACGAGGCGCTCGGCCAGGTTGTAGGCGACGTGGAAGGGGAAGTCGCGGCGGACGACGGCGACACCGGCGGCGGCGGTCATGGGCCCAGTGCCCTTTTCGCAGCCCAGGTGCCTGAGGAGCACGTCGCCCTCGGTGGCCCTCTCGTAGCGCTCGAGATAGGCGGCCGCGAAGGGGAGGGCGTAGTCGCCGCTGGTGAAGACGGTGACGTCGTCGCCCCCCAGGATGACGGGGACGACCGGGACGACGGCGACCTTCCGCTCCGCCGGGCTGGCGTCGGCCTCCGCCCACTTCGCGACGTCCGCCCAGGCCTTGGCGAAGGCCTCGGTGACGGCCCGGTCGAGGCGGTCGTTGACGGTGAGGACGAAGCGCCGCAGGGCGTCGGCGTCATTGCGCGAACAGCCGACGGCCCGTGAGAAGTCGGCCTCGTCGACGCGGCCCATCGCCTCGCCGAGCCGGCGCATGACGGCGCCGACGCCGTTGCCGTCGATGTGGATGACGGCCACCTTGGACAGGGCGGACGCCGCCTCGCCGGTGCCGCCCGGGGTGTCCTGGAACCGCTCCTCGAGGGTGATGACGTCGGACTTCTGTTCTTCGTCGGCGGCGCCCTTCTCGCCGTCGGAGTCCCGCCCGCCGTCGGAGTCCCGCTCGACGGCCCCGGTGCTCGGCCCGGGACGCTCCCCCGGGGCTTCGACGTCGACGGCGAAGGCCTCCCGGAGTTTCTTCGTGAGCTTCTTGGGGTCGCGGACGAGCTGGTCCGGGTTCAGGTCTTCGCTCGTACGGCACGCGAGGGAGATGAGGTCCCGGCGGGAGTAGAAGGCCCGGTAGCGCTTGACCCGGGAGGGCAGGGAGAGCAGGGTCCCCTCGTCGTCCTTGGCCTCGTCCCTGATGTGGCCGAACATGTGTTCCAGCGTTGGCGAGGCTGGCAGGACGGAGTCCTTGGCGCGGGCGAGGAAGGGCATCTGGGAGAAGCGGGCCTCGGCGGGCGGGCGCCGCAGGCCGTACCGGGCGGCCCGGGCGTGGATCCGTTTGAGGAGATCCTCGTCGACGTGAGTTTTGTCACCCATGTCGAGGTGCACGCCCGAGACGTCCATGCCGGGGGCCTGGGCGAGCGCCGTCCGGGTGACGCGGCCGATCACGGCCTTCGCGTCCTCCTCCTCGTCCACCATGAAGATGACCTTGCCCGAGGCGCGGGACACCCACTGGGTGCTGAACCTGCAGCACGGGAGCCCGGCCGCGGGTCCGGGGCCGCCCCGCGGTTGCGGGTGGTTCCCCTCCCATCTCTTCGCGGCCCCCGTGGCCCGCAGGGCGTCGTCTGTCCACTCCTTGAGACGGACGAGCTGGGCAGAGGCGCCGATGCTGTCCCGCAGACGGGGCGCGGCGAAGATGTAGCGCTGGTTCCCGTTGGTCTCGAGCATGACGAGCTGCATGGGGATCCTCTCGGAAGGGGTGGGGCCTGTGCAGTATGTCACGTCTGACGCGCCGTTGGGAGTGATGGAGCACACTACGGGGTGACGGGCGCCGTGCCGTCCCCGCCGCGCGGACGCCCGCCGCGGCAGTGCGACCAGTGAGGAGCAGCACAGATGACGGTCATCATCCATCCCGTGGGCGACGGGGATCTTGGAGTCGATATTTTATCGCTCTCCGGGGAAGAAAAAGAACGGCGCAGGGATGAGAGCAGGAGGCACCTCAGTGAATTAATCGATGCGGGGTGCGCGGAGGTCGTCGCCGACGCATTGTTGACGACGAGCGCGCCGGGGGGAATTGCGGACTCCCGCTTCCGCCGCACACCTATCTCCTTGATTCTGCGGGCGCTCAAGGACGACGGTGAAATCGAAGGGCCGGTGCGACTGCTTCTCCTGGGCTCGGAAACTGGCATGGAGGGCAGCAGGTCTGACGAGACGTCTCTGATCCTTGAAAGGGCCTTCGATATGGAGTCGGTCCGGGATCTTCTGGGGGAACGTTACGGACTCGACTTGATCGTCGAATCCATTCAGCACGGCAATCTGTGCGAGAAGGAGTGCTTCAAGGCGCTTGGACAATGGATGGAAGGAGTCGCCGACGACGAACTCATAGTTGTCAACGGCATCTCCGGCGCCACGATGATGGTCCTGTCCGCCCTCGGCCTGGTTGACCAGTGCGGTTTCGACTGGCGCCTGGCGGTCGTCTCCGACGGCGGAGAGTCGGCATCCTTCATCTTCCGGGAGACTCACGAGGACGCAACCTTCTACTGGCTGCGTTCACTCGGGTTCGTCGAGCAGGCGAAGGAATTGATCAATCGGCACGGCAAGGCTCTCGCTGACAGCAGGCTCATTGAAGTGGTCGGTGCCCTGGAGGAGTTCCACAACTCTCCGGAAAAAGTGACCGATGAGCATCTCGCCGCCATTGTCGCAGTCGATATGATGCGGGCAGGCAATGGTGCGGGCCTGCTGGTCAGGCCCTGGATCGAGAAACACTACAGGGTGCTACTCGATGTGGAGAACAAAAAACGCAAGGCGGCTGGCCTTGGTGAACTTGAGTCATTGATCAAAGAGGGGGACAAGGGGCTCGGGAGCGCTATCGACCGTGCTCGCGAGTCGGATTTTCTTGGCGGGTCGGAATCAACACAGTGGCTTTCGACTCAAGAGGGACTCAATGAGGTTGGTAACTTCGCCGTACATGAATCCGCTGCTCCGAGTGCAGAACAGATCGCATGCATCAGGAGCGTCCCGGAACTCGCAGCGGCGGTGCCGCCGTGGATGCCGTGGCCCGGCGATGGGAGAGTCCTATATATTTACGGCTGCGGCACGGGCCGCCGGTATCCCACAATTCCGCAGCGCGTACTGCAGAATCAGCCGGAGCGAGAACTGAAGCGAGCCGTTCCCGGTGCCCTTCTGGAGGGCGCGGATCCCCTGGACGTCGAGTTCCTCATCCTTCACTCGTCGGCGGATGATTCGAGGAAGGCCGCTGCCGACAACATTGATTCCATCCAGATGATCTCCAGGACAGTGGGGTGGAAGCCGTCTCAATTCTGTTCCGTCCACCGGGTGGACTACGGTGGGGGAGATCCCAATGAGATCGTCTCGGCGACCGATGTGATGAAAGCGGTTGGCGACGAAGTGGTTCGTGCGCTCGAGATCAAGAGTCCGGCCGCCGTCGTCGTTGTCGGCACCGGGCAGAAGGCGGCGGTGTACGGAGCTCTTCGCAGGGCGCAGGGATGGTGCGCGAAGCACGCCGTTCCGCTCTTCCTGCAGACTTTCGTCGATCCGGGTCGCGGTATTCACACCCCCGAACCTCAATTCCATCGCATCGCGTTGCCCGACGAGGCCGAGACCGCGCTGCGCAAGTGCGCCTCCATCGCCCTCAGAAGTCTCGACATGTTGAGCGCGGTGAGGCTTCTCAGCGCCGGCGACCACGATATGGACATCCTGGCCTGCGAGGCCGACGCCCTTCGGGAAGAGTACCAGAAGGCAGTCAAGGGGAAGAATCTTGATGAGAAGGCCGGAGTCGTCGTCGACGTGATTCGCGCGATCCGATGGCTCTGGTATAAGAATGATGACGACTGGCTCGCAAGGACTCGCCTGGTCGTGGTGGCGGCTGAAACGCTCGACAAGGGTGGGAACGGAAAGCTCAACTCGTTGCTTCAAGAGCTTCCGGATCGTTGTCGGTCAAATAATAAGGGCCGGAATCTCGAATTGCTCAAGGTTGATGGATTGGGGCGGGGCGACTTGGTGCGGCTCCCCTATGAGATCAGGAACGGGCTCGCGGTGACTCACGGCGATAAATCTGTGGGCGACGCGCTCGACGCCGTCTTGAATGACTTCAGCCTGAAGCCTCCCGCAGAAGATTTCTCCTTCGGCGGACTTCTGGATATGCTGATCGAACGCATTGAGAAAGACGCGCCTCGTTTCAACTCAATATCGCTGAACTCGGACTGGTTCAAGAGATTCAAGTCTCTGCTCGATGATGTCGAGCAGAACGGGAGGGCTTGAGCCGTGCAGATCAACGAACCCCGACTCCTCGTCAACCTCACCCCTCACGACGTCGTCCTCGACCTCGGCGGCGGCGAGACGCTGCGGATCCCCGCCGCCGGCGTCGTGCCGCGACTGCTGCTGTCCGAGGGGCGGCAGGAGCGCCTGCGCGTGGCCGACCCCGCCCGCCCCGACGACGAAACCGCTGTGCGCGACGTGCCCCTCGCCGTCGGCGCCGCCTGGCTCGGCATCGACCCGCCCCTCCCCGATCCGCGGCCGGGTACCGTCTACGTGACCAGCCGGGTGGTCGCCGAGCACTTCCCCGAGCGCACGGATCTGGTCTGGCCGGACGACCTCATCCGCGATGCGGACGGGCAGGTCGTGGCGGCCCGGCGCCTGGCCAGGCGCGGGGACGATTCCACCGGGGGAGGCGGGGCGGACGCCCGAGCCGGCGGCGGGCGCGCCGACCCCGCACCCGCCGCCGTCCCCGTCCCCGCGGCCGGGGCGGAGCGGTGACGTGACGTCCGCGCCCCCGGACGGGCGGCCGGAGCCGGAGGCCCGGCGCGGGAAGGGCGTCTTTCGGGGCCGGAGAGCTGCGCGGCTGGATTGCGAAGTGTCTCGACTGCCTTTCAATAGGGCGATCGAGTTCGATACGGGGTCGTCGTGGTTGCTCCGGTGACCGCGGAGTGCTCGTCCTGGTCGACGAGATCGTCGGGTAACCTGCGAGAACGTGGCTCCGGCAGACGTTCTCGCGGGTTAATTGACGTTCTTGCGCATTGAGGTGGGGTGCGTGGGGCGGGGTCATGTCCGAATCTGTTGCAAAGGCGCTCCGAGCCGGGATCGACGGCGAGAAGAAGCGCGGAATATCAACGATTCTCTTCGTGCGCCTCAGCGCGATCGGGGCCTTTGCAACAGATTCGGACAACCTGCGCCGCCGCGGCCTCCGGGAGAAGCGCCACGGGTCGGACGGCGACCGCGGCGGGCGCTCCCTGACGTCGAGAGGTGCATTTCGCATTCGAGAGTGCAGTTCCAACCGTTGTTTTCGAGAGCAAAATGCACATCTCGAGTGCGAAGTGCACGTTTCGGCGTCGGGCGTCGAGCGTCTCGTCCCTCGAGCACGTCACTTAACCCTCGAGCACGTACCTCTAACAGACGTGCTCGCGGGTTAAGTGACGATCTCGTCATCGGCCCCGCCCCGACGAGACGCTCCGCCCCCGCACCGCAACCGCACTCCCCGGTTGAGCTGCCCGATGCCCGCCCACCGCGCCCGGCCCGCTCGCGCAAGGGGATTCCCTCCCCATTCCGCCGGGGCGATCGCCCCTGTACCATCAGTCTATTATCGTTCCCGACCGGAAAGGCCCCATCGTGCGCAGCCCCATCTTCGACCAGGCGCTTCAGGAGCAGCAGACCGCCCAGCGCTGGATCCTCCAGTCCGAGAAAATGCTCAGGGTGGTCATGGGCCCCGAGGTGATCGCCGCTCAAGGGGCGATGGTCGCCTACCAGGGCAATATCGACTTCGCCTACCAGGGCGCCAGGAGCCTGGGCGGCATGATCAAGAAGGCCCTGACCAACGAGGGCGGCAACCTCATGCGCGTCAACGGCCAGGGCGAGATCTTCTTCGCCCGCTCGTCCCATAATATCTTCCTCATCGAGCTCGAGGGCGACGCCATCACCATCAACACCCGCTCCCTGCTGGCCTTCGACTCGGTCCTGTCCTACGACATCCGCATGATGGGCAACGCCGGCATCCTCTCCGGCGGCCTGTTCAACCTGTTCGTCCAGGGGCAGGGCGTGGCGGCGATCTCCTCTCACGGCACCCCCATGCTGCTCGACTGCTCCCGGCAGCCCACCTTCGTCGACCCGCAGGCCGCGGTCTGCTGGTCGGCGAACCTCCAGCCGCAGATCAGGAGCACCTTCACGGCCGGCGCCATTATCGGGCGCGGCTCGGGCGAGGCCTTCCAGCTGGGCTTCTTCGGCCCGGGATTCGTCGTCGTCCAGCCCAGCGAGGGTCAGCAGCCGAGGGTCGCCGGCTGAGCCGCCCCGGCCGGCCCTGATCAGCGCCGGCGGGCCCGCCGACGCGGAGCGTCCGGGTCCGATCAGCGCCGGTGGGCCCGCCGACGCGGAGCGTCCGGGTCCGATCAGCACCGATCGGGCCGGCCGACGACGAGCGGCCGGCCCGGTCGCGGGTCGTTCCCGACGCCGCCC
>ERZ772973.558-NODE-558-length-17450-cov-24.77_pt1 | contig 17450 bp, 16 predicted proteins | sample MGYA00580672_ERZ772973 | MGnify/ENA primary metagenome ERZ772973 (study PRJEB29015, sample SAMEA2737938) | human oral metagenome | biome: human oral; feature: human-associated habitat; material: dental | place: China | collected 2152 ... | reverse complement strand
CTCTACTACGCTGATTTCATCAGCTTTTACAGCCCTACTCAACTGTGCGGAGGTGGGACGACAAAATCGAATTCTAACGAATGACCGATTTCTGTCCCACTCTCATTTTTTTGGATTTTGCTTGGTCAGGTTAATGCCCCAAGGGATTAGGTTTTCAGTTTTATTTTGAATCCGTTGGATATTGTCCCGATGACGAAGGATGATAATAGCCGCTAAGAGAATAATAATCAGGGTAAAGAGGAAATCATAGCTAGGTAGGATAAAGCCTAAAGCAGGAAAAATCAAGACAGACAGGATAGCCACGCTTGCAGAAACCACGCTAGCGAGGGAAATCATACTTCCCAGATAGAGGGTTGTCACAAAGACCAATATCAGATAGACAAAGAAAGCGGGTGAGAAGCCCAGAACAGCTCCAGCACTGGTCGCCACGGCTTTGCCGCCCTTGAAGCCAGCAAAGATTGGAAAGGTATGGCCAATCACGGCCAAGAGGCCAAAAATCAGTGGTGAAATCCCATCAATATGTAGGAAAAGCGGCAGCAGCGTTGCCAGTGTACCTTTGAAAAAGTCAATGGCAAAGGTGGCGGTGCCGGCCGTCTTTCCCAAGATACGGAAAGTATTGGTTGTGCCAGTATTGCCACTGCCGTATTCGCGCAGGTTCTTTTTAAAGAAAATCTGCCCAATCCACAAACCTGTCGGAATGGAGCCCAGTAAATATGCTAGTAATAATCCAAGTATCGTGTTCATCATGATTTTATTATACCATGATTTGGAACGTGGACAAAGAACTATGATAAGAATATTTTTAGAGAATTGTCTAGTCTGACGCTTGTAGCTAGCTTGCCTTTCTCCAAAATCACTTGAAATCCAGATTCTATCGAGGCTGGGACAAAAGTCCTAGCCTCTCAATTATCTTTGGATTGTCGAGCAAGACGCAGTGGTTGAGTGGGCTCTACTAGGCTGATTTCATCAGCTTTTACAGCCCTACTCAACTGTGCGGAGGTGGGACGACGAAATCGAATTCTAACGAATTACCGATTTCTGTCCCACTCTCATTTTTTAGAAAAAACTTTGCAAAATTCACCAAAAACTTGTAAGATAATAAGGATGACTATCATGCAGGAGGTTCCTTGTGGCAAAAAAGGAAATCAATATTAACAATTATAATGACGATGCCATTCAGGTATTAGAAGGGTTGGATGCGGTCCGCAAACGTCCGGGGATGTATATCGGATCGACTGACGGAGCGGGACTCCACCATCTGGTTTGGGAGATTGTAGACAATGCTGTCGATGAAGCCCTGTCAGGCTTCGGTGACCGAATCGAGGTTACGATAAACAAGGACGGCAGTCTAACCGTTCAAGACTATGGTCGTGGAATGCCGACTGGGATGCACGCTATGGGAATTCCCACGGTTGAGGTCATTTTCACAGTTCTTCACGCCGGTGGTAAGTTCGGTCAAGGGGGCTATAAGACCTCGGGCGGTCTCCACGGTGTAGGTTCCTCTGTCGTCAATGCCCTGTCCAGTTGGCTGGAAGTGGAAATCACGCGCGACGGCACTGTTTACAAGCAGCGCTTTGAAAATGGCGGAAAACCAGTCACTACGCTCAAGAAAATCGGCACTGCACCTAAGTCCAAGTCTGGGACCAAAGTGACCTTCATGCCGGACGATACGATTTTTTCAACGACAGACTTTAAGTACAACACCATTGCGGAGCGCCTTAAGGAATCAGCCTTTCTGCTCAAGAATGTCCGCCTGTCACTGACTGATGCGCGGACTGGCGAAGAAGTAGAGTTCCACTATGAAAACGGGGTTGAAGACTTTGTCAGCTATCTCAATGAAGACAAGGAAACCCTGACTCCTGTCCTCTATTTCGAGGGTGAGGAGAGTGGCTTCCAAGTCCAGGTGGCCCTCCAGTACAACGACGGCTACTCGGACAATATCCTGTCCTTTGTCAATAATGTCCGCACCAAGGATGGCGGTACCCACGAGACGGGGCTCAAGACCGCTATTACCAAGGCTATGAACGACTATGCCAGAAAGACCGGTCTGCTCAAGGACAAGGACAAGAATCTGGAAGGTTCGGACTACCGCGAGGGTTTGGCTGCTGTCCTGTCCATCCTCGTTCCAGAAGAACACCTCCAGTTTGAAGGCCAGACCAAGGACAAGCTGGGCAGTCCTCTGGCTCGTCCGGCAGTGGACTCCATCGTCTCTGACAAGCTGACCTTCTTCCTCTTGGAAAATGGTGAGCTGGCTTCTAACCTCATCCGCAAGGCTATCAAGGCCAGAGATGCTCGTGAGGCAGCCCGCAAGGCGCGTGACGAAAGCCGCAATGGCAAGAAGAATAAAAAAGACAAGGGTTTGCTTTCTGGTAAGCTAACCCCAGCCCAGTCCAAGAACCCAGCCAAGAACGAACTCTATCTGGTCGAGGGAGACTCTGCCGGTGGCTCTGCCAAGCAAGGCCGTGACCGTAAGTTCCAAGCTATCCTGCCCCTGCGCGGTAAGGTTATCAATACTGCTAAGGCTAAGATGGCCGACATTCTCAAGAACGAAGAAATCAACACCATGATCTACACGATTGGAGCGGGTGTTGGGTCAGACTTTACCCTTGAGGATGCCAACTACGACAAGATCATCATCATGACCGATGCGGACACCGACGGTGCCCATATCCAGACCTTGCTGCTGACCTTTTTCTATCGCTATATGCGCCCGCTGGTCGAGGCTGGACGCGTCTATATCGCCCTGCCGCCTCTCTACAAGATGTCCAAGGGCAAAGGCAAGAGCGAAGTTGTCGAGTATGCCTGGACCGATGGCGAGCTGGATGACCTGCGTCGCAAGTTTGGCAAGGGAGCCATGCTTCAGCGCTACAAGGGGCTCGGTGAAATGAACGCTGACCAGCTTTGGGAGACCACCATGAATCCTGAGACCCGCACCCTCATCCGTGTCACCATCGAAGACCTAGCCCGCGCCGAACGCCGTGTCAATGTCCTCATGGGGGACAAGGTCGAACCACGCCGCAAGTGGATTGAGGATAACGTCAAGTTTACGCTTGAGGAGAGTGGGGAAATGGTGTTTTAGGAAGGAAAAGAAAAATATGTTAATAGTAGTGCAACAAAATGTTCAGCACAATAATTTACCAATATCACAACAGTGGTGGTGGTTAGTATTTGCTCTGATAATGACTACGATTTTGGGACCAATTATAGTGCATAGTTTAAAAAATAGATTTGACAATGCAAAAAAGATAGATATAATTGGAAATAGTATTTTAAACATAAATAACAGAAGCGGAGTGCCTGAACCGGCAACTTCTGGACAACAATTATATTCAAATTTTATATTAAACACTCTAACTATAGAAAATAAAAGAAGTGCTACTCAATCAGTAACAGAAATTGAATTATTTAATATCAGGAAAATCAATAACGATTTTAAAGATATTCAATACGATGGAGGTTTTTTTGAAAAAAGCCAAAAATTTGTACTCCTAGCATATAATAACGGAACTGAAGAAGCGATATTAGACCAATATACTATTAAGTTTACTATGTGTGAGAAAGACACTTTTAAAGAAATCTACGAAACAGAGAAAGTTCTACAAAAAACCTTGATGTTAAAGTCTGGAGATGTTAAGAGTTTAATTATATATTCATTCGAGGAGTTTATTTCTGAATTTGAACAAAATAGCAAATTACATTTTTTAAAAATTTCGATCTTTGATAATACTGGAAAAGAAATTCCTAATCTAATGTTAATTGTGACTTACGATAGAAAAGAAAAGAGATTTTATGTCGGTCAACGAGGTTCTGCTAGTCCCAGCATTGGCGAAATTCCATTGATTAATTTGCTTGAAGATGCCAAACGAAAATCTGTTACTTGCTTCCAACGATTAACTCCTGGAGCTAATGATGTTAAGTTTTCCATTTTAGTCGATAGAAGTTGTAAATTGAAATATAATGTAGCTGTTAAATGTGGTAAGAAAAGAATAGAAGATAAACAAAAATATTCTATAGATATTCGAGTTCCTGTGTATAAACAGGAAAGAGGAATTTTTCATGGTGATTTTTATACACTCTTATTTAATTTGAATCATGCTTTAAATGATGATATTGATTATAATAAAGATCTAATCAATAATTTAAATAGCGATTTAATTTATGATAAATATTATGCTGCTAGAACCCTTGCTAATGCAAAAATATAGTAAGCACTGTGACGAATGGTGCCATAACATACAACAAACACCTCACCAGATTTTCGGACAAGCTCTCCAGAGCGTGAATGAGTCCGTCCGATTTTCGGACGAGGCCTTTCATGGCGAATTCTGTTTGTCCGAAAATCGGACGAGTGTTTTGGGAGTAAAAGACGAACTTTTCTTTTTCGGACGAGCTCTTGCAAGAGCAAAAAACTTTTTCCGAGAATCGGACGAAGTAAAAAGTACATTAAAATAAAAAATAAACGAAAAATTAGGAGATTGTAAAAATGAAAAAAATTTATGGAACTACCAGTTTGGATGTTAAATCTTTAGAAAACAATGAATTTTTCCAGCTCATGTCTGAGAGCATGGAGGAGATCGCGGCTTTTAATAAGGCCAACAAGGTGGATGCTATTTACACGACTAAGCTGGCGGAGATGGAGCAGCTTCTAGCTAAGCTACAGGGCGGGCTTCATCAGACCAAGTCCAGCAAGCTAGTGGCTAGTCTGGATCAGGCTGACCGTGAGCGTGACGATGCTTTGGCTACGCTCCAGTCTTTGGTTCGGGCCTTTGCACGGGTCAAGGATGCAGCGATCAAGGAAGCCTACGAGACCCTATCTCAGCTCCTAAAAAACTACAGTGGCCTAGCTAGCACTAGCTTTGAAAAGGAGACCGAGGGCATCAACCACCTACTCCAAGAGCTGAAAAAGCCAGCCTACCAGACAGCACTGGCTAAGCTTCATCTGGAAGCCCATGTCGACAGTCTGGCTGCTGCTCAGAAAGCTTTTAACAAGATTTACAAGGAGCGATTGACAGAGCTCAAGGGCAAGGCTCCAAGCCAGAATAAGACCGTCCGCCTCAAGCTGCAAGAAATTTATGATTTCCTTGTGGACTTCACCGCCATCGGTGCTTACGCTTATCCTGAAAGAACTCACATGGTCAACCTCCGCGACCACCTCAACACTATCCGCACCCGCTACAAAAAACGTAAACCAAGCAAAAAAACTTCCCCAACACAATTAGAAGAAGCCAAATAGGTTGTTATGTTTAATTTATGCGAGTCAAAATAAATCTTAGAAAGTGAATAAGAGCAGGTATACCCTCTACAGAATCAAGAATCTCCACTAAAAAGGCAGGTATTCCCATGAGAACTGAACCCGAAATGCTAGATTTAATTTTGCAAACCGCAAAAGCGCTACAAGTCAATGCTGTCGCTATGTCCGGCTCGCGGACAAACCCAAAGGCTCCCAAGGATGAGTTCCAAGACTATGATGTGGTCTACATTGTAGAGAATTTGGATGGTCTGGTGGCTGACCTTGCTTGGTTGGAAAAGTTTGGCAAGCGCATGATTGAGCAGCATGTCCTACTAGACCATCGCCGCCTCTATCTTATGCTCTTTGAAGATGGCAATCGGATCGATTTGACCCTTTGTCCAAAGGAGCACATCAAAGAGTGGGTGGTTAGCGAAGCAGATTTCACGGTGCTGGATGACCCGCAGGGGCTGTTTGCTCCTTATGCACCGACACCCAAGCGCTATTGGACGACACCAGCTAGTGCGACTGACTTTGATAAATCCTGCAATGAATTCTGGTGGGTCTCAGCTTATGTGGTAAAGGGCATTCGTCGCAAACAACTCATCCATGCTACGGATCATCTCTATGGCATCTGCCAGCAAGAATTGCTCAAGCTGTTAGCTTGGCAAGTGGCAGCGGATAAGGGAACAATCGATGTTGGCAAGAACTATAAGTACCTCTTTCAGTATTTGCCTGCTGAGAAAGAGAAAGAATTTACAGCCTTGCTTGACTTTTCCGACCAGAAAAAAATCACCAAGTCTCTCTTAGCTACCATGCACTTTTTCCACAAAGAAGCACAAGTCTTCTCTCTCAAAACCAGCTTCCACTATGACAAAGCAACTGCAGAGAAGATGATGGAGTATGCTGAGGAGAGGTTGAAATAGTTTCAGAGACACTTACAAGATGAACAAATGCTTTGGTTTATAATAGCTATTGAGGTGAAATAGTATGTTGGATTTTATGTTTGGAATATTTTCTATGTTATTCCCATTTCTTCAGATTGTGTCCATAATCTTATCAATATATATTGCCTTACAAAATAACAAACTTGGCAAAAGATTTTATGGTTTATTTTTTCCTGTAATTATCACTATATGGAATATTTGGTTATTTTCCATAGATCGGACAGATATGTTTGATGATGCTTTAAGGTTTTATTTTTTTCTAATTGATTTCGGTTTACCTATGCTTATTTCTTCTACGCTTTATCACTCAATACGCATATATTATTTATACAAATCAATCAAGTGGCGAGTCTTCCCTATAAGTATCTGTTATTTATTCGGTTTAATTTTTCATTATCTTAATACAATGCATTGGGAGGAGCTATTTCGAGGGCAAAAGTTTGTATTTGATATCTTGCTGATATCGACTGCTATAATTTCTTATTTACCTTGTCTATATTTGTACATGCTTCAAAGAAGAAAGAACAATCCATAGGGAATAGTTGCTTTTGGTTAATCTAAATAAGTGTTTGTAAATGACTTAAATAGTATCTAAAAATATTTTTCTTAAGTACCAATATTAATGTAAAAATCTACTCTACATTCTTTGAAAGGAGTTGAACACGCCCTAAATACTGTGTGAAAACTCCTTCCCCACCATTTAACAACGTATTTAAACTACAGAAAGGATAGTTTGGTTACTTATCGTAACTGAACACGGGACTAAGACTTAGGAAAAAAGATAAATCGCTTGGGGTTCATTGAATCCTGCATCGATTTCCTATTTTTCTACAGAAATTTTCGGCAAGCCGAAACGTCCCTTTGTATCTTATGAGTAATATTCAAAACATGTCCCTTGAGGACATCATGGGAGAGCGCTTTGGTCGCTACTCCAAATACATCATTCAGGAGCGGGCCTTGCCGGACATTCGCGATGGCTTGAAGCCTGTGCAGCGCCGTATTCTTTATTCGATGAACAAGGACGGCAATACCTTTGACAAGGGCTACCGCAAGTCAGCCAAGTCAGTCGGGAACATCATGGGGAATTTCCACCCTCACGGTGACATCTCCATCTACGATGCCATGGTCCGCATGTCTCAGGACTGGAAAAACCGCGAGATTCTCGTTGAGATGCACGGGAACAATGGCTCAATGGACGGTGATCCACCGGCAGCTATGCGTTATACTGAGGCGCGCCTGTCTGAAATGGCTGGCTATCTTTTGCAGGATATCGAGAAAGATACTGTTCCTTTTGCTTGGAACTTTGACGATACCGAGAAGGAGCCGACTGTTCTGCCGGCAGCCTTTCCTAACCTCTTGGTCAATGGAGCAACTGGGATTTCCGCTGGTTATGCGACGGATATTCCACCTCATAATCTAGCCGAGGTCATTGATGCGGTCATCTATATGATTGACCATCCGTCTGCCAAGGTGGACAAACTCATGGAGTTTCTGCCTGGCCCAGATTTTCCGACAGGAGCTATTGTCCAAGGCCGAGATGAGATCAAGAAAGCCTACGAGACTGGCAAAGGTCGCGTCGTAGTGCGCTCCAGAACTGAGATTGAAAAGTTGAAGGGCGGAAAAGAGCAAATCGTCATCACCGAGATTCCTTACGAGATTAATAAAGCGGTATTGGTTAAAAAGATTGACGATGTACGGGTCAATAACAAGGTGGCTGGCATTGCTGAAGTGCGGGACGAATCGGACCGGGATGGTCTGCGTATTGCCATCGAGCTCAAGAAAGACGCCAATACCGAGCTAATTCTCAACTATCTTTTCAAGTACACTGATTTGCAAGTCAATTATAACTTCAACATGGTGGCGATTGACAATTTCACGCCTCGTTTGGTGGGGATTGTGCCAATCTTGACCAGTTATATTGCCCACCGCAAGGAGATTATTCTGGCTCGCAGCCGTTTTGACAAGGCCAAGGCTGAGAAACGACTGCATATCGTGGAAGGATTGATTCGGGTGCTTTCTATCTTGGACGAGGTGATTGCCCTGATTCGTGCTTCAGAAAACAAAGCAGACGCCAAGGAAAATCTTAAGGTCAGCTATGATTTCACTGAGGAGCAGGCTGAGGCTATCGTCACACTCCAACTCTACCGTTTGACAAATACAGACGTAGTGGTTCTGGAAGAGGAAGAAGCAGAGCTGCGCGAAAAGATTGCCATGCTGGCTGCTATTATCGGTGATGAGCGCACCATGTATAACCTCATGAAGCGGGAGCTCCGCGATGTCAAGAAGAAGTTTGGCAATCCGCGTCTTAGTGAGCTGCAGGATAGGGCAAACGCCATCGAAATTGATACAGCTAGTCTCATTGTTGAGGAAGAGACCTATGTCAGCGTGACTCGTTCTGGTTATATTAAGCGGACCAGTCCGCGTTCCTTCTCAGCTTCAACCCTGGAGGAGATGGGCAAGCGTGACGATGACCGACTGATTTTCGTCAGTCCGGCTAAGACGACCCAGCATTTGCTGATCTTTACGAGTCTTGGAAATGTTATTTACCGACCTGTTCATGAGCTGTCAGACATCCGCTGGAAGGAAATCGGAGAACACCTCAGCCAGACCATCAGCAACTTTGATACCAAGGAAGAGGTTATCTATACGGAATTGCTGGATAGCTTTGAGGAGGGCACTTACTTTGCAGTGACCAAGCTGGGTCAAATCAAGCGTGTAGAGCGCAAGGAATTTAGTCCTTGGCGGACCTACAAGTCCAAGTCACTCAAGTTTGCCAAGCTGAAAAATGAAGACGACCAGGTTATTGCTCTGGCGCCGATTAAGCTGGATGATGTTATGCTCGTAACCAAGAATGGCTATGCCCTGCGCTTTAATATTGAGGAAGTGCCGGTTATCGGAGCTAAGGCGGCTGGGGTTAAAGCCATCAACCTCAAGAAGGACGATGTCTTAGCAGCAGCCTTTATCGCCAACACAGACTCGCTTTACATCCTGACTCAGCGCGGTTCACTGAAGCGTATGGCAGTTGCAGATATTCCTGTTACTAGTCGGGCAAATCGCGGTCTTCAAGTTCTGAGAGAGCTTAAGACCAAGCCGCATCGTGTCTTCGCAGCTGGTCCAGTCTATGGCGAAGCAGCAGACTTTGACCTCTTTACAACAGAAGCAGAAGCCAGTGAGGAGCAGATTTTGCAGGTGCTTTCCAATAAAGGAACGGCCTATGAAATCAATCTGACTGACCTCAGCCTGTCTGAGCGCACCAGCAATGGCAGCTTCATCTCTGATACCATTTCAGACGAAGAAGTTTTCTCAGCTTATATCAAGTAATCAACAAGCCAGTTCATACGAACTGGCTTGTTTAAAAAATAAATTTTCAGAAAATTGAAAATAATGATTGAATTTTTCAGAAAAAGGTGTACAATAGGGAGTATCTATAAATTGAAAGATAAGGAAAAGAGGAAAAGACTATGACAGTAAATCTTGATTGGGAAAATCTTGGCTTTTCATATATGAAATTGCCCTATCGCTATATCGCTTATTATCGGAATGGTCAGTGGGAGGAAGGCAAGCTGACAGAAGATGCGACCCTGCATATTTCTGAGTCTTCACCAAGTCTTCACTATGGCCAGCAGGCTTTTGAGGGACTTAAGGCCTATCGTACCAAGGATGGCAGTGTTCAGCTTTTCCGTCCAGATGAGAATGCTAAGCGCCTGCAACGCACATGCGATCGTCTCTTGATGCCGCAAGTTTCAACTGAAATGTTTGTGGAAGCGTGTAAGGCTGTTGTTCGGGCCAATGAAGAATATGTACCGCCATATGGAACAGGGGGAACTCTCTACCTTCGTCCCCTTTTGATTGGTATAGGAGATATCATCGGGGTAAAACCAGCAGAGGAGTATATTTTTACGATTTTTGCTATGCCAGTCGGAAACTACTTCAAGGGTGGTTTGGTTCCAACTAACTTCTTGATCCAGGATGAATATGACCGTGCAGCTCCACATGGTACGGGTGCAGCTAAGGTAGGTGGGAACTATGCTGCTAGTCTCCTTCCAGGTAAAATGGCCAAGTCTCGCAACTTTTCTGATGTTATCTACCTAGATCCGTCAACTCATACCAAAATTGAAGAAGTTGGATCAGCCAATTTCTTTGGAATCACCAAGGACAATGAATTTGTGACTCCGCTTAGCCCGTCCATTCTCCCATCTATTACCAAATATTCTTTGCTTTACTTGGCAGAGCACCGCTTGGGCTTGACGCCAATTGAAGGTGATGTTCCGATTGATAACTTGGATCGCTTTGTCGAAGCAGGAGCCTGTGGTACTGCGGCTGTTATCTCACCAATTGGAGGAATCCAGCATGGCGATGATTTCCATGTATTCTATAGCGAGACAGAAGTCGGTCCAGTGACCCGCAGACTGTATGATGAGCTGACTGGTATCCAATTTGGTGATGTGGAAGCTCCAGAAGGTTGGATTGTAAAAGTAGATGAATAACTTAAAGAGCCTTTTGAGGCTCTTTTTATTGAGGAAATCACTTGCCAGCTTTGCTATTTTTGTGTAAAATAGAAACTTGAAAGAGGTAGAAGAATGAGTAAAAAAGATAAAAAAATTGAGATTCAGATTGCGGATAGCAAGGTGACGCTTGGCGCTGACCAATTTGATGGCTACACCCTTTCTATTGGGAAAAAAGTCATTGGCGAGATTGCCGAGTTTGATGGCCAATTTGCTATTGTCAAGAATGGAAATGTTGAAAGTTTATATAAAAAGCTTGAAAAAGCGGTGGAAACTTTGATTGAAACCTACAATTTAGGAAAATAAGGGCTTGCGCTTTTATTAGATTAATGATATAATTGATATCGTTGATTGTCGGAGAGATAGCGAAGAGGCTAAACGCGGCGGACTGTAAATCCGCTCCTTCGGGTTCGGGGGTTCGAATCCCTCTCTCTCCATTTGATCATTGGGGTATAGCCAAGCGGTAAGGCAAGGGACTTTGACTCCCTCATGCGTTGGTTCGAATCCAGCTACCCCAGTTCTTAGGTAATATATCAGATAAAGGATAAAATATCGTCGGATATTTTATTTCTTTATAGGGTGGAAAACGGTAAAGATAAATCAATGTCGTTTGCGGGTGCTTAGGAAAATAATTATAAGTATGTCAAGTAGTATACTTGATTGTTGGAGGATTTTTTTAGATGAATGAATTTGAAGATTTGCTAAACAGTGTTAGCCAAGTCGAGCCAGGTGATGTCGTTACTGCTGAAGTATTGACAGTGGATGCTAACCAAGCTAATGTTGCCATTGCTGGTACTGGTGTTGAAGGGGTTTTGACTCTGCGTGAGTTGACAAATGATCGTGATGCTGACATCAATGACTTTGTAAAACCAGGTGACACACTTGAATTGCTTGTTCTTCGTCAAGTAGTAGGTAAAGATACAGATACAGTTACTTACCTAGTATCTAAAAAACGTTTAGAAGCTCGCAAAGCATGGGACAAATTGGTTGGTCGTGAAGAAGAAGTTGTTACTGTTAAGGGCACTCGTGCTGTTAAAGGTGGACTTTCTGTTGAGTTTGAAGGACTTCGTGGATTTATTCCAGCTTCAATGCTCGATACTCGTTTCGTTCGCAACACTGAACGTTTTGTAGGTCAAGAATTTGATGCTAAGATCAAAGAAGTAGATCCAAAAGAAAACCGCTTCATCCTTTCACGTCGTGAAGTTGTAGAAGCAGAAGCTGCAGCAGCACGTGCAGAAGTATTTGGTAAATTGAATGTTGGTGATGTTGTAACTGGTAAAGTTGCTCGCATCACAAGCTTCGGTGCTTTCATTGACCTTGGTGGTGTTGATGGTTTGGTTCACTTGACTGAACTTTCTCACGAACGCAACGTTTCACCAAAATCTGTTGTTTCAGTTGGTGACGAAATCGAAGTGAAAGTTCTTGATTTGAACGAAGAAGAAGGCCGCGTGTCTCTTTCACTTAAAGCTACAACCCCTGGACCATGGGATGGTGTTGAACAAAAACTTGCTGCTGGCGATGTAGTTGAAGGTACAGTAAAACGTTTGACTGACTTCGGTGCTTTTGTTGAAGTATTGCCAGGTATCGACGGACTTGTTCACATCTCACAAATTTCACACAAACGTGTTGAAAATCCAAAAGATGCTCTTAAAGTTGGTCAAGAAGTAACTGTTAAAGTTCTTGAAGTGAATGCTGCTGCTGAGCGTGTATCACTTTCTATCAAGGCTCTTGAAGAGCGTCCAGCTCAAGAAGAAGGCCAAAAAGAAGAAAAACGTCAATCTCGTCCACGTCGTCCACGTCGTCAAGAAAAACGTGACTTCGAGCTTCCAGAAACTCAAACTGGTTTCTCAATGGCTGATCTTTTCGGTGATATCGAATTGTAATTTACTTAAGAAGAGGCTGAGTTTCTCAGCTTCTTTTTTCGTCTTTTCAAGTGGGGCTTGTGTCATGATCATTTACTTGCGAGGGTTACCTCTTTAGGTATATTTAGTTTTGTTTAAGTCAAAAATGCTAGACTAAGTCTCTCGTGCATTCTATGAGAAAGGAGTTTGCCATGAAGTTTATTTTCAATTGTATTAGATTTGTATTTCGCTTGATTTGGCGGCTCATCTGGGGGCTTATTTGGTCTGTGGCACTCAGTTTCCTTGTTCTTGTAGGTGTTTTTTATTTTACTACTTCGACAGAGACGGGGGCAGAGGGATTATCGCAGGCTCTTCGAACTACTGTTACTCAAGTGGATCAATTCTTAACGCATCAAGGACTTTCCACTGGTTTTCAGACTAATGAGGGAATTCAGTCCCATCAGCTGACAGATGAGCATGCAACAACAGGGGCTCGTTGGGATCAGCCAAGCGCCACAATTTATATCGATACAAATAATGAAACCTTCCGTTCAGCCTATCAGGAGGCCATTGATTCTTGGAATCAAACAGGTGCCTTCACCTTTCAAATCATCAATGACAAAGACAAGGCAGACATTGTTGCGGCGGAGATGAACGATGGCAACGTCAGTGCAGCTGGTGAAGCTGAGTCGCAGACCAATCTCCTAACCAAACGATTTACCCATGTGACCGTTCGCCTCAATAGTTACTACTTGCTGGACAGACGCTATGGTTATTCTCATGAGCGGATTGTCAATACAGCAGCGCACGAATTGGGCCATGCTATCGGATTAGACCATAATGAGGAGGAATCAGTGATGCAGTCGGCAGGCTCATTTTATAGCATTCAGCCGATAGATATCCAGGCTGTAAAAGACTTGTATCAATCATAAAGGTATGCTAAAATCGATTTTTAATATTATTAGACGCTTTCCAGAGCAAGTTTTCCTTTTTCTTTTTAACTCAGGCATTTTTGCTTGGCTGTGGAAAAGCGGCAGTGACATTGCTAACCAGCTAGGCGTGACAGCAGCTTGGGAAACTCATGTTCCAGCGCCCATTCAGGCCTTCTTTGGCGAGAATGTGGAGACAGTTCAAGGATTTTTCCAGCATTCAGCCATTATGTGGCTGATTGGTTCCATGATTATTCTATGGATTGTTCGTTTTGTCAAAGGGATGATAAAGCTAAGTCTTTTTGTTTTGATTATTTTGCTGGGCATTTACTTAGTTATGCAAAATCAAGAAGTTTTAGCTAGTTTTCTGTAAACTACAAGCAATTTATAGAAGAAAAAACTTTTGACATGAAGAGACTTACTCGAGAGGGAGTAAGTCTTTCATAGCGAGTTCAGCGCATGCTTTCCAAGAAGTTTGTAGAAGGTCTTGTACTCTCTGATATTTCCTTGTACATATTTTTAAGCAAAAAATTTCGTGTGGACAAGCTTGCAACAGTACTAAATCCTTACTAAAAAAGTGAGATTCTAAAAAATATTTAAAAAAAGCAAAAGAAAGGGTTTACATTCACATTTTGATGTGCTATAATGAAACCATAAATTGAATAGGGTGAGCGTTACTAAGTTGGATTAGGCGTGACCGCAAATGAATTGGAAGAGGCAAGTTCTCTTGTGTTTTTCCGTTTGTTTGCGGTCATTTTTATTTCACGAAGGCTCAAGAAAATGATAAGGAGGGAACTATGTATCGAATTATACTTCCTATGAATAACAATGTTGCTCTAGCCAAACATGAAAATGGTGAAGAGGTTGTTCTGATTGGTAGTGGGATAGCATTCAATAAGAAAAAGGGTGATCCTGTTCTGGAAAGTAAGATTGAGAAAGTCTTTCGTATGAGAACGGAAGAATCCAAGGAAAACTTTGTGGCCTTGCTCAAAGATGTGCCACTGGATTTTATCACAGTGACTTACGATGTGATTGACACGCTTTCTAAGAAATACCATTACCCCGTCCAGGAGTATATCTATGTCACACTGACGGATCATATTTACTGTTCTTATCAAGCGCTTCAGCAGGGGCGGTACAAGAGTAGTGATCTGCCAGATGCTTCAGATAAATATCCCACTCCTTATCAAATTGCTCAAGAAGCAGTAGCTATTTATCGGGAACGACTCTTAGAAGCATTTCCAGACGATGAAATAAACAGAATCGCCTATCACTTTATCAATGCAGAAGGGGTCTCCAGTCCAGCAGGTCAGGGTCATTTGGATCAGCGGAAGGAAATTCTAGCGGCTGTAGAAGAAGAGCTGAGAAAGCAGGGAATTAAAAGAACATCGGAGAATAGCAACTTCTATGACCGATTTATGATTCATCTCAATTACTTCTTAGATTACTTAGACAGAAGCCGAGATGACAACGTTTCACTGTTAGAAATGGAAAGTCAGATTAAACTGACCTATCCCAAAGCTTATCAAATCGGAAGTAGTCTTTATGAGATTATTGCCCAGAAAACTGGAATAGACTTGTATCATAGTGAGCGAGTTTATCTGGTCTTGCATATTCAACGATTATTATAAGGAACATTAAAAGGAGGATCTATCATGAATAGAGAAGAAGTAACATTACTTGGTTTTGAAATCGTAGCCTACGCGGGTGATGCTCGTTCCAAGTTGCTGGAAGCATTAAATGCAGCGCAGGCTGGAGAATTTGCCCGCGCTGAAAGTTTGGTGGAAGAAGCAAATGCTTGTATCGTCGAAGCGCACCATGCTCAGACCAGTCTTTTGACCAAAGAAGCTGCTGGTGAGGATTTGGCCTATAGCGTGACCATGATGCATGGTCAAGACCACCTGATGACAACCTTGTTGCTCAAGGATTTGATGAAGCACATGATTGAACTATACAAAAGAGGAGCAAAATAATGAACAAACTCATCGGACTTATTGAGAAAGGGAAGCCTTTCTTTGAGAAGATTTCTCGGAATATCTATCTCCGTGCTATTCGGGATGGCTTTATCGCTGGTATGCCAGTCATCCTCTTCTCATCTATCTTTATCTTGATTGCCTATGTGCCAAATGCTTGGGGTTTCCACTGGTCTAAGGATATTGAAACTTTCCTAATGACCCCTTATAGCTATTCGATGGGGATTCTGGCTTTCTTTGTAGGTGGGACCACTGCAAAGGCTCTGACAGACTCTGTCAATCGTAGCTTGCCTGCGACAAACCAGATTAACTTCTTGTCTACTATGCTGGCTTCCATGGTTGGCTTCCTCCTCATGGCGGCTGAGCCTGCTAAGGATGGGGGGTTCCTGACTGCTTTTATGGGTACTAAGGGGCTTTTGACAGCCTTTATCGCAGCCTTTGTTACAGTAAATGTCTACAAGGTTTGTGTGAAAAATAATGTAACCATTCGCATGCCAGAAGAAGTTCCACCAAATATCTCGCAAGTATTTAAAGACTTGATTCCATTTACTGTCTCAGTCGTTCTGCTCTACGGCCTGGAACTCCTTGTAAAAGCAAGTCTAGGAGTAACCGTTGCTGAATCCATCGGGACGCTTCTTGCTCCACTTTTCTCAGCAGCAGATGGCTATCTGGGAATCACTCTTATCTTTGGTGCTTATGCTTTCTTCTGGTTCGTGGGAATACACGGTCCATCTATCGTAGAGCCTGCCATTGCTGCCATTACTTATGCCAATATCGATGCCAATTTGGCCTTGCTTCAAGCTGGTCAACATGCGGATAAGGTCATCACTTCTGGTACTCAAATGTTCATCGTTACTATGGGTGGTACTGGTGCGACCTTGATTGTCCCTTTCCTCTTCATGTGGATCTGTAAGTCTGAGCGTAACCGTGCGATTGGACGGGCATCTGTTGTTCCAACTTTCTTTGGTGTCAATGAGCCTATCCTCTTTGGTGCTCCAATCGTACTGAATCCGATTTTCTTTATTCCATTTATCTTTGCACCTATCGTAAATGTATGGATTTTCAAATTCTTTGTTGATACGTTAAACATGAACTCCTTCTCAGCCAACCTTCCTTGGGTGACACCTGGACCTTTGGGAATTGTGCTGGGTACAAACTTCCAGCTTCTGTCCTTTGTTCTAGCAGCCCTTCTTGTCGTGGTGGATGTGGTTATTTACTATCCATTTGTCAAGGTTTATGACGAACAAATTCTAGAAGAAGAACGTTCTGGCAAAGCTAACGATGCTCTTAAAGAAAAAGTAGCAGCTAACTTTAATACTGCTAAAGCAGACGCTATCCTTGAAAAAGTAGGAGTGGATGAAGAAGCTCCAGCGCAAAACAATATTAGCGAAGAAACCAATGTTCTGGTGCTCTGTGCAGGTGGTGGTACTAGTGGATTGCTGGCCAACGCTTTGAATAAAGCAGCAGCTGAATACAATGTTCCTGTCAAAGCAGCAGCGGGTGGCTACGGTGCTCACCGTGAAATGCTGCCTGAGTTTGACCTAGTTATCCTGGCTCCTCAAGTTGCCTCCAACTTTGAAGACATGAAGGCTGAAACGGATAAATTGGGTATCAAGCTAGCTAAGACTGAAGGCGCCCAATACATCAAATTAACCCGTGATGGCAAAGGAGCACTGGCCTTCGTTCAGGAGCAATTCAAGAACTAAATCTATTTATTTGAGATGAAGCAACTTGATAGAGAGTGGGACAGAAATCGGTAATTCGTTAGAATTCGATTTCGTCGTCCCACCTCCGCACAGTTGAGTAGGGCTGTAAAAGCTGATGAAATCAGCGTAGTAGAGTCCACTCAACCACTGCGTCTTGCTTGATAATCCAAAGACAATTGAGAGGCTAGGACTTTTGTCCCACTCTCCAAATGTTATTGAAAGGAAAATAAGATGACAAAAAGCTTACCTAAAGATTTTATTTTCGGCGGTGCAACAGCGGCCTATCAAGCTGAGGGAGCAACCCACACAGATGGAAAAGGAC
>ERZ772973.555-NODE-555-length-17499-cov-127.219_pt1 | contig 17499 bp, 8 predicted proteins | sample MGYA00580672_ERZ772973 | MGnify/ENA primary metagenome ERZ772973 (study PRJEB29015, sample SAMEA2737938) | human oral metagenome | biome: human oral; feature: human-associated habitat; material: dental | place: China | collected 2152 ... | reverse complement strand
GGCCCCTGCACCCCTCCCTGGACCTGTGGCGCCCCACCGCCGACAGCCCCCAGGAGGCCGAGCAGTCCCCACCCATCACCCAGGACTACCTCCTCCACTACATTCACGGCGTACAAGCCATCTCCGACGACCCCGACTTCGGCCTAGCACCAGCCTTCTCCGGACAGATCAACCAAGGCAACAAGCTCGAGCTGAGCTTCAACATGCCCAACCCCGGAGACGCCAGCATCAGCCTCATGATCGGCCAGGCGCTCGGGGCCTCCTTGGACGCCAGCGAGGACCTGGCCGACATCCTCATGCACACCACCGCCACCACCTTCGACCCCAACACCATCGGAGCCCTAACCCGCAAGGACCACCCACTTAACCCCACCCCAGAGCCCTACAACTACATCCCGGGCTGGAAGATGTTCTTCGCCTCCGACTCACCCCACTACCAACGAGCCACCCAGCTGGCCACCACAACCACACCCGTGGCCAACGGCGCCATCCTCACCTTCGGCACCCCCAACACCTACCCCACCATCCTCAACCAATGGTGAACACCCAACCACCGCATTAAGGCTCGCACCGTCGTGGGGTAGGACCACGGCCCCATCCCACCCGGAGGTAGGAGCGCGAAGATTACTGCTCAAAGCACCGAGTTGGTAGCGATCAGTGTCCACACAGCGGACATGGGCGCTGTGGAGACGTCGAGAGCCGAACAAGAACCGCAGAATTTCAGGGTTGTCTCCCGGTCACATCGGCCACAGAGCCGGTCATGTCCGCTGCCTGGACACCACGTCGCTCGAGGGGTCGTGGAGTACGGCTCACCATCTCCAGTGGACGCCGAGATACGTGAAGCGGCTCCCCGTAATGGGACGTGAGGGGCAGGTTAAAAGGGGCGGAGGACATCACACGGGCCAGAGTGTCCAAACCTGCAGCAAAGGGAGCTCAGCGCCACTCGCCCCATCAACAAGAACCGCGAAATCATGCGGTTTGCTTGCGAAGGAACAAGGCTGCCCAGAGCCTTTGCTGCAGATTTGGACACCCACACCGTCGGCACCCGATGAGAGGCGGCCTCCGGCGCGTCCGGCGGGCGCAGTCCGTCCCCGTCAGGAGACGCCGAGAATCGCCTTGATCGGGGCGAGGGTGAAGTAGACGACGAACATCGCACAGGCCGCCCACATGAGCGGGTGGATCCTGCGGGCCCGTCCCTGGGCCACCTCGATGACCAGATAGGCGACGAAGCCGGCCCCGATACCGTTGGTGATCGAGTAGGAGAAGGGCATCATGATGATGGTCAGGAAGGCCGGCAGCGCGATCTCCGGGGACTCCCAGTCGATGTCGGTCACCTGCATCATCATGAGGAAGCCGACGACGACGAGCGCCGGGGTGGCCGCCTCGTAGGGAACCATCTTGACCAGGGGGGCGAAGAACATGGACAGCGCGAACATGCAGCCGGTGACCACCGAGGCCAGGCCCGTGCGAGCCCCCTCCCCCACGCCCGCGGCGGACTCCACGTAGGAGGTGTTCGAGGAGACGCCGCCGACACCGCCGGCAATGGCGGCCAGGGAGTCGACGACGAGGATCTCGCGGGTCCTGGGCGGGTTGCCGTGCTCGTCGAGCAGGTCGCCCTCGGCGCCGATGGCGACCATGGTGCCCATCGTGTCGAAGAAGTCGGCCAGCAGCAGGGAGAAGACCAGGAGGATCACCGAGACGATCCCGACCTTATGGACACTGCCCAGCAGGCTGAAGTGGCCCAGCGTCGACAGACTCGGCAGGTCCACCGGGAAACCGGTCAGGTGCGGCTCGGACAGGGACCAGCCGGTGAGGTTGAGGGGCCCCTTCTCCGGGTCGTCGTTGAAGGGGCCCAGGTGGGCGAAGGCGTCGATGATGATGGCCAGGACCGTGGCCGAGGCGATGCCGATGAGGATGGCGCCGCGGACCTTGCGCACGTAGAGCACCACCATGAGGAAGAGGCCGAAGAGGAAGACGAGGACCGGCCAGCCCTGAAGGGAGCCGCCCAGGCCCAGCTCCAGGGGGGTGCCGCCGCGGCGCACCATCTTGGCGTCCACCAGGCCGATGAGCGCAATGAACAGGCCGATGCCCACGGAGATCGCGGTCTTGAGCTGATCGGGTACCGCCTTGAAGACGGCCTCGCGGAAGCCGGTGAGCACCAGGACGAGGATGATGATGCCCTCGATGACGATGAGCCCCATGGCGTCGGCGTAGGTCATGCCCTGGGTGCCCACGAGGGTGTAGGCGACCATCGCGTTGATCCCCAGCCCCGCAGCTAGGGCCATCGGGTAGTTGGCGACGACGCCCATGAGGATCGTCATGACCGCGGCGACGAAGGCGGTGCCGGCGGCGAGCTGGGCCTCGGTTCCCGGAGGACTCGCCTTGGACAGGATGGCGGGATTGAGGACGAGGATGTAGCTCATCGAGAAGAAGGTGACGATCCCGCCGCGGACCTCGCGGGAGATGGTCGAACCGCGTTCCGTGATGCGGAAGTACCGGTCCAGCCAGGACGCAGTGCCGGAAGAGGATGAGGACTTCGTCGGAGTACGTGTGCTCACGGCGGCATTCTTCCAGATCGTCACGCGCTGAGCGAAATCAGACGGTTGCATCACTGCAATACGCGGTGGCGGTGGAGGAGCGGATGCGGGGCTGCTCCCCCACCGCTGCCGCAGGCTCTTTCAGCTCTGCGCGGCGATCCGGTCAGCGCAATGAAGCGGCGCGGATTGCTGTCACAGCCTCATGGAAGGATGGCCACTGAAGCCACAAGGTGAGCGGGGGTGAGCGAGCATGGCCGTGGGGGCAACAACGAGCAGCGACGGCACCGCTACGGCCAGTGCGTACAGACCGGGTTGGGAGAGCTTCTCACAGGCCACCCGGACCTGGTTTTCCGACGCCTTTCCCACCGGGCCCACCGCCGTGCAGGAGCGCGCCTGGGCGGCGATCGGACGGGGAGAGAACGCGCTGGTCATCGCCCCCACCGGCTCGGGCAAGACACTGGCGGCCTTCCTGTCGGCCATCGATCGCCTGGGGCGGCTCGACACCGGCGAGGCGGAGGCCCGCGAGCGCCCGGAGCCGGCCGGCGGCGTGCGGGTTGTCTACATCTCACCGCTCAAGGCGCTGGGGGCCGACGTCGAGCGCAACCTGCGCCGACCACTGGCGGGGATCGCCGCCGTCGGCCCTACCCTCCCGATCTCGGTCGGGGTGCGTTCGGGGGACACGCCCGCGAGGGAGCGCCGTCGGCTGCGCGAGCATCCGCCGGAGATCCTCATTACGACGCCGGAGTCGCTCTACCTCATACTCACCAGCGCCGCGCGCGAGACGCTGCGCACGGTGGAGACCGTCATCGTCGATGAGATCCACTCCTTCGCCGGCTCCAAGCGCGGCACGCACCTGGCCCTCTCCCTGGAGCGGCTCGATGACCTCCTGGAGCGCCCGGCGCAACGTGTGGGCCTGTCCGCAACGGTCTCGCCCCATGAGGAGGTGGCGAGGTTCCTCGGCGGGCCGCACCCGGTGACCGTCATCGCCGACGACGGCCGGGCGACGCCGGAGGTCACAGTGGCCGTGCCGGTGGAGAACATGGTCCGCATCCCGGCGATCTCGGACCGTCGCACCCGGATGGAGCAGGCGGTGGGATCCCCCTCGATCGGCGCCGCAGGGCGATCCTCGGGGCTCGCACGGGCCGGGACAGGGGATGCGTGGCGCTCGGACAGGGCGCTGCGCCGTGCCATGGCGGCGGGGCAGGTTGAGCAGTCGGGACGGACGGGGTTGGCCGGAGCGAGCCGAGTCCCGGGTTCGGCGGGGCCGGCCCGGGTGTCGGGCTCCATCTGGCCGCACCTGGAGAACGCGATCCTGGACCAGGTCCTCGCCCACCGTACGACGCTCGTGTTCGTCAACTCCCGTGGGGCCTGCGAGCGCCTGACCGCCCGGCTCAACGAGGCCTATGCGGCGCGCGGCGGGTCGGAGAACGCGGGAGAACCGGAGCCGCGCCTCGCTTCACATGCTGCACCGCCGTCGGAGACCCAGGCTCCGGTTCACCGCGAGTCCTGGGAGATGGGCACCGCCGCGCACACCGAGCCGATACCGCAGGGGGCGCCCGTCATTGCCCGAGCGCACCACGGGTCGGTCTCCAAGGAGCAGCGCCTGGACGTGGAGCGCCGGCTGGCCTCGGGCGAGCTGCGGTGCGTGGTGGCCACGGCCTCGCTGGAGCTCGGGATCGATATCGGCTCCATCGACCTGGTGCTCCAGGTGGCGCCGCCGCCGTCGGTCGCGGCGGGATTGCAGCGGGTGGGGCGGGCCGATCACCGGGTGGGCGGGCGACCCCGCGGTGTCATCTACCCGGTGGAGTGGACCCACCTGGTGGACGCCGTCGTCGCCGCCGAGGGGATGCGGGCCGGGACGATCGAGCACACCGTCCTGGTGACCAACGCGCTGGACGTCCTGGCCCAGCAGACGGTCGCCGCGGTGAGCGCGGGGGACCTGACGGCCGATGGCTGGTTCGCCACCGTCACACGGGCGGCGCCCTACGCCTCACTGCCGCGTCGGGCCTTCGAGTCGGTGCTGACGCTGCTGTCCGGAGGCTTCTCCTCAGCAGACCTGTCCGACTTCTCGCCGAGAATCGTGTGGAACCGCGCCACCGGCCGGCTCAGCGCCCGGCCGAACGCGCAGCGGCTGGCCGTGACGTCGTCGGGCACGATCCCGGACCGGGGCATGTTCCCAGTGGTTCTGCCCGAGAGGGCCGAGGAGGCCGGGCGGCGCCGGGTGGGCGAGCTCGACGAGGAGATGGTCAACGAGTCCAGCCCGGGCGACATCATCACGCTGGGCACGTCGAGCTGGCGGATCCGGCAGATCACAGGCGACCGCGTCGTCGTCGACCCAGCCGAGGGACGCAGCGCCCGCCTGCCGTTCTGGCGGGGCGAGGGCCTGGGGCGGCCGGCGGCCACCGGGCTCGCCAAGGGGGCCTTCCTACGGGAGGCGCAAGCCGGGTTGGAGGAACCGGGGAGTACTGGTGAGTCGGAGGCGGAGCAGGTGCTGCGGCGCCGGCTCATGGATGCGGGGCTGGACGCCCATGCCCGGGACAATCTCGTGGCGCTGCTGCGCGAGCAGTGCTGCGCCACCAGGGTCCTGCCCACCGATGAGACCCTGGTCCTGGAGCGCAACCGGGACGAGTCCGGCAGCTGGCGCATCATTGTCCACAGCACGCTGGGGCGGCGCGTCCACGAGCCCTGGGCGATGGCGATCCGCGAGCGGGTGCAGCAGGCACTAGGGATCAAACCGCAGGTGATCGCGGCCGACGACGGCATCGTGCTGCAGATTCCGGTGCTCGAGGGGCGGCTCCCGGGCGCCGAGCTCGTCGTCTTCGATCCCCTGGAGGTCTCCGCCCTGGTGCGCGGCCGGATCGATGAGACGGCGCTGTTCGCAGCCCGGTTCCGCGAGTGCGCCGCGCGCGCCCTGCTCATGCCCACCACGCGGCCGGGGCACCGCACACCCTTGTGGCTGCAGCGGGTCAAGGCGGGTCAGCTGCTTGAGGCCGCCCGCCAGTTCCAGGACTTCCCCGTCAGCGTGGAAGCGGCGCGCGAGTGCCTCCAGGAGTACTACGACCTGCCCACTCTCACCGGTCTCATGGAGCGCCTGGGCTCCGGCCGGGTGCGCGTCGTCGAGGCCGACACCACCGAGCCCTCGCCCTTCGCCCACCCGCTCCTGTTCGGTTACACCAGCACCCTGCTGTACCAGGAGGACCTGCCGCATGCCGAGCACCGGGCCCGGCTGCTGTCCCTGGATCCCCAGGTGCTCGACGCGCTGCTGGGGGACGGAGGTCTTGCCGAACTGCTCGACGACGAGGTCATGGCGGAGGTGGAGGCCGAGCTTCAGCACCTGGTGCCCAGGCAGCGGGCGCGCGCCGACGCCGAGGGCATCGCCGACCTGCTGCGCGAGCTCGGGCCGTTGACCGACACGGAGCTGGTCGAGCGGTGCGACGACGTCGGAGAGTCAGGCGGCGACGACGTCCAGGAGGACTCCGGGGTCGCCAACGGCCTGCCTGCGGCGGTGCGGTCGGCGGTGGATGAGCTCGCCAATGCCGGCCGCGCCCTGAGGGTGACTATTGGCGGGCGCGAGCACTGGGCGCGGATCGAGGACGCCGGTGACCTGCACCTGGCGCTGGGGACGGCGATCCCCGAGTCGGTCGCGGAGCAGACCGCCCTCGACGGCGTCAACGGCGCAGCCGCACGGACCTCGGCGGCCCGCTCTCCCCTGAACGATCTCGTCCTGCGCCACGCCCGGGTGCACACGCTCATCACGCCGGGGCAGGTGGCGGAGGCCTTCGGTATAGGGGCGTCAGCGGCCGAGGCCGCCCTGAGGGAGCTCGCCGGGGACGGCTCGCTCGTGAGCCTTGGCGAGGCGGGATGGATGGAGTCCTCGGTCTTCACCCGAGTGCGCAACCGTTCCCTGGCTCGGGCTCGGGCCGCCATCGCACCGGTGGCTCCCGAGGTCCTTCAGCGCCTGGTGCTGGAGCGGGCCGGGCTGGATGAGGTGGGCAGCGGCGTCGACGCCCTGGCGGAGGCCCTGGCCGCGCTGGAGGGCGTGTGGTTGCCGGCCGACCTGTGGGAGTCGGTGGTGCTGCCCGCGCGGGTGGCCGACTACCGTCCCGCGATGCTCGATGAGCTCATCGCCTCCGGGGAGGTCGTCTGGCAGGCGCGTCCTGGTGATGAGTCGGCCTCAGGACAGAGGGGGTCGGGCCGGACAGGCCCGGGCGAGCGCGGCTCGGCCGCGCCGGCGAGGGCCGACGACGTCGTCGCGCCCAGGGAGATCGCTTTCTTCCCCACGGACTCAGCTCTCGCCCCGGTGGTCGGGGAGGCGCTTGCGTGGGCCGGGCCCCGGACTGAGCAGGACGGGGACTTGAGCGAGGAGGACACCGAGGACGAGCGCTGGCGGCAGGTGCGCGAGGGGGCTGCCACGGGCCGCTCCTTCGAGCCCGTGCGCCGATCGCTGGAGCCCGCGCCCAAGGCTCACCGGGCACCGGCACGGCGGGTGCGCAGCCGGCGCTCCATGGTTGCGATGCCGCAGACCGGCGGGCAGACCGCCTCCGGGCGCCTGTCCTCCGTGCTCTCCTCCACCTCGTGGGTGCGGCTCTCGGCTGCTCCGGCCTCCACCGAGGAACGGGCGATCGCTGAGGTGGAGTCGTTGCTGGACCGGTACGGGATCGTCTCCCGCGACGTCGCCCTAGCCTTTGGCGGTGCGGGAGGGCTCGTGCCGCTCATGCCCGTGCTGCGGCGCATGGAGGAGACAGGGGCCGTCCTGCGCGGCGGCTTCGTCGAGGGTCTCGGTCCAGCTCAGTTCGCCGAGCGAGAGACCGTTGACCGCCTGCGGTTCCTGAGCCAGGAGCCGGCCGGGGCGCGCGGCTCCGGCACCGGCATCGTCCTCGACCTGAAGGACCCGGCCTGTCTGGTTGGCCGAGGGCCGGCGTGGCCCGAGCCGGCGCTGCCCGCAGGCATCGGTAAGGTCGGGATCGAGGACGAGGAGGCAGGAGGAGCACCGCAGCGACGCCGCGGCGCAAGCGTCGTCCTCATTGATGGCGCTCCGGTGCTCTATGCGTCGGACAGCCTCAAGGTGCTCATCTCCTACACGTCTGAGCGGGAGGTGCTGACGCGCGCCCTGAGCGCTCTGGCGACCGCGAGACAGGGGGCGCTGGCGCGCGAGGGATCGCAGCCGGGACGGCACCGCACGGTGGTGGAGTCGGTCAACGGCATCAGCGCGCTGGATCGCACCGTGAGCGACCTGCTGCGTCAGGCCGGTTTCGTCTCCGACCCCAGGGGGATGCGCCTCGCCGTCGGCCCGTATGGAGCATCCTCCTCGCGATGAGTGGTCCGGCTCCTCACCGATGACAGAAGCCGGAACCATGTTGCTCTGCCCGTGTACACAATGGGGACATGGCCGATCCACACCCCATCACCGGAGCGTTCTTCGATTCCCCGGTCCCTCCCGGGACCGGATGGCCCGACGATCCCGCCGCCACCACCACGCCTGTGGCCCGATCGGCCGCCGATGTGACACGTCTGGCCGGTGCATCGTCGGACCTGCCCGCGCTCGACGCCCGGATCACGGTGTGCCGTGCCTGCAACCGCCTCGTGGCCTGGCGTGAGGAGGTGGCCAGGACCGGCCGTCGCGCCTCCTTCGCCCACGAGCCGTACTGGGGTCGACCGGTGGCGAGCGTTGGAACGACGGATGCCCGCATCTACGTCGTCGGGCTGGCACCCGCGGCCAACGGGGCGAACCGCACCGGCCGTATGTTCACAGGGGACCGCTCCGGGGACTGGCTGTGGGCGGCTTTCTACCGGGCGGGCCTGGCGACGTCCCCCACCTCGACGGCGGCCGGTGACGGGCAGCGACTCATCGGGGCGCGCATGGGCGCAGCCGTGCGTTGCGCCCCGCCCGCCAACAAGCCGACGACCGGTGAGCGCACCACCTGCGCACCGTGGCTCGCCCGCGAGATCGCCCTCATGCCCGAGGTCAAGGTGCTGCTGGCGCTGGGTGGGATCGGATGGGGCGCGGCACTGCGGGTCGCCCGCGAGGCGGGGTGGACCGTCCCCCGCCCTCAGCCGCGCTTCGGCCACGGGGCGACGGCGGAGCTGACCAGGCCCGACGGCAGGCCGGTGACGCTGCTCGGCAGCTACCACCCCAGCCAGCAGAACACATTCACCGGGCGGCTCACCGAGGCGATGCTCGACGAGGTGCTGGAGACCGCCAAGCGCCTCGCTGAGGCATGATGGCGGAGCGCAGCCGAGGACGTGTCAGGAGCGGTCGGGCAGGATGGCCTCGAGGTCGGCGAGGGTCCGCGGTGCGTGCGGGGGCTCCGCGTCCTCGGGCTCCACGCCGGACGTCTCCTCCTGGGGCGTCCCGCCCGTGCGGCCGTCGGCGCTTCGGGCGCTTGGTGCCGAGATCGAGGGCCTCGTAACCGATTCCTCTTCCGCTTCCCCGGCAGCCGCGTCGATCCCGAGCGCGAGGGACAGACCGGCCACGGCGGCGCGAGCCGAAGCGGCGCGCTCACTGGGCGAGTCACCGGATCCGGCGCTGGCAGGGGTCCGCGCCGGGTCCGCGGCTGCCGCGAGGGCCTCGGCGGTATCGGAGGCCGATGAGGTCGACGCCGCGTCGGCAGTCGCCTGCCCAAGATCTGCAAGATCGAGCTCCAGCAGGCGGCTGCGGCGGTCCTCGGCGGTCTCCTCCGACGAGCCAGAAGTGCGACGACGCTTGGTCGGGGCGGACGCACGACGGGAACGCTTCGCAGCGGCCTTCTCCGTCGCCTTACCGGTCTTCTTCCCGGACGACTCCGCCAGCCGCTCCTCGGCTGCGGGCTCGGTGGCATCCGCACGCTCGGCACTGCCCTTGGCGTCAGCACGAGCAGCGTTGTCAACAGCGCCGTCGGAGTCGACGGTGGTCGTCGCGGCATCGGGATCGGCATCCTGGGTCGACGGCTCCGCACTGGAGGCCGGACCGGGCGCATCGGTTGCATTCTCGTCGGGGGCCCCACCGGGCTCGCCGTCGACGTCGTCGGGCTGCCGGGCGGCGAGCTCGGCGATGCTCCGGCCCTCGCGCAGGTCGAGCCCGTTGGTGCTCAGCGGCACCATGAGGTGGTCGTCGACCCGCGAGGGATTGATGGGCCACTCCGGGCCCTGGTCGGGCAGGTCGGTCTCGGAGTGGGCGCCGCAGCCGTGGTCCAGGGAGACGACGCTACCGTCGTCGGTGGCCCACTCGTTGGCGCAGACTCCGAAGATGGCGCGCAGAGCGCCGGCCATGGGTACGAAGAAGCCGCAGGTGGAGCAGGTGGCGTGGGCCTTGCGGACGCCCTCGGCGTCGGGGCCGTGGTCGCCGCCGTACCAGCGCTCGGCGGCACTGGAGACGCCTTGGGCGCTCAGGACCCGGGGGCGGCCCAGGTCGAGCTGGTCCAGGGCGACGGCGTCGGCGTCCTTGCCGGTGGCCTCCCAGCCGGGCTCGAGGCGCTCGTCGGTCTCCTTGCGGGGGAGACGGTCGGAGCGGGTGATGTCGCCGGGTTCGAGGCGGTCGGCCCACGGGACCCAGGCGGGGGCGAGGAGGGCCTCCTCTCCGGGGAGGAGCTCCATCTCACAGACGGTGGCGGTGCGGCCGCGTGGGACGCGGCTGAGGGTGACCGCCCAGCGCCAGCCGCGGTAGCCGCTCAGGGTGCAGTCGAACAGGTGGGTGACGAGGCGCTCCGCGTTGGGGGCGGCGGCCAGGTACTCGCCGACGGTGATGGGGTCGGTGACCTCCTCCAGCGCGTGGCGGGCGAGCTCGACGGCGGCCGGAGAGGTGAGGGTCTTGTCCTTGGCGGCCTGGGCCTGCTCGCTGGGGGTGGGCAGGGCGCCGGCGCGCGGCACGGGGGCCGGGGTCGGCACCGGGCGCTCCAGGGTCGCCGTGGAGGTGCGCGCCTCGGTGGCGGCGCCCGCCGGAGAACCTGAGCCGGTCTCGGTCGTGGGCTCGCCTGAGGCGTCGGTGTGAGAGTCGATCGTGTCGGTCACTCGGCCAGTGTAGGGGAGGCTCCTGAAACTGCCCTGGCCCACCCGGGTTGGCCTGGGCACACTGATTGAGCCTCCCGCACTTCGACATTTTCTTCACAATCGACGCGAATACGCGTCATTTTTGAAGAAAATGTCGGTGAGTGAGAGAACCGTCAATTCGCCTCGACCGAGACGATGCGGTGGACGGCCACGGTCAGCTCGGTCTCGCGCACGACGTCGCGCAGGCGCACCCGGCCGGGCTCCACGGCCAGGACTCTCACCTGCCGTTCCTGCACGGCGCCGTCGGGGCCGGCCAGGGTCAGCCGCAGCCGCGAGCGCGAGGACTGGGCCTGGCGCAGAACCGCCAGCGCGTGCACCGGGTCGGTGGCCACAGCCGCCTCGCCTGCGGCCTGCAGCGCCTCCTGCCCCACGCGGAGCCTGCCCACCAGGGTCGCCAGCTCGCGCCTTCCGGGCCGACGCCGTCGCACTGAGTGCTCGCTGCCGGGGCGCGTCGGCTCAGGCGCCCGGTGCGCCTGCTGCGCGGTGGCCGGCCCGACCACCAGGTGACCGCTCGCGTCCTCGGTCACCGGCGCCAGCCCGGTGGCGCGCAGCTCGCGCAGCACCTGCCCGGCGCTCGCCGTGGCCACGAGGATCCCCGGCGCCACCTCATCGAGGCCAAGATCCTTCAATCGTGGCTCGGCCAGGAGGCCGGCGGCCGTCGCCTCGTCGCCGACCCGCAGCAGCGCGGACACGGCCCGCACTCGCACTGCCCCGTGGTGGCGGGCCGCGTCCTGGATGAGCACGCTCAGCGAGTCCGGTAGCGGCGCGGGACTGTAGCGGCCGATCGCCTGGGTGATCTCCTCGGCCCGGTAGCCGACGTCGAGCGCGCCGCGCACCGACTCGGGGGTGAACCGCACCGTGAGCGCCCCGCCGCGCGACTCGACGACGCTCGTGCGCTCCAGCAGCGCGGCCAGCTCTGGGGCCGGCCGGCCCGGGACGATGGCGGTGAGGTCGGACTGGACGAGGATCATGTCGACGGCGGCCGGCAGGTCCGCGGCGAGCGCCGCCTCCAGAGCTGCCAGGGTCTCGTCGTCCGACAGCGCTTCGGCGTGCGCGTCACCGTCGGTCACTTCGGCGCCGCCGGCGTCACCCCCACTGCCACTGCGAACGAGGTCCCGCTCATCGAGGCTCACCGCCGCCCGTCGGGCGAGGATCCTGCCGGCCTCAGTGAGCGCGCCGCCGCCGGTGATCCCGAGGGTCTCGGCCTCGGCCAGGACCGCGGAGATCGCCCCGCCGGGGATGGTGCGCCGGGGGCTCTCCCAGGTCAGGGCCGCCCGCACGAAGGCCGGGGTCGCGCTGGTCCCCTGCGAAAGATCGCCCAGGAGCGCGAGCACCCGGGCACGCAGTCGCACCGCCCACCCGGCCTCAAGGTCCGGGCCGAGGGCGGCGCGCAGGACCCCGTCGTCGTCGCGGGTGCCGGTCAACCAGGAGGTGCGGGCGCTACCCGCCCAGGCCAGGGCGAGGGGCGCCCAGCGCTGGGGGAGGCTGTCGGCGAGCCAGCCGGCGGCCAGAGTGGAGGGCACCCAGGTGGCGCCGTCGTCGTCGAGTCCCAGGAGCCCGGCGCCCGCGGCGATCTCAATGATGCGGGCGGCCTCGTGGAGCTCCAGGTCAAGGGCATCGGCGGTGCGGGTCAGGGCGCGTACGCTCACTCCGCCGGTGCGGCGGATCGTCCCGCCCTCGCGGCCCCACTCCTCCAGGAGCGCGGCCACGAGCCGGACGGCCTCCTCGGCATGGAAGGAGGACTCGGAGGCGACGACCTCAGCGCCCACCGTCTCCAGATCACCGGCCTCGGGGGCAGTCAGGGTCTCGCGCGTCAGGCGGCCGCCGCGCAGGGCGAGGGCGACCTGGCGCGGCAGGATGAAGCGCATGCGTCCCCGGGCGTCGCTACTGCGCTCCAGCCAGCCGCGCTCGATGAGCGGCGCCGCTCCCGGAGCCCTGCCACCCGAGCGCAGCGTGCCGGCGGGCGGCCCCCAGGTGAGGGCCTGGAGCATCTCCACGGAGGCCGCCGGAACGACCGGTTCGCCGGCGGCGTCCTTGCTCAGCTCCTCCAGGGTGGGTGGCAGCTGCTCGGCGCTCAGGGGCTCGGCGGCCCAAGGCCCCAGGCCGAAGGGGTGCGGCCCGAAGGCCGCCTCCAGCACGGCCACGGGCCTGCCCTCGACGACGAGCGCCAGCCGGCTCAGGTGTCCCAGGGCCTCTGCGACCTGCTCGGCAGGCAGCGGCAGGTGGGCGGCGACCAGCCCGGCCAAGTCAGCGTCGGCCGGGCTGACCGGGTTGCCTGCGGAATCGCCGAGGGGCTCGCCGCCGGCCGGTTCACCACTGGCCCCGCCGGCCCCATCGGCCCGCCCGCGCTCGGCAACTTCGGCCGCCTCAGTGACCTCGGTCGACTCGGTTCCTTCGGCCGCCCCCGATTCATCAAGCCGGCTGAGAGCCACCACCGCCTCGGCCACGGCCAGCGTCGGCGCATCCAGCCCGGCCAGGGCCTGCTCGACACTGCCCTGAGCCCCCGCGCGGGTCGCCAATGCCAGGAAGGAGGAGGACGGCGGCGAGGCCAGGTCCGGGCGCGCCACCAGCAGGGCGGCGACCTCGCGGTCCGGCAGCGCCGTGAGGTGCACGGCGAGGTCCTGGGTGGAGGCGGAGGGGCTCATCCGCACCAAAATACGCCCTCGCCCGACTCACGGACAGGACAGGGACCGGGGATGGAGGGCGCCGGTGTCCAAATCGGTGACAAAGGGACCCGACCGCCCCTGAGGCCAGCAACGCGAACCGCAGAATCATGCGGTTTTCCTTCGCAGGCCGGAGCCCGTCTCGCGCCTTTGTCACCGATTTGGACACGGTCCCACAGATTTCACCGTGTCTGGCGCCTTGTGGCGCCTCCCAGACCGTGTCCGAGGCTCGGGCCCGCTCCCCACGGCTCGCGCGCCGCGACGGCAGCTCAGGATCCGGGCCGTCAGCCGCGCTCGCGCGGGCACGACGCCGGCCGGACCGCCCCTCCCGCTGGAAGAGGAACGTCTCCTCCGTCACGGCGGCGCGCCGCCCCGACTTGGGATACTCCCGCCCATGTCCGCCACGCCCAGCGATCCTGCGTCCCCGGCGTCGTCGGCCCCCGACGGCCCGCTCATCGTCCAGTCCGACAAGTCCGTCCTCCTGGAGGTCGCCCACCCCCGGGCCGGCGAGGCCCGCCGCGCCATCGCGGCCTTCGCCGAGCTGGAGCGCGCCCCCGAGCACATCCACACCTACCGGATCACGCCGCTGGCGCTGTGGAACGCGCGCGCCGCGGGCCTGGACGCCGAGACGGTCGTCCACACCCTCATCACCCACTCGCGCTTCCCGGTACCGCACGCCCTGCTCACCGAGATCGCTGAGACGATGAGCCGCTACGGCCGCCTCCAGCTCCTCACCGACCCCGCCCACGGCCTGGTCCTGCACGCCACCGACGTGCCGGTCCTGGAGGAGGTCATGCGCTCCAAGCGCACCAAGGGCCTGCTGGGGACCCGGCTCGGGGAGGCCGACGTCGTCGTCCATCCCTCCGAGCGCGGCCACCTCAAGCAGGTGCTCATCAAGCTGGGCTGGCCGGCCGAGGACCTGGCCGGCTACGTCGACGGCGAGGCCCACCCGATCACCCTGACCGACTCCCCCGGCACCTTCCAGCTGCGCCCCTACCAGTCCGAGGCGGTGGAGAGCTTCTGGGCGGGGGGCTCCGGCGTGGTCGTGCTGCCCTGCGGGGCCGGCAAGACCCTCGTGGGCGCCGCCTCCATGGCCAAGAGCTCGACGACGACGCTCATCCTGGTCACCAACGCGGTCTCAGCGCGCCAGTGGAAGGAGGAGCTCATGCGCTTCACCACCCTGACCGAGGACGAGATCGGCGAGTACTCCGGCTCGCGCAAGGAGGTCCGCCCCGTCACGATCGCCACCTACCAGGTCCTGACCACTCGCCGGAAGGGCGTCTACCCGCACCTGGACCTGCTGGACTCCCACGACTGGGGGCTCATCGTCTACGACGAGGTCCACCTCCTGCCCGCCCCCGTCTTCCGTATGACCGCGGACCTGCAGGCGCGCCGCCGCCTGGGCCTGACCGCCACCCTCGTGCGCGAGGACGGCCGGGAGGACGAGGTCTTCTCCCTCATCGGCCCCAAGCGCTACGACGCCCCCTGGAAGGACCTGGAGAACCAGGGCTGGATCGCCCCGGCGATCTGCACCGAGGTGCGCCTGACCCTCGACGCCGGTGAGCGCATGGCCTACGCGACCGCCGAGCCCGAGGAGCGCTACCGCCTGGCGGCCTGCTCACCGCGCAAGCTGCCGATCATCGACGCCCTCCTGGCCGGCCACGAGGGCGAATCGGCCCTGGTCATCGGCCAGTACGTGGACCAGCTCACCGAGATCGCCGAGCACCTGGGCGCCCCCGTCATCACCGGCTCGACGACGGTGCGCGAGCGCCAGCGCCTCTACGACGCCTTCCGCTCCGGGGAGATCCGCACGCTCGTGGTCTCCAAGGTCGCGAACTTCTCCATCGACCTGCCCGGGGCGAGCGTCGCGATCCAGGTCTCGGGCTCCTTCGGCTCACGCCAGGAGGAGGCCCAGCGGCTCGGGCGGATCGTGCGCCCCAAGGAGGACGGCCGCCAGGCCCACTTCTACACGGTCGTCGCCCGCGACACCGCCGACCAGGAGTACGCAGCCCACCGCCAGCGATTCCTGGCCGAGCAGGGCTACGCCTACGCCATCATCGACGCTAAGGACCTCTGAGCCCGACGGCGAATAGGGCAGCCGGATCCGGTGACCCGCTCAGCGCGACAGGCGACGGGCGCGCACGTTGCGCACGAGGACGCGGGCAAGGGTGCGGCCGAAGGCCTGGATGACGGGGTCGACCCTCTCGGCCTCCTCACGTGTGGCGGCCCCGGCGCTCGCGGCCGCCTCGGGCAGGTCGGCGGCCGTCGCCCCGTGGGTTCCGGCGGCGCCCGGTGCGGCGCTCCGGCCGGCGGCCACCTCCAGAGCGTCACGGGCGGCCTTGAGCGAGGCCGCGTCCATGGTCCCGGCCAGGTCGTTCAGGGCGTCGCGGGTGCGCCAGTAGGCCACGCGCGCCGGGTCTGACTCGGGGTGGTGCTGGAAGGCCAGGAGCCGGCCGGCCCGCCAGGTGTGGACCGGGGAGCGGTCGGAGGAGGCCAGGAGGGTGGCGGCCTCGGGCAGGTGGGTGACGGCGTCGTGGTGGGAGACGATGACGGGTAATCGGGTGCCGTCGGCGGTGGGGATCCCGGCGCGGTGCGCGGCGCGGATGGCCTCGGCGGCCACGGCCCCGAAGACCGGGTCGCTCTCGCCGGCGGCCGTGATGGTCAGCTCGACGACGCCGACCTCGTCGTTGCCCAGCGCCGGTACGGCGGTCGTGCCGCCCAGGGCCTCTGCGGCCACCTGGGCCCCCAGGCAGATGGCGATGGCGGGGACGTCCTCGGCGACAACACCGCGCAGCAGCTCACGCAGGTCCGCCAGCCAGGGGTGGTCGTCCTCGTCGTGGGCGCTCATGGAACCGCCCAGCACGACGAGGCCGTCTCCGACCTCCTCCAAGGAGGGAATGGACTCGCCCCGCCAGGGACGCACCATGCGCAGCGCGGCCCCCTCGGCGAAGAGCCACTCCCCCAGGCGCCCCACGGGCGCGAGCTCCTCGGGCTCGATGACGGTGATCGTGAGCGTGTCTGTCATGGACAACATTCTGCCGGTGGTCCAGTTACCTGCGAGCGGTGACAGGCGCACTTGTTGCGTCTGAGAGGGTAAGGGTTTGCTCACACCCGCGTTCTGTGGGTTTGTGTTTTGGGTTGGGTTGTTGTGGGTTGGTTTAGTTGGTGGCCCACATCCAGGATGATAGGTGTCCCCATACCTCGGTGGCGGACACGGGGATCAGGGGGATGCCCCGGCTGGGGCCGTTGGGGTCACCAACGGGAGAGTCGTCCTCCTCGATGACGTAGACCATGGTGCTCACCCCCAGGGTCATCAGCTGATCGGTCAGGACGAAACCCTCATCCCGGTCCCGGTCCTCCCGGCTGTGAAGCACGATCGTCCACCGCCCGTCACGAGCGTCCCGCACGAACTGAGAGGCCCTCGGCCCGCCATAGCCGATAGCATCCATGTTGGCCTCAGCGGCCCGGACATCCGCCAGACGCACCGCAGCAGCCAGAGTGTCATAGATATCATCAGGACCGTCATCAACCATGGGACGGGGATAGAGATTGTCGTTGGCCAGAGCGATATGCGGCACCTCGACGTCATCACAGCCGTAGACGTGGACACCATCAGTGTCGTAGCGCTCAACGGTGCACCGCGGCGAGCTCAACCAGAAGACGATATCCCGCACCGGCACCACATCCTTAGGATCCATCCGCCGCAGGCTGTAACGCGCATCAGCCGCCATCAGACCGGCCAGGACCCCCGAGGCCGCCAACGTCGGCCCATAGGGATCGATGACGCCGATCTCCTCCAGACCCACCAGGACCCCTTCAGCGTAGTCCGCACGCTGGGCAACAGGACCGGTCACCATCCTCTGAAGGACGTCCCACTGCTCCGGCTCCAGGACCATCACACCACGCTCAGCGTCAAAAGAGCTCATGCCACAACCTCCAAAGACCGGCTCATCTCATACATGTGACCGAAGTGGGCACCGAATTCACGCGTGGCACAGGTAAAGGTCGCCGTCCACAAGCAGGCCCCCTCACCAAGGGTCTCCCGGATCCAGGCCAGCTGCATAAACGTCAGAGCCGTCTCATCGAGGATATAGACGCCGCTGCGCAGCCGACCGCCTTCACGCAGACGCTCAGCCGGGCACTCATCAATCATCCGCACACCAGCAATCGCATCCACAATCGCCCGACCCGAGCCCACCAGCACCGCCCCAGGATCCTCATCCGCACCCAACGGCGTGCGCACCACCACCAGGTTCGGCGCATAAGCACGGGTC
>ERZ772973.549-NODE-549-length-17568-cov-64.4344_pt1 | contig 17568 bp, 10 predicted proteins | sample MGYA00580672_ERZ772973 | MGnify/ENA primary metagenome ERZ772973 (study PRJEB29015, sample SAMEA2737938) | human oral metagenome | biome: human oral; feature: human-associated habitat; material: dental | place: China | collected 2152 ... | reverse complement strand
CGAGCACGCCAGGCACGCCTCCGCCAGACCGTCCCCGGACAGGCCCTCGAAATCATCAGCGGTGAGATAGTCTCTCATTACTGGAACACTCCTTCGGTGTCTTCCTCGTCTTCTTCAATGACCCAGTCCGGGGATCTGGAACATGCGGTAGGGGGTCTTGTCCGGCATACCTCGGAATTCCGGCCCAGTCAGTTCCAGTCCATGGTTTGCGATGCGCGGTGCGCACGTTTTCCGGCAGACGTTGCGGGATGTTCCACCGGCGATGATCTTCCAGTTGCCGTCGAGTTTGTCGAGTGCGTCGATGATCGTCTGCTCGGCATGGCCTTCTCCCTCGACGAAGATCTCCCCTCTTCTCAGCGCCCCCTCCACCAACGGGTCCACATCTTTGCTTTCGGTTGCCACGAAGTTGATGATGACATTCTCGCCTTTGACCGTGCCCTGCGCCTGTATCACGGCGGTTGTGCCATTGTCAACCAACCACTGCCTGCGTCCGTCGTTGAGTTGTTGTGCGCGTTGTTGGAGTCGGCGTGCGAGTTCGGAGCATTCGTTATGGACGGCGATGAAGGCGGTGCCGGCGCGCACGTAGTAGGCCTGGAGGCCGTCGACCTCGAGACTGTACACCCGTCGGGTGCGGCCGGTGGGGGCGGCGGCGGTGACCGTGACGGTCCTCCCGTCGGGGGTGAGCAGGCGGTCACCGGCCCTCAGGCGGCCGGCGGGGGTCCAGCCGCGGTCCTCGACCCAGAAGGGGTGGGTGGCGGTGGTCTCGACCGCCCCGCCGTCGTCGGTGCGCACCCGCAGGACGGGGACGTCGTCGTGGGAGGCGGTGGCGGTCACCGTCCGCGCCAGGGCCTCCCCGGTGACCGGGTCGCAGGCGGCGACCCGGTCACCGGCCGCCACGTCCTCGATGGGCCGGACGGTCCCGTCGGCCATGAGCACGCCGGTGCCCGCGGCGAAGCAGGCGGCCCCGTGGCACCATTCCGCGGCCTCCTGCGCCGCCCGGTCGCCCGCGCTCTCGACGGCCTCGCGGCCCACGGCCCCCAGTTCGCGCTCGCCCGCGCTGCGCGGCGACCTCGACGGCCTCGCGGGTGCCGGCCTCCAGGGCCTCGCGCCCGACCTGCTCGGCGGCCTCGCGGCCCGCCGCGGCGGCGCCCCCGCCGGGGAAGGGGATCGCCCCGATCGCGGCCTCCCTGCCCACCGCGCCCCAGTCGACCGACCCCTTGCCGTGCTTCTGCTCGGCGATGCTGATGCCCCCCGACACCAGCGCCCCCGACACTGACATCAGGGCCACCCCGGCCGGCCCGCCCACGCCCGTGAACATCAGGGCCACCCCGGCCACGATGGCCGCGCCCGCCACGAGATACTCCCAATTGTCGGCCACCCACGCCCCGGCCGCCGCCAGACCCGTCTTGTGGGAGTCCTTCCAGGAGGCGAGCTCGGCGTCGGTCAGCGGGTGACGCCCCGAGGGGTCGCTCATCCCCACCGGGTTGTTGCCCGCGTAGGAGTACGGATTGCCCGCCCAGCCCGCGCCCGCCGTCGCCTCCAGCGGATCGCGCGACAGGAACCCGCGCGTACCCCGGTCGTACACGCGCGCCCCCAACCAGATCAGCCCGTCCACGCTCAGGTCCCCGATGCTCGACAGCCCCACCCCATCCGAACCATCCGAACCGACCGGACGGACGACGCCGCCCGCCTCCCACAGCCCGGCACGAGCATCGCGCTCGGCGCGCTCGGGCATCAGCCAGCCGCCCCCGAGCCCGCCCGCACCCAGGGCGAAACCGACGTCGACAACCGGGAACTCACTCAGCTGCGCGACCGCCCCGCCACAACTCCCAGAGCGCCAACCCGTCAGGGAGTGTCGTGACCCGTGGTCCCCGACCCCGCCGCATCGTTCGTCGGAGACGCCTCTCACTCCACTTCTGCCATCGTGCTATGACAAAACAGCCCATCCCGGGCCTTGGGGTCTGGGTCGCTGGTCGTGGCGTCTGGGGTAGCGGAAGCCGATGGCGCGCATGCGCACGATGGCGGCGTCCAGGTAGTCGGGGGCGTCGGGTGCGGGGGTGATCTTGAGGGAGATCTCGACGTCGCTGGGCCGCTCGGCCTCGGTCCACAGCAGGCAGTCGATCCAGTCGCCCCCGTCCCGCAGCGGCGCGGCGTACATGTTCGTCTCGAAGCCGTCGGGCAGGGGCGTGAACGGCGGCCACCCGTAGGTGGTCATGAAGTCGTCGACCTCCTCCCAGCTCAGGCGGTTGTGCGAGGTGAGCCCTTCGGCCCGCTCCCAGTCCCGCGCCGAGACGGCGTCTCCCACCGCCCGCACCCGGCCCACCACCGCCTCCGGCAGGGCCCGCGTATAGGCCACCGTCGACTTGGACGCCCGATTATCCCGGCATGCGAAGAAAGCAGACGGCACGACGAAAGCAACCGGTCTGTCCGTAAGCATGGTGCAGCTGACGCGCACCTCGCCGTCGGGCCACACACCCAGCCTGCGCACCCGCACCCGCTCACCCACCCCCGGCCAGTTCTCCTTGGCGCACTCGGCCCGCCGATGGGACAGGAAGATCGCCGGCAGGGTGCACACTCGCCCGGACTCCACCAGACGCACCAGCAGATCCTCATCACGGTGCTCAACCACCACCGCCCGCTCGATCGGCCCCAGACCCGGCGGCACTGACGGGTCCCGCGTCGGGAACCCATCCACGAGCCCCTCCAGTTCGCTCTCCCACCGCACCACACGGATCTCATTCAGGCCCGACACAAGCAGCCTGCACACCCGGATACGCTCACCCACGTCCGGCCAGTACTCGGGATTGCGGCACAGCGGGTGGATGTGGACGGCGGTGAAGTCCATGAACGCCTCCTCGCCCGACTCCTCCAGGCGCACGAACAACCCCGCGGGCACCAGGTACCTCGTCACCACCGCCCACTCCACCGGACCGCACTCCACTCGATCATCGCTCATCGTAGTATCCTAGTTCCGAAAGCGTCCATCCCCACTCCAATTTTGCCCGCGGATCGGGAATCCATGTCCGTCTCAATGTGAGTTCATTGAACCTATCGATTTTCTCATATGGAATACACCATTCAAGACCATCTACATTCTCACCATTTGAGCCTTTAAATGAATGATTCTTAGGGCCTTCGAATTCAGTTAAGAAACGAGTGTCCATCTCATATTCTATAAAACCATTCGCATACAAAGGAGTGTCGGGATTTGAGTAGAGTCCGGCCACCTCCTCGGTACCAAAATAAGCAGTTCCGTCGCCACCGTTTCTTCTATTGAAGCGATTGGCGTCGAGCCCTCTGAGGAGTTCCTCCTCTTCAAGCCCTTCGCGCGGAGCCCGGTAAAGGAGCGGATTGCCTGTTTCGGTGGTCTTGGGTGTGGTGCAGGTGTTGTGTGCGAGTGCGGGTGTACCGGTGGTGGTCAGGACGTGGTAGTTGTGCAGGCCCTGGATGGCGAGGTTGTGGACGGTGGTGGTCTGCCCGGTGGGGGTGATGGAGACGACTTCGAGGCCGGGGTCGTCGGGCGCGGGGCCAGCGGTGTGGTCGGTGTCCTCCGTCTGCGGGGTGTGCAGGCGGTCGCCGGGTTCGAGGTCCCGGGCGGACGTCCAGCCCTTGCCGTCGACCCAGAAGGGGTGGGCCGCGGTGGTGGTGATGGTTCCGCCGTCGCTGGTCTCCAGGCGCCAGGTGGGGGTGTTCTCGTGGGTGTGGGTGTCCAGGACCCGGCGAGGTTCGTCCTCGGCGGTGTCCGGGTTGTGAGCCAGGACGGTGTCGCCGGCTTCCACCCGGGCGATGGGCTTGGTGGTTCCGTCGGCCATGAGGACGGGAGTGTCTGCGGTGAAGCAGGCCTTGGCCGTGGCGGAGGTGAACCTGGTGTAGGCCGCCCCGCCAGCTCCGCCCAGGCCCCCGCCGACCCCCATGCCGATGCCGGTGGCGGCCGCCAGGCCGCCCACGGTGTGGGGGCCCGGCCCGGTGAGGTAGCTCGCGGCGCCGGACACGCCCCCGTCGGTCGCCCCTCCGGCGACGCCGGTCAGGACGTTGCGGGTCATGGCGGACATGGCCTGGCCGCCGGACGCCTCGGCAGCGGCCGCGGCCTGGCCGAGGCGGCCCGCGACCCATCCGCCCACGCCATAGCCCGCGGCCCCCGCGGCTCCGCCAATGGCCACATCGCAGGCGAGCCGGCGGGGATCGATGCTCCCAGTGGTCGCGTACTGCACGCCGGCGGAGAAGACGCCGGAGGTAGCCGCTCCGATGAGGATCGCCCCGCCCGGGCCGCTGGCGCACAAGATCACCCCGGCCGCCACGACGGCGGCCGCGGCGACGTACTGCCAGTTGTCGGCCAACCAGTCCCCGGCCGCCGCCAGGCCGGTCCTGTGGGAGTCCCTCCAGGAGGCGAGCTCGGCGTCGGTCAGCGGGTGCAGGCCCGAGGGGTCGCTCATCCCCACCGGGTTGTTGCCCGCGTAGGAGTAGGGGTTGGATCCCCACGCCGCCCCCGGCGGGGCGGCCAGCGGGTCGCGCGACAGGAAGGACCGGGAGGCCGGGTCGTAGGCGCGCGCGCCCAGCAGGTCCAGGCCTTCGATCGAGAGTCCCCCGCCGGCGCCCAGCCGCACGTCTGGTCCCGCCTCGACACCGGCGGCCGGACGCCAGGGATCGGCGGGACGCCGGCCCCAGTCCGCCCAGGACACTCCCGTCCACGCCCGCCGGGCCGAGGACGATGCGTCCGTCGGGTCCGCGCGTCCCTCCCGGTCCGCTCCAATCCGGGTCGCGAGCACGCCCGCCGCGCCCACGGCGTCGACTCGTCCGGCGCGCACCGGCGCCCCGCCCGCCGGGTCCCAGTCCACGGCGACCGGTCCCACCGAGGAGACCCGTCCGACGGCGTCGCGTCCGATGTCCCAGACGCGCTCGGCGGCGATCCGGTCGCCCTCCCGGTGCAGCGCCACCACCCGCGTCAGTCTCCCGTGGGCGTCGAAGGAGTAGCGCCGCTCGCCGTCGGGTCCCTCCTGCCGGGTGCGGCGCCCGGCCGCGTCGTAGCGGTAGCGGGTCGTCCCCCGTCCATCGGTGCGCTCCAGAAGCTGCCCGGCGGCGTCGTAGACGTAGCTCGCGCTCGCGCCCCCGGTGCTCTCCGACTCCAGCCTGCCCGCCGGGTCGTAGGCGTAGCAGGTGCGCGCCCCGTCCGGGCCGGTCACTCCGGTCAACTGCCCGGCGGCGTCGTAGGTGAACGACGTCGTGGCCCCGTCCACCGTGCGAGAGACGATCCGGCCCGCCTCGTCGCGCTCCAGCACGGTGACCGACCGCTCGCCCTCGCGCACGACCTCCTCGCGGACTACGAAGCCGTCGCGCCAGGTCCACGCCGCGCTCACGTCCGGGCCGTGGGCTCGCACCGGCCGCCCGACGAGGTCCCGCTCGATGCTCAGGCTCCCGGCCAGGTCCGAAGCCGAGCCGACCAGGTTCCACTCCTCGTCATAGGCGTAGGAGGTGACCGCCCCGTCCGGGCCGGTCATGGAGGTGCACCGCCCGGCCTCATCGTAGGACAGGGACGTGGCCAGGGTGCCGGTGCGCGAGGAGACCAGTCGGCCGGCCGCGTCCCACTCCAGGCTCACGTCCCCGTCCCCGCCGTGCACACTCAGCGCGCGCCCGGCTGGGTCGCGGTGGATGCGGGTCAGGACCCGCCCGTTCGACCTCTCCTCGCTCAGCCGGCCGACGGCGTCGTAGAACCATGTCAGCTCGCGGCCGTCCGGCTCCAGACGCCGCGTGACGCGGCCCGTCTCATTGTAGGTCAGGCGGGTGGTGCGGCCCAGCGGGTCAGTGATCGCCGTCAGGCGCCCCACCGGGTCGTACTCGCGGCGCGTGAGGCCGCCAGCGGGGTCGGTGACGGACACCAGGCGGCCGACCTCGTTCCACTCCAGGCGGGTCACCCCGCCCAACGCATTGGTGACCGCGACGACCTGCCCCGCCGCGTCGTAACTGAAGCGCCTGGTGCCGTACCAGGCGTCCGAGGCCCGCACCACGCGCCCGCACCGGTCATAGGCCAGGCGCCGCACCCCGGCGCCGGGCTCGCACCGGCTCACGGGCCGCCCGCACTCGTCGAAGGTCGTGGACACCCGCTCGCCGGTCGGCCAGATCTCGCCGACGATATTGCCGTCGGCATCGTAGACCAGCTCATAGCGGGCCCCGCCCGTGGACACGGTGGCGCACCAGCGCCCGCACTCATCGTACTCGTAGGAGTAGGCGCTCCCGTCCGGCAGGACGACATCCACCAGCCGTCCGGCGGCGTCATACCGGTAGGAGGTCTCGGCCCCCAGCGGATCCACCGAGCACACCACTCGCCCGCACCGGTCGTAGTGGTAGACCGTGGCCGCCCCGTCCGGGCCGCCGACCGCCTCGGGGCGGCCCAGGCCGTCATAGCTCGTCGTCCAGGCCGCCTCCGGGTCGGCGACCCCCACCGACTGACCCCTCGGCCCGGTGCGGATGGTCCGCTCGCCTCCCGCGGGATCCACCATGCCCCGCAAGCGCCCCACGGAGTCGTACTCCAACCCCCAGGCGCCGCCCGCCGCGTCCGTGAAGGAGGTCAGCCGCGACAGGGCGTCGTGCGCGAAGTCCCAGGTGCTGCCGTCGGGCAGCGTCACCCGCGCCAGGTTCCCCAGGTCGTCGACGTCGCGCCTGAGGACCCGTCCCAGCGGATCCTCAACCGCCTCTTGCTCGCCGCCGTCCCCGTGGTCGATCCGCGTGCGCCCGCCCAACGGGTCGATGCGGGTCACCAGACGGCCACTCGCCGAGTACTCGAAGCGCCACACGGCCCCGTCAGGATCGGTGCGCGCCACGCACATGCCCGCACCGTTGTAGGCGAAGCGGGTCCGGTGCCCCAGCGGGGTTACCGCGGCCACCACCCGCCCGGCGCCGTCGCGCTCCAGACGGGCGGTGTCGCCGACGGCGTTGGTGACCGAGGTCAGCTCGCCGTGCTCGTCGTACGACAACCTCACGATTACGCCCGTGGGATCCTCCAAGCGGGTCAGGAGCCCGTCCTCCCAGTTCAGACGGGTGATCCCGCCCTCGGGATCGGTGATCGTCGAGGGATTGCGATCCGCCCCCCGGTAGCCGTAGCGGACCACCGACTCCGGATCCGCCTGCGCCCCGGCGTCTCCGCCCTCCCCCTCCGACGGCGCCGGCGTGACATGCACCTCGACCAGACGATCGAGTTCGTCCCATGCACTGGTGGTCCGGACCCCCGTGGGGGCGAGCTCGGTGACCAGTCGTCCGCGCCCGTCGTACTGGTTGATGGTGCGTCCGCCGTCGCGGCCGGTGATCATGACCCGGTTGCCCCACCGGTCCCAGCCGATGGACTGGCGGTTGCCGGCGGCGTCGATCATGCCGGTCAGGCGGCCGCGGGCGTCGTGGATCCACACATTGGCCCGGGAGCCATCGGCGTCGGCGACCTGGGTGACGCCCCCGGGCAGGTAGGAGTAGTGGGACACCCGCCCGAACGCGGAGCGCTGGCGGACCACCCGACCGGCCTCATCGTAGGCGTTGTCCGCCTCCACCACCCCGTCGGCGTCCACGACCCGCTCGATGCGCCCCGAGTCCTCGCCCCACTCGTAGCGGCGCGCGCCCCCGCCGCTGCGCTCGACCCCCACCAGGCGGCCGGAGGAGTCGTAGGAGAAGTCCGCCCGCCGCCCGTCCCGGGCCACCAGGGCCACGATCCGCGACCCGGCCCCGTCCCAGACCACGTCCACGCCCCGGCCTCGCTCATGGGCCAGCCCCGCCAGGCGGCCGGAGGAGTCGTAGGAGCGCTCCACGCGCGTGCCCGCCCCCCGCGACCACCACGCCGGCCGCCCCGCGACGTCGAAGCACCACCGGCCGCCCTCATTGTCCGACACCACGAAACCACCCGCATCGCGGGCGCCGGCGGCGGTGCCGTCGTCATTGTCGGCAGCAGGGTCGTCGCCGCCGGCGGAGGCCGTGTCGTCGGCGCCGGCGGCGTCGAGGGCCTCCAGCCACAGGTTCTCGCCCACCGCGCGCCCCCAGCCGGCCCCGGCGCGGGGGAAGACGACGTGGCGGCCGGTGGCGCGCACCCAGGTGGCGCCCTCGTCGTCGACCACCAGGCGCTCATCAGCGGTGGAGGACCAGCCGGGCCCGAACGCCCCCGCGGCCGGCGCGTCGTCCGAGTCGTGGGAGGACGACACCGAGTTGTACACGCGTTCGAACTCCAGGGAGGCCCCCGCCCCGGTGAAGACCAGGTCCGTCTCGGGTTCGACGAAGTTGCCGGTGGCGGTGTTGACCGGGTCGTCGGCGTACCCCGACGTCTGGGGGTCGCCCATGATCTGGGGGGAGGCCACGTCCAGGGGCTTGCGGTTCTCGGCGACCCCGGCGGCCTCCAGGCACGCGGCGATGGCCTCGTCCGAGACCGTGGAGATGCCCCCGTCCCCGCCGCCGGCGGCCTCGAAGGCGTCGGCCACCGTGTTCACCCAGGCGGCCTCGCCGGTGTTGTTGGAGGTGAACGAGGTCAGGGCGGCGGTGATGCCCGAGGCGTCGATCGTGCACCAGGCGCAGGCGGTGGCGAAGTCGGAGATCGCCCCGTCCAGGGTCCCCTTCTGGGTCACCACCGTGTCGTTGGCGCCGCTGATATTGGTGGCGTAGGTGCGCAGGTCCTGCGGGCACGCGGAGCTGACCGACCCGCTCGCGGCGGGCGCTGGCTCACTCCACGAGGAGGTGACCGGTTCGTGGGGCTGGGGCAGGGGCACCTGGTCCGGGCCCGGCGGGGCCTGGTCCTGGCTGGTCAGCCAGTCCCACCCCTTCTTCAGGAACGTCTCGTGGTCCTGCCGGTCGGCCCACTCCTTGGCCTGGGCGCGCCGGCTCTTCTCGGCCGCGGCGGCGGTCTTCAGTGCCTGGACCTCGGACACCAGGTCGTTCAGGGCCGACGATATATTCGTGCAATCCGTCGACCCGGCCTTGGAATTGGTGTCGAAGACATCCGCGTAATGGCCCTCGAAATCAGTCGACGCCGTCGTCGCCCAACTGGTGCGATCCGACCCCTGAGTCGTCAGCGTGCTCGACAGGGTCTGCGCCGCCGAGATCAGACGATCCGCCGTCGCGTCATCGAACACCACGGCCTCGTCGTAGGCGCCCAATTTATCGGAGTACTCAGCCACAATCGGCTCCCAGGAACGCAGGGACATTCAGGACAACGGGAAAAGCGGCGGCGCAACCGCCGCCCTCCCGGGCAGCCCGACCCTGCACCCCGCCCGGCGGCGCACGCAACGAGGCGGGCTCACATCTCCTCGTAGGTCTCCGGGTCCTGGCCGGCGAGGCGGCCGTCGGGGCGGCCCAGCGAGGTGATGGCCCCGACCTCGGCGGGGCTGAGGAGCACCGCCTGCGAGGCCAGGTTCTCCGCCTGGCGGTGGGGGTTGGCGGACTTCGGAATGGGGGTGACGCCCCGCGCCACGTGCCAGGCGAGCACCGCCTGCGCGGCCGTGATGGCGTGCGCCGCGGCGACGTCGACGATGACCGCCTCGGCCAGCAGGTTCGAGTCCCGCCCGAGCGGGCTCCACGCCTCCGTGGCGATACCGCGCTCGGCGTGGTAGGCGATGAGCCCGGTGTTGGGGAAGCGCGGGTGGCTCTCGATCTGGTTGACCGCCGGCAGCACCCCGGTGGCCGCCTCCAGCCGTTCGATGTGCCCGGGCAGGAAATTCGAGACCCCGATGGCGCGCACGAGCCCGCGCTCGCGCGCCTCGATGAGCGCCCGCCAGGTGTCCACGTACTTGTCCTGGAGCGGGTTGGGCCAGTGGATGAGGTAGAGGTCGATGGGGCCGATGACGCGCATGCGGGCCGCCGACTCCTCGATCGCGGCCAGCGCCGGCTCGTAGCCGAAGTGGCGCCCGGGGATCTTGGAGGTGACGATGAGGTCCTCGCGCGCGGCGGCCCCCTCGTCGACGGCGCGCGCGACGCCGTCGGCCACGCTCGCCTCGTTCTCGTAGGAGAAGGCCGAGTCGATGAGGCGGTAGCCGTTGCGGATCGCCGAGGTGACGGCATCGGCCCCAAACCGGCCGCGCAGGGCGTAGGTGCCGAACCCGATGGGGGGCAGAGTCAGGGTGATGTCACTCATAGTCAGACCCTACGCCGTCGAGCGCGTCCCGGCCCGCCGGGCCCGCTCGCTCATGCGCGCGATCCGCTCCGGCTCCCCCGCCAGCAGCACGTACTCCGTGTTGCGGGTGTGGCTGATCCGCCCCACCTTCTGCCCCGAGGCGTTGAAGACGCCGATGCGCGCGCCGTTGTAGCGGGCCGAGTCGAAGGCGAGGACCTCGACCGACCGCCCGCGCTGCCCGCACATGGACACCAGGTCCTCGAGCGGGACGAAGCCCTCGTCGGAGAAGGACAGGACCAGGACCTCGGCCCTGACCCGGGCGATGAGCCCCGCCAGGGCCCGGGGCATCTCGCGACGGCGGTTGAACACGCTCTTGGTGGCCTGGTCGCGGGCGTCGACCCGCTTGCAGGCCACGCCGTAGTGCTCCGGGGCGTCCCAGCGCACGAGGGTCTCCCACACGTGGTAGTTGGTGAAGTAGCGGTGCTGGTTGTAGGGCGGGTCGAGGTAGGCCAGGTCCACGGGCTCCAGCTCGTCGACGATCTTCGTGGCGTCGGCGCGCAGGGCCCGGCCCCGCCCCGGGGTGAGCACCGGGGCCCTGAGCACCAGCGGCTTGTAGGAGCGCGGCGCCCACGTCTTGAGGTAGGACATCTGTATTCCCACGGTGGAGTCGACGGCGTCGGCAGCCTCCAGCAGGCTGGTGAGCAGGATCGGGTGGAGCCAGGTGCCCGCGTAGTCGGCCTCGATGGCCTGGCGGATCGCGTCGATGCGCATGCCGTTGGCGGGCTGGAAGTAGCGGCTGTCCTCGCAGAAGGTCCGCGTGACGTAGCCGCGGCGCCCGGGCAGGGCGTTCAGGCGCGCCAGGGCCTCGGCGATGGCCCCGTGGTCCGCGGAGTCGGCGTCGGTCTCGACGTAGGTGCGCGCCAGCGCCTCGGAGTAGGTGGCGATGTCGACGGCGGTGGTGCGCAGGCCGCGGCGGCACATCTCCTGGGCGACACGGGTGGTCCCCGTGAACAGGTCCAGGGCGGTGCGCGCCCGCGAGGCGGCGAAGATCTCCCCCAGGACCGGCACGAGGACCCGCTTGGATCCCAGGTACTTGATCAAGGGCCCTCCTCACCTTCGAATGCCCCCTCGCCCGGGCCCGCGGCGAGTCTACCGGGGCCGGCGCGATCCGCCGGGAGCGTCCGGCGCGCCGGGGCCGAATGCGAGGTGCACGATCATGGTGCGCCGCAGCCGGTCCGCGACCGCCATGGCGATGCGGGTGCGCAGGCCCAGGCGCCGGCCGAGGAGTCGGCGGGCCCGGGTGAAGAAGGGGCGCTGCTCGACCAGCTCGACGCCGCAGGCGCGGGCGAGGGCGGCGGGGTCGTCCACGTGGAAGCGCATGGGCGCGCACGTGTTGCCGGTCCGGCGCACGTACCTGTTCCCGTAGGCCAGACCTGCCCGGTCGGTGGCGTCGAAGATGAGCTCGCCGCCCGGGAAGCGGTCCCGCAGCGCCCCGATGAGGGCGACGACGTCGTCGGCGCGGAAGTACTGGAAGAGGCCGGCGGCGGTGAACAGGGTCGGCGCCCCGGGCTCGAGCCGGTCCATCCAGTCGCGCCCGAGCACGTCCGCCCCGACGAGCGCCTCGCGGGGCGTCGGGGGCAGGAGGGAGCGGCGGGCCGCGATGACCTCGGGCAGGTCGACCTCGTAGAAGGTCGCCTCCAGGTCGGCCAGCCGGAACGCGGCGGTCTCCAGTCCGGCCCCGAGGCCGACGACGGCGCACCGGCCGCGTCGGGCGGCGAAGGCCCGCGTCATCTCGTCCAGGTTGTGGTACCGGGCCACCGAGGCCATGTGCCCGTACTCCGAGGAGGAGGCGTCCACGGCGGCGGGGATGAGGCGGGCCAGCGACAGCGCGGCCCCGTCGTGGAAGTAGTCGGGGAAGCGCCGTGAGACGTGCACGCGCGCGGCCAGCGGGATGAAGAGCGTGTCCGGCACGCCCCGCAGCTCGCGCACGGCCCCGCCCGCGCCGCCGGTCCCGCCGGGCGCGCCCGTCCCGTTCCCGTCGGCCCCATCGCCCTCCATGGGGCCATGGTAGGTGGGGCCCCGGCACCGCGTCGAGGGGGTTCTCCGCCGCGGCGCCGGGACTCGGGCGGACGCGCGCCGGACGGCGGTGTAGAACGGTTCGCAGACGAGGGGCCGGGCGGACGCCGCGGCCCGGCCGGGCACGAGAGCGAGGATCGCATGGAGGCCGACCGGCTGTGCACACCCTGGGGGCGGGACCTGCCGCGCATCCCCCTGCCCGAGCACCCCGACCCCATGATGGAGCGCGCCCGATGGGAGAGCCTCAACGGGTGGTGGCAGTGCGCGATCGTCCCGGCCGACTCCCCCGGGCCCGCGCCCGGCCAGTGGCGGCCCATCCTCGTGCCCTTCGCCGTGGAGACGCCCGCCTCCGGCGTCGCCCGCCCCCTGCTGCCCGACGAGCGCCTCCACTACCGCCGCCCCGTCCCCATCCCGCCCGCGTGGAGGGGGGAGCGGATCCGCATTCACTTCTCCGCCGTGGACCACGAGTGCGAGGTCATGATCGATGGGCGCCCCGTCGCGCGCCACACGGGCGGCTACCTGCCCTTCCACGTCGATGTGGCCGACACGGACCGCGACGCCGTCGAGCTGCGCCTCGAAGTCACCGACCCGACCGACACCCGCGGCATCCAGCGGGGCAAGCAGTCCCTGAACCCCCGGACCATCTGGTACACGGCCACCTCGGGCATCTGGGGCAGCGTGTGGATGGAGCCGCTGCCCCGCACGGCGATCGAGGCGGTGGACATCCGGCCCGAGCCGGATCTGACGGGGTTCCGCCTGCGGGTGAGCGTCGAGGGCGCCGGGCGCGGACCCCTCGAGGTCGAGGTCGATCTGCCCGACGGCGAGCGCCTGCGCGCCGCGGGCGCCACGGGCGCCTGGAACCGCGTGGACATCCCCGACCCGCTGCCCTGGTCCCCCGACTCTCCCGCCCTGTACCGCTTCACGATCCGCGCGGGCGGGGACGAGGTGCGCACGTGGTCGGCCCTGCGCACCGTGGCGCTCTCCGATCCGCCCGCGAGCGCGGGCGGTGCGGACCGGCGGGGCCGGTGGGGTCCGCGGGGCCTGCCGGGCGGGCGCCGCGGCGGCCCCGGCCGGTGCGTGCTGCTCAATGGGGAGCCCGTCCTCGTCAACGCCCCCCTGTCCCAGGGCTACTGGCCGGAGTCGGGCATGACTCCGCCCGACGAGGCGGCGCTCCTGCACGATCTGACCACGCTCAGGCGCATGGGGTTCAACGCCGTGCGCGTTCACGTCAAGGTCGAGTCCCGCCGCTTCTACCACCTGTGCGACCGGCTCGGTCTCATGGTGGTTCAGGACATGGTCTCGGGGGGCGTGCCGCCCCTGGGGATTCGGGCCTCGGGGGCCGTGCAGGCGCTGGGGCTGACGCTCCCGGACCGCTGGGCCGTCTTCCGCCGTTGGACGGGGCGGGGCGGGGCCGCGGGGCGCGGGCGGTTCGTGCGCGAGCTGGCGGGCGTAATCCGCCACTTGCGCGGCCATCCGTGCATTGTCGTGTGGGTGCCCTTCAACGAGGGCTGGGGGCAGTTCGACGCCCGAGGCGCGGAGCGGTTCGTGCGCCGCGCGGATCCGACTCGTCTGGTCGACGCCGCCTCGGGCTGGTTCGATCAGGGCGGCGGGGACTTCCGCAGTCGGCACCGCTACGTGCTGCGGCTGGTCGCGCCGCCCCGGGGCGATGGGCGGGCCTTCTACCTGTCGGAGTTCGGGGGTCTGAATCTGGTCGTCGAGGGGCGCGCCTGGCCCGGGGCTCCCTTCGGCTACCGCTTCCTGGAGGATCGGGGGGCCCTGGCGCGGGCGATGACGGAGCTCTACCGCGGTCAGCTGGTGCCGCTGGTCGCCGGGGGTCTGGCGGCCTGCACCTATACGCAGGTCAGTGATGTCGAGCGCGAGAGCAATGGGCTGATGACCTATGACCGGGTGGTCGTCAAGGTCGATCCGGCGCTCATGGCCCGGCTCAACCGGGAGCTGGAGGTGGCCTTCGCCCGCGTCCGCCGCGCGTAGCCGCGGCGCCCGCCCTTATGGTGTAGGGGCGCGCCCCGCGCGGTGCGGGATGCGCAGGAGGGCGGTTCGATGAGGGCGGGCACCAGTCTGACGGGTCTGGGCAGGTACAACGAGAACGTCGTCATTCACGCCTTCCGCCGTCTGGGCGCCTCCAGTCAGCGGGACGTGGCCGCTTCGACGGGGCTGTCGGTGCAGACGGTGTCGGCGATCGTGCGCGGTCTTCAGGGGCGGGGTCTGCTGGCCGAGGTGGGGACCAGGGTCAATGGCAGGGGGCGTCCGCGCACGATCCTGGATATCGTCGCCTCCGCGCGCATCGCCGTGGGGGTGCACGTCGATCCCTCCCTGATCACCGTTGTGGCGCTGGATCTGGGCGGTGAGGTGAGGGCGTCGGCCTCGTCGACCGATGTGGATGTCGATGATCCGCGTTCGGCGATGGTGAAGATCGCCGCGATGGTGCGCCGGCTCATTCGGGACGGCTCGGTGGATGAGCGCCGGCTGGTCGGCGCCTGCCTGGCGCTGCCGGGGCCGGTGGATCCTGCGACCGGGGCGCCCGACAGCGCGGTGTGGCTGCCCGGGTGGGCCAGGGTGCCCCTGGGGGGGATCCTGGGCGAGCAGCTGCGGATGCCCGTGCCGGTGGTCAAGGACACGCTGGCGGCGGTGATCGGGGAGAATTGGGTGCGGGCCGGGGAGTCGCTGGATTCGACGATGGTGTTCGTCTACGTGGGGACGGGGACGGGGCTGGGGCTGTCGGTCAATGGCGATCCGGTGCGCGGGTTCTCGGGCAATAGCGGGGAGGTGGGGGCGATGATGACGGCCCTGGGCCCCAACGCCCCCGGCGAGCCCCCGGGGATGGCCAATGATCCCGCTGTTCTGGTCGAGCGGGCCCATGCTCTGGGGATTCAGCCCGGGCCCCTGCCGTCGCGTTCGGATTTCGTGGCCCTGGAGCGGCGTTTCGCGGAGCTGTGCTCGTTGGCGGGGGGCGGGGATGAGCGCGCGGATCGGCTGCTGGGAGGGGCGGCGGAGCGGATGGCCGAGCTGGTCATGATGGCGACCGAGCTGCTCGACGCCGACATGGTGGTGTTCGGCGGCCCGTACTGGCGTTTGCTGGAGCCGTGGTACGCGCCCGCGGCCAGGCGGGCGGTGCGGCGCCCCTCGGCCCGGGGGCCGCACCCGGTGACGGTGGTGTCCACGGCCATGGGTGAGAACGTCGGCGCGATCGGGGCCGCCTCGGTGGTGCACGACAGCCTCTACGTGCCGCGCGCGCCCCTCTCGGCCGGCCGCTGAGCGGGGCGGGGAGGGCCGGCCGGGGGCGGGCGGTCACGAAGTGGTGACGGTCGGGGGGCGGGCTTGACACGATTTAATCTGGACTTCAGAATAATGCCGACGGCGCCCTGAGGACGTGGCGCCCCCACATCCCGGCGGGAGAGCCATGATCACTGTTGCCAACGCCCCCGTGTCCTACGGGGTCTTCGACCTCGCCAGGCCGGAGCTCGTCCCCCCGCCCGGGGGCGGCGAGCTGCTCGACGCCGTCGCCGCGGCCGGGTACGACGCCGTCGACCTGGGGCCCCGCGGCCTGTTCGGGACGGGACGGGCCCTGGCCGACGCGCTCGCCGAGCACGGCCTGCTGCTGTGCGGGGCGTGGATCGACCTGCCCCTGACCGGGGGCGACGCCGAGTTCGACGCCGCGCTCGCCCGGGCGCTGCCCGTGCTCGAGGACCTCGCCCTCCTCGCCTTCATCCAGGACGGGCCGCCCCCCAGGCCCACCCTGGCCGACGCCGGCGACGAGTCGCGCCGCGCCCGCCCCGGCGGGGGCCCCGGCCTGGAGGCGGACGGGCGCGCATGGGCGGCCCTCGTCGAGCACCTCGAGTGCGTGTGCGCCCTCGCCCGCGGCCTCGGGCTGGAGCCGACCTTCCACCACCACGCGGCCACCTACGTGGAGACCCCCGCCGAGATCGACAGGCTGCTGCGCGACACCTCGGTGGGCCTGACCCTCGACTCGGGCCACCTCCTGCTGGCCGGGGGCGACCCCCTGGAGGGCCTCGACAGGTGGCGCGATCGCATCAACCACATCCACATCAAGGACGTCGACGCCTCCGTCCTGCCCCGGGCGGGCCGGGGCCCCGACGCCCTGCGCCGACTGTGGGAGGGCCGGGCGTTCACCGCCCTGGGCGACGGCGACCTCGACGTGGCCGGGCTCATGGACCGCATCGTCGCCGGCGGCTACGACGGCTACCTCGTCGTCGAGCAGGACGTGGTCCTGCTCGAGCGGGGCGACGTCGAGCGGGCCGCGGCCGACCAGGTGCGCAACCGCGAGCTCCTGCGCAGGTGGATCCCGTGACCGGGCCCGTGCGCGTCGCGCTGGCGGGCCTGGGCGTCATCTCCCAGGCCGTGCACCTGCCCCTGCTGCGCCGCAACCACCGCCTGGTCCGCCTCGAGGCCCTCGTCGAGCTCTCCCCCGCGCGCCTGGCGCGCCACGCCGAGCTGGGCGGCGTGCCCGCCGGCGGGCGCTTCACCAGCGTCGGGGCCCTCGTGGAGGCCATCGAAGGGGGCCGCATCCGGGTCGACTGCGCGATCCTGGCCACCAGCGGCAGCCACGTCGACGACGCCCTGGCCCTGGTTCGCGCCGGGGTGCGCGTCCTGGTGGAGAAGCCGCTGGCCCTGTCCCACGGCGAGCTCGACCGGCTCCAGGCCGGCCTGGAGCGCCTGGGGGCCGAACCCGACGAGTGGATCCGCGTGGGCTACATGAAGGAGCACGACCCCGCGGTGGCCCGGGCCCGCGCCCTCCTCGACGGGCTGCGCCCGCGCCACCTGGGCGTCGAGGTCCTCCACCCCGCCGACGCCGCCCAGCTCCGCTTCGCCCGCCTCGACCCGCCGGAGGACGACGCGGACCCCGCATCGCGCGACGGGCTCGCAGCCCGCACCGACCGGGCCGTGCGCCAGGCCCTGGGCGCCCTGGCCGACCACGACGCCATGCGCCGCCTGTACACCGACGTCATCCTCGGCTCGATCATCCACGACATCGCCCTGACGCGCGCGCTCGGCCTGCCCCTCGAAGACGTGACGGCCGCGGCGCGCACCGGCGGGGCCCTGCCCGGCAGCGTCGTCGCCCAGGGCACCACCCGCGCCCGCGGCGCCGACGGCGGGGCGATCCCCTGGCACCTGGGGTGGCACTTCATCGCCCACTACCCCGAGTACCGCGAGCGCGTCGTCGTCCACCACGACGAGGGGAGCATCGAACTCGAATTCGCCACCCCCTACCTGCTCAACGCCCCCACGGCCCTGCGGGTGCGCTCGGCGGGCCCGGACCTGGGCAGCGCCGTCGCCCGGACCGCCTGGCCCCAGGAGGAGGCCTTCGAGCGCGAGCTGTACGAGCTGGTCGCGCTGGCGCGCGGCAGGCGGGCCGCGGGGCCGGGCCCGGCGGCCGCCCG
>ERZ772973.540-NODE-540-length-17796-cov-37.2028_pt1 | contig 17796 bp, 26 predicted proteins | sample MGYA00580672_ERZ772973 | MGnify/ENA primary metagenome ERZ772973 (study PRJEB29015, sample SAMEA2737938) | human oral metagenome | biome: human oral; feature: human-associated habitat; material: dental | place: China | collected 2152 ... | reverse complement strand
TTTCCTTTCTCTCGCTCGGGGGCTTTCCCCCTTGCTGTACTTATAGTCTACCCCGGTCGTGGTACGGTGTCAAGTCACGACCGGGGTAGATTTCTGTGGTGGTGGTCACTCTCCGAGGGCGTGTTCGAGCCGGGAGAGACGGGCGTCCACGACCCCTATCTCCTGTGAGAGTCGCCGGAGGGTGCCGGCGTGCTCGTCCCGGAGGGCGTGGACCTGGCCCTCCACGCGGGCCAGGCCCTCGGCGAGGGACCGGCCGTCGCCCTGAGGCTCCATCCGGCGGCGCATCGCCCGCAGCTGCCTCCACACGGGGACCAGGCCGGCGACGGCGGTCAGGACGCCGGCGACGGCGGTGAGGATCGGAGCGACGTGCTGCACTACTGGGCGCCCCCTCCCGAGGTCGGCGCCGTCGGAGCGGGGGCCGGGGCCGGGAGCTGGGCGACGTGGGCGGCCGCCGCGGCCGCCGGGTCGAGCTTAGGCTCGGGAGCCGGAGACGGCGCCGCGGGCGACGGGGCGTCGGCCTCAGCCTCAGGCTCGGGCGCCGACTGGCCGGCGGAGTGGCGGCCGCGCACCACGCTGTCTTTGCCGTAGACGTTGACCGTGGAGGCCTTCGGCTCGCCGGGCATCAGGTCGTAGAGGCCGGAGGCTGTCAGTCCGAGCACGATGCCGCGGGCGACGGCGTCGAGGTAGCCGGAGCCTGTGGAGTAGGCGTCCCCGCACGCGACGGCGACGCCGGCGAGCACGGAGACGAGCGGCGCCAGGCGGCTCGGGAGGCCGGTGCGCTTGGCGAGGTTGGTGAGGGCGACGATCGCCGGGACGGTCAGGAGGATACTCATCTCAGATGCTCCCTCCCAGCGCCCTCAGGTCCTCGATCATGGTCTTGGCTTGTGCGTGGACGGCCCCCATGAGGGTCTGGACGGTCTCCGGATAGGCGCTGTGCTCGGGGATGTCCGGCCAGGCCACCTTGTACGCCTGGTATTCCTCCCACGTGAGCTGGCGCATAGAGTGGGCGGTGACGAGGTAGGCGATGTTGTCGCCGATCCTCCATACGATGAACATATCGTCTCCTTTCGGTGTGGGAACTGGTTCGGGTTCGGTGGAGCCGCCGAGGGCGGCCTGGTAGATGTCGGGGATTTGGTCTATTTTGGCGTCGTACGGGCAGTTTTTCCCGTAGGCGGTGGACCAGCGGGCGCCGGTCTGCGCCCGGCACCACGTTTTCCGGTCGGTCGGGTCGAAACGGCCGAAATCCCCGGCGCAGCCCAGCCTGTGCCAGGCGAGGCCCGTCAGGTCGCCGGGCGTGGCGATCCGGCGGGGCACGCTGGGGTGAGTGTCCCAGATCCAGGCGAGTAGCTGGCCGAGCGAGGTGACCTGACTGCCGGTCAGGGCGCGTTCGGAGGCGCCGTCCCACGTCTCCACCGAGATGTCGCCGAAATTCCCGGCGCCGGAGGCCCGAGTGGCCTGGCCGGTGGAGGCGTACTGGTACACCTCCCCGCTCCCGTTGACGTAGAACGTAGAGTACGTGCCGCGGTAGGGCCCATAGCGGTAGAGGTTTTGGGCGCCGGAGACGGCGGTGTGGAGGGTCATCCGCACCGGGGTGTGGGACCTATCCGATGTCTCGGCGTTGAGGGGCCAGTGGATTGCCCCGGGATACCAAGCCATAGCAGTAATCCTCTTTCCTAGTATCCTATTGCCGTCCACATGAAAGCATACGGCACGTTGCCTCCGGAGCCGCGGAAACGCGCCCGGAACCTCTCCGTGGACAGGGAGTCGATTTCGAGGGGTCCGGGAGGCGGCTGGCACTGGAATTGAGCGTTGTTGATCCCGGAGAGCGCCGTGCAGGTGATCGAGCACACGCCCTCTTGGAACGTCACTGGAAAGCCTGCTTCGGGCATGTAGGTGAAACCGTCCTGGATCGACGTCGGGTAGGCGAATACTATCCCGGTGACGATCCTCGCCTTCTTCCAGTAGGCGGCCTGTGCGGACCCTTGGATGGAGGTGCCGTTGGTGTGCGATACGACCAGGGAGTTGTCGATCGCCTCGGTACGACACTCAAGCAAAGTGTCGTTCAGCTTTTTGGCGGTGAGTAGCTCACCATCGGTAAAATTATACAATCAGTCGCGTCCTTTCCATCGGATGGATTCGAGCCATGCGGGCACGTGCTCGTACGGCATCGGCTTCTGCACTACGAGCGTCGTCTTCACGCTCGTAGTGTCTAGGGACCATTTGATGCCTGTGACGTGGCAGGGGTAGATGCCCTGGATCGTGGAGACCATGACGATGTCCGTCAAATCGACCTGTGCGGTCTGCCCGACCGTGGCCATGGCGTCGCCGTGGACCCGGTACGGGTGGGCGACCGCGGGATCGGCCTCGTGCCAGGCCGGCAGGGTCACGGACGAGACCCACGCCGAGGGGTAGTTGTAGTAGAGCTTCTTGGTCAATGTGCCGACGATGCGCGCGGCCCACGTGTTTTGGTTGTGCAGGAACTCGAACGTGTTGACGGAGATATGCACGGTTTTTTTGCGTTCTCCGAATTCCTGTTCGATCGTTCTCTCATATGTGGTTGTCTTCTGTTGACTCAGGGTGCCTTTGTCTATCCACTTTTTTTTGTTTTGATCATATTCCTGGTCTATGTGGTCAGTTGTGATGTCTAGGCGGGAGATGGCGGAGGACGCGTCGTAGTCGATCGATGCATCCGTGGTCTGCGGGTAGACGGTCCCTGATTTGTATTCGGTGATGCCGCCGGCGTCGATCAGGTAGCCGGTCGGGAGGTTGTCGGGCGGGGACCAGGCGAACGCCAGCCAGCCGCGCGAGTCGATGAACCACGGCCTGCAGCCCGTGCTCGTGATGATGTCCAGCCACTGGGCGAGGGACCGCTCCGTGTAGGGCGCCCTGTGGACGCCGAGCCTGGACCACCCGTTGTCACTCTTGAGGGTAGTGTGCCAAGATATCCCGTTGGGACCCGTGACTTCGCAGATGCCATCACTGGTCCACACCCATCCCTCGGAGAGCGGCCCGACACTGGTTTTGGCGGCGAGTTTGGCGGTGGAGTCCACGGATGTGATTTCGGTGGTGTAGGCGCCGTCGGCCTGGTAGTGGGAAACGACCGTATCGACGGTGCCCGTGAAAATCGGCGTCACGGACGGGATATGGACGAGGATGGTTTTCCTGCCCCTATGGATTTTCGCGATCCTCGGGTCGTAGGTGTTGTGGTAGACGGCTTTCATGGTGCCGATCTTGTAGGTGGAGGTGATCCCGTCATAGTCCAGGCCGCGTTCCGTGGTGACCGACGTGGCGTGTTCGAGCATGTTGACCCATATCAGGTCGGCATCGGAGGGCGGGAGCGTGTATTCGCCGAGCTTGATCTTGCCGAGCGTCTCCCAGTCGCCGACTTTCCTGTTGGGGTCGGGGAGCGTCGTGGAGCCGAGGACGATTTTGCCGAGCCGCTGGTCTGCGGAGGCGGGGTCGGGGAGCTGGGCCATAAGGGCGTAGGCCTCCGGCCCGGTGGCTGCCTGTTCGTCGCCGGGGATTTCCAGCTCGTGCTCCACGTGAAGTTCACATTCCTGCCCGTCGCATACCTCGGGGGTCTGTATGGTGAGGCGCTGCAGGTAGCGCGGGTTGTAGGAGAGCCAGTTGCGGTCGGTGCCATCCATTGTCTGGGTGCGGATGGTGCCCTGGATCCCGATCCTGGCTGTGGCGCCGGGCACGGTCGGGCATTTGATGGTGACGGTGACCGCCGGGGACCAGGTCTCGGGGACGGGCGGCAGGTCGATCGTGACCAGGTCACGGTGGTCGGCTTTGAACGTGAAGTTCCCCTTCGGCTGGTGCCGCTCGGCGTCGGGGACGAATACCCGGACCTTGTCCTGAGTCCACTGGCCTCCGCTGCGCTGCCGCCAATGCTTGGGGGCGAAATCGAAGCGCGAGACGGGCGGGTAGACGTGCATGTCCTTATCCTATCAGGAGTTTCCGGCCGGTGGACTGCTCGTGCTGGCGGACGGCGTCCACGACGGCCTGCCCGGTGCGGGCGTCAGCAGCCAAGGTGTTGATGGTGACGTGCAGGTGGGTCTCGCGGCCTGCCGCGCCGGCGGCGGCGTAGACGGGGAGCGGCAGTTCGGCGGCGGCGCCGGCGAGGGCCTGGCCGTCGATCATGCCGGGCATGGCCCGGGTGAGGCCTTGGAGGGAGGACCTGACCGTGGAGTAGCGGGAGGCCATGCCGTCCACGAATCCTTGGATCACGGCCTGCCCAGCACCCTTGAGCAGGACCCGGTCCACGTCCTCGGGACCCTTCCAGGACGTCAGCTTACTCGTCAACCACTTGAGACCGTCTTTCACCATGCTGAAACCCGATTTGATGCCGTCCCAGAGCCCTTTGATGATGTTCTTACCCACGTTGAGCAGTATTTTGCCGGCGTTGCCGAAAGCCTTCACTATCTTGCCGGGGATCTGCGCGACCCACGACACGACCTTGACGATCCCGTTCCAGATGGACGATATGATTTGCCCCATCACGTTCCAGACCTTGGACAGGAGCTTGCCGAACCACCCGATCACCATGCCTATAGACCCTACGATGGTCTGGAATGTGATCTTGATCTGGTGAGCGGCGGCGCCGATGGCGGCCTTGATCCCGTTCCAGATGGATTTGACGACGCCGAGCAGCCCCTGGAACGCGGAGCCGAGCCAGCCGGCGGCGACCTTGAGGCCGTTCCATACCCCTTGGATGACGGCGCCGGCGCCGGCGATGACGGCCTTGATCCCCGTCCACACCCACGATGCGACGGTGGCGATGCCGGTGAAAATCCCGGAGATGACCGCGGCGCCGCCGCGCAGGAGGGCGAGGAATCCCTCCCACGCGAATTTCACGACCGCTATGGCAGCGGAGAACACCATTTTCACGCCCTCCCACGCCAGGCCTACGACGGTGGCGAGCCCGGACATGACGGTAGAGACGGCCGTGACGCCGAGCTGGAAGACCATCTTGATGACCTCCCACGCGATCTGCAGGGCGGACGCCGCGGCCTTGACGACGCCTACGAGTAGCCGCCAGGCGCCGACGAAAACACCGCCGATGACGCGGCCGAGTCCAGCTAGGAGTCCGGGGAGCTTGCCGATGAGCGGGACGATATGGTCGGCGATGAACCCCGTCACCTTGGTGACGATCGGCAAGAGCATGTTGCCGAGCTTGGCCTTGGCGTCCTCCCACTTCGCCGACAACACCTGTTGTTTGTGCGCGAGTGTGTCTGTTTCCCTGGCGAATTTCCCGGTGGAGTCGGCGGATTGCTTTTGTATGAGGGAGAGCGTGGCGGCTTGCGTGGCCTGTGTGGTGAGCTGCCCGTTGACCTTCTTGTAGCCGAGGGCGGCTGCTTCGGCGTCGATGGCGTTCTGAGTAAGGGAAATGCCGTATTTCTCGATCGGATCCCGCTCGCCTTTGAGGGCCGCACTGAGGGCGTCTACGGCGTCCTTGGTGGAGCCGCCGAACTGCGCTGAAAGGTCTGCGCCGATCTTGATGACTTTGTTGGCCTGGTCCGCCAGCTGGTTGGCGGCGGTGCCCCCGTTCTTCAGCTGGGTGCCGATGAGCGTAGCCATTTCATTGTACTGGTTTCGGGAGAGCCCGACGGCGTCGGCCGCTTTCTGTGCGTATGCGTGGACCTGTTTGGCGGAAGACTTGAAAACGTCGTCCACGGCGCCCATGGATTGCTGTAGGTTGGAGGCGGCGCCGACGGCTTGCTTGCCGAGAGCGAAAGCAGCTGTGGCGCCGAATCCTATGGCGCCGGCCGCGAGCCCTTTCATGCCGATGCCGAGCGCGGACATGGACTGCTTGAGCTTGCCGACGCCGCCCTCGGCCTGCCCGATCTTCCCCATCTCCGACCGAAACCGCTTCGTGTCGGCTGTCACACTGATTTTGATTGACTGCTTGCCTGCCACCTTGATAGACTCCCTTCTGTCGGTTCCTTCCAGCCGATGTTCTTGCGGGGAAACCCCCCGGGCTTCTTTTTGCTTTTCTCTCGGCCCGGGGGGTTTCCTTATGCCTTTTGGCGTTTGTTCCAGTCTTTGATGAGGGCGTCGGCCTCCATCCTGGTCATGGCCCAGTAGTCACTGGGGGACGCGATGATCCCGGCCGTCGCCATGGCGGCCATTTGCTTCACGAAACGGGCGGGTCGCCTCGATCGCAGCGGCGTGTGTGTCGGCGTGGGGGCGGATTCTGGCGAGGATGCCGGTGAGGGCTGTGTCCCTCGGGGGCTCGGCGTGGGAGGCGGCCTCGATCACGTCCAGGGCGTCGGCCATGGTGAGGCCGTCGGCGACGGACGGGGTGATGGCGGGGTCGCCGGGCTGGGCGAGGCGCTGCAGGGCGATGGTGGCGAGGGCGCGCATCATGAGGCTGGGGTCGGGGTCGTCCCCGATATCTACGCCGGTGATGGTCGTGCACATCACCTGTTCGCCGATAGTGAGGGACTCTGCGAAAGCGGAGAACGCCTCCATCTGAGCGTCGCTTGCGGGTTCCATTAGAGTGTTCCTCCTATGTTGTTGTCCAGGCCGAGCTTGTCGCATATCTCGGCGAGGCCTTTGAGTAGGTGCTTGACGATGTCCTGGTTGCGGGCTTCGAGGGCCTGGACCAGGAAAGGGTGCGGTTTGATGTGGTGGGCCGGCCACCCGTAGTGCTGGACGCCGGCGTAGGGAATCGATTTGCGGCCAGCATAGACCACGGATTTGGTTTTGCCGCGGCCTGCCCGGATCGAGGCGGCGAGCCGCCCGGTCTGGTGGGGGGCGAGGGGTTTGGCGGTGCGGACCACGAGCTCGCCGAGGGTGTGCATAAGTTCCTTCATGTCGCTCGTCTCGGCGCCGGCTCGGGCGAGGGCCCGCATCGCCCTGTCTGCCCCTCGGATGCGCATGGTGACTCCGTCGCCCACGGAGTAGACGCCGTCATGCATCACAAGGCTCCTTTTTACGCTGCGGTTTTCTTCTCGCGGTTGCGGATCGTGAACTCAAGCTCGGTCGTGGCATCGTCATCGCCGGCTTTGATGCCGAGGGCGGGTCGGAGCTTCGGGAAAGCGAGCGTTCCGATCCAGTGGGGCTCGTCCGGCGTCGGTGTATCGTTCGCGTGTGGTGCGAGCACGAAAGGAACGTTATCCTTGCCGGGGTTGTCGAACACCTTCATTAGGAGTGCCTCGGCGCTGGTGGACTGGACGATAGTGACTTCCAGGGTGGCTTTGCCGACGGAGCCTTTCATGACGTCCCCGAACGTCTTGGTTCCGGCGTCCTTTGTTTCTTCCTTCGGGAATTTCCATTCGCTTATTTCTGCGGCGTAATCGACGTTGTCGATCTTGAGGATCAGCTTGGATCCGCGGAGGCGCTGAATAGCCATTTACTTTGCCTTTCGGGTGATGATGGTCTTGAGTGTGATGCGGACGGCGGGGAGCGGGGAGGCGAGGGCGTCGCCGGAGACGGCGATGTACTCGCTGACACTGATGCCGCCGACGTCCAGGGTGAGCATGACCTGCGCTACCCGGTCCAGCCAGGCGGTGGCGTCGGCGACGGCCATGCCGGGCCGGGCGGTGACGGTGACCCGCCAGGTGGCTCGGGCCTGCCCGTAGGGGAGGTTCAGTGTGTCGCCGGCTTCGACGCCCATCAGCTCGATCCAGGCGGTGGCCGGCGGCGGGGTCTGCGGCAGGTAGGCCCTCACATCGTTCAGCTCGGTGCCGAACGCTGCGCCGAGGATGCCTACGAGGGCTTCTTGGAGTTCGTCTCGGCATCCGCCGATGGTGGGTAGCTCTGTCATGCGATGCCTGGCCTCACGTAGGGTGCGAGCATGGGGTAGACGGCACGGAGCGGGTCTCGGGCGAGCCGGACCGGGCTGCCGGCGTCGGCGAACGCGCTGAAAACTCCGCCGGGGGACAGCATCCTGGTGTTGAGTTCCCGTGCTACTTCCAGGACGGCCCGGTGGGCGATCCGGTCGGGCAGCTCGGAGGCGCCGATATAGGACTGGACCATGGTGACGGCTGTGTCGATCAGCTCCGCGATGTCGGTGGGTTCCAGGGTGGAGGCCCCACCCGCGAGGTGCAGCTCGCGGGTGAGGACCAGTCTGAGTTTCTCAAGATCGACGGCCAACGCCACGGGTCAGCCCTGCTTGAACGTCCAGGGAAGCAGCGCCTTGGGGAACGGGCAGTAATGCACGGCCTCGCCGTAGATCGCCACGTCCCGCTGAAGGCTGAGCACCTGGTCTTGCTGCAGCCTGAGGGGGGTCTCGCCGTCGTCCCGGATGGCGACGGCCCGCTTGTCGTAGAAGCACGCGAGGGTCTCTCCGGGCAGCGGCGTGACGGGCACCCCGTACAGGCTGAGGCTGATGGGCTTGGTCGGGTCGATCTTGCCCTCATTGGCGACGGCCGTGTCGGAGCCGACCCAGCGCAGGAGCCGCTTTTCCTCGCCGAGCGACGCAATCGTCTTGATCAGGTCCCACGTGAGGAAAAGCCCGTCGATCGAATACTGGTCACTGTCATCGAAAGTCTTCTGAGCGTCGATGATGACGTTGCGGAGGGACTCGGCGGTGATGGCTTTGGCGGTGTTCTGCCCGCCGACGGACTGGACCGTGGCAGCGGCGATGATCTGTTCGCGGACGAACTGCACGTTCCAGTTCTCGAAAGCCTTGGCGTATTTGATCGCCATGCGCTGCCCGATGTCGTCAAGGTAGGCCGGGTCGGCCCTGTTGACGGTCGCCCGGGTGAGGGAGACGGCGCCGGCGAACGGCACGATCTTCGCAGACTTCAGCTCATCGGCCATGGTGCCGGGCACGAGCGTGGTGCCCTCCGTGTACGCAGAGACTTTCAGGGAGTCTTCCTTGTAGACGGAGTACTGGACGGTCTCTCCCTGCGCCGGCACGTCGTGCGTGTAGGCCAGGGCGTTGGTGACGCGCTTCTTGGCTTCCATCTTGGCCTGAAGGCGCCCGAGCCAGGCCGGGGGCTGGGCGGACTGGCCAACCTTGGTGAGCTCCCGGAAGTCCAAGCCTTCGGGGGCGCGCTTGATGTAGTCGCCGTAGGACCTGTACTGGGCGAGTGGATGGGGTTCTTCTACCTGCGCGGTTTCGACGTGGTCGATCCGGTCGCTGAGGGCGCGCACATCGACGGCGAGGCCGCCGATCGCGTCGTCCAATCTGTCGATGACGTTCTCCGTCATAGTGGTCTCCTTGTCTGCGGAGCGTTGGTCGGTGATTGCGGTATCCTCGTAGGCCGGGAAAGGCACTACGGAGACTTCGTAGAGGGTGGCGCGGGTGACGGTCACGTCGATCCCGGCGTCGGTGTAGGTGACGGCCTGCCCGTCCTCGGCGGGCATGAAGCCTATCGACATCTGGGTGAGGGCGCCGTCGGCGATGAGCTGGCGTACGTCCCTGCCGAGCTGTGTGTCGGAGATGCGGGCTTCGATGACGAGGCCGCCGTCTTCTTCCCGGGTCTCGGTGACGACGCCGATCACATCGCGGTGCTCGGAGAAGAGTTTCACGCCGGTTTCACGTGGAACCAAGGCGCCGGATTGGATGGTTTCGACGAAGCCCGGGAATATCTCGGTGGGTGTGTCCAGGGGGACGGCCCGGGCGGTTATCTCCCAGCCGCCGTCGGTCGAAGCGACGGGCGCCGTGGACCGGTCGATGGACGCGTTACGCTTGCGGATCCGGTTCAGGCTCATCGCCGGGTGATCGGCCTTCGTCATCGTCTTCTGCCTCCTTCTGTTCTTCAGGCTGTTCGGGTTCGGGTAGTGGGTTGAGGCCTTCGATGGTTCGGACTTCGTCTACGGTCAGGAAACCCGCCTCGATCGCGACCTTGTGGGCGGCGTAGCGGGTGGTCGTGTCCGGCCTCAGGAAGCCGTCAACGTTGAAGCGCACGTCGTCCGGCAACAGGTCGGATAGGACAGCTTCTATTTCCCGCATGTACGGCATCAGCGTATGCCGCACGAACAAAATGGACTCTTGCTCCATGTTGGCGTAAGTTTTGGAGTCGCCGTCTCCGGAGGTAAGCATGAGCCTGGCAGGGATCCCGAAGATCCGCGCCACGCTGATAACGTTGACTTTACGCACGTCCAGTAGCTGTAGCTCGGCCGGCGTCAGGTAGCACTGCTTGTAGGTGAGACCGTTGCCGAGGACGGCGACGCCTCCTTCGGGCGTCATGGTCTTGTTGGCGGCGGCTTTCCATTCCTTCGCCATGTCGGCGGAGAGCGTCTGGTCGGTGGTGAGGATCCCGGTGGGGCGTCCGCCGCGCCTGGTCCAGGATGCGGCGTATTGGTGGGCGTCGATGGCGCCTCGGAGGCCGTCGGCCCATGCCTGGATCGGGCCCTGGCCGAGGGGCTCGCCGGGGACGTGGGTGAGCTGTAGCTGGCGGATGTCCGTGGCGTCCAGGGAGTCGTAGGTGATGGTCTTGATCCCGGTGGCCGCGTCGATCCGGGCGGAGCACCGGGTCGGGTCGAGGACACGGACCGGGCCGGGGGTCCCGGCGCGGGGGACGCGGAGCCACGCGTTGCCGGTCTGGGCGAGGGACTGGGTGATTTCCCCGAGGAAACCGGGGAGCGTCTGGCCGGCGGGCAGGATCCGCTGGATCATCGGCGCGGCGACGCCGCGGGGGCGTCCGAGGCCGTGCGAGTAGCGGTCCAGTGTGAGCTGGGAGATGGAGCCCTCTAGGATGGCGAGGGCCCGGTAGACGGAGTCCAAGACGCGGGGGTCGTCTCCGGCGTCGCGGCGGAGGGTGACTCCGTTTTCCACGTGCTGTAGGCGCGGCGGGGACTGCCGGCCGGTGATGGCCCGGCCGAGCGCGATAAGGGGGTTCCATGTCACGGCGATCACTCTACCATATCTGTAGGACGGGTCGGGAGAGGTATTTGCCGGCGGCCCACACGGCGAGCGCGGTGGCTCGGAGGGCGTCGATCGGGCCGTCGGAGCGGGCGGCGTCGAAATCCATGCCGCGGTTGACGGCGCGGATCCGGGTTTTGTCGATGGCTGTGAGGACGGCGGCGGACTGGACGTGGGAGACGGTGCCGTCCCGGGCCCGGTCGATCAGGGCCTGGCAGGCGTCCTGGTAGTCGCTGTAGGCGCCGGTCTGGCCGATGCCGTCGGCGGCGAGGGTCTCGGCTACGAGCCGGGTGGGGCCGGTGGGGTCGGCGACGATCCTCCGGTAGCCGTCGGCCCACAGATGGCGCAGGCGGGGTTCGAGCTCGCGGACGTCGTTCCCGGTCCAGGCGACGGCGGTGACGGGGTCGCCGTCATCGTCCAGCCAGGCGGCGGCGATGGTTGCGGCGGATCCGTCCCTGGCGGCGTCGTAGGCGATGACAGTGTCGCCGGGCCGGCGGGGCTGGGCCGCCGGGTCGGATTCGGGGATGGCCCGCTCGGTCCACATGGCCACGTCGAAGGCGGCTTGCTCGTCACCTTTGGTGGGGAGGTTGAGGAAAGCCCGCCGCCACTCGGCGATCGGGAGGCCGGCGCCGAGGGAGCGGAGGCGCCGCAGCGACTGGGTGTAGCCGATGGCGGGATGGTAGGCGAGGGTGGCGTCGCCGTACGGGTCCTGGTCGGCCAGGTCCGGGTCGGCGGAGAATTCGAAGAAAGCGATCCTGGCGCCGGGGTCCTTCGTGGCGGAGCGGCCGTGGGCGAGTTTCTCGTCCCACCATCCGCCCGACGTCGCCTCGGAGCCGCGGGTGGACAGCCGCCAGGACTGGGCGAGGCGCCGCGTGGCCTGCGCTGGTTTGACGGCGGCTTCGATCGCGGTGCCCTGCTCGGGAGTGTAGGCCCAGCATTCGTCGGCGGATTCCAGGTCGATGGCGTCGCCGTGGATCGCGGAGTCCGTCGGCGGGTAGGGCTCTAGGTAGGAGCCGGTCGGGGCGTAGGTGAGCCGCTCGGCGCCTTTGCCTCGGAGTATCTCGATCCCGGAGCCCTCCACGTCCGGCACGTCGTCCACATAGGACCGCCATCTTTTCCCGGCGTCCTTCCCGGTCTGGGCGGTCATGACGGCCCGGTGGTCGGCGAAAGCAAGCATGCGGTGGAGGTGGATGGCGCCGACCAGGTCGGATTTGCCGGCCTGGCGTGGCACGGAGACCATGACGGTGTGGTACCACCACTCGCCGGGATGCTCGGGGTCCAGCTCACAGGCCACGTCGGCGACGTACCGCTGCCACGGCATCAGCCGGCGGCCGCGAACCCGCTCGGATACTTCGGCGACCACCGGGCCGAGGCTCGGACGGTCCGGATTCCGGAGCGTGGCGTAGGCGGCGGTCAGTCCGTCGGGCAGCTGGACGGTCATCGGCGTCAGAGTCCCATCGATCGGGCCGTGACGGCTTCGATGACGGTCTGCAGCGTGTCGAAAACGCTGCCCGTCTTGACCGGAGGCTTCGGGAGCATCTCAATCCCGTCAAGAAGCTGCCGTGCGAGCTGAGTCGTGGCGACGGAGACCTTCGCGGCGCACAGGCCGCGGTCCAGAGCCTTCGCAGTGGACAGCATGACGACGGTCAAGAGCTTCGTGCGGTAATCCAACAGGCCCTCCCCCTCAAGATCGTCAATCAGGTCCTTGACGGCGTCGTGGATGGGCGATTCGTCCCGGACTTCCAGGTCGAATAATGGCATTTTCACTCCTTTCCCGGGTTTTTTCCGGATTTTAGATGATTTAGGGGGAAATGGAAAGTGGGGGCGGGCTCGCCGGCCAGGCCGCTCGGAAAAAATGCGATTCCTATTTCGGTCGTTCGGCGTCGGACGGTTCGGGAGCCGTCGCACTTCGCTGCGTTGCAGCCGTAGTGCGCTGGTCTGAGGTTCTCGATCGCGTCGGTTCCGCCTCGGCTGACGGGCAGTACGTGGTCGATGCTCAGTCGGTCTCGCAGCGCTGTCGCGTGCGGGTCGATCGGTCGGTGGCACAGAGTGCAGGTCCAGCCGTAGACGGCGGTGACCAGTTGCCGCAGCTGCTTCCGGTTCCGGCCCTTCCAGCGTGTCCCGCTCATGCCCCTGAGTATACCACCTCGGACAGATACCCCGCAACCCACTACCCCCGGTTGGGATACCCCGGGGGTCTGATAGGCCCCCGTCTCGAGCAACCCCTGGTCTCGCACAACGTCCGGGAACCGGGACCAGGCTCGGAGGCGATAGCCGTCTCCACCACGCGGCGATCGGAGGGGCCGCCGCCCCAAGGGCGGCCCCTCCCGGGCGCCGTCGCCGTCTTGCTTTCTCTCTAATTATCAGGGGTTCTCCAAGGGGACGGAGTCCCCTTGTGGGGACTCCCTCCCCTTATAGGGGAGTGTAAGGCTAGAACACCGTTCCGCATGGACGGGGGCCGGTTTGCGGCAGCACGCCGGGCCAGACCCACGGATCTTCCATGCGGAACACAGTGCCGTGGGGCCGGATAGAGGGCAGTGGAGGCTGCGTTCCGCATGGTCAGAAGAGCCTATCGGCGTCATCCCGGGGCTTATCCGCCGCCTCGGACGCCTCGGGCCGGGGATCTTCCAGCCCGTCCATGCGGAACGATCTTCCGTGAGGATTACTGTTCCGCATGGTAGTGGCCTGGAATCCTTGCGGGCACTGACCAAGCACGGCGTGGTTGTAGGCGTGAACGGCCTCCGCGTCGGCCTGGTCCAGCACGTCCAAGAGGGCCTCGCACGACGCCACCAGGGCTTCGTCGCCGGGCAGGGCACGTTCGATGGAGCGGCGGAGGTCCACGACGCCCCACGCGGCCGTGTGGATGTGGGAGATTATGCGCAGCGTGGCCAGCTCGGAGGCCGGACCCGGGCGCGGTGATGGTGATTCCATGCCCTCTATTCTACTCGGGCACGACTAATGCCCCCTACCACCGGAGGGGGCTGGACATGACAGTATTCGACTATAGGGCCGGGCGGCTGCGGACGCCCAGTCGGAGGATCAGACCGTCACCGTTCGAAGCGTTTCAGGAGGCGGCCTTCGGGGTCTCGGCAGATTTCCACACGCCCAATTGCGTCGGCGTGTTCGCGCTCAAAGATGCGGGCCAGGCGCCAGCCGTCCCAGCCATCGACGGGCCGGGCCATCATCCTAGAGCGCTGCTCGGCGTCGTAGCCGCGGATCCGAAGCTGTTCTTCCATCTCGGAGACCATCTCGGGCGTGTAGACCCGGTCGCACGGCCGCTCCCTCCCCGACGGCGCCTGCACAGGCGCCATCGCAGCGGGCTGCGGAGCGACGGGCTGCGGAGCGACGGGCTGCGGAGCGACGGGCTGCGGAGCGACGGGCTCCGGAGACGGCTCTGCGGGAGGCTGGGGGGCGTGCTCGATCTTGGAGACCCGCTCCCTATAGGCCTTGTACCTGGCGACGGCGTTGTCCTTCTTGCGCTTGACCCACTCGCGGAGGTTGATCCACGCCAAGTAAGCCCGCTTGTCCACGCGGATCCACGACGGGCGCGGGCAGCCGTTGGGGCCGATCCCGCCCCGCTCCCAGCTGATCAACCCAGCGGCCTCGAGCCGCTTGAGGCCCTCCCTGGCCCACCGGTCGGTGATATGGGACGCGATGGCGACCTGGTAGGCAGTGGTGCGGCCCTCCGCCGCCTTCGACGGCAGGCACACGGCCAGGCCCTGCATCGCGTAGGTCATGCACCGGTCGAAACCACCCCAACCGCGCTGGGCGTGGGAACGGGTGAGGGAAGTGAGCGGGGCACGAGCGTTCATGCCCTCCCCACGACGCGGATTCTTGCTCATCGTTTTTCTCCTTTCAGACGAGCCGGATCGTGCCAGTCTACACGATCGCAGTAGTAAACATCGGCGCCGGTCGGGCCGGAGTCGGTGTTGAAGTCCGAGACCCACAGGGCCGGGAACCGGCCGTTTTCCTTGGGGCGCTGGATCGAGACCTGAGCACGGCCCGGAATCACGCGCTCCTGCTTATGGCCGTCCTTATCGACGTACGCTTCGTGGACGGCGCCGATGGCGACGGTGGTCAGCTCGGCCGTGTACGGGCCGTGGTGACGCTTGGCTGCGGGCACTACCCGCATCTCCGGATCGAACCACACCAAGCCGTTACTCCGGCCCTCCTGACGGAGGCGCTCCCACGCCGTGCGGGCCATGTACCGGTAGGCGGTCAGCTGGTCGGAGGTGACCACGATGCTCGCGCGCTCCCGCAGCTGCCTCCTAGCCTCAGTGAAATCGCGTCTGTAGGCGCCCATGTCAGCGACGGCGCCTGGCCGATTATCGTCTTCCATGCCCATAGTATAGCCTGTTCCGCATGGCGCCGTCAAAACGGCAAGAGCCCCCCAGCGTCACACTGGGGGGCTCCAAGGCACCTATCGGCTTCTAGCAGGGCCAGCCGTCATCGAAATGGCACCTGAACATGCCTCCGAGAAGCCATCCGAAATACCTCCAACTCATAGTCTCACCTCCTATTCTCCGGTCGTGTCGGGCCGCCACGGGTAGTCCCCCGGCGGCAATCCGTTGCTGAATTTTGCCCAGAGCAGGAGTCCGGGGATGTCTACCACTATGTGCCGGTAGCCGCTCGGGAGCTTCAGCTGGGGGGCCATCTTGAAGGCGGCGCCGACGGGCCACGCGCCGCGAGCCGCCTGGTAGGCGACGAGGGATCCCGGGTAGGTGCCGGCAGGCCGGGTCTCGATCGTCGGCGTGCAGGGCAGGCCCTGGTAGCACTCCCCGTCGGCCGGCGGCGTCACCGCCTCCCGGACCAGCCAGCCCTGAGCGGCAGCGAGGGCCAGGCGCAGCGCCCAGTCCGGAGTGTCGGAGACCCTCCGGACCGTCACCCTCGCTGCGCCACCTCGGGCGTAGCGGCGGCCGATATCGCCCAGCGTGCTCATTAGCCGGTGCACGACCCTGGCCGTCCGGCCGACCTTCGCGATCGGGGGCGCCCCGTGGGCGCGGGACGAGCCCTTCCCCCACGTGCACACCGTGTCGCGGGAGACGCCCTCTATCTCGGAGATATCGGCGTAGGTCAGGCCCATCGCACTGAGGGCCCGGGTAGAGGCCTGCAGCTGCTCCACATGCTCGGGGGCACCCATGCTAGTCGCCCCCTTCGATTTCGGCGTCGCGGAGGGTCCACCCGTAGGCGTACCCGTAGACGCCGGCGGCGACGGTCAGGACGATCCTCCACGGCGTGGAGGCGGTGGTGACGGCGATGACGGTGAGCGCGAGCCAGGCCAGGCCTAGGAGCGCGATCATTGCGGGCGTTCTCATTTCAGCAATCCTACCTTTCGTGCGTAGGCGTCTCCGAGACGGTGGTTTTTGTCGATCCACGCCCGGCGGGCGTGCTGGAGGGATTTCAGGCCTCCGGGATGGTGCTCGATCACGGAGTCCGGGAGGGCATCCAGGACGTCGGTCAGGGCATCTGCGGCGCCTATCGAGTACCAGGCTCGGCCGGAGTTGTTGAGGGCGTCCCAGTCGCCGTTAATGTCCATCGCGCCGGTGCGGCGGGCGGTCTCGTAGTGGACGTGGGCTTCTGCCAGGGCGGCCATGAGGACGGGCCGGATGGGCGAGGTTTTGCAGCCGTAGAGGCCGAGGGCGTCCGTGAGGGCGTAGTGCGCGCCGGCCCAGTAGATCGACTTTAGCTCGGGAGAGTCCCACGGGCGGATTGCAGCCCCATGTAGGGTAGCGGTGGTGTTGGTTTTCATTTGATGTACCTTTCGAGTGTCAGGTCGTATACGGAGTGGCAGGCGTCGTAGTAGACGCACCGGTCCCCGGCGGCGCAGATTCGCTCAACCAGGTCGGCGAGGTCGCACATGAACCTCGCGCCTGTGACGTGGAGGGCGCCTCCGAGGGCGGTCAGCTGCGCCGGGGAGTAGAGCCCGATCGGGGCTCCGGCGGAGTCCCCGAGGGAGATGTGCCGGGACCCTACATCGCGTTCGATGTTGAAAACATAGCTGGCGCAGTGGGCGGCGAATATCTCCCCTGCGGTACGGTCCTGAGGCCGGTCCGTTTTAAATCTCATCTTTCAGTTTCCTTTCTCGGTGGTGTGGTAGCGGGGCTTGGGGAAGCGCGGCCATGCCAGGCCGCGGACGGTGCCGGCGTGGCCTCCGGGCATGTGCCGGATGGCGGTGTGCCGGCCTCCGAAGTGCAGGTCTACCCGGTAGGCGGCGCCGTCGGGGTTGCCGACCAGGTAGCCGGCGGGGTCGTAGTAGCAGGTGCCCTCGTAGCCGACCTCGGCTGCGTGGCGTGTGTCCTCGCAGATACGCCTGTAGGCGTCGGGGAGAATCTCGGGGTGGAACTCAGGCATGGTCGGAGCCTCCCTCCGCGGCCCACTGGCGCCACCACGCCATGAGCGGAGCGGTCTCTTCCACGACGCCGGGAGCGGCCAGCTGGGGCAGCGTGTCGAAGACCAGGTCCAGCCAGCGCGTCACGCCGTGCGGGAGCGCCGGATCGACGCAGGGATGGTAGTCCACCATCGCCAGGGGATCCTCGGGGTCCCACCTGATAACGGCGGATCCTGAGGCGACGGTCAGGTCCTGAACGGTCCGGAGGGACGTGAGGATGTCGGTGTAGTCGTAGAGGTGATAGTTGACCCAGTCTGCGACGCAGAACATGCGGAGCGCCATTTTCGGTTTTCCTTTCTGTGGGGTCCCGGCCCCCGGGAGGGGCCGGGACTGGTTGGTTTCTCAGTATTCCTCGACGATGATCTGCGCCAGGTCGTCAAGTTCGTCCATGTCGTAGTCACCTTCTTCGTCGGGGGTGAGGTTGGCGAGGATGTGGTGCTTGGCGGCTTCGCGGGTCAGGCCGGTCTCGGCGGCGAGCCAGCAAGCCGCGTCCCGGGTCTCCCAGTCAATCCACTTGGAGCCTTCGTAGATCCTCATTTCAGTTTCCTTTCTCTCGCTCGGGGGCTTTCCCCCTTGCTGTACTTATAGT
>ERZ772973.538-NODE-538-length-17807-cov-36.7139_pt1 | contig 17807 bp, 20 predicted proteins | sample MGYA00580672_ERZ772973 | MGnify/ENA primary metagenome ERZ772973 (study PRJEB29015, sample SAMEA2737938) | human oral metagenome | biome: human oral; feature: human-associated habitat; material: dental | place: China | collected 2152 ... | reverse complement strand
GGAATTCCCTTCAGGCTATGCAGTTACAAGAATGCGTCCAAACACCTGCTCAGACCGTCCACCATAGCAGTGAACAAACGATTTATGTAAATGATATTTACCGCTCTAGTATATCACAGTTTAATAGCTTTATCAAGCCAAAAATAAGAAAAAAATAGAGTTAATAGTTGCCATACGGCAACTATTTTGGTATAATAGTTTTATAAAAAGAAAATGAGAGGTGATAAGTCTTGAAAGGAAAAATAATTACATCTTATATCTTTAACAATCAAGAATACTCTGATTTAGAATCTATGTTACAGGCAGGAGCAAGCTATTTGGAAACTCCCGAAGGGAAAGCATGGTTGTTAGAAGACAAAGAATATCATCAAGATATTTTGTTGAAGAATTTTGAAAGCAAGGGAAGCACACCAAAAGAAAAACTTGCTGTTATGAGTGTTATGAGTGAGTTAGGCTTAGTAAGGGTAAATGGTTATGACATATTACCAGGTATGTATTATTATGATGCTCTAAGCGATGATGGTAAATATTTGGATAATGAAGTGATTAAAAGAATTGATGATGAACCGATAAACTTATTTTCAGAAATTTCAGCAGAGGAAGAACTTTACTATGAGGAACAGCTCATTGCTCTTGCAGAATCAAGGGGAATTGCAGAGCAAGAAAAACTTTTAAATCAAACTTCACTTGATTCGACGAACGTAGAGGTGGATAAGAAAGAAAAACCATCTCAAAAAGGAATTTGTAATGTATGTGGCTGCACTTGGACTACCCCTTGTATTGACGAAAAATGGGGCAGTTGTTGGTGGATGGATCGAGATGAGACTATTTGTAGCCACTGTTTTTTGGGTTTTAATGATGAAAGAAATTAAAAATCATATGAAATTTTTGGATCTATTCGCAGGAATTGGTGGATTTCGTCTTGGGATGGAGTCCGCTGGGCATGAATGTGTAGGGTTTTGCGAAATTGACAAATTTGCTCGCAAGTCTTATAAAGCCATACACGATACGAAAGGAGAAATAGAACTACATGACATCACAGCAGTATCAGATGAGTCTATTCGAAGAATCGGACGTGTGGACATTATCTGTGGAGGATTTCCGTGCCAGGCTTTCAGCATTGCAGGAAACAGACGAGGTTTTGAAGATACACGAGGAAGTCTCTTCTTTGAAATTGCAAGGTTCGCATCTATTCTCAGACCTAAATATCTATTCCTTGAGAACGTCAAAGGACTCCTCAACCATGACGGAGGAGCTACATTTGAGACCATCCTCGGAGCCTTGGATGAATTGGGGTACAATGTGGAATGGGAAAATATTAACAGCAAGAATTTTGGAGTCCCCCAAAACAGGGAGCGCGTGCTCATTATCGGCCATCTTAGAGGAGAATGTACCAGAAGAGTTTTTCCTCTCTCAAAAGGTGGCCAGCAAGCTACTTCAATCAAAGAACAGTACAGCAATACCATTACAACCAGATACGGAAACTCACAAGGCGCAGGGGCGTACATTGTTGAAAGTAAATCGCAGAAAGTGAGGTCCATCGGAAACATCCATCCTTCAGGAAATGGGATGAATGGAGAGGTTTATGATTCAACTGGATTGGCTCCCACACTCACAACAAATAAAGGGGAGGGTGTAAAAATTATTCAAAGAGCACACGGTTATAATCGAGGCGGAGAACATGACATCGCTCCTACTCTAACTAGCAATAGCTATCAAGAGAATAACCTGGTCAAAGTTGTAGACTTTTACAACAAAATCACAAAAGATGAGGTTGGAACATTAACATCAAGTGGGGGAGGTAGTACTGTTCGAGCTGGAAGTTTTGGAATAACTGATGGATATCGTATTCGCAAGCTAACACCTCGTGAGTGTTGGAGGTTACAAGGCTTTCCAGACTGGGCTTTTGATAAAGCTCAAAAAGTCAATAGCAATTCTCAGCTATATAAGCAAGCAGGAAATAGCGTGACAGTCAATGTTATTGCTGCTATCGCAAAGGAATTGGAATGAGGTGAGAACTTGAAATTATTTCTTAATGAAGATTGTATGGACGTCATGAAAAGATATCCTGATAACTATTTTGATTTAGCTATTGTAGATCCACCATACTTTTCTGGCCCAGAACGAAGGGAATTTTATGGGAACAAAATCAGTCCTATAGGAGTCCATAGATTGTATGGCAAAACAACTAAATGGGAAGTTCCAGGGAAAGATTATTTTGATGAATTATTTAGAGTTTCAAAAAATCAAATTATTTGGGGCGTTAACTACTTCAACTACTCTTTTGGTCCTGGTCGTATTGTTTGGGACAAGGTTAATACACATTCAAGTTTCTCAGATTGTGAGTTAGCGTACTCCAGTTTGCATGATAGCACGCGCTTATTTCGCTATATGTGGAATGGTATGATGCAAGGGAAGTCAATATCCGAAGGACATATCCAGCAAGGAAACAAGGCTTTGAATGAGGTTAGAATTCATCCAACCCAAAAACCTATCAATCTTTATTTCTGGTTACTGCAGAACTACGCAAAAGAAGGCGATAAAATACTTGATACTCATGTCGGTTCAGCAAGTAGCTTAATTGCTTGTCAGGAGCTAGGTTTTGAGTATGTTGGTTGCGAGCTTGACAAAGGCATTTTCAACCTTGCTCAAAAGAGAATCAATGATTATGAAAAACAAATAAAATTACTTTAGGAGAATATGACATGAAAGATGTAGTTATGGCAACATTACCAAACAACGAACTGAACAGATTGATAAAGATTGAACTGACAGTCCAGACAATGATTGAACGAGGTCTTATTGACGAGGAGCAGTTCAATGAAATTATGAATGAAGAAGTCTTTGCGCGTGCTTGGCCGGACGATTATGACATTCAAGGAATAAAGTATGTCGTTACTGATGGGAATGGTAATTATGTGTGTTTTGAAAACGATCAAAAAGATAATGAAGTTATGACGATTGGACGAGCTGATACGAAGGATTATGTTAAGAAATTCAACACAAAAAAAGAAGCTCAAGAAATAGCAAATCTTTTGAATTTGACAGTACAGGAGGTAAAGTAATGGTACAAGCATTTGAACAAGCTACAAAAACTGAACACAAACGCATAAAAATCCCTGAAGAAATCAGACCGTTTAAGATAGGTTATCAAGTAGTGAACGAATATGGTCAAGCGCTCGCTTTAAGAAATGGGGCAAGTATATTCGATTTACCTGATCTAGCTGAAAAAGCTATAGAAAAAGAGTTTGGAAAAAACGATCCAAACTTTGACATCGGAAAGCATTCTATTGAAGAGGTTGCTATTATCAATTTAAGCAAATTTTATAGTTATTTTGAGGAGGAAACAGATTGAAACGGAAAAGCATATCTAAAACCACTAGACAAAAAGTCTTAGATAAATACGGCGGGCACTGTGCGTATTGCGGTAAGGTTTTAGACCTGAAAACTTTGAGAGTGGATCATCTACACCCCCACTATCGAGGTGGAGAAGATAGTTTTGAAAATTATATGCCAGCATGCTATCAATGTAATTTCTACAAATCTACTCTTCTTTTAGATGAATTCAGGGAGCAGATGTCTACCTTGCACGAAAGAATCGCCAAGCCATTCATAGCAAGACTTGGATTGGATTATGGAATCATTAAAATCGAACCATTCGACGGAAAGTTTTATTTTGAGGAGATGAAAGAAAACCAGTCCTAAAAACTATTCATAACAATCATTTACTAGTATAGTTCAAAAGGAATAGGAGATAAAATTTGAAAATAGATACCAAAAAAATAGAGACGGTACTAACAGATAATACTATTTCAGCATACCGATTAGCTAAAGAAATCGGTATCCCACAATCTACAATTACCAGATTAAGAAAAAAGGATAGATCGTTTAGAAACTTAACAGTTGAAACGCTGGAAAAAGTTCAAGCATGGATCGATAAAAATAGTAAGTAGAGGAGAGACACATACTTAAATAAATCACGCGCCACTTCGACCAAATTTATTAGGAATAGAAAAAACAGTGAGTAATTCACTGCTTTTTTATTCTTCTACAATTTTAATTTCGATATTGACAACCATGGTTTGCGTTTCGCTCAAAGGCAATTTAAGCTCCATCTTCGACGCATCGTATTCAGCTATAAGCTCAATACACTCCATGAGAGATTTATCTAAAAAATTAATTCCTTTCATAGACTGTTCTTCAACGATAGACTCTTCTGCTACATTCGCTTCTTTGTTGTTCATATTCAACCCCCCTTAGATTTCAATTTCTGCAATTGGTTTACGTTCATTAGGCGCGTGCTTCATAGACAAGTATAATTCACCAAGCTCAATAGAAGCCTTAAATTCACCTAACTCACTAGAAAGAACATAGCATGGTTTGTAAGCGCAGCTAATAGTCAATTCCACTTCTTCTTTTAGTTCATCAAGAAGTAGTTCCAATGACTCATACTCGTAAATAGAACGAACCTTTATGTTACTAAATAAATACTTAGAATAGACGGCTGTTCCACTTCCATAATAAGCACTATAGTTGGTCAGCAAACCATCCTCTTCGATTTCCATTCGATAATATCTATCTGCCCTTGCATCATCGATGGAAACCTCTTTTGGAACACCATAATAATAGTTTCCTGTCTTTAATGCCTGGATAAATTTTTTGCGAGTCTCATACCCCTTCAAGTATTCGATAATTTCGCTTCCTTGTGCTACTGCTTTAGAGAAAATAAAATTCTTATTAGGACCTTTATTGTTATCTAGCCATGTACCTAGAAACCGATGAATATAGATCATATTTTTTCTCCTTTCTTTAACTCCGTTTACCTGTACCTTTATTCTAAACGATAACTAGAAAAAAAGTCAAATCTTTTTGACCTATATTTCCTAGAATGATTTACATATAAAGCGAAGTAAAGAAATCATCGTGCGGCAATGGATAATATTGCTGAGTGATTTCCTTTGAAAAAATTACGCCGCATTTTTGGTAATCATTTTTGAAGTTTTGATAAAGAGTTTCTAAAAATGAAGGCATGCTGACATCTCCATAATACATTTTAACAAGTGGCATTTTTTGTTTTTCAAAATAGTCATCAATATAAGTCAATAAATAATCAAAAGGACCATCTATATTCTCAGCAAATTCAACTGAAACTATTTCATAAGGAACTACATTTGCTTTTTTAAACTGCTGTATCAATTCCTCTTCGTTTTGTTCTTGATCCTGCATTATATCATCAATTATTTTTTCAGTTATTTGAGAAACACTGTTTACAAATGGTAAGGCATAAAGGCTCACTTGATTTCGTTGTGCTTGTTCAAAATAAGTAAGGCCACTATCGTTATACTTTATTTGATTGACGTTAGAGATAAAGTTCTCTACTCGCTTATGTAAGAGATTATTTCTAGGTTTAGCAATATTGTCGAAAACAAAGAAGATACTATCACCTGCGTAGTACGTTTCTTCAAAATAACCAATGATTTTAGCCAATAGTTTATAATGCTGCTCGGTATTCCTATCATACTCTAAATAATACCTTTCACCTTGAACAAAAATTACAGCATCTGGAACTACCGAGATCAGTTCTCTATTGGTCGGAAAGAAATAGGTGATATTTAATTCTCTTGGTGAAATATCGGGTAATCTATCAATCAATTCCCTCCCAATTTTGAGACACAATTTTCTGGCATTATAATCATGAGGATTTATTTTTTTTATTCCATTCTTACCACCAGAAATACGATTAGTTACAAGACTATAATGTGATCCTTCATACTCTGTAACTTCCATCAGTTCTATGAACTCTGGTACATCATGAAGAATGTTAAGCAACCATGTTGTAAAAGACTTAGATACATAGAAAAATTTAACATTCATAATTCTGTAATCATCACTGAAGCTCGTAATAGGCATGGTCTTATTTCCAATAAAAGAATAGAGCACGCGCTTACTCAACTTCTTCTTTGTCAGAATATAATACTGATCAAAAATCATATCTCGTGAAAAGTATTTTAGACGTACAAGATGATACATAAGTAATAATGTATCTTTGCTAAAATATATCCTTTTTCGTGATTGACTATGGGGAGTATAGTAGGCAATGGCATCGCTTGGTATTTGCTCTAAATCAACCTTCTCTCTCTTCAAAATATCTTCATTACTAGACATAAATTTTACTCCTTTCCCCCAACCCCCTATTAAAAAGGGGGTTAAAACAACATAAAGTCCCCCTTCTTTCCAACTTTGATGAAGCTAGATATACCAAGGGTTTTAGTGCCCTTGAGACTAAGGGGAGTCTGTCCCAAATTCAAAAAAGCACTGTCCCCCCTCTTTCCAACGTTGATGAAGCTAGATATACCAAGGGTTTTAGTGCCCTTGAGACTAGGGGAAGTCTGTCCCAAACTCAAAAACGGCATTATCCCCCCTCTTTCCAACGTTGATAAAGCTAGATATACCAAGGGTTTTAATGCTCTTGAGACTAGGAGGAGTCTGTCCCAAGAAAAACAGCTATTTTTCTATAAATTATATCATAACTTCTCTTTTTTTTAAAACTATGATAGAATAAACAATGAAATAAGAAAGGAGCTAAATTATGGCAGCAAAAAGTAAAACATTAGAGGGATATGATAAAAGTATTCAAGCTCTACAAGAACAGATGGATCGAGCAAAGGAAGAACGAAAAAAGTATGAAGAAGAGGTCATGCTAAAAATTGGTAAAACATTTGTTGCAATGGTGAAACTTGATGATAAAACGCAAAATGTTGAAGATATTCTAAATAACATAAAAAAAGAATATCAACAAAAAAAACAAAGCAATAAGCAGCCTGAAAATCATCAACAATAAAAAGCTAGTGAGTATTCACTAGCTTTATTTTTTTATTAAAATAACTCTTCTTTCCCTGGAGAGGTTTGTAAATTCTGAGCTATAATATTTGGTTCTTCCGGTGGAATATTTAAACCTTTAGTGTCTGAAACATCTTCAATAAGATTTTCTCTTTCGACCTCTGGTTCTGGTTTCAAAATACTTGGTTCTGTATCCTCAATATTTATTCCATAATCCTGGTCTAATTCTTCAGTTGTGTTTGATTTTTCCAACAAACCTTTTTGCGAACTAACGTTATTTTTGGCACTATTATATCTCTCCTCAGATTTTCTTTCGCTACTTGATTTTCTTTGTTCCGAATCATTCTTTTCTTCAAAATTAAATAAGTCAACTTCCATATTGATGGGATTTTCAATTTCTAACAAATGCTCCCATTCCTCTGGGGTAAAATCATGCTCATGATAGACAGTTCTTCGTATACTATCTACATAAGCATCATTGACACATTCTTGCCATAAATCAAATAATTCTTTATCTTTTTTATTGGAAATATCAAAATCAGCTTGATAGTTTTTATCAGTGAAGAGTGGCATTTTGTAACTTGGCATTGAGGTAACTTTCATAGGTTCGCTTACCTCATTATCAATAACCATAATTCCTAAGAACTCCATTTCTTCTAACTTTCTAACTTCAGTTTGAGTTATCTGGTCAACCTCTTCAATAGTTTCTGTTAGTTGTTCTTTATTATCATCATTAGCAGCAAAAAATCTTCCTTGTGAACCACGATAACTAGATGATAAAGTCCATTTCTTACCAGCACGGTCATTCAAGTATTCTACTGTTGCTCTACTCTGTTGTTGAAACATAAAGGCATTACGATAGGACTGAAATAAAGCATCAGCAACCTTGTTATCAAGGGTAGCAACTGCCTGCTCATAGTTTTGATAAAGATGAATTACTGGAGTTCTTACTTTACGGTTTTGGTCTAGAAATCCACTATCTCTTGCCATAAGGAAAGAGTTCTTTTCATCCTCAATAAAAGGAAATATTGGATACATATTTGGAATCCGTCTAAATGCAGAACTTTGCATGATGATTTCAGCTACTTGAGCTACCATCTTACTATTATTTTTACCTAATTCTGCTGCCGCTGAGTTAACTAGTAAAATTCCTCCATACTTCAATAACACATCAATATTTTTTGTTGATTGAGAAAAGAATATACGTCTTACTCGTTTATCCATAGCAAGTCTGCGAATAGTTGCTACTAGTCCCTGAATGTTAGCATCAAAAGTAAATGTACGTTTAGATGTTCTGGGGTCTATATAATACGATTTGGTAAAGTAATCAATCGCACTTTTTAGATTACTAATTTCAGAGTATTTATCCTCTAATTCACGCCCCTCTTTCCATAATTCTTTAGATAAATTTCCTCGAAAAAGTTCTTTTTCTTTTCCGTCATTGATCCATTTTTCATAAGCTTTTTTGTACTTTCTATCATACTCGTCTTTCCACTTATTATAATCTCTTGATTCTTTCTTGTATATAATATCCAAAATACTTACTCGTGAGAAAATAAAATTATTGTCCGTCAATAATTGATAGAACTCTGAGAATGTAGGTGCACCACCATTTAAATGTTTATTAATTTCTAAATCCGGTATCTTAGAAGAAGCTATTAGTAAGGTTACAAGGCTTTTAGTATGTGCTTCTTCTGAGTTGAGAAAGAAACTATTACCACTACTGTTATTTCCTTCTGAAAAGTCTCTAAAAAGGTCAGAAGCGAGTGCTGCAGCCATCTCCATATCAGCGTCAAAAATATTGATTGCATCTGAATAGGTATTGAGGGGATCAATGTCCCAGATAGCTTTTTTTGGTATTCCCGTTTTCTCAAGAATGAATCGACTATCTTTAACTAAATCTCCTGTTGGTTCATTTAGATAAAATCCACTTGTTAATTCTTTACCTATACCTTTGGTAAACCATTCTTCTATTAGCTCTTTTTCTCTCAATTTCTTTTGTTCTTGAGTTAAAGGTAATCGTTTAACCTTACGCTTTACTCTCTTTACATATCTACCAAAACTACGAAGATATACAACAAAGTTTTTTGACATTGAGATTACAATAGGTTTAGCAAGGGATGAAGATTTCCCTGTACCGATTAACCCAAAAAATGCAGTGTTTAAAGTAAGTGTAGATTGTTGCATAACGACAGGTGATTGTGTTTCGGAATTGATCCCAATAGTCAAAGAAAATGCCCCATCAGATTCTAAATCAAATACCAAATGCTCAATACAATCATCCTTATAAAATCGGCTGCTTATCCATTGATCAACTAGATTTTGATACTTCCTAATATCAAAAATATAAGAATTTACATATAGAATTACTAAAACAAAAATCGGCATAATCACCAAAATAGCATTATATAATTCAGGTGATAAAAACGGTATTGGTGAAGCCAATAAACTATCTTGGTTTTTATAACCTAAGAAAGTCTCTGTATGCGAACTAAATAGATTTGCAGATTTATAGGTCAATGATAAAGACTTTAAAACATAGTTACTAATTGTCAAAATAATTAAAGCCAGCTGAGCTATGATTGCCCCTCCAAAAGAAAACATCAATCCTTTTTTCATCAGACCTATACGCTGAACTCTTTTTACTTTGTTAGGACGCTTAAAAGGCTCATAGACTTGCCTACTAGTTATTCTAGTATGCCATACACCCAAATATAGCAAGATAGTCGCAAAAGCTAAAAGAAGCCAAAATATGGCCGTATAAGAGCTATCTGAAATGGTATACCCAAAGACAAGGGTAAACAAGGAAAATAATGCGAGACATGAGCTTGCTCCTGCAAACAGCAACAGTAATAACCTTAATGTCACCACAACATAGTCATAAGTTACCTGGTCCCCTATTTTATGAGGGAGCCTTTTAAAAATAAATTTCACTTTTTCTCCTCCACTACAAAATAAATTTAATCATCTCAATAATTCCAATAGTTAGTAGGGTAATTAAAATTCCTCCAATAAGAAAAAATCGTTTTTGTATTCCACTACTATGTTTTTTATTCTCTGTTATAATTTGTTGATAATAGAAAATCATTGATTGGATTTGAGCAAATTTCCAGACTATTGCTATGATCAAGATTTGAATAACTGATAACATACCTTTAAATACTTCTGAGTTACTTGCTGCGTGTAATTTCATTGATTCCAAATATGACATGACTAGTAAAGGTAAAAATCTAAACAGATAGATAACAATTAACGAGATGATCACCCAAAGAGATGATAGATACTTCCATTTTATATTCGTAGTCTGTCTATTTATAAACCAAATAATTAGTCCTCCTACTACTACAATCCAGGGTGTTATCTGGAAAAATAATATAACCCACGATAAGATATTTTGTAACAAAGTAATGCTCCTTTCTATTTTGGCCCATAAAAGGTGTTGACGATACCAGCAGAACGTACAACAGATTCCTCATCTCGTTGTTGCTTCAGTTGTTCTAAATACATGTGGTTCTCCTTTCAAAAAAACTAAGCGAACACACGCTTAGTTTTGTTTTCGCTCTAACTAAAATTTGAACAAGTTTGCTGCTTTGTCTCTTGTTCCTGCATCAGAAATAAAAGTACAATGAACAGAAAATCTCAAATCATCACTACTTGACTTAAGGGTTCTTCTAGCTCTTTCAACTTTCACATAAATAGGAGTTTTCTTAATCACAAAATCTGGTGATATAGGTGCTCTACCATCAAGTTTAACTGTCACTCCAGCGATATCTTCTAGCTCAATTCGATGCCCTTTAGTGATGTTGTAATCAACTACATATGCTTTGTGAGTTGTACCAACTAATCTATTTTCATCGATCAGTTGAACAACTTTTTCTCTTGGAGAAACTTCTAAGCACTTCGCATCTGCAACAATTTGATTCTCAATACCAGGTTTATATATTTGTTCTGCCAAAATTTTAAACTCTATCTTCTCCCCTACTTTAAATTTTAAAGCACAACTAGGGACAACAGAATCGTATGTATGGCTTATTCTCTTTCTAGGGATATACACGGTAAAGTAACCAAAATCGTTGCAAATAACATGTATACCACGTTCACTAGATTGAGCAATAAGACCTTGATAAGTCCGTTCTAACCATTCGTTTTTCTCTCTTTCAATTCTTTCAACAATAGCACGACTGGCCCCCTTTTTAGGTTCTTCTGTCAATGCCTTTTTTATATCATTGTTAGCTAACCATTCTGCATAATCAATACTACCTTCAGCATAATAGTTATTCCAAATCCCTTTTGTTTCATAAGGGTTTGGTAGTTTACATAATTGTAAGTTTTCAATTTTACAAGATACATACCTCCCAACCATATTTTTTAAATTTGTACGTGGTAAACGAAGCATACCTGCTTTTGCAGAAGGAACATACACTTTCAAATCAGAAAAAATCGGATTTAATGGGCATACGACGAGAAAGTCCATAAATGTAACTTTTCTAGTGTCCTCATCATAAAAAATCGGCAAAGCTTCAATAACACTTTCTACAAATGCTGGAAATACCTTTTCTTTTGCGATAGCTATACTTCTTGCATCCGAACGTTGATTATAACGAATTGAGGGACGTGCAAGCTCATTTACTTCTGCTACGATTTCAGCAGGAATAAATTCCAAACCGTATTTGTCTTTCAAGCTATAATCAAACCATTCTAGGTCTGTTTTTTTTCTATTAGCGATAACAATATCTTTTATTGCTTTTCCGTCTTTTATTAGATACGTAGCGCTGGGGTGCGTTTTCTGTAAAATCTTTAATGGTAACATGTTATCTCCTAAGTTTTAGTTTTTAGTTTATACTCTATATTTTAACCTTTAACTACCTAAAAAGGCAAGCTATGATAGACAAAATCCCAAAAGCAAAATTTGCCTTTGGGATGTGCTTTTTATTTTAAAAAATATATTCAAAAACGAGGGCAATCACAAAGAGTAGAAGAACTACTCCCAATGCGCCAATTTTAAATTTTTTCTGATAGATTCCAATGAGTGTAAATAGTAATACTACACTTGGGACTACAAAAACCATGCTTTCTCTCCTGTATTTCTTTGTCTATTTGATAAATTAAAGAGATTTATAAGATAAACTCTTTTTATTTATTTTATAAATACTTAATATTTATAATTACAATAACTCTTTTTCTAGCTTCTTTCTATACCATGCGACTGCTTGTTTAACAATTTGAGTTTTGTTATTTGTTCCCAGAAGTCCTTTGATAGCCTCTATATTTTCGTGCATAGTTTCATCTGGCTTCAACTGAAAAGCAGGAATGTGTTTCTTTTCCTTTTTGGTCTCATACTTTTCTGGATATGTTACAACTCCGATTTGGTTAGTTGTTTCTGATAACAAATTTTCTTCAATATCCACGCTACGTTTTTCAAAAGAGGTTTTCGTTTCAATTACTGATTTAGTTTTAAAATCATCTGGACGTTTAGCTGGCATAATCTTCTCCTTTTTTGGTATTTATTTTTTATTTATAAGGTAAACTCTTTTTATTTATTTTCTAAATTCTTATTATTTTATTTTTATTATTACATATCAGCCAATTTCAACAAAAGTCGTTCTGTATCGCGGTAAAACTTATCTAAACTCCAATCACCTTTGTCATATTTACGATATTCCCAAAGTGGCATATATAAGGCATCTGACTTAGGGAAACTCTCTCGATATTCGATACAACCCACAAAATCATTTGGATGTTCTCGGACTAACTTATTCATTTTGTTTCTCATTTGCTTACCTAACACGCTTTTGTCAATCATATTAGCAAGCACAACCACTCTAGCAGTAACAAACGTTTCTGTCCGACTTCGGTTTTCATTTTTAACGACATTTAGCAATTCTTTAATTTCAGCAACCTTACGTTTATAGGTCTTTTCAGTCTTATCAATGATAGCAGTAATGATATCAGAAATTGCATAGACTGATTTCGTAAACTCTGATTGATCGTTGTGTGTGTCGATTAAAATATAATCATACTCCTCTGTAAGATATTTCTCTACATCCCACCACCAATGCAACAAAGAGAAACTCTTTATATCTCTTAAATCATAGAGTGTTCTGGTCTCTGCTATTAAGTCAATGTTGTCGGTGATCTTAATAGGTGAAAATGGTAAACGTTGGAAAAGCATTTCAACTGTATTCTCTGGCTTAATATTGGCAAGCACCTCGTCTGCATCTAAACCATTCTTTCGAGCATAATAACCAATCATACGATTTGTTAGATTCATGCTTCTATCTGTCCCAAACACAAGAACTCGAAATCCTTTGCTTGCAAGCAAGGTAGCAGCATTGACGCAGATTGCAGTTTTCCCAACCCCCCCAGCTTCAACATTAAAACTGATAATCTTCATATTTGTAATTCTCCTATTTATTATTTCATTTAGCTATATTATAGCAGAAGTGGTTTAGTTTGTCAAAAGAAATAAATAAAAATTATTTATTAAATAAATTCACTTAAAATAAAATGGATTTAATTTATAAATGATAAATAAATAAAATATATTTATCTCCCTAAAATAAATATATTTTATTTATAGGATAAATCTAAGGTGTTTATTTCCTATTGTACTGATAAATAAAAAGACGAATGCGACAAACATTCATCTTTGAGATTTGTTATTTAGCTTCAGCAGTTCTGTCTGCGTAGTTGATTGTTGCATTAGATGAATGGTTATCTATTCTGTATCCATTAAATAGATGGAATTTATTTATATAATGAATTAAAAATGGATATATAATGGATAACTATTATTTATTAGATAAATAAAAAGATGGATGTTTCAAACATCCATCTTTGAGATTTTCTATTTAGCTTGTGCAGTTCCATCTGCATAGTTGATTGTTGCATTAGGTGAAGTGTTATCCAGTATTACATACGAGATATTGCCCTCAGTAGTTGCTTGGCCTTTGTTTTTCAACTCAATAGCTTGTTGATTTCCATTCTTGTCAAAGGAAGTCCAGTACATAGCAATCTTGTTAGGTAGTAGGTCATTTCCTTGGTAGATAGGTACCACATAATAGTCCAGGTACCTATCTGAGTTATCGCGTAACCACTCTTTGAGGTTCATTTCATAGAAAATCATAGAGTAGTAGTTGCTGCGGTCAATCTTCTTATCGTCCATTGTGCCAGCGTTCAGATAGCGTGTGATTGGTACAAGGTTTTTGCCCTCTGAGTTCAATCCAGAAAACAGATAACCCACTAGATGCCCACGGTTCATAAGCCAGTTTTCTGACTTCTTACCGTTTATGGTAGTAGGTAGTTTGTAGTTATGCCAACCAACAGGGTCATAAGCGATTTTATCTTCTCGCTCATCTGTTGGTGCATCCTTGATATTTAATTGAATATGCGAGTATGTTGCACGTCCAAGACTATCATAATCACCTAACTCCAATTGTTTCATGTTTTTGAAAGCTAGAGGAGTGTAGCTAACTTTTAATTCAGACGTTTCCTCTTGAGATTTTACATTGTCAGCGATTGCCCCTTCGACTTTATTTTTAGCCTTTTCAATGTTTTCTGTAAAATCCTCAACCGCGCCGCTTCCTTTGATAAAAGAAATCCCTTGATTCAGAAGAGATAATGGACTTATCCCAACCTTTACTAAGAGGATATTCCCTATAAACATGACAAAAAGTCCCACAATTACACTAAGAAGATATTTTATAAGGCTAAAACCACAACCTTTATTCTTATTCAAAATCTATTCTCCTTTTCCTTTTTTTACTACTCTAGTCAATCTTCTTGACTCAGTTTCTGTTAGTTCAGACAACTTATTATTATTCTTAAAAACAAGAACTGCATGGGTTTGTTTTAAGATCATAGCTGACAAAGGTTTACCAGATACTTTAGCAATTCGATGAATAGCAGAAGCAATTCCTTGAGAAGATAACCCTTGCTTTCTAAAGTTTAAAAATAGAGAACTAACAGCAGAATCAGCAGCCCACCATTTTCTCCGGGTAGATAAGTAAGGAGAAATATAAGGAATGAATTCACTTAAAATATCTTTCTTAATTATCTCCCCTTGACTATTCTTAACTACTAAGGTTTTTTTCCGTAGATCAATATCCCTGTAACTAGCCTGAGCAAGTTGTTCTATATCTACTCCAGTAGCTGCCAATAAAGCAACAATTGCTAAGTCTCTATCTTTATTTTTATTCCAGTTATCTACCTTTGCCTGTGAAGAAAAATAAAGAGATAGGGAATTGTCCACCATATCAAGGAAATCCAACATTGTTTGTAAATCATAACTTTCTACGTAATCATTTTCAACTGAATTTTTCTTACTTTTAGTTATAGAATTCAGTCCATAGACCACCTGCCATTCGTTCATTACATTTCGATAGAAGTGGGGAGCTTTTTTTTCAATTGAAAATGATGCTACTGTGTAGTAGTTCCAAAAAGATTTTAAAATCTTAATAAATTGTTTTTTGCCATTAGGTTTTAACTTTAAAGAATCAAGATACTTTAAGACAGTATTTAATGGGATCTGCTCCAAATCCTCCATTGTTATTTCCTGTACTGTTTTATTTAAGTTTTCAGTAGCATAGAAATCAAGAAATTTCTTTAAGTCATTTAGTTTGTAATAACTAGATGAATTTTTTTTGTTTGTCATAAAGAAGTAGTCTATATATAGTTGGATTGCTGGAGACCATGATTTTTCTAATTCTTCATAATTTTTTTCTAATTTGTTCATAATTTTTTCTTTTTTCTTTTTTCTTTTTTATATATTACTAGTATATAAAAAAAAGGGGATTAAATCAAAGTATGGTAGAATTGTTCCCTTTTTTATTTCTCCTCCTCATTGTAACAGTAACAGTGATAGTAATAGTAGGAGCGTTTTTTAGTATTGAAAAATAGTGTAGGTACAGCATTTAAAAAATTCAAGTGGCTGAAAGGTGGGTTATTAGTAGCCAAAAAGTGGGTTGTTAGTAGCCAAAAAGTGGGTTGTTAGTAGCCAAAAAGTGGGTTGTTAGTAGCCAAAAAGTGGGTTGTTAGTAGCCAAAAAGTGGGTTATTAGTAGCCAAAAAGTGGGTTGCAAAATTGATTTATAGGTAGTCAAAAAGTGGGATTTAATGGCTAAGAGTTCTTTCGGTAGCTAAAAAGTGGGATTTTGTAATATTCGTCTTTTTGGTAGCTAAAAGGTGGGGTTTTGACTCAATAAGTAGTCAAAAAGTGGGGTTTGAGGGCTATTATAATCATTTCAAGTAGCTAAAAGGTGGGGTTTCTGAGATAAATTCGCTCTTTAGGTAGCCAAAAAGTGGGGTTTGAAAAATATGTTAGTTTTTTTGGTAGCTAAAAGGTGGGGTTTTGAATTAAAGGTAGCTAAAAAAAAAATAAAGCTACCGAAAGACGAAAAATCTGTTATAATGATAGTGAGGTATCATATCCTGAAAATTATTGCAATGAAATAATCAGTGGGATATAATATGGAAAAGGTGAAAATATGGTAACAGAAAATAAAGAATTAACAGAAGAGTTAAAAGACAAAGAATTATGGGAACTTTCAAATCCTTCAGAAAGAATACTTTTTAAAAGTAAATATTTGCTTATTAGCAACCTAACTAAAAGAATGACAGAAACACAAAATATATTGTTATCTTTGTGTCTACTGCACGCTAAACTTGATGGACGGACTGCTAAAGCAGAATTTGATATAAGTGAAGTTATTGAACTGACACAAAATAGTAAGTATAAAAAGTATGACAGTCCAACACTAACAAAGGATCGTACAGTCGTATCGTCGGCTTTTATAAATTTAGTAGCTGACGATACAGTAAATGGGTTGCAACTAGAGGGTGAAACAATACAGATTTTTAGTAAAATAAGATACAGCAGGGGAAAATATACTGCGTATTTCAATACGAGTTTGGACGATAGTGATGAAAGTGATATTGTAAAACTCCTGAAGTCGAAAGAAAAAAATCCAATCATCTATAACCTCGATAAATTTGCAAAGTTGAAAACATATGGGCAAATCCTTTACGAACATTTATTGCTTGCTTCTAGTTATGGGCAGCGTGAAATGGTTTTAAGTGTTGAAGAGTTAGCAAAAATTTTTAATATCACGAGCGAATATTCAAGTCAATTTAAAGTCATAAGATATAAGTATCTTTCACCAGCGATAAATGATATCAATGAACAGACAAATTTAGATGTAAAAATCAGTTATATAAAATCAGGAAAATCAGTAACACATGTAACTTTCGTATGGCTAGTCGAACGAGTTGAATTACCTCCAACTGAAAAACAAGTAGTCTACATGAAAGAGCTGTATGTTAAATTATCTAAACTAAATCTAACAACAGAAGAAGATTTAGAGCTACTGAAAAAATTAAAAAGGGGACATTTAGTTACTAGAAATGAAGCTATCGCAATAATTGGAAAAGCAGCATCTCTGGAAAAAAATCTGGGAACCCCAAAAAAAAATGGAGATAGTGCACCTGGTATCGTTAGAAAACAATATCCAGAAATCTTTGATAAATTCCCCGACATACTACCAAAAATATACAATAATATTGTAATATTAATGGAAGAGTTCCCAGAAGAAGAAAGGATCAGATTGTTTGATTATGCTTATGAATTATTCTTACAAAATAATGCACAATCAGTCAACTACATTGCTAAAACATTGAGCGAATGGGCGATGGCAGGAGTAGAAAATTTGGTCGATGCTAGAGTGGTTCATGATAAAAACTATGGAAGTACCTACGGTCCAGACCCAGGTTATATTGAACCTAACCCAGAATTTTTAGATGCTATGGATCTTTGGTCCTAAAAAACTTGCATGAATGTATTTGCCAAACAATACTATATATGATATACTAAAGCGGTAAAAGTAATTTACAAAAAAGACAATAGCTATGATTTGTCTGTCTGAGCAGGTGTTTGGACGCATTCTTGTAACTGCATAGCCTGAAGGGAATTCC
>ERZ772973.532-NODE-532-length-17945-cov-131.361_pt1 | contig 17945 bp, 9 predicted proteins | sample MGYA00580672_ERZ772973 | MGnify/ENA primary metagenome ERZ772973 (study PRJEB29015, sample SAMEA2737938) | human oral metagenome | biome: human oral; feature: human-associated habitat; material: dental | place: China | collected 2152 ... | reverse complement strand
CGCCCCCATCACCGGCTACGTCGCCGACTCCGAGCACGACGAGGCCCGCTGGATCAGCCAGGAGGTCGACCGCCTGTCCGATGAGCACGGCGTGCACCCCCGTGACGTCGCCGTCTTCTACCGCACCAACGCCCAGTCCCGGGCCCTCGAAGAGGCCTTCATGCGCGCCGGCCAGCCCTACAAGGTCATCGGCGGCACCCGCTTCTACGACCGCCGCGAGATCAAGGACGCCATCGCCTACCTGCGCGCCGTCGACAATCCCGACGACGACGTCAACCTGCGCCGCATCCTCAACGTCCCCAAGCGCGGTCTGGGGGACAAGGCCGAGGGCGCCCTGGCTGAGCATGCCGCCCGCTACGCCGTCTCTTTCGGGCAGGCCGTCGCCGACGCCGCCGGAGCCCCCCGCGAGGCGCGGGCTGAGGAGTCGGGCGGGGCCGTGAGTGCTGACAGCGCAGACGGTCAGGCCCCGTCCACCGCCGAGGCCGGCGAGCCGCCCGAGGTCGAGGGCCTGACCACCCGTGCCCGCAACCAGGTACGCGGCTTCCACGAGCTGCTCACCACCCTGCGCCACATGGTGACCGCCGGCGACGGCGTCGCCGACGTCCTCGACTCCGCCCTGGACGCCTCGGGCTACCTCGCCGAGCTGCGCGCCAGCGACGACCCCCAGGACGCCACCCGCGTGGAGAACCTCGCCGAGCTCCACTCCGTGGCCAGCGACTTCCAGGCCGCCAACCCCGACGGCACCCTGGCCGACTTCCTCGAACGCGTCTCGCTCGTGGCCGACTCCGACCAGCTCCCGCCCAGTGCCGACCTGGAGGACGAGGACGCCCGGCGGGCCGAGGAACAGGGCCAGATCACCCTCATGACCGTCCACACCGCCAAGGGCCTGGAGTTCCCGGTCGTCTTCGTCACCGGCATGGAGGACGGCACCTTCCCCCACGCTCGCTCCCTGGCCGAGGAGACCGAGCTCGCCGAGGAGCGGCGCCTGGCCTACGTGGCCCTCACCCGGGCCCGCGAGCGCCTCTACCTCACCCGCGCCGCCGTGCGCTCGGCCTGGGGCGCCGCCAACGCCATGCCCGCCTCCCGCTTCCTCGACGACGTGCCGGGCGAGACCATCGACTGGAAGCGCCTGACCTCCTCGATGGAGGCGCTGCGCGGCGGCGGTACCGGCTGGGGGAGCAGCTGGGGCGAGGGTGGCTTCGGCTCGGGAGGCCGGCGTTCGGGTGGTTCTCGGCAGGGCTCCTACTCCGGCGGCTACTCCGACGACGATGACTTCGCCCCGCCCGTGGGGGGAGGTGCCAAGCGCTCGGGCAAGCTGGGGCGCGTGGAGACCGCCCAGGACCGGGCCGCCAAACGGGCCTCTGCCCGTCTCGAGGCCCGTGGCAAGCAGAGCACCCCCTCGTCGGCCGGGAGCGCAGCCGCCTCGGAGGACCTGCCTGCGGCCGTGGCCGGGCTGAGGGCCGGCGACCAGGTGCGTCACGACTCCTACGGGGTGGGCACCGTCGTCGGCCTGGAGGGCAAGGGGCGCTCCCTGACCGCCCGCGTCGAGTTCGTCATCGACGGCGCCCCCGCCACCAAGCGCCTCATCCTGCGCTACGCCCCCGTGGCCAAGATCTGACGGATCTATCCCTCATCACCTCCCGCGGTATCGGATACCGTGCTGAAGGCAGGATGGGCGCCGGTTCCTCCTGGCGGGGGAGGCGTGGCTACCGGCAGGCAGGAAACACTGGGGTCATGAACACCCCGGCTTCCTCTCCGGCTTCATCAGTGGAGCCTCGGACTCCTCGCCTCCTGGACCGGCTCGTTCCGGTCAGTCCCCAGTGGCGCATTCCTCCACGAAAGGCGGAGCGCCTCGGTTGGCTCCAGCTGCTTCTTGGAGTCGCAGTCGTCTTTATCGTTCAGGTTCTCGCCGTGATTCTCGCAGTGATGACCGGATTCGCGCGTCTTACGGCCAATGGTCGTTTGGAGTCCCTGCCGGACGCCATATTCGTCATGGCTATCGCTGGTGCACCGCTGGCCCTGCTCGGGTACTGGCTGCTGGTGCGTCTCATCGGCAGAAGGCCCGTCATTGAGCTCGGAGGGCGTAGGGCGGCGCTGCGTGAGTTCTCGGTCGGCCTCGCCATAGGTGCGCTGCTCATGTGCGCCATCGTTGCGATCTTGGCCCTGATCGGCTCCTACCATGTGGTGGACATCGGCTGGAGCGACGGAATCCTCGGCGGTCTGGGAGCCGGAGTCCTTGCCGGATTCACCGAGGAGATCCTGTTTCGGGGGATCCTGCTGCGGCTCCTCGAGGGGTGGTTAGGAACCTGGTGGGCGCTGGCCATCACCTCGTTTCTCTTTGGAGTCTCTCACCTGGGCAATGCTCACGCGACGGTCTTCGGTGCGGTGGCGATTGCACTGGAGGCGGGCATCCTGCTGGGGGCGTGCTACCTGCTCACCCGGCGCCTGTGGATGGTGATCGGGGTGCACATCGCCTGGAACTTCGTCCAAGGCGGTATCTTCGGCTCCGACATCTCCGGCATCGGAACAGGACGCGGACTCATCGAGGCCCGCTTTACCGGCCCCGATCTGCTCACTGGCGGAGCCATGGGTATTGAGGCTTCCATCGTCGCGATCATCGTGTGCACGGCAGCCGGGTTGGCCGTGCTGGTCGAGGTCCACCGGCGCGGGCTCATCGTCCCGCCGTGTTGGCGCCGCCTGGAACTGAGGGACGCCGCCGTCGATGAGCGCAGTGACGAGTGGCCACCCGTCCGGGGGCAGGGCCGAGTCATGAACGGGTCGGCACCAGGCGTACGGGGCGCCGCTCAGCCCGGAAGTCGTTGACCGGGGCGTCGGAGGCATACCCCAGGGCGAAGCCCGTGATGAGGTGGTAGTCGGCCGGTGCCTCGAACTCGGCGTCGAAGGGGCGGCGCCAGGTGGCCAGGACCCCGAGGGGGCAGGAGTCGACGCCGTGGGCCTTGGCCGATAGGAACAGGGTCTGCAGCATGATCCCGGCGTCGAGCGCTGCGAAGGGCATGAAGCCCTTGTGGATAAGGACGAAGCCGATGACCGGTGCGCCGAAGGCCTCGCAGTTGCGGCGGGCGGCCGCGTCGCGGGCCTCGCGGTCGTCCCTCGCGATACCCATGTGCGCGTACAGCCGGCCGCCGACAGCCTGGGAGTGGGGCAGCAGCTCCGCGGGATAGGGCGCCCAGGTGCGGTAGTCGCCGTCGGGCGCCTTGCCGCTCAGGACCAGGCGGGCCATGGCGCCAGGCTCCTTGTGCTGGAAGGGCAGTGTGGCATCGAACTCGGCGATGTAGGCCGAGCGCAGGCGGTCCGCCCGCTCACCGGTGGCCAGCGCCACCATGAAGGGCCGTGTGTTCGACCAGCTCGGGGCCTGACGGGCATCGTCAAGGATCGCGTCGAGGACCTGGCTCGGCACCGGGTCAGGCCGGAAGTCGCGCACAGAATGCCGGGCAGTGGCCAAGTCGGAGAAAGCTTCGGGGTTCATCGTGACGTCTCCTTGGACAGGTCATAGAGCCGGTTGACGGGGCCGATTGCGGCGCCGCCTCAGTCTTGGGTGTGACGCGGCGTCGTACGCAAGCGTTACGACTGATGTCGGGGCCCGAAGGTGGAGTCGTCCAGCTGGCGCAGGACGCGGGCCGGGTTGCCCACCGCGAGGCTGCCGGCGGGAATGTCCTTGGTGACCACTGATCCCGCGCCGATGACGCAGTTGTCCCCGATGGTCACACCGGGACACACGATCACCCCACCGCCCAGCCACACGTTGTCCCCGATCGTGATGGGGTCGGCCGCCTCCAGGGAGCAGGCGCGTGGCGTCGGCTCCAGGGGGTGGACCGGCGTGAGCAGCTGGACGTTCGGGCCGATCTGGCAGTGGGCACCGATACGGATCTCCACGACGTCGAGCGCTACGAGCCCGTAGTTGGCGAAGGTCCCCTCACCCACAGTGATGTTGTCCCCGTAGTCCACACGCACCGGAGGCAGCAGGCGAGCCTTGTCACCCAGCCCCGGGATCGCCGAGCGCAGCAGGTCCCAGCAGTCCTCCTCACCCTCGGCGAAGGCTCGCTCGAAGCGGTAGAGCATCTTGCGGGCGTGCGCCGCGATCCTGGCACTGTCCGGGTCATCGGAGACGTACCAGTCACCGGCGAGCATGCGCTCGCGATTGGTGTGCTCGTCCCCGACGAAGTAGGGCTCGGCCTCGGGGAAACGGGGGGAGGGATTCTCACTCATGACCGACAGCCTAGCCGCGGCCTGCGGTAGCGCCGCTCAGTTCGCGCTCACCCGCCAGAGCCGGCCCTCGCGCCGTGCTCAGGAGTGGGGGAGTACCTCGGCCACGGCGGCTCGCAGCGTCTCAGGCAGTCCCAGGGCCTCCATCTCACCCAGGAGGGCGGTCCCGCTCAGGCCCCGCTGCACCGCGGCCCAGGCCAGGTCCTTGGCCATGTACTCCACGCGCGCGGCATCCAGGATCGTGTGGACCTCGTCGCGCCAGTCCATCGGCTCCTGCCGCGTGCCGCGCAGCACCAGTCCGACGCCGTCGGCCAGCTCCTGGCGGGACAGCTCACCGACGCGCACGAGCGTGCCCGCCCCCAGGGTGAATCCGTCACCATCGACCTCCTCGGTGGCCAGTCGGCACGCCTGCTCGCCCACCCCCAGCCAGGCGCCCGCCACCCGGCAGGACAGAAGCCGTACCGTCACCTTCCGTGAGTCCGGGACGACGTCGGTGGCCCCCTCCAGGCGGATACGCAGCACCGCGTCCCCGCCGTCCTCGTCCTCGGTGTCCGGCCAGGTCAGTGCCATGTGCGTGCGGGCGACCCGGTCCGGCCCCGGCTCGGCCGAGCCGTCGTCCTCCTCCAGGGTGAAGGACCCCGAGTCTCCGGGCACGACGACGACCTCCAGCTCGCGCGGATTGTCCCCGGCTGCCTCCGTCAGGTTCCCGGCCAGCGGGATGACCGAGCCGGCTCTGGCCAGGACACCGATGCGGTCCAGTGGGCGCGACAGGCTCAGCATGCGCCCGTGCCCGCCGGCGGCGGCCTCATAACGGCGCCCCGTGGGCAGGTCGTACCAGACGCCGTCGGGCAGCCAGGTCAGCTCCCGGCCCAGGCCGGTGGTCTCGTCCAGTGGGGAGGTGAAGGGCACCACCAGCAGGTCTCCGAAGCAGAAGGTGTTCCGGTGCTCGTAGGCGGCCAGCGTCCGCGGGTGGTCGTGGTAGAGCGGACGCACCGGTCCCACGCCCTCGCTCACCGAGCGCCGCGCCCACGTGTACAGATAGGGAACCAGCCGGTGGCGCAGCCTCAGGTGCGCCTCCATCGTGGCGCGCGCGTCGCGAGAGTAGCGCCATGGCTCCTTGGAGGTGAAGGCCGAGTTCGACGAGTGCAGGCGGTTGATGGGGGAGAAGCAGCCCAGCTGGAACCATCGCGCTGCCATCGCGTCATCGCTGTAGCCCAGCATGTGCCCGCCGATGTCGTTGGACCACCAGAAGTAGCCGATATTGGCGGCCGTGGCCGTGAACCGCGGCTGGAAGCGCAGGGAGTCCCAGCTGATGATCGTGTCCCCGGAGAAGCCCACCGGGGTGCGGTGGCTCGAGGCATCGGCGAAGCGGGAGAAGGTCACCGGCCGACGCCGCTCCACGCCGCCCGCCTCCGTCGGGCGCTCGCGGCCCGAGTCGAGGTAGTGGACATGGTTGAGCATCCACAACGGATCCAGACCGGGAACCGTCGTGGAGCCGCCCTGCTGCCAGTCCAGCCACCAGAAGTCCACGCCCTGGTCCTCCAGCCGGTGGTGGAGGCGCGAGAGGTAGGAGCCCATGAAGACCCGGTCGGCGACGTTGAAGGGCACGTCCTCCCCGCTGCCGGCATCCAGGCCTAGGTCGGCGCAGACCTCCTCATAGGCCTCCTCGTGGCGCCGCACCCCCTGGGCGGGGTGGACGTTGAGCGTGGTGAGCATGCCCCGCTCATGCAGGCCGGCCAGGAAGGCCGCAGGGTCCGGGAAGAGATCCCGGTTCCAGGTGTAGCCGGTCCAGCCCGTGCCGATCGCCGGGTCGATGTCGGTGAGGTGCCAGTCCATGTCGATGACGGCCACGGAGAAGGGCAGCTCCTCGGCGGCGAAGCGGTCCATGAGCGCCAGGTACTCCTGGCCGCTGTAGGGGTAGTAGCGGCTCCACCAGTTGCCCAGCAGCGCCCGCGGAATGAGAGGGCTCGGGCCGGTGAGGCGGAAGAAGTCGCGCAGCGCCCCCCGGTAGTCCTGGCCGTAGCCGAAGACGTAGAGGTCCTGCGCCCCGTCGGCCAGGCGGTTGCCGGACTCACGGGGCCGGACCCACTCGTCCTGGGTGAGCAGCAGCGAGGCGGAGTCGTCCAGGGCGGTGATGCCGTTCAGGCTCAGCAGTCCCGGGCTGAGGGCGACGGCGCCGTCGGCCTCATCGAGGGTGCGGGTGGTGCCGCCCAGGTTCGTCGGGAAGGTCTCGTCGGGGTCCCACACGTCGCCGTGGTGCCAGGTGCCGCCGTGGGCGTGGAGCGCCGTCGAGCGCAGCCTGACGCTGAGGCCCGATGGGGAGAAACCCAGTGAGGGGACATGGGTCAGGTGCAGGTGCTCGGTGACGATCTCCAATCGGTCCTCACCCCGCACCACCCGGAACAACGGCGCCTCGCCGAGATCCCGGTTCACGACCAGCTGGGTAGCGGCGTCGGTGAACACGCCCGAGGGGGAGAACTCCATGCGGATGAGCCGGGAGGTCAGCACCGTGAACCGGTAACGGGACTCGGCCGGCGTCGTCCCGACGACAACCGCCTCGGCGGGGGCTGCTGCCGGACGCAGCGTGTCAGGGGCATTGGAGAGAGGAGAAACCAACGATCGGCCTTTCACAGGGGTCGTCACAGGGACACGATGGGAGAGGTGGCACCTGGGGCAAGGCGCGAGAGATCATCATAATCGGCCGCGGCTGGCAGCGCTTTCTGACACAATCGGCACGGGGCCGCCAAGACTGCGGCGGTGCAGCCGGGACGGTTCCCGAGCTGCCGGGCCCGACGTCGTGCACCCGGGTGACGCCTGCAGCCCCGATGCGGACGGGGCTGCTCTCACCTGCTCCTGTCTCCCCTTCAGATTCCGCCACACGCCGGTAGGAAGGAAGCCTCCCATGACCCGTCCCGCACCTCTGGTCGTCTCTCCCCACCACGTCGGTGACGAACCGGACTGGTGGCGCCGCGCCGTCGTCTACCAGGTCTACCCCCGCTCCTTCGCCGACTCCGACGGCGACGGAATTGGTGACATCCCGGGTCTGACCAACCGCCTGGACCACCTCGACGAGCTCGGGGTCGACGTCGTGTGGCTCAGCCCCGTCTACCGCTCCCCGCAGGACGACAACGGCTACGACATCTCCGACTACCAGGACATCGACCCCCTCTTCGGCTCCCTGGAGGACCTCGATGCCCTCATCGAGGGGCTCCACGCCCGCGGCATGCGTCTGGTCATGGACCTCGTCGTCAACCACACCAGCGACGAGCACCCCTGGTTCACCGCCAGCCGCTCCTCGACGCAGGACCCCAAGCGCGACTGGTACATCTGGAGACCCGCCCGGCAGGTCGACGGGCTGGCTCCCGGGCAGCCGGGCACCGAGCCCACCAACTGGGGATCGGCCTTCTCCGGGTCGGCCTGGGCCTGGGACGAGGACACCCAGGAGTTCTACCTGCACCTCTTCTCACCCAAGCAGCCCGACCTCAACTGGGAGAACCCCGAGGTGCGCCGCGCCGTTTACGAGATGATGACCTGGTGGCTGGAGCGCGGTGTTGACGGCTTCCGCATGGACGTCATCAACTTCATCTCCAAGACCTACCCGCTCACCGACGCGCCCCAGGGCGAGGGCGACCTCTACGGCAACGCCTTCGCCGCGGTGGCCAACGGGCCGCGCATCCACGAGTTCCTCCACGAGATGAACCAGGAGGTCCTCGCACCCCGGCCCGGCCACGTCATCACCGTTGGCGAGATGCCCGGAGCCACGCGAAGCGAGGCCGCCCTCTACACCGACCCCGCCCGCGCCGAGCTCGACATGGTCTTCCAGTTCGAGCACGTCAACCTCACCGACGGGCCCGGAGGCAAGTTCGACCCGCAGCCCCTCAACCTGGTCGTCCTCAAGAAGAACCTCGCCGACTGGCAGGCTGCCCTCGCCCCCGTCACGGACTCCTCCGGCGTCGTCACGGCGGAGAAGGGCTGGAACTCCGCCTACTGGGACAACCACGACCAGCCCCGCGCCGTCTCCCGCTTCGGCGACGACGACCCGGCCTGGCGCGTCCGCTCGGCCAAGACCCTCGCCACGATCCTCCACACCCACCGCGGCACGCCCTACGTCTACCAGGGTGAGGAGCTCGGCATGGCCAACACGGTCTTCCGCTCCATCGAGGACTACCGGGACCTGGAGTCCATCAACCACTTCCACGAGCGCGTGCGCGCCGGCGACGACCCGGCCGCCGTCCTGACCCGTTTGGCCCCCATCTCCCGGGACAACGCCCGCACCCCCGTTCACTGGGACGGTAGCGAGAAGGCCGGGTTCACCACCGGTGAGCCCTGGATCGCCCTGGCTCCCGACCACGGCACCGTCCATGCCGCGGCCCAGGCGGGAGTGCCCGGCAGCGTCTTCGAGCACTACCGCTCCCTCATCGCACTGCGCCACGACGACGACGCCCTCGCCCTGGGCACCTTCCGGCTCCTGGCGGCCGACCACCCCACCGCCTGGGTCATCCTGCGTCAGTGGCGGTCCCCGGAGCCGGATGAGACGGGTGAGAACCGCGTCGAGCAGCTCCTGCTCATCGCCCAGTGCGCCCGCGATGACCTGACCCTGACCGGTGAGGGCGGCCTGCTGGGCGCGCTCGCGGCCGAGGGGCTGCAGGCGGGGCAGTGGACCGAGGCCGAGCAGGTCCTGCGCGCCGGCGACCCGGACGTCCAGCCCGGCTCCGGGCACGCGGGGCTGCCAGCGGTCCTGGCCGGCTGGGACTCGGTGCTGCTGCGCCGTCGGGCCTGAGCGGGTGGGTGCTCGCCGCGCCAGCCCGAGGGCCTCGTCACTGGAATAGTGCCGGCCGGCCGATCGTTGGTCTCGGTGGACAAACCCGTGGACATCGGAAGTAGGAGAGCACCATGGAGTTCAGCCAGGTCGTCGCCAATCGTCACTCGGTGCGAGACTTCACCGACCAGCCCGTCTCCCGGGAGGACCTGGTCGACGTCGTCCGCACCGCCCAGCAGGCGCCGTCGTGGGTGAATTCCCAGCCCTGGCGGGTCTACGCCGCCACCGGCCGGACCCTGGAGGAGATCAAGAAGCGCCATGCCGCGGACGTCGCCGCCGGACGCAAAGGGGCCTCGGACCTGCCGGTCATGTCGCGCACCGAGTGGTCCCTGGCGACCCAGGCCAACATGGCCGCGCTGGCCGAGCGCATCGGTTCCGATCTCGGAGATGCGGCCTCGGAGTTCCCGGCCGCGCAGGCGCGGATGTTCAACGCCCAGGCCGTCCTCTACATCACGATCCCCACCGGCTCGCCCCTGTGGTCCTTCCACGACCTGGGCGCCTTCACCGCCATGATCGCCCTGGCCGCCGTGGACAAGGGACTTGGCGCCATCAACGCCTACGCCCTGGTCATGTACCCGGACGAGGTGCGCGAGGCCATGGGGATCGGAGCCGATGAGATCGTGGCGGTCGGGATCGCGCTGGGCCACCCCGCGGACTCGGCGCTGGCGGCCTTCGCCCCCAACCGCGTCGACGTCGACGAGATCCTCACGATCAAGGACTGAGCGCAGAGGGCTGCTTCCGCCGTCGGCCCAGGAGATGGATGAGGCCGGCGGCGACGGCTGCGCCGGTGAGCAGGATCGCCGCGTTGAGCCACGAGATCTCGAAGTCGGGCAGGTTCTCGCTCTGAAGCTGGCCGATGAACAGGCCCAGCGCGTTTCCGCTGACGTGCAGGCCCAGCGCGAAGAACACCGACCGCAGCCGCACCACCGACCAGCCGGCGAGCAGTCCGAAGAGCACCTTGTGGAGAATCTGCCAGGCGTAGCCCTTGAGGCTGGTCTCCGAGGTCAGCCAGGTCGGCAGGTGCAGGGCGGTGAAGGATGCCGTCGTCAACAGCACGGCCGCTGTGGCGCCGAGGCGCTCTCGCACCGGTGCGAACAGGGTGCGTCTCAGCGTGATCTCCTCAGGGATCGCGTTATACGCGATGCCGACAGAGATGGCGAAGACCAGAGCGTGAAGCACCGTGGATGCGGTGATCTCCGGCTTCCACAGGGGGCCGGTGCCTGTCGGCCCCATCCAGGCGTGCAGCCCGCCGAAGGCGATCCCGGCCAGGGCTCCGGTCGTGAAGAGCAGCGTCCTGCTGTGGATGCCGCCTCCGGCCAGCAGGTCGCGCCAGCCGCGGTGGGCCAGCCCGAACCAGAGAGCGAGCCCGCCGAGGTGAAGGATGGCGAGCATGAGGATCCACGGACCCCGAAGGAGTGCCAGGGCGATTCCCAGCGCCGGGGCACCGACCAGCAGGGCGACGGCGGCAAGGGTGACGTCCTCGGAAACAGCGGGCTGCCCGGTCTCGAAGGTGTAGGCGTCGGCCGTGGAGGGCCGTAACGCGTGGCGGGGCGGGGCGACGCCCCTGTGACGATCCATAGTGATTCCGGTGAGAAGTGTCTGTCTGTCGCGATCCGCGCAGGAGTATACGGTCGATCGAAAGATTTAATGACCCTGACACGTGGCAGGAGGCTTCGGCTATCGCTCCCCCGAGCCCCGCAGCTGGGATACTGCGGATTGCCGCCAGGTGGGGGAGGTCAGCAGCATGACCGTCAGGACGACGGCGAACAGGGCTACCAGCGTCCAGGCTCCGGCCCGGGCCAGCTCCCAGGTGAAGACGATCCCGAAGACGGGGGCCTTCTGGGTCGTGGCGAGCACCGCGCCCGCACCCGCCATCGCCAGCACCGAGATGCTGGTCTCCACCCCGCCGGCCTGAAGCGCGATCGCCAGCGCGGCTCCCGCGCTCGATCCCACGGCCAGGGAGGGGGCCAGGCGTCCCCCGGTGGCACCGGCCCCGAGCGTGAGCCCGGTGAGGACCGGCTTGAGGGTCACGATGCCCAGCAGCATGACCAGGACCGCACTCGGGGCGCCGCTCGAGTCTTCCGGAACGTGGGCGCCCAGGGCCACCTCCATGGCGTCGCGGCCATTGCCGACGACGGCCGGAACCCACAGGCTCACCAACCCAGTTATCAGTCCCGCCACCCCGATCGCCACTGGCAGCCACCGTACGGCGCGCACCCGGCGTGCCAGCATCCACGACCACAGTCGCCTGGCGCCCACTCCCAGCGCAGCGGCGACGGGCACGAGCAGAACCAGTCCGAGGACGGTCCCCGACGACAGTCCTTGCGAGGCGACCTCGAAGGCGGGTCGTCCGTGGGAGTGCAGCCAGGAGACGAGCGTGGCGATGACGCACACCGGGACCGCCACGAGGGCCCCGCGCCGCCGCATCCCGGCGACCATGACGAGCTCGACGGCGTAGGCCGCCCCTCCCAGCGGCGCGTTGTACATGGCCGCCAGGCCGGCCCCGGCGGCGGAGGCGATGAGGATCGCGCTCTCGGGCCTGCCGATCCCCAGGCGGGCGGCGAGTCCGGCCGCGACCGCCCCGGCGGCCAGACGCGGAGCGCCCTCGCGGCCCACCGAGTTGCCTGAACCGACCGTGAGGACCTGGGTGACGGCGTCGAGGAAGGGACGTACCAGTCCCATCCGGGTTGCCTCCCTACCCGAGCGGTCCGCCACCGCGGTCTCCACGTCGGCCACCCCACCGGTTGCGCGCAGCCACCACCACACGCCACCGGCGACGAGGCCGCCCATGGTCGGGGCGAGTACGCGCCGCCAGGGCGGGGCAGCGGCCAGACGCTCCAGAAGCCCGCCGTGGGCGACGCCGTAGAACAGCGCCTCGAAGAGCTCCAGGAGCAGCGCCATCGCGATCCCGACGAGACCCGCGGCCACGCCCGCCAAGGCGGCGGCCAGAAGGAACCGGGGTCGGGTCAGCGCGCGCACGCCAGGCACGATACCCGGCCCCGCAGCTCAGGAGCGGACAAGCACGTGGTTCGTCGTGGACGCACCCCAGCCCTCGACGTCGGATATCGCGGGTACAGTCCGTGAGGCCCACCGCGTGTCCTCCAGACCCCGGGCAGTCTCGAGTCCGACAGGCTTCCGAAGCCCGGCCTAGCGGTGGGATGCTGACTTGTGGCTCGGGCGTCCCAGGTACCAGACGGCCGCGGCCGTCACCAGCGTCTCGGCGAGCATGGCGATAACGGACGGAGTGGTGAACCGGCTCCATCCGGTCGATCGGGTGGTGTGCCACGGCGCTGAGAGCGCACAGGCCCGCGCCGACGGCGAAGAGCAACCAGGGACTGCGAGGCCCCGCGGATCGAAGCAGGTCGCGCCAGCCGCGGCGCCACACGAGGAACCAGATCGCCAGTGCCCCCAGGTGCAGGACGGCGAGGACCTGCCAGGGGCCGCCCGCCAGAGCCAGGACGACGCCGAGCGACAGGCGTCCGACAAGCAGGACCAGGGCCGCCCAGGCGCTCCTCCGAGTGCGGGCCACCACCGGGGCGGCCAGTCACGTCCAGCTACCTCTGATCGCCGGCCGCGTCGTCGACCGCCTCGCCGAAGTCGGGAACGTCCTCGAGCGTCAGGGTCCCACTGTTCTGGCTGACCAGGGCCACGGCGGGGCGCAGGCCCAGCCACCACTGGTAGCGGGGACGACGGTTGTCGCGGTCGAGGTCGTCGTTCATGCGGTCCAAGGGGTGGTCGGAGACCTTGCCCCCCACCATGCCCACGTAGGAGGCCGTCGGCTCGCCGCGCTTGAGGGCACCAGCCAGCAGCTCCAGGGAGTAGGCGACGAGCTTGGTCGCCATGATCCGGTCGAAGGCCGTGGGGCTGCCGCCCTGCTGCTGGTGGCCCAGGATCGCCTCGCGCACGTCGTAGAGGCCCTTGCCCTCCTCGGCGAAGATGTGGGCCAGCACGTCGGTGGTGTAGTTGACGCTGGCCCGCTCGTTGCGGATCACCAGGTAGAGGCTGCGACCTGAGCGGAAGGACTCCACCATCCGCTCGGAGTCGGCGGCCAACCCCTTGAGGGTGATGCCCTCCTCGTTGAGGTAGACCTTCTCCGCGCCGGTGGCCAGACCGGACATCAGGGACAGGTAGCCGCACTTGCGGCCCATGACCTCGGCAACGAAGCAGCGGTGCGAGGCCGCCGCGGAGAGCTTGATGGAGTCCAGCGCCACCACCGCGTTGTTGAGGGCGGTGTCGGTGCCGATGCTCAGCTCGGAGCCGGGCAGGTTGTTGTCGATGGAGGCCGGCACGCACACGATCGGGATCTGGAAGGCGGGGTAGCGGTCCCGCTCGGTGACCAGGCGGAAGGCGCTCAGGTAGGCGTTGTAGCCGCCAATGACCAGCAGGGCGTCGATCTCATGGAGCTCGATGGCCCGCCCCAGGGCGTAGAGCTGTTCGATGGTGGGCACCTCGCGGCGCGTGCCCAGCTGGGCGCCGCCGTCGCCGACCCAGCCCTCGACGTCGGCCCAGGTCAGCTCATGCACATCGTCGTCGAGCAGGCCGGGGAAGCCGCCGTAGACTCCCAGCATCGTGAAGTCGTGGTCGATGCCCAGGCGTACGGCTGCGCGCGCCGCCGTGTTCATCCCCGGTGCCAGGCCGCCGGCGTGGATGATGGCGACCCGCTTGGGGCGAGCGGTGGACGAAGGCGTCGAGTCCGCATTGGTGGAGGGCTCGGCGGGAGGCGTGGACATGGTCTCGAACAGCTCGAGCATGCTGCCGAAGCTGGCGCCGCGGGCCTGGATCGCCCCGAGGTAGTCGTGGGCGGCCACGAGGTCCTTGACGGCGCGGGTGGCCGCGATCTGCTCCATCATCGGCAGGTGGCGGATGCGGTTGTGACGCTCGGCGATGATGACCGGCTCGCTGCCCGGCTCCATGGACACCACCTCGCGGGCAGCGGCACAGCCCAGCAGCGTGGACATCCAGCGGTCGTAGGCGCTGGGGCGGCCACCGCGCTGGACGTGACCCAGGATGGTGACGCGGGCGGCCTCGCCCAGCTTGTCGGCGATGACCTGGCGGACGTCGTCGGCGGTGATGCGGTTGCCCTCGCGGTCGGTGGCGCCCTCGGCGACGATCACCATGGACTCGCGGCGCCCGGCCTCCCGACCCGCCTTGAGCTTGGAGCACATGTCCTCCTCCCAGTCCTTGCCCGGGGGGAGCTCGGGGACCAGGACGTAGTCACAGCCCCCGGCCACGGCCGCCATGAGGGCCAGGTAGCCGCAGTGGCGGCCCATGACCTCCACGACGAAGGTGCGCTGGTGGGAGGCGGCCGTTGAGGAGATGTCGTCGATGGCCTCCAGGATGCGGTGGAGGGCCGAGTCAGTGCCGATGGTCATGTCGGCGCCCACGAGGTCGTTGTCGATGCTGCCCACCAGGCCGGTCACCATGAGGACGGGATGGGCGGCGGCTGTCTCCGCGCTGATGTCGCCGCCGGCGACGAGCTCCTCGAGCAGGGAGGGCCAGTTCTTGCGGAACTCGTTGGTGCCGGTCAGGGACCCGTCGCCGCCGATGACCACGAGCCGGTCGATGCCGTGCTCCAGGAGGTTTCGGGCGGCCGCCAGCTGACCGGCGCGCTCGCGGAACTCGGCCGAGCGGGCGGTGCCGATGATGGTGCCGCCGCGCTGGAGGACGGAGCCCACCGAGTCCCACTCCAGGGGGCGGATGCCGTCGCCGCCGGCCACGGCGCCGGCCCAGCCCTCCATGACCGCGTACGGCTTTGCCCCCAGGCGGATGGCGGTGCGCACCACGGCCCGCACGGCCGCGTTCATGCCCTGGGCGTCGCCGCCGGAGGTGAGGACTCCGATACGCAGGGGCTCTCCGTCCAGGCCGAGCAGCGGGCCGGCCGACGAGCCGGTGGGGGAGAGGGTGTTGTCTGAGGACATGGCGGCTGGCATGTGGGGTCCTTCCCTGAGGTCGCCGGTGGGCCTGGCTCCCGGCGTCGGCCGGGAGGACGTCGGTCCTTATTGTTGCTGGTGAGCGCCGCCACGTCATCCGCCTGTGGTCCCAGAAGCGGCCGTAGAGGTCCTGTGGCGGCCTGATTCGTGGGTAGGGCCGGTTCTACTGCCTGTACGGTAGGGTTTTTTCATGGTTCATGCGCTGTTGGGTGAGCATCGGAATGTCGTCGGCCTCCTGCTCGAGCGTCTCGAGGCGCTGCGGGATCCTGGCTGTGACCTCCCTCGGGTTGTTGTGCTGAGCGGATCGGCTGGGAGCGGAAAAACCCGAATAGTTCAGGAGCTTTACGCCCGCCTCCGCTCAGACCGGGGGGACGCGTATTGGCCAGCGATGGGAGATGCTGTACGTACCCGGGGCGGTGCGGGAACCGATCCGATGGCCGGACGCAAGGTTGTGGCACCACGGATTGACGGCTTCCTGTGGCCCGCAGGGGCGTTGCCCACCTTCGGTTGGTGGGGGCTGAACTGCGAGCGCCTAGCGTCAGGCAGCAGTCAGGACGTTGTTTCGGCGATGAGGTCTCAGCTCGAGGCTCACGCTTTGCCGTTGGCGATGGCACGCCGCCAGGTGGAGGACTTCAAGGATAAGACCCGAAGGCTGGCTGGCGAAGCAGTGGATGAGGTGCGTAGCGCCTTTATCGATGAGGGGCTGAGTGCCGCCTTTGACGCCTTGAAGCAGCGTCACATCAGCGTCCCCTTCGGGTCGACGCTCGTGAAATGGGGTTTTAAAGGGGTGGATGCCTCATGGAGGCGGGTTCAGGAGCTCAATCGTCTAAAACGTGACTTTCTTCTTGGAGAACAAGGTCGCAGCATTCAGCGCACCGCAAGCCAACAGCTCGCTGACATGTTGATCTCCCTATCGCACCGAGATCTTCCCACTGTTATTGCCATAGAAGACATGCACCTTATGGGGCGTGAACTACCTGCTTTCTTGGATGCCGTGTCCTCCAGGAGAAGCTCACCTATACTCGTGGTTGGAACTGTGTGGCCCGAAGGAGAGAATAATGGAGTGTATCGTCGATGGTTGAACAAGGCTCAAAGCCGTGGGACTGTACAATATGTGAATAGTCCGATCCTTGGGGTTGACGATCTGTCAAGGATGATCCAGGAAGAGGCTCCTCGGACGAGCAAGGCGGACCTGTTTCAGATCGCTGATCGTCTGAACAATCCGTATCTGATCAGGCTATGGCTCACGGAGCGTCGAACTCGGGAGCATATTGAGGGTCATGATGGTGCTGTCGTCCTGGCCGATGAAAATATTCGTTTGCCTGAGGATGTGGTGGCGGTTCTGAAGGGTCGATGGGATGAACTGGATGATGCGGTAAGGAATGCTGTTTTCTATGCTGCTGCGATCAGTCCTGATACAGATGGCAGTGCTTGCCGTTTCGTATCAGAGGTTGTTGTGGGGGTCGTCAATCGGTGGGAGGAGGATATGCGTTATGACGTACGTATGGGGCTGAGGCGTGCTATAGAGAAGCTGTGCTGGTGTCGAAGTGAGCAGGGAGTCGATTTCTTTGTCGAACCCTTGCTGGTTGAGTACCTACGAAGGAAGGCTGGTAGTCATTTCGGTAAGGAGGGGTGGCGCCAACTGCGCCTGTTGACGCAAGATGCTTTAGCGGAATGGATCTGCCGTCGTGTCGATGGTGTCGATCTTCCTTCGACTGAGGTGTCGACGTTTGTCTGCCAGTGGTTCCTCGGTGTGGATGATGGTGAGCGAACAGAGGCTTTGGTAACGGCTCGGGCTGCAGCGCAATGGCGTCTTGCTCAGAATGCTGACTCCTGCGATGAAGCGGGTGATGCAGTCGAGCGTGGAAAGAAAACACTGGCTGCTTTACTTGTGGAAAATCCTCTGCCGGAGAAGACAATGCTCAACGTCAGGGCGACAGTTGCGGGTTATGTTCTTCAGTGTGGGGAGGTAAAAGATGCTCTGAATAGGTATGATACCCTTCTGCCTGCGTTTGAACGAGTGTTTGGGATTCATCACCCAAGGACCATGCTGGTTCGCTACGGTCGAGCAAAGGCGAAGGCTGGTGTGGGTAGGTTCGAAGATGGCACTGCGGAGTTGAAGAGTCTTCTTGAGGACCAGTCGGCGGTGTTGGGGGGTGGCCATCCTGATAGTTGGGCCACTCGAAGCAAGCTCGTTGAACTGCTGAACCGCCTGGGTCGCACGGAAGAATCGCTGGCGTTATGCAATGATGGTGATGGTGTGATGGAGAGTGGTTCGGTGGTGGATGATCTCCTCCCTGCAGGCATCCTCAGGGTTGTGGCATTGATGGGCGATAAACGCGCAAGTGTGGCGGTTGATGCGTATCGTGAACTTCTTAGCGGTGCGGAAAAAGAGTTTGGCTTTGATCATGAAAATGTGCTTGCAGCTCGAAGCAATCTGGCTGCAGCGCTTAGTCGGGACAACCGGTGGGGTGAGGCTGTTGCGGAATATCGGATGCTGGTCCAAGGGTATGAGTGGGTGCTGGGTCCGGATCACCCCAACACGCTAGCAATGCGTTGTAATCTCGCTGGGGCGCTGCGGGAGTCGGGGCGGGTGGAGGAAGCCATTGAGGCCTACCAAACGGTGCTGACGGATCGGCTGCGGGTGCTGGGTGCTGACCATCCCGGCACGCTGACAACGCGTCATAACCTTGCCGGGGCGCTGCGGGAGTCGGGGCGGGTGGAGGAAGCCATTGAGGCCTACCAAACGGTGCTGACCGATTATCTGCGGGTGCTGGGTGCTGACCATCCTGACACGCTGGCAACGCGTGGCAATCTCGCTGGGGCGCTGCAGGACGCGGGGCGGGTGGAGGAAGCCATTGAGGCCTACCAAACGGTGCTGACCGATTATCTGCGGGTGCTGGGTGCTGACCATCCTGACACGCTGACAACGCGTTGTAATCTCGCTTGGGCGCTGCGGGAGTCGGGGCGGG
>ERZ772973.524-NODE-524-length-18087-cov-72.9726_pt1 | contig 18087 bp, 14 predicted proteins | sample MGYA00580672_ERZ772973 | MGnify/ENA primary metagenome ERZ772973 (study PRJEB29015, sample SAMEA2737938) | human oral metagenome | biome: human oral; feature: human-associated habitat; material: dental | place: China | collected 2152 ... | reverse complement strand
CCGCCTCCCGGGCCGCCTCCAGCGCCTCACCCCGCTGACCCGCCTCCGACAAGAAGGTCGCCAGGTTGTTCAACGACATGGCCAGGTTCGGGGTGTAGGCCGCAGGAGACGCCCCGGCCAGGGCCTTGTACAGGTCCGCCGCCTCCCGGGCCGCCTCCAGCGCCTCACCCCGCTGACCCGCCTCCGACAGACGAATCGCCAGGTTGTTCAACGACATGGCCAGGTCGGGGGTGTAGGCCGCAGGAGACGCCCCGGCCAGGGCCTTGTACAGGTCCGCCGCCTCCCGGGCCGCCTCCAGCGCCTCACCCCGCTGACCCGCCTCCGACAGACGAATCGCCAGGTTGTTCAACGACATGGCCAGGTCGGGGGTGTAGGCCGCAGGAGACGCCCCGGCCAGGGCCTTGTACAGGTCCGCCGCCTCCCGGGCCGCCTCCAGCGCCTCACCCCGCTGACCCGCCTCCGACAGACGAATCGCCAGGTTGTTCAACGACATGGCCAGGTCGGGGGTGTAGGCCGCAGGAGACTCCCCGGCCAGGGCCTTGTACAGGTCCGCCGCCTCCCGGGCCGCCTCCAGCGCCTCACCCCGCTGACCCGCCTCCGACAGACGAATCGCCAGAGTATTGGCCCAGTGCGCCTGCTGCTCGGGGCTTCGTTCAGCGGAATCAGCCAAGCGCCTCGTCGCCGCCAAAGCAGCTCCTCGCAGCACTCCATGTCCCAGCGGAATCGCGTCCTCGATCTCAGCGAGCGGCAGATCGGCACCAGATGCAATTAACTCTTCCAAAGCAGGAGCGAAGGGTCCGCCCTGAGTAATCGTCACATCCAGGGCACTGCTCCACAGGTGCGGGCGCGCTCTCAAAGCTCGCCCAGCCAAACGGCGCGCCTCCTTCGAATCAAGGGAATCCACTCGCGCAATAGCCGTGCACGCGTTCTGCGTCTGCCGCCCCAATGCGAGCGCCCACTGAACCACCGTCTCGTCCGCGTCAGGATCTTCAAGACCGGGAACTTTGAGCGGATCCGTGGGAAGCACCCGGTCCAATAGGTCCGGCCTCTTGCTGAAGACCTTGAGAATGAGATGCTCCGCCACCGGATCTGGCCGGAGACTTACGGCATCCCCGCCATCGGCACGCAACAGGGTATGGACTAGGAGATTCGCAAAACGGCTGCGATACAAATGTTCAGACGCCCATTCAGGCAGTCGACTCAGGACTTCGTCGACCTCGTCCTCGTCCTGACTCGGGGCAAGCATACTGAGCGTCGCCGCTGCCCGACGCATATGGTCGCTGCTGATTTCTGTCAGCGCCGGAACCTTCCTCCATTGAGCGAACTCGATTGCCAGGACCCTGTCATAGAGGTCATTTCGAGTCGACACTTTCTTCACCACATTCGCACCCTCGTCGCGCACCGCGAGCCAGGCCCTCAGCACCACATCAAGAGCGGTGGCGCCAAGATTATCGGGAACAACGATGTTCCGAGGAGAAGGATGATTCATCCGCTCAGCAAAGCTTCGCACGGCCTTGCGATAAATTCTGTCGAACAGCTCGGGATTCTTCTGAAGTCTATCCTCCCCCAGATGCGAGATGATCAGCGTCTTGCTCAGATCCACCCCACCCTGATCCTGCTCCAGTTCCTCACGGAACTCATCCCACCAGACATCCGTTCCCCGTGCAGTCAGCACGATTCGGGTGGGGGATCGTCGATCTCGCAGTGCCCGGAGCACGGTCGCCAACTGGCCGCGCCGGGCCTCTTCGGCGTAGTCCACCACCACCAGCAGCTCGGTGGTCAGTTCTACGAGGGCGGAGAGTTCCTCGGCAGTAATCTCGGTCGTCGTCGGCAAGAATCCCGCGCACCAGCCGATCGAGGACAAGTCGTGGCACAGCTGCGCGGCCAGAGGCGCGTCTTCCCCGAACCTCCGACCCCCGTCACCACGGCAACTGCCACGTCCGGACCGCGACTGGCCCCAGCATTATTCTTGGAGGCGTTTTCCTCACCGACTATCCCCGTAGGAGCCATCGCCCATCGGCGCAGATTTCGGAGTTCACGACGATCGTGAAAGGGCACCACTCCATATCTGGCCCGGATGAGCTGCAGGGGCGTGTAATTACTCGGCAACGGAGTGTAGGCGGGAGCCAGCACCCCTTCGACACCCATCACTGTGGGCAGGTCGGCATCGTCGGCCCTCCGACTGCGCAGGCCGCCGATGTCGACGCACAGGTCCCATTCCCAGTTCCGGATGTAGTCGGCCCCTTTGGAAAGAGCGACGCCCCAGTTTCCAGCCGTTTCTCCGGGAGACGCGCTCGCCTGTTGGACGTCGATCGCCAGCCACGTGCCCGATGGATCATCGGGGGAATCAACCACGATATCCTTGAACTCGTCTTCGTCCACGATGAGCGGTTCGCGCGAGAATCCCGTCTCGATCACAACGTTGCAACCTGTGGACCAGCTACGTTCCAAAGGAACCAGAACAATGGCGTGCCTCAACTCCTCTTTCCGGGAAGCGCGAGTAAGAGTGAGTATGAGGGGGTAGATCCCGGCGTCCAGCGCCGCGCAGCAGTAGGTCACACACATGTCCAGACACGTCGCCTGCCTCAAGGACAGCACCTCGTCGACGGGTCTGACATCCTGAGTTCCGGGGATACTGTTCGGCGGCTCGTAAACATAACTGATGCCCAACTCCGACAGCTTCTCGAAGATCATCTTCGCCTTGGGCCCGATCCTCGTCTGACCGCCAGTCCTATCATCCCCGGGTCCGGGGAAGCCACGCCAGTCCGCAGCGCGCAGCAGGCGCTGCACCCAACCCGCGTGCACCATGTCCACCAGGCCCGTCGGGTTGTGGACCGAGTCCCATCTCATTCGCTTGCGCACGACACCGCTCCCACTCGCGTCCTGAAAATGATCCGGTCGGCCTTGGGCACACCCGCCGCCGAAACCCTGAGCCTATGCACCCCCTCATCCAGTGGAGGCAGCTGGACAATCCATGATCCGCCATCGCGCTCGGCCCGGAACTTCTTCCCTGCGACGCTGCCACCGACACCGCCGGCCGCCAGCTCCTCTCCCCCGGCGTCAACAACACTCACCCGCATCGTCTGGGACTCTCCCGCGGGAAGCACGTCATCGAGGTCCACCTGCAGGTATGCCAGCGGTCCTTCACCCTCATCACCACGAGCCGCCGCGGGCAGACGATCCCGGACGTATTCGGACATGTGCTCGAGGAAGCGCTCCTCCTCCACCAGATCCTGGTGTTTCTTGGACAACCGGCGCCGTCCCTTGATCTCGTCCTCCAGGAAGGAAGGGATCGTGGAGAATACGGGAACCGTCCCGTCACCGGAGTTCCAGTGCCCCGTCAACTGCGGCGGATTCTCCTTCAACGTGATCAGTCGATCCGCTTCCACGACAGCCCGTCCCGGGGTCGCATGCCCCTGGGAGTAGTAGGTGGTGAACGGATTCTTCCCCTCCCGGGTCTTCTCCTCCAGGGCTCGGTGCAGTTCCTTATTCGCATCGTAGGCTTTCCGGGCCCGGGTGGAGAAGCCCGGCATCGCCATCGTCATGCCGGGCGGCAACTGGTACGGGTACGGTCCGTCCGGATTCCCCTCGATCGCCTGGTAGTGCGGCAGCAGGTCGAAGACGGAGCCCCAGTCCCTGAGCACCGTGGTGATCTTGGATTGCTCGACGCCACCGAACCGGATCCCGTTGACGAGGACATCCAGGGCCTTCGCCGCCCCGCGGTAGGGAGTGCCCAGAGTGATGATCTCCGCGACGTCGATGCCCTCACCGAGGAACGCCCACCACCAGGCGGCGACGAGTCCGCCCATCGAGTGCGCCACCAGGACCACACGCCGCCCCTGCGCCCGCCGGCGCAGCTCCCGGTCCAGGGCTACTGCGGTCTCCCGCACCGGCTGGCGGAAGTCGTAGGGGAAGGCCAGCAGCGAGGCGTCCGGGGCGACCAGCTCCGGCCCCGCCGTGGCCACCTGGGCCTGGGACAGCCCGAGCTTCTGCGTCAGGGCGGTCATGAGGCTCTCGTAACCGGTCACCAGCTGCTTGAACACCACGGAGTAGGCGCCGATGAGCCCGGTCGGGCGCAGACTGTTGCCGATCTCAAGCACCTGCGGATCCCGGATCCGGGCCACCATGCTGGACGTATCCATGTGGTACACCATGCGGCCGTCATCGTCAGCAAGAGTGCTTCCGCCGATTCCGGGGATGACGACGACCAGGGGAAGGGAGCGGGACACAGGGACCTCCTCATCGGGATCTTCACGCCAGAGTGCGTGGCGTCACGTTATCTCTCACCCGAGTGACACCGCACACCAAGTGAAAGTGATGTGTGTCATTATTCTCTCGGCTCGGTCGCCCTTCGCATCCCCCGCACTTCCGCTTCCCTTACGCCCCCAGGGCCAGGCGCGCGGCCACGCCCACCATGACGCAGCCGACGACCGCGTCCACCGCCCGCCACGTCCTCGGGCTCGACAGCGGTCCCGACAGCGCCCGCGCCCCGAGCCCTAGCCCCGTGAACCACACGATGGAGGTCGCGCACGCGCCCGCCGCCGCCCACCAGCGGGTCGGGCCGAAGTTGTTCGTCACCGTGCCGAGCATGAGCACGGTGTCGAGGTAGACGTGCGGGTTGAGCCAGGTCAGCCCCAGCGTCGTGGCCGCCACCGAGGCGGCCGGGCGCGCCGTCGTCTCCCCCAGCGCCCCGGGCCGCAGCGCCGAGCGGAACGAGGACAGGGCGAAGGCGAGCAGGTAGGCCACTCCGCCCCAGCGCAGCGCCTCCAGCGCCCAGGGGGCCGCGCCGGCCAGCGCGCCGATCGAGCCGGTGCCGGTGGCGATGAGGATCAGGTCGCTCAGCGCGCAGATGGCGATGACGAGCCCGATGTGCTCGCGCCGCACGCCCTGGCGCAGCACCCAGGCGTTCTGGGGGCCGATGGCGACGATGAATCCGAACCCGGTGCCGAAACCGGTCAGGGCGGAGGCCGGGCCCGCCAGGGCGGTTGCGAGCGCTGTTGTCATCACGAATGCGAGCCTAGGGTCGCCCCGTCGTGAAGCCCAGCGCATTATTCTTCAATATATGAAGCAGCCCTTCATGCACCCCGACCAGCTCGCCACCCTGGAGGCCATCGCCGAGACCGGCACCTTCGAGGCCGCCGCCGCGCGTCTGGGCGTCTCGCCCTCCGCGGCGAGCCAGCGCATCCGCGCCCTGGAGTCGGCGCTCGGACGGATCCTCGTGCAGCGCACGACGCCCTGCGCCATGACCGACGACGGCGCCGTCGTCCTGCGCTACGCCCGGGCGCAGGCGCTCCTGGCCCGGGAGATGGCCGCCGAGCTCGCCCTGGCGTCCGGAGCGGCGCCCGCCGCCGGCGCGGGCGGGGCAGGCGCCGTCGAGCTGACCGTGGCGGTCAACGTCGACTCCCTTCCCTGGACACCTGGTTCACGGGGGTCCTGCGCCGGGCCGCCGACTGGCCCTGCCGGCTGCGCCTGTACGCGGTCGACGAGACCCGCACCGAGGAGCTGCTGCGCTCGGGCCGGGTCATGGCCGCGATCTCCGCGGCCCCCACCCGGGTGGCCGGCTGCCGGGTGGAGCGGCTGGGCTCGATGACCTACGCGCCCGTCGTCGCCGCATCGCTCCTCGACGGCCCGGGGGCGGGCTCGGTCGCCGAGCTGCCGATGCTGCGATTCGACGCCGACGACGACCTGCAGGACCTCGCCCTGCGCGCGGCGGGGCTGCCCGTCCCGCCGCCCCGGGCGCACGTGCCGACGACGTCGGGCTTCCTGGCGGCGATCGAGGCGGGCCTGGGCTGGGGCGTGTTCCCCCGGGACCGCCTGGCGGGCCACCCGGACCTGGTGCCCGTGCCCGGCCTGGCGACGGTGGAGCGCGAGCTGTTCTGGCACCGCTGGTCGATCGCCTCGACGAGCCTGGACCGGCTCACCGATGCGGTGCGCGAGAGCTTCGGGTCGGGCCGTCAGCCCTCCCGCAGCTCCCGCACGTCCCGCACTTCCCGCGACTCGGCCTGATCCACGATGTAGACGGCGGTGCTCAGGGTGAGGTCGGGGCGCGCCGCGCGGACAGCCCGGATCCTCTCCAGCTTGCCCAGGGGCCGGTCGGCGCGGGCGTCGACGACCTCGTGGAGCCAGCGCGTGGACTGCTCCTCGTCGGCGAACCCGGCCTGGCGCAGCGCCGCTCGGGGGTCGCGGCGGCCGCGGCCGGCGCGGCGGGTGAGTCGGGCCCAGAAGGATGTCCTCATGATCTTCTCCGGTTCTCTCGACGGGACGGGGCGGGGTTCAGCGGCGCGGGGCGCGCAGGACGTGCAGGCGCCAGCGCGTTCCCAGCCAGGGGATGACCGTGTACACGGCGGGGACGCCCGCGGCGATCACCGCGAGGGCGGTGAACCACCGGGGCGGGTCGGTCAGGGCGCAGACCAGGGTGACGACGGCGAGGACCGCCAGGCACGCCGCCGCCCAGCGCCCGAGACGCCCCGCCTGAGCCGCGAGCGCCTCGGCCTCGGCGCCCGGGTCGGTGTGGATCGGCCGGGTGCCGGGGGCGGCCTTGAAGATCTGCATGTTCGCCACGCCGAGGACCCGGTGCCAGCCGGCCGCCTCGAAGAGCGCGAGGTAGTCCTCGTCGGCCCGGTCGGTGTAGTCGACGGCGAAGACCGCCTGCTCGGGCTCGGCGGGCTCGAAGAGCCACAGGCCGGGCGCGCTGATGCCGCTCAGGCGCTGGCCGCGGGCGGCCATGCCGGCGAAGAGCTCCAGGTCCTTCTCGGGGGACACGGCCATTCCGTGCCCCATGCGTCGGGTGGTCATGATTCCTCCAGAATTTCTTCGGACAGGGCTATGAGTTGGCGTCGGCGCTCGATATTGCGCCGCAGGGAGGCGGTTCCGGCCTCGGTGCGGCGGTAGGGGCGGCGGGGCCCGGCGTCGTCGACCTCCTCGATGAGGCCGACGGCGAGGAGCTTCCTGAGGGTCGTGTACAAGGTGGCGGGCCCCATGGCGAGGTCGGGGCCGCCGCGCTCGTCGAGGAGGGCCATGACGGCGTAGCCGTGCCTGGGGCGGCTCAGGGCGGCGAGGACCTGGACGGCCGGGTCGGGCAGGTCCCCGGTGGCGTATCCGGAGGCGCGACTCATGACGCCTCTCCCCTGTCTGTTGTATCCATACTGGATATATTAATGAATGACATACGGCTCCGCAAGGGGCGGTGGCGGATCCGCGGCGGCGATGTGCCAGGATCGGACCCATGAGCGACTACGGGCAGCGGTCGGAGGACCGGAATCAGGGGTACGGGCGCGGCGATCGCGCGGGCCGGGGCGACGGCCCCCGCCGGTACGACGGCGCCGGCCGGGAGGGTCGCGGCGACCGCGGCTACCGGGAAGGCCGGAACGACCGGGGCTACCGCGACCGCGACTACCGCGATCGGGGCGACCGGGGCGACAGCGGCTACCGGGACGACCGGGGCTACCGGGGCGGCGGACCGCGCGGGCACGACGACCGGGGCTATCGCGGCGACCGCGGTTACCGGGGCCAGGGCGGCCAGGGCTACCGCGATCGGGGCGAACGCGACTACCGCGGTGGCTCGGGATCCGACCGCCGCGACGGGCCGCGCAGGTACGACGGCCGGAGCGAGGGCGGGGACCGCCGCGGCGGGCCCCGCCGGTACGACGACTACCGGGACCGGTCCCGCGACTCCCGCGGCCGCGACGACTACCACGGGGAGCGCCGCCGTTACAACGACGAACCGCGCGACGGCCTGCTGGCCGACCTCGTCGACCACCTCCACGCCCTGGACGGCCGCTCCTACGCCGCCTACAAGGCGATCGTCGGCCGCTACGCCGCGCCCGAGGGCTGGGTCCTGCACGTCGACCGCGTCCAGCCCGACCCCTACGCCCCGCCCACCCGCATCCACGTGGACGTGCCCGCCGACCTGCCGGGCCTGGAGGTCCTGGCCGAGCGCGCCCTGCTGGAGACGGCGGACCGGCGCCTGGCCGTCGGCGACTTCCTCACCCGCGAGCTGCGCGCGGGCTTCGGGGGCACGGCCCTGTCCATCGCAGCCCCGGGCCAGGAGATCCTCGAGCGCTCCTCGGTCCTGCTCGTCCCCGCCGACATGCCCGACGGCGGCTACGGCGACGACCCGACCGAGGCCGACGACCCGGACGGCGCCCGCGCCGGCGAGATCGGCGACCCGACCGAGGCCGACGACCCGGGCGAGGCCGACGTCGCGCCCGCGGGCACGACCCCCGGCGACCCCGACGCCCCGGGGAGCCTTGACCCCGACGCCCCGGGGGCCGGCGGCGCCGTCGGGGCGCTCCCCGCATCGGCGTCGGACTGGACCATTGAGATCCGCGCCCGCATGGCCCTGCCCGCCCGGGGCCGGTCCATCCAGGGGCACGAGGCCTCCCGGATCATCAGCCGGGACCTGACCCGCGAGATGGCCGCCGCCCTCGACCTGACCGGCGAGCGGGCCGAGCGCCTCGTGGCGCACGTGGCCGCGCTGGAGGACCACCGGGCGCTGAGCGAGGTCGTGCGCGAGCGGGGCTGGGTCTCCTTCCTGGCCGACGGCTCCCTGCTCCCCCGCCGCTCGGGCGTCTCCGACGAGCCCATGCGCGCCGGCGCCGTGACGCTGAGGGCCCCCGACTCCCTGGCCGCCACCGTCGAGCTGCCGCACGCGGGGCGGGTGCGCGGCACCGTCGTCGGACCGGGCGTGACCCTCGTCGTGGGCGGCGGCTACCACGGCAAGTCGACGCTGCTCAACGCGATCGAGCGAGGCGTCTACCCGCACGTGCCCGGCGACGGGCGCGAGCTGGTCGCCACCGCCCCCGACGCCGTCAAGGTGCGCGCGGCCGACGGCCGGGCGGTGACCGGCGTCGAGCTGACGCCCTTCATCGCGCACCTGCCCGGCGGCCGGGACACGGGCGCCTTCGCCACGCAGAACGCCTCGGGCTCGACCTCCCAGGCGGCCTCGCTCATGGAGTCGATCGAGGCGGGGGCGAGCGCGATCCTGCTCGACGAGGACACCTCGGCGACCAACCTGCTCATCCGCGACGCCCGCATGCGGACCCTCGTGGCCGCCGAGCGCGAGCCGATCACGCCGCTGGTGGACCGGGTGGGCGCGCTGGCCGCGGACCTGGGGGTGTCCACGGTGCTGGTCATGGGCGGGTCGGGCGACTACCTCGACGTGGCCGACCGCGTCCTGCTCATGGACTCCTACGTCCTGCACGACGCCACCGAGTCCGCCCGCGCCGTGGCCGCCGCCCAGCCCCGCGAGGCCACGGCGCTGGCGGGCTTCGGCGAGCCGACGTCGCGCGTGCCGCTGCCCGCGCCGGCGCGCACCCGGCGCGGGCCGGTGCGCACGCGCGCGCACGGGACGACGGGGCTGACCCTGGACCGCGAGGACGTCGACGTCTCCGACGTGGCCGGGATCGTGGACCCCGGCCAGGCCGAGGCGATCGCCTGGGCGCTGCGGGCGCTGCTGGAGCAGCGCTTCGACGGGGAGTCGACGCTGCGCACCTGCCTGACCGACCTGGAGGCGCTGCTCGACGACGAGGGGCTGGACGCGCTGCAGGACGTCGGCGCCCGCCCCGCCTTCCTGGTCCGGCCGCGGATGGTCGACGTCGCGGCGGCGGTCAACCGGTACCGGAGGCTGGAGCTGGCCTGACGCCGCGGGCCGGCTTCGCCGTCGGCCCGCCCGATCCGCCGCGGCTCAGCGCAGGGCGGCCAGGGCCCCGTCCTGGGCGACGAGGGCCTCGACCAGGGCGGTGGCCTCGCCGTCGTGGAAGGCGGCGGGGGCGAAGACGCCGCCCGAGAAGTCGGTGGCCAGGTGCAGGTTGACCTGGGGGCCGACGACGCCGGTGGTGAAGTTGACGAGGATGGCGCGCAGGTGCTCGATCGGGCGGTGGCCGGCGGAGTAGGAGTAGCCGACGAGGCCGACGGCCCTGTTCGCCAGCACCGAGGGCGTGATGAAGTCGATGGCGTTCTTCAGGGCGCCGGGCACGGAGTGGTTGTACTCGGGGGTGACGAAGATGAAGGTGTCGAAGCCTGCAAGGGCCTTGTTCCAGGCGACGGCGGCCGGGTCCTTGGCGGGGGCCATCATCGGGGGGAGCTCCTCGGCGAAGACCGGCAGGTCGAAGTCGGCCAGCTCGAGGACCCGGGCGTCGACGCCGTCGACCTCGTTGGCCTTCTCGGCGATCCACCGGGCGACGGCGGAGCCGGCGCGGCCGGGGCGGACGGAGCCGGTGATAACGGCGATGGTGGTCATGGGCGCTCCTCGCAAGAGATAAGTTTATCGGTGAACCACCCTAGGCCTAAAGACCCATGCATACCAGTGGCCGTGCCATGACTTGCGGCACCCGCCCCGATTCCGCCGCCCTCCCGCCGCTCCCCGCCCGCCCCCGGCGTCGTGCGCGCCCGGGAAGCCGCGACGACGGGCGGCGACGGCCTGCGGGACGCGGGAAATGGCGCTCCGGGAGGATCGTTCCGCTCCGCACCCGGTGACCGCCTCGACGAAACCGCGGAATCATGCGGAAGTCACTGAGCACATCCGCGGTGCCGCCCCGAACGATCCTCCCAGAGCGCCAGAATTGGAGCCGAAGGGGCGTTGCGACCGGCTCGCAGCCCCGGACCGGCGGCCGGCGGAGCGGCCGGCGCGCGAGGCCGAGCGGATGCATCGATTCGCATGTCATATCCGCCGGTCTCGCGCGTCTTCTCCGCCGGTTTCGGCGAAAAAGTGGGCGGCGGGCGGAGAGGGGCGGGCGTCAGTCGGCGAGGAAGAAGCGGGCCGAGGGGTCGTCGGTCTCCTCGCGGTAGGCGTAGCCCAGGCGGTCCATGTGCTCGGTCAGCGTCGAGTCGTCCGGGCCGCCGACCTCGAAGGCGGTGAGGATCCGCCCGTAGTCGGCGCCGTCGGTGCGGTAGTGGAAGAGCGTGATGTTCCAGCGCGTCCCCAGGATCTCCAGGAACCGCATGAGGGCCCCGGGCGACTCGGGGAACTCGAAGGAGAACAGCCGCTCCGTCAGCCCCGCGGGCGCCCGCCCGCCGACCATGGAGCGCACGTGCACCTTGGCGAGCTCGTCGTCGGTCAGGTCGATGACGCCGTAGCCGGCCGCCTCCAGGTCGGCGACGATCTCGGCGCGCTCCCGGCGCCCGCGCGTGAGCCGGACGCCCACGAAGATGCGCGCCGGCGCGCCGGACGGCCCCGCGGCGGCCAGCCGGTAGTTGAACTCGGTGACCGACCGCCCGCCGAGCACCGAGGCGAAGCGCAGGAACTCGCCCTGGACCTCGGGGATCGTCACCCCCAGGATCGCCTCGCGCTGCTCGCCGAGCTCGCTGCGCTCGCAGATGTAGCGCAGCTGGTGGAAATTGAGGTTCGCGCCGCTCAGCACGCAGGCGAGCCGCTCCCCGACGATTTTGTGCTCGGCCGCATAGATCTTCAGGCCCGCCAGCGCCAGCGCGCCGGAGGGCTCGGGCACGGCGCGCACGTCCTCGAAGATGTCGCGCACGGCGGCGGAGACCTGGTCGGAGGAGACGGTGACGACGTCGTCGAGCAGCGCCGAGCACAGGCGGAAGGTCTCCTCCCCCACGCGGCGCACGGCCACGCCCTCGGCGAAGAGCCCCACGCGCTCCAGGGTGACGGGCCCCCCGGCGGCCAGCGCCGCGCTCAGGCAGGCGGACTCCTCGTGCTCGACGCCGATGACCCGCACCTGCGGCATGAGGGCCTTGACGAGGACGGCGATGCCCGCGGCGAGCCCCCCGCCGCCCACGGGGACGAAGAGGCGGTCGAGCTCGGCGTCCTGCTGGACGATCTCCAGGCCGATGGTGCCCTGGCCGGCGATGACGCGCGGGTCGTCGAAGGGGGCGATGAAGGTGCGGCCCTCGGTCTGGGCGATGCGCTGGGCCTCGGCCTTGGCGGCGTCGAAATTGTCCCCGAGGAGCAGGACCCGCCCGCCCAGGTCGCGCACGGCGTCGACCTTGATGCGCGGGGTGACGGTGGGCATGACGATGGTGGCGTCGACGCCCAGCAGCGTGGCGGAGCGGGCGACGCCCTGGGCGTGGTTGCCGGCGGAGGCGGTGATGACGCCGCGGGCGCGCTCGGCCTCGCCCAGGGCGCGCATGGCGTTGTAGGCGCCGCGGATCTTGAAGGAGTGGACCGCCTGGAGGTCCTCGCGCTTGACGGCGACGGCGCAGCCCAGGCGCGCCGACAGCGTCCGCATGGGCTGGAGCGGGGTGTGCTCGGCGGCCTCGTAGACGGGGGCGCGCAGGATCTCGCGCAGGTAGCGGGCCGAGTCCCAGGGGGTCTCGGCGGGAGTCTCGGCGGGGAGGTCGGCGGTCCGGGCGACGGGGTCGTTCACGGCGCTCAGGGTAGCCGGGCGCCGCGGAGCACCGGGGAATGACGCGGAGCCAACCGGGCGGGGCCGCGCGGGCCGGCGTCCGGTCCGGCCCGGCCGGGCGCCGTCGTCGCGCCGTCGTCAGCCGAGCCGATCGACCAGCCAGTCGGCCATGGCGGTGACGACCTGCGGGTCGACGTGGTTGGGGGTGTTGTAGTCGAGCGGGCCGCTGGTCCCGCTCACGGGCATGAACAGGTGGTTGAGCCCGTCGAACAGCCGGTAGTCGGCCTGCTTGCCGTCCAGGACGGGGCGCCAGGCCGGGTAGTCCTTGTCCGGGTAGACCTGGGCGTCGGCACCGCCCTGCAGCACCAGCACGGGCACGCCGATGGCCGCCACGTCGTCGGGCAGGCGCGCGTGCATCTGATTGAGGCTCACGATGTAGCTCGCGGGCATGCCCAGGATCGGCTCGCCGTTGGGGTCGGTCAGGGCCTTGGCGGCGGCGAGGGCGGCGCTCTGGGTCGCCCGGGCGGAGGCCTTCTCGTCGTCGCCCGCGTCGGAGGACTGGATCTGCGCATCGGCCTGGTCGGTCATGATGTCGAACAGGTCGCGCGGGCTGCCCGCCAGGCTGATGCCCGCCGCCACCTCCGGGTGGCGCGCCAGGATCGTGGGCAGGAGCATGCCTCCCAGGCTGTGCCCGGCGACGACCACCGAGTACCCCGCGGCCTCGCTGCTCGGCAGCATCCGCAGGGCCGCGTCGAGGTCGTCGAGCACCTCGGACTCCAGGGTCCAGGCCCCGGCGTCGGCGCCGGGATCCTGGTTGTAGCGCTTGTTGTAGCGCAGCGAGCTGATGCCGGCCTGCGCCAGCCCGTCGGCGATGTCGCGCATGGGCTTGTTGGCGCCGACGGTCTCGTCCATGTCGTTGGGGCCGGATCCGGACACGAGCACGACGACGATCCGCCGGTCCTGCACGTCCGGCTCGGGCGTCACGAGGGTGCCGTTGAGCTGGTGCGGGCCGACGGCGACCGGGTGGTCGACGCTGTGCGGGCCGGTGGGCTCGGGCGCCGTCGTGGCCCCGGGCGTCCCCGTGGCGGCGGACGTCGCCGTGGCGGCGGCGATGTCGTCGGCGCCGGCGTCGCGCAGGTAGAGGCCGCCGACCCTGCGGTCCGAGGAGAAGCTGAACTGCACGGCCACGCTGCCGCCGGCGTGCCGGGCGACCACGGTGGTGACGCCGTAGCCCTGGGCGCTGTTGACCGAGGCGCCCGTGATCGATTCGAAGGCGCCCTTGGCGTCCACGGCCGTGTGCCAGGTCTCGGCGAGCTTCTCCTCGGACAGGGAGGAGCGCATGGTGTCGTCGAAGGCGCCGACCACCGCCGCGAAATCTCCCTGCTCCATGTCGTTGACCAGGGCGGTGCCCTGCTCCTTGAGCTCCTCGGTCGAGGCCGTCACCCAGTCCCCCGTGCCGCCGGCCCCGGGGGACGGGGCGCCGCACCCCGCCAGCAGCAGGCACAGCGCTCCCGCGCACGCCACGATTCCCCTGATCCCCATCGTTGGGCTCCCTCCGTGTCCCGGGGCGGCGTCGCGGCACGATCCGCTGACCGATCGCCGGTCCTCCGCCGTCGTTCGTATCGCTGCCAGCAGCATAATCATGCGGACGCGGCACGGGGCGAGCCGGCCCCGCCGTTCTCCGCGAAGTTCTCCGCGAAATTCTCCGCGAGCGCGCAGGTTTCCAGTCGAACGCGCGCCTCCCGCCTACGCGCTCGACTGGAAACCTGCGCGCTCGCGGAAGTCGGGTATCCGGAGGGCTACCCGGCGATCTCACGGGCCGGGCGGACCCGCAGCCCGCGGCAGCGGTTGACCGCCGCGTGGAGCTCGTGACGACGGGGCCGGGCGAGGTGCCCGGGGTGGCCCCGATGGGGCGAGAGCCAATCGAGCCCGTCCCGGTCGATGCGGCGCAGCAATTCGTCGATCGCATCGGACAGGCCCTCCCGCCCGCCGAGGACGCCGCTGAGGCGATCCAGCGCGTGGGCGACGGCCTGCGTCTGCGCGGCGTCGACCAGCTGCGCGACCGCGGCGAGATCAATGGTGTCGCGACCGTAGTGAATACTCGTCCGGCCGCGCGCCCTGGCGGGCCTGGTCGTCCCGGACGGCCCCAGGACCGCGCGCCGGGCGCCCGGCGGGGACGCCCCGAGCGCCGCGAGCACCCCGGGCGCTCCGGGCGCTCCCGCTCCGGACGCCGTCGTCGGCTCGCGGACCGGGGCGCCGGCGAGCTCGCGCGCCCGCTCCGTGACGTCGCTGGGGACGTAGCGGTTGATGGCGATGACCAGGTCGGCGACGTCGAAGAACGCCCCCGAGCCCCCGGCGACGAGGATCGTCGACACCCCGAGCTCGGTGAACAGTGGCCGGACGCGGTCGATGAACGGGGTGATGGGTTCCTGGTCGGCGGGGATCAGGGCGCGCATGCGCTCGTCGCGGATCATGAAGTTCGTGGCCGACGTGTCCTCGTCGATCAGGAGCGTCGACGCGCCGGCGCCGACGGCCTCGACGAGGTTGGCGGCCTGCGAGGTGGACCCGCTGGCGTTGGTCGTGCTGAACGACCGCGTGTCGGCGCCGGAGGGCAGGCCCGCGATGAACGGGGAGATGTCCACGCCGGTGACCGCGCGGCCGTCCTCCGCCCGCACGGTCACCGCGTCCGGGCGGGTGATCACCCACTCCCGCCCGTCGCCGGCGATATGGGGGTAGACGCCGCGCTCGATCGCGCGCAGCAGGGTCGACTTGCCGTGGTACCCGCCGCCCACGATCACGCTCACCCCCTCCGGGACGCCCATTCCCGTGACCCGCCGGCCACTGGGCAGGTCGAAGGCGACCCGCAGGCTTCGCGGGCTCATGAACGGCACGACGGCGTCCCCGGTGAGGGGCAGGTCGCAGTCGCCGGCGCGGCGGGGCAGGACCGCCCCGTCCGCGATGAACGCGACCAGCCCGCGCTCGGGCAGAAGGGAGCGCAGGCGCTCCTGATCGCGCAGCAGGGTCACGTGCTCGCGCAGGGCGCCCCGGTCGAGGTTCGCGTGCAGCAGGGAGGCGTCGGCGATGCGCGGCAGGACGTCCGTGAGGAGTTCGGCCGCCCGGTGCCCGCGGATCCTGCGGCCGGAGGCGGGCAGCCCGACGTCGATGCGCGCCTCGACCCGGTCCGCGGCGATGACGACGCCGGTGCGCTCGAGCACCTCCTGGCCGGGCCGGCCGATGCTCACGAGCCCGCTGCCGCCCGTGCCCACCGGTTCCGGGACGAGCCGGTGCGCGACGCGGGCGAAGCCGCGCGTCAGGAAGTCGGCCGCGCCCGTCCTGCCCACCGCGTCGTCGATGAGATCGGCGGGGAGGCCCGCGGTGGCGGCATCGACGATCAGGCGCATCCGCGACGGCGGCGCGTAGGGGTCGACCTGGACGTGGTCGACGGCGAGCCTGAGCGCGCCGAGCCGCCACTGGCCCGCCAGCTGCTTGTACGAGGCGTACCCCCGCCCGTCGATCCGGGCGAGGACTCGCCCGAGGGCCGCCCCGTCACGCATGGACGCCGCGGCGGTCGGGCCGCGACCGGAACCGGCCGCGCCGGTCTTTCCGTCACGCATGGGCGCCGTCCTTTCGCGCGGTCGCGTCCCGGTCCGCGGCCGGTCGGGAGGGCAGGCGGACGAGGGCGGCGCCGCCGAGAACGGCGAGCACGACGGCGGCGATGGCCATCGCGGGGGCGAACCCGGCCCGCTGCACGCCGAATCCCGTCAGCAGCGGGCCGACGGCCAGCCCCGCGGCGTAGGCGAGGTTGTACAGCGCGAACGAGCCTCCCAGGGTGGGCGGGTCCGAGCGGAAGCCCTGCTCGCTGATCAAAGTGGTGGCCGGGGCGAGCAGCAGGGCCGAGGACAGGCCGAGCAGGGCCATGCCGATGCCGGCCCGCCAGACTCCGGTCGAGCCGCCGAGCACCAGCAGCGCGGCGCCGGCCGCGACAACGCCGATGCCGATGAGCAGCCGGGGCGTCACCGACGCCACGAACCGCCCCACGATCGGGTTGGCGACGATGCCCGCCAGCGCCGCGACGCCGAACAGGACGCCGATGGCGGTGCTGGAGGCCCGCGCGCCGAGGTGGGCGGGCAGAACCGGCTCCACCGCGGCGAGAACCGCCGCGCCGATGGCGATGGCGGTCACGATGGAGGCGGATCCGGGCACGCGCAGCACGGCGAGGGGACCGGCGGTGTCGTCGGTCCGCCGGGGCGAGCCCGGGATCAGGGCCAGCAGCGCGGCGAGGTCGACGAGCGCGACGGCGGTGGCGACCAGGAACGGGGAGGCCGGACCGAGGGCGTCCACCAGGAAGCCGGCCAGGGGCGGGCCGACGAGCACGCCCAGGGTCACGGTCGACATGGCGATGCCCATCATCTGACCCCGCTCGTCGAATCCGGTGGCCGCGGCGATCAGGGACAGGGCCGCGACCCACGCGATCCCGCCGGCCAGGCCCTGCACGAAGCGCGCCGCCAGCAGCAGCCAGTAGGGGCCGCCGGTTGCGAACAGGAGGGTGGCGATCGCCAGGACGATGACCCCGGTCACGAGCAGCCCCTTGGCCCCGCGCCGGTCAACCATGCGACCGGCGAAGAGCGTGGCGATCACCATGGCCACGGCGTAGGAGGCGAAGAGGACTCCGGTCGCCGCCGCCCCCCGCTCCGCCACGGCGGGCAGCAGCGGGAGCACCGGGATCGCCAGGCCCTGGAGCAGCATATCGGTGAAGAGGATCGCCCCGGCGACGGCGGTCGCGCGGGCGGGAGTGGGGGTGGCGCGGGGAGGGGCGCCGGCGGGGGTCGCGCCTGCGGGGCGCGGGTCGTCGATGGTTGTATCGGTGGTCAATGTGATTCCTTCAGGTGTCGAGCAACCCCCTCGCCAGCGCCGCCATCGCGGCGTCGAGCTCGTCGGGTTGCGGAAGATCATCGGGTCGGGTCACCGCGGCGACGGTGAACCCCTGGAGCAGTACGAGGACGAGGCCGGCGGCATCCCGCGGCGCGAGGCGGGCCGCGCCTCCGCCGGAGGCGACGACGATCCCCTCGATGCGCTCGCGCCAGTCGTCGAGCGCGTCGTCCTTCTCGGAGCGATCGAAGGCCTGGGGGGCGACCAGCACCGTCGTCGAGGCCAGGGCCCTGAATGCCGGGTCGCGGGTGATCATTCGCACGAAGCGCGCCAGCAGCTCCTCGACGGTGAGATGCGAGCGCTCGCCGGCCGCGCCGACGGCGGCGGCGGGGCTGTCAGCATCGCCGGCGGCGGCATCAGCGGCGACGTCGTCGGAACCCTCGAAAAGACGCTGGCCGTAGTCGGACCAGCCCCATTCGAGCGCCTCCACCAGCAGGGCCCGCTTGTCGCGGAAGTGGTGGTGCAGCGCGCCCCGCGTCACGCCCGCCCGCTCGGCGATGTGCTCGAACGTCGCCCCCCTCCACCCCTTCTCCTCGAAGGACATCAGCGCCGCCTCCAGCAGCGCGACGCGGGTTCTCGCCGCGTCCTCGGCCGTTCGTCTCATACATACAGGTTAACACGTATCTAACTGTGCGTCCACTGCCCCGGGACCGCCGCAGAGCAACGCGGCCGCCACTGGGGTCAACAGGAGCCCGGGCGCGCCGACAGGCGGGTGGTACTGCGCGAGCGGATCGGAGCCGGCCTCGCCGTTCTCCGCGAGCGCGCAGGTTTCCAGTCGAACGCGCAGGCGGGAGGTGCGCGTTCGACTGGAAACCTACGCGTTCGCGAAAGTCGGGTGCCCGGAGGGCTACCC
>ERZ772973.523-NODE-523-length-18099-cov-83.1758_pt1 | contig 18099 bp, 11 predicted proteins | sample MGYA00580672_ERZ772973 | MGnify/ENA primary metagenome ERZ772973 (study PRJEB29015, sample SAMEA2737938) | human oral metagenome | biome: human oral; feature: human-associated habitat; material: dental | place: China | collected 2152 ... | reverse complement strand
CGCTGCGGCCGAGGCTCCGCCCGAGCCCGGCGACCCGCCCGCCTCCGCGGCCTCCCGGGCCCGGGCCTTCGCGGCCGCCTCCTCCCGGTCGCGCTGCGCGCGCGCCAGGGCGGGGGCGACCAGGACCGTCTCGTCGGTGATGGGGGGCGCGTCGTCGTGGGGCGGGACGCGCAGGTCGATGAAGTCGCCGCGCTCGGCGTCGTACCCGGAGGCGAGGGCGAACCCGCCGCTCTCCCAGCCCATGTCGTCCATGGCGGAGGCCAGGGCGGCGCGGAAGACCCGCTCGTCGCGCAGGCGGGGCATGTAGGGGTAGCGGGTGAAGATGCCCCACAGCTCGCCGGCGGTGATCCTCCCCTCGTTCCACTTGGCCCTCAGGTTCGGGCCGTTGAGCTGGAGCGCGATGGTGGCGGCCGTTGCGGAGGTGAAGACGATGTCCTCCTTGCCGAGTTTGAGCCCGGCGCGCGCGGCGATGCGCGGCTCCGAGCCGTCCACGCGCATCGCCTCGACGACGAAGGGGCGCCCCCCGTCCGGCTGGTCCGGGTGCAGGGCCCAGATCCACGCGGCGGACACGGCCCGCTCGGCGGCGGCGCGCGCCTCGTCGGCCTTGGTGCGCGCCTGCGCCGCCTGGCTCTGGGTGAGGTCGTGGGCGCGGATCGAGTCGGGGCGGGCCATCTCCGACCAGGCCAGGTGGAGGCGCAGGGCGTGGTCGGCGTCCTCCCACCTGGCCGCGTCCGGGGCGACGAGGATGAGGGCGTTGGCGTTGACGCGCGCGGCGGAGGCGCGCCTGCGGAGGAGCTCGTCGGCGAATTCCATGCCGGGGCCGCTCAGGGAGGCCGCCCGGCCGCCGACCGTGTGGCGCGGGTGGAGCAGGACGAGCCTGACGCTGCGCGAGTCGGCGACGTCCCCGGTGGAGGCGGGGGCGATGTCGACGGCGCTGAATTCGGGCGAGGTCCCCGCGACCGCGCGCAGCACCTCGACCCCGGCCTCGGCGACGTCGGCGGCGTCCAGGGCGGCGGCGCGATCGACGACGATCCGGTTGATCGACGGCTGCCTGTCGTACCAGCTGCGCGTCCCCTCGGTGTAGACGTAGGTCGCCCGGTCGGAGAGGAGCTGGAGCGAGGAGCCGAAGTTGCCCAGCGTGTCCCCGGGCATGGCCACGCCCAGGAAGAGCCGCTCGCGCTCGATGCCCCGGTGGGCCGCGTCGATGGTCGCCGCGGAGCCGAGGAACAGCGCCCTGGCGATGCGGCGGGTGAGGGCCCGCCTGCCGAAGAGCGGGCGGTCCCGGTCGATCTGGAGGGGCGTGGCGCGCTCGCCGTCGACGTCCTTCTCGATAATGGTGCGCCAGGCGTCGTCGAGATAGGCGGCGATCTCGTCGCGCACGGCGGCGTCGTCGAAGGGGACGGAGCCGGGCATGATGAGCGGGGCGTCGTCGCCCGCCTGGACGAGGGAGTGGACGACGGCGCTCATGAGGCGCAGGACGCCGCGCGTGCGCTGGAACTTCTCCAGGGAGGACCAGTCGCCGTAGAGCCGGTCGAAGAGCTCGGGGTGGATCGGGTAGGCGGCGCGCAGGCGCCCCTCGTAGTCGGTCTCGAAGGTCTCGCGGGGCAGTTCGCCCCTCTGGCGCCGGTAGTAGTCGGCGAAGCGCTTGACGGTGGCGTCGCGCTTGCGGGCGGCGTCGGCGTCCAGGTCGGTGAACAGGCGCCGCCGGACGATTTCGAAGCTCTCCCCGGACGTGGCCGGGCTCCAGTTGTGGGCGACGCGGGAGACGACGTGCTGGAGGCGCTGGAGGGCCGCGCGCCCGCCCTCGCCGCCGATCTCGAGCTCGGAGGCCCGGGTCGTGGTCCCGTCGGCGCGGACGTCGGAGGCGGGGATGGACACGAGCAGGAGCGCCCCGGGGACCCCCTGGACGGCGGCGGTGAGCTCCTGGGCGAAGGTGAACTGGGTGTCGAAGCTCCCCCCGACCAGGTCGTCGCGCCCGTAGAGGCCCCGCGCGTAGGCGACCCACTCGTCGATGAGGATGAGGGCGGGGGCGTGGCGGGCGATGAGGGTCCGCAGGGCGTGGCCGGGGTTGGTGCCGGTGCGGTCCGCCTCGGCGACGAGCGCGTAGGCCTCGGCGCCCCCGAGCTGCCACGCGAGCTCCCCCCACAGGGTGTTGACGACGGTGCCGTCGGGCTTGGCGGAGGGCTGGCCGGGCGAGATCTCGTTGCCGACGACGGCGACCCGGTTGACGGGCCCGCGCAGGGGGGCGCCGCCGAGCAGGTCCTGGACCCCCTGGGGGAGCTCGGCCAGGGGCGTGCCGCCGGCCAGGTGCCAGGCGGCGAGCATGGAGTGCGTCTTGCCGCCGCCGAACGTGGTCTGGAGGTTGATGACGGCCTGGGCGTTGGCGTCCCCGGACAGGCGCCGGGCGCTCATGGCCAGCAGGGTCCTGAGTCCCTCGGTGAGGTAGGTGCGCTCGTAGAAGCGGATGGGGTCGACGTACTCCTCGGCGCCCTCGCCCCGGGAGACCTGGTGGAGGTCGGCGGCGAATTCGGCCTGCCCGAAGTCCCCGGACATGATGTCGCGGTGGGGGCGCACGACGTCGCGCCAGGGGGTGAGGCCCTCCTCCCCCAGTCCGGGCATGGCGACGGCGGCGGCCCGCGTGTCGCGGCGGGTGGCGGCCTCGTAGGTGGAGCGCTGGGCGTCGACGCGCAGCCGGCGCACGCGCCCGGCGGACTCGGGGGCGCCGATGGCCCTCAGCAGGCGCTCCGCCGTGTCGAGGGCGCGGTAGGTGTCGTCGGCGTTGAAGGGGGCGTTGTGCGCCCAGGCGTTGCGGACGTCGCGGAGCTCCCCGGCCAGGTTCTGCTCCCCGCGGGAGAGGACCCCGCTGAACGGGAAGCCGAGCTCGCCGATGCGCTCGGTGAGGATGCGCAGCTGGCACTGGAGGTCGTCGGCGCGGTACTGCCTGTCGGGGCGGGCGTCCTTGGCGGCCAGGAGCCGGGTCCAGGAGGCGCCCGCGGGCAGCCGGGGGGCGAGGGTCTTGGCGATCCAGGGGCCCAGTGCCCCGGAGAGGATGTCGATGGCCGCGGCGATGCGCGCGCGGTTGGACGGTGCGGGCACGTCAGTCCTCCTGGTCGAGTCCGAGGTCGAGGGCGGTCTGGTCCGCTGTCCGCGCGCCGGCCCCCGCGGCGGTCGCGGCCCGGGCGGCGGCCTCGATCTCCGGCCAGGAGCTGCCGAGCCCGTTGAACAGGCCCCCGTCCCTGGACCTGCCGTGCTTCTCCGCCAGGTCGTAGAGCCGGTAGGCGAGGGAGCGCAGGGCGTCGCCGTCGAGGCCGCGCTCCCGGGCTCCGGCGAGCAGCCGCCCGGTCGAGTCCAGTCCGCCCGTCTCCAGGGCCCGGGCGAGGTGGAGGACGACCTCCCAGTGGGAGATGCGGTCGTCGGTGCGCGGGTCGTAGCCGTCGGGCAGGTCGGGGGGCGCGATGAGCGAGACCCTGCCCCCGCCGGCGTTGAGGACGCCGGAGCGGCGCAGGGCGTCGATGGAGGCGTTGCGGGCGGAGGCGAGGGTCTCGGCGTCGCCGTAGGGGCCCTCGTCGAAGCCGCGGGTCTCGTACCAGCTGAGGCACCAGCGGGTGTCGGGGTCGAGGTCGTCGTCCTGATCGGTGAGGACCTCGTCGAGGACGGCGTTGATCTGCATGAGGGCCTCGGCCACGCTCATGTCCGAGCCGTCGGGGCTGACGACGCGGGAGTAGCGGGAGAAGACGCCCATGCCGGGGCCGATGGCGGCCTGGGCGAGGTCGACGGGGGCGATTCCGCCGCTGCGCAGCGTCTCGACGGCCCCGGGGAGTGAGGCGCGCAGCTCGCGCATGAGGCCGCGCCGGTCGATGATCGGGGCGTCCTCGGGCCGGGGGCGCAGGACGAGGACGATGGAGGAGGCGAGGGCGTTGGCGCCCGATGCGATCATCCTGTTGCCCAGTTCCGATCGCATGGGCCAGGTGGCGGTGATCGTCCAGCCCGAGCGGATCATGGCGCCGAGAATGGTGGCCCAGCCCGTGGAGCCGCGTCCCGCGGCCGTGGTCTCGGACTGCTTGAAGGCGTAGTAGACCGTCATGGGGTAGTCGGGGTTGGCGTTGCGGCGCGCGCGGGCGAAGACCTTCTCGAAGCCGTCCTCGAAGAAGTCCTTCGCGCCGTCCCTCCCGCCGTGCCGGTAGGGGTTGGCGACGAGCTCCTCCTCCTTGGGCACAAGGACCGTGGACAGGAGACGCGGATGAATGCTCTTGAGGGAACGGCGCAGCCACACGTAGAAGAAGTCGGACAGGTCCGAGTATCCGATATTGTCGTAATACGGGGGATCGGTCGACACGACGCATTGATCGAAGAGACGGGACGATGCATCCGCCTGATCCGCAGAACTTCCATTATTTTGAGCGGGGGTCTTCTTCACGACATTCGCCACCCAGTCGAGCTGCGAACTGAAACATCCGGATGAAGATGAAAGCGGGTTGGCCTCAGCATAATCCCAAGTCATTGGAATCGCCTGCCGGGCGAAGACGTTTCGAATCACGCCGCGTCCCGAGTGCCAGGAGCAGATAGAACTGCTATAGTCTGTCAGGCGTGAGACTGCGATGCCAAGATAGGTGGCGACGGCATCTGCATAGGCGGCCGCGCCGGCGCCGCCAGCCTCGAGGCGATCACCTTCCTCCAAACCACTAGCGAGCGCATCGCGCAGCACCCGCTCGCGCGCCTCACCCACGAGATCCGAGAAGGTCGTCAAGGAGACCTTCTGCCGCGCAGTGAAAAGCCTGTCAAAAGTGTTCATCCCATAGTTCGGGGTCTTAAAGTCGCGAGGATTTCTCGGCAGAACATGTTTCAACCACGCAGTGTCACAATCGAGGTCGTCCATTTCTTCTGCGCAATCATCGGCCGTAATGTAGCTCCGAGCCCCATGCCCCTCGCAAACGGCAGCGATCAACTGCGTTCCCAGGCGATGCTCCCGACCCTCGGAACGCACATGTTGTAATCCAATCGATGTTCCACAGCTCAAACAGCGCGCTCCCCTTCGATTCACCGTTCCATCTTCAGACTTCAACGGCGCCTTCTTCGGGTCGTGTCCGATGGAGTACTCAATGTGATCCCCGACGACCGTCGGGACGATGTAGGCCTCCTTGCCCTTCTTCTTCCCCAGCCACCACGAGCGCACCAGCGGCATCTCGATCCCGCAGGCGGGGTTCGGGCAGGTGACGGTGCGCGCCCAGATCCAGGCGATGACCGTCGCCTCGCCGCCGTCGGGCAGCTGCGCCTTCGGGTAGAGATGCCCGATGCGGCGCAGCGCCTCCTCGCGCATCCACTCGCCGTAGCGGCGCACGTCCTCGGCCAGGCCGTGGGCGCCGGGCCAGGTCCGCGTGCCGTCGTCGGCGCCGGGGAATACGGGCGGGCGACCGGCGAAGCGCGGCGGGATCTCGATGAGGGCCTTGTTGATGAGGACGGCGACGGGGTTGAGGTCCGAGGCGTGCGCCTCGAGCCCGAGCCTCTGGGCCTCCAGCGGGATCGATCCGCCCCCGGCGAAGGGGTCGAGGACGGCGGGCGGGTCGTCCCCCGTCGAGCGCCGGATCTCCTCGCGGACCTCGCGGAGAAGATGCTCGTCGTCGACATTGTCCCAGTTCACCATCCGCGTGATGAGGGTGAAGAGGCGCCGCCGCTCGGCCTCCACTCTCGCCCGGGCCACCGCTTCCGGGTCGCTCTCGCCAGCGGTGCGGGCCGCCTCCAGGAAGTCCCCGTAGCGTGCCGAGGGGTCGTCGACCAGTTGGGAGAAGAGGACCGCGCGCGCCGTGGCCAGGGGGCGGCGCGCCCACCACAGGTGCAGGGTGGACGGGTGCCCCTTGCGGATGGACTTCTCCCGGCTCGACTGCCTGTTGATCTCCTCCAGGGGCAGTGCGACCTCGATGAGCTTCTTCTTCGACACGGCCGTCCTTCCGGAAGATCAGTGGAGCCAGGGGTCGGGTCGCCCTGTCCGCGGGTGAGTCTACTGGTGCGCTGCGACGCGCACAGACCACCGGCTCGGGCGCCGCGAGTCATGGTTGTGGTTCGCGTCGTCGGGGCCGGCTACGCTTGCCCCATGCCCAGTCGTACCATCCGCATCCTCGACCTCTTCGCCGGGGCCGGCGGGCTGACTGCGGGTTTCCACGGGGCCTCCGACCGATTCCGCAGCGTCGCGGCCGTGGAGTTGGACCCGGCGGCCGCGGCCTCCTACTCCACGACCTTCGCGAAGACCGATGTCTTCACCGGCCCCATCCAGGACTGGCTGGCCCGGGCCGACATGCCTGCGGACGTCGACGTCGTCGTCGGCGGGCCGCCGTGCCAGGGCTTCAGCGCCCTCGGCAAGCGGGATGCCGCGGACGAGCGCAACTCCCTCTGGAGGCAGTACGCCGAGGTCCTCACGCGCGTGCGGCCCGGGTACTTCGTCGTCGAGAACGTCCCGGCCTTCGGCAGGTCGCGGCAGTACCAGGACTTCCTCGCCGCGACGCGGCCGGGAGGGTTCCTCGAGGACTACGCCCTGGAGCACCGGGTGCTCAACGCCGCCGACTACGGCGCGCCCCAGGTCCGCAAGCGCACCGTCGTCATCGGCCACCGTCGGGACCTGGAGGCGCCGGGATTCCCGGAGGCGACCCACGCTCCGGAGGCGGCGGGGGGACTGCTCCCGTACAGGACCGTCGGCGAGGCGCTGCTCGGGGTGCCCGCCGTCCCCGACATGGACGGGCGCTTCGACGGGGTCCGCACCAGGGTCGGGGACAGGGAGCTGCCCGGCGCCTTCTCGCCGCGGGAGCTGCACTTCTCCCGCGCATACCGGCCGATCTCGCGCGAGCGGTTCGCCGCGATCCCGGAGGGCGGCAGCCGCGCGGACCTGCCGGACGAGCTCAAGGCGCCCTGCTGGCGCAGGCACACGACGGGCTCCATGGACGTCATGGGGCGCCTTCACGCGAACCGTCCGTCTGTGACGATTCGCACAGAGTTCTTCAAGCCGGAGAAGGGGCGCTACCTGCATCCGACCGAGAACCGGGCCATCACCCACTACGAGGCCGCCCTGCTCCAGGGCTTCCCCGGCAGCCACCGTTTCATCGGCTCCCGCACCGCCATCGCCAGGCAGATCGGCAACGCCGTGCCGATCCCGCTGGGCGCGGCGATCGCGAGGCGGTTGCTGGAAGTGCTGTGAGCGGCTCGCACCCGGTGCGGACGCCGATGCTGGAGGGGAGACGGTCGCCAGCTTCGCCTCCCCGTCCTTCCGCGGGATCAGACCCTCACTGCACCAGGGTGGTGATTCACCCCGCCAGGATGCCCGCCATGGTCGGGCGCAGGATCGTGGCCGGGGCATGGCGGCGCACTCCGCGCCGATCCCGAGGATCGGCCATGCCCTCGAGAACGCCCCTCAGGGGCTGGCGCGGCAGGGCGGTTGTGATTGGCGGTGCGATCCCCACAGTCTCCGGAGACTCATGACATCCTCATCGTCCCGACCACGTCCCCACCAGCACGCCGACAACTCCGGACACCGGACAACGCGCCACCGACTCCGTTGAAATCTTGGCCGAAAATCATGTATACTTAAAGAGTAGCCTCGCACGTCTCGTAGTGCATGTCATTCTGATATGGTTAGAGGGAGGACATTGTGACAACCAGCGATCAGCTCAAGGCACTCGTCCTCAGCCACGCCGATGGCGACGATTCCCAGTTCTACGCCGTCGCGATGCAAGTCGCGGCCACGGCCGCACGCGCCGGCCAGACCAAGTTCGCTCATGAACTCCGCGATCTGGTTGACAAATTGCAAGCCAAGAGCGCTTCTACGACGGCGGTCGCACCGGTCGTCGCCGTAACGCAGCCGAGAGGTGAGCTTGCTTCGCTGCTGACCGTGTCCTACCCCGATGCGCTCCTGAGTGATCTCTCCCTGTCAGATGATATTGCCGGAAGACTTCGTCAGGTGCTCCTCGAACAGCGCCAGCGCGACCAACTCGCCAGACACGGTCTGCTGCCAGCTCGTCGTCTACTTCTGATTGGCCCGCCGGGAACGGGTAAAACAACGACCGCACGAGTGATCGCCGGCGAGCTGCATCTGCCGCTCTTCGCCATCCGGCTCGACTCCGTCATCACGCGGTTCATGGGAGAGACCGCGGCAAAGCTCCGGCTTGTTTTCGACGCACTGGCGCAGACGCGGGGCGTCTATCTTTTCGACGAGGTGGACGCTCTTGCCGGAGATCGCGCCGCCCCCAATGACGTTGGGGAGATCCGAAGGGTCCTGAACTCCTTCCTCCAGTTCCTCGAGGAGGATGTTTCTGACAGTGTGATCATCGCGGCGACTAATTATCCCTCCCTGCTGGACAGCGCCCTGTTCCGACGATTCGATACCGTCATTCATTTCGCATTACCGGACGACGAGAGCATCAGGCGGGTGCTTGAGAATCGACTCTCCTCCTTCTCCACAAATAATCTGAGCTGGAAGCGCGTTATTCCTGCCGCACAGGGTCTCAGCCATGCAAGTATTGTCATGGCCGCCGAGAATGCCGCCAAGAGAACCGTTCTGCTCGGCAAGGACAGGATCCTCACCGATGACCTGGTGAATGCTCTCACGGAGCGGCACGACGCGCAGTTATTTCGACGAACGAATGGTACGACATGAATCCTAAGAATTATCCACATCTCATCATCCCATACCCGCCCGCCCCAGAGCCCTTCACCTCGGCCAGGGGCGGCGGCGGCAAGGAGCCCCGTTCGTTCAGCGGGGATCGGGCTCGACACGGGGAGCGCCTTCTGAACCAGTACAATAACGCGATTCCCGTCAGTGAGCAGCCCGACACCCGGGGGATGATCATCTCGTTCCGATCCTTTCCCGGACTTGAACTCGCACTCAACAGTCTAGAGAATCAGAGTCAGGGAGAGCAGCCGCAACTCGTGTCCGTCACCACCGAGAGCACCTGCGAAGGACAGGTCCAGGTGGCTTGCGTGTATGTTCCGTACGGCAAGCGCGATTATATGATCAAGAAGATCACGGACTATATGGAGAGCGTCAGTGCGGACAAGCCCAAGAACGCCAATCTCATCGAGGGGATCGCCTCGATCAGACGCGCCACTATCCGTGAGCTGTGGACCGATCCCTCCGACCAGTTCCCGAAGAACAACAACGAGACTCGGTGGTGGGAGGTCTGGCTGCGCAGGAATGACGGCGATGAGCTGGAGCGCTTCAAAGAATTTGCGTCCCGGTACGACCTCAGAATCGGTGACCACTATCTCGGCTTTCAGGACCGTACCGTGCTTCTCGTGCGTGCGACTATGGACCAGCTTTCTCTGGGACTCAACCATTTGGACGATCTTGCCGAACTCCGTCGCCCGCATGAGATTGCGACTTTTTTAGCGTCGCTCCCGCCCAAAGACCAGCGCGAGTGGGTGGATGATCTCCTGTCTAGGCTCCGCCCATCATCGTTGCAGGCCCCTGCCGTCTGTGTTCTGGACACCGGGGTTCAAAAGAATCATCCCCTCCTACGAGACTCGCTGGCGGATGAAGATGTTCGAACCACGAATCCCGACAAGAAGGTGGATCCGAAGCGCCCGCACGGAACCGAAATGGCGGGTTTGGCTCTCTACCGTGACCTGCAGGAAGCGCTCGCCTCCTCCGATCAGATCCAGTTGGACCACAGATTGGAGTCTGTCAAGATCCTTCCCGATCGCGACGCCAATAATCCGGACCTGTACGGAGCCATCACCGCCGCTGCGGTCGACCAGGCCGAGACCCAGACCCCTGATCGACGTCGAACTTTCATGATGGCAGTGACCGCACCCGCCGATGAGGAACCCGCATCCGAGGATAGCCGGATCCAGATCGGTAAACCGACGTCATGGTCCGCTGCTATTGATGCACTGGCTTTCGGTCGAGCGGTCAACAGCCGCGACGGAGACTTGTCCTATATCAATCGTGATGGACCTCGCCGTCCTCGTCTATTCATTGTTTCCGCGGGCAATATTTCTCCAGGGAATCCTGCCGAAAATTATCTTGACCGCTGTGATGTTTCACCGGTCGAGGACCCCGCCCAGGCATGGAATGCGCTCACCGTCGGCGCCTACACCGACAACGACGACATGTCCCATGCTCCCGAAGACTTCGCCGGTTATATCCCTGTTGCTCCGCGAGGCGATCTCTGCCCGCTGAGCCGCACTTCCGTGCTTCATGGGAAGAATTGGCCGTTCAAACCCGAAGTTGTTGCTGACGGCGGGAACATCGCCGTCTCGGCGGATAGAACCGCAATAGACACTCCGCCCAACCTCCGAATACTCACCACCCGCTTGCGTCAACATGGAATTGGCGGTTATCTCACCACCACGAACGCGACCTCGGCGGCAACCGCTCAAGTCGCCGCCATCGCCGGCAGCATTATGGCTGCTTACCCCTCTCTGAGACCTGAAGCGGTCCGGGCGCTCATCGTTCATTCTGCCACTTGGACCCCAAGGATGCATGATCATTTCAAGCGAGCTTCGAAGAAGGAAATAGCTGCTCTAATTAGGCGCTATGGGATGGGTGTTCCCCGGCTGGACCGAGCACTGCGCAGCGCCGCCGACGCGCTCACACTCATTTCTCAGGCAACAATTCGTCCCTTCGAGGGTGGTTCATCGGTCAAGAAGGTCCGAGAGATGAATCTCCATGAACTTCCCTGGCCTCAGAAGCAGCTCGAGAGTCTCGGAAGCACACAGGTGCGCCTCCGGGTCACGCTATCTTACTTCATCGAACCCAACCCGTCTAACCGGGGTTGGAACGGACGCTACGCCTACCCCTCTTATGGTCTGCGTTTCTCCAGTAAACGACAGAACGAGAGTCTTGGAAAATTCAGAGAGCGAATTAATAAACGGTCTCGCACGCCCAATACCGTTCTTACGAGTCATAGCGTCGATAAGAACTGGCTCCTGGGAGCCGATCAGCAGCAGAAACCCGGCTCACTGCATACCGATATCTGGATCGGTCCGGCTATCGATCTCGCGAACAAAAATGCGATCGCCGTGTACCCCGTCGGCGGATGGTGGAAGAGTCGTCCCACCTGGGATCAAAGTGATTCGGGAGTCGACTACGCTCTCATCGTCTCGATCGAAGCCCCCGATATCGAGACCGATCTTTGGACGCCGGTCTCTCAGCAAATCGGAACGCCCACCGAAATCGTCATTTGAACCGAATGGTATCTTCGGAAATTATGGGATTATTCGGATCTGACTTTTGAAAGGTTATTCCGGAGGCGCCTGGAAAATTTTTCGAACATAAAGCGTAAAGTGATGGTCCTTCGGCAATCTCGTCACAAAGCCGATCGTCCTTCCCGGAGCCGCCACACGCCGCGCTCCTCGTCCGAAGCGGGGAGGAGGACGTCGGCCTTCCTCAACTTGAGGCCGGCCCAGCGCAGGTCGTACTGCCAGGTGTAGAAGAGGTCCCCCGACTCCCGCAGATCATCCTCGTGCCGATCCCAGACCGCCCGCGAGATCTCAACGATCGTCCCCGCCCCGCCAAGACTCTGGAGAGCCTCGACAATCCAGTCGGGCAGGTCGTTCCTGTGCGCCATACCCCCAGTCTGCCATCAACGCCCGCATCTGGGCTCGGCACGCGCGAGCTACCAGCAAGCTACGACGCCAAGCTCACACTTCTCGTGACCCGAGTACATTCCATCGAGGAGGACGCCATGAGCGCGCACACCACCGCCACACCCGAGCAGGAGCAGGTCCTGAGACAGGCGGCGACGCTGTCCCGGATGCTTCAGCAGACCTGGTCCCGCGCCGACTCCTACGACGTCGTCATGCTCCTCGTCGCCGAACTCCTTGAGGCCCACGCCGACACCGGCATCGACCTGGGCACATGGCCCGTGCCGCTGGCCGCCGTCGTCTCGCACCTCGCCCAGGATCCCGAGGGCTGCGAAGTCCTGCGCGCCGCCGCCATCGAACCGTGGTTCACCGTCATCGGCACCCACCGCGGGCACAGGCGCGAGGCGGTCGCCGTCGTCGCCGGCCAGCGCGTGGTCGAGACGGCGATCGGCGCCTGGTGGCGTCAGATCCAGGCGCCATCGGCAGCCGACGCCGCAGGGTTCGCCATCCGGAGCCCCGCCTGATCGATCGTCTGACCCGAGCCCCGCGCATCGGATGACCGAACACCCGGAAATTTTGCGATTGTCAGGCCGCCTTCGAAATCGACTCGTCGATCTTGCCCGTCATTCTGTGCAGAAGCCCCAGGTTCATCAGCAGTGCGGCGCCGATCACGACCGTGAGGATGGCCAGTAGCGGGTAGTTGACGGGCAATGTGACGAATGCGATCCCCAGCGTCGCCACCACCATTGGTGAAGTGAACACGGCGGTCCGGCTCCCCGGTGCCCATCCGGGGAAGACGAGGGCTTCGCGGATGTGGGCGACGAGGTGCAGGGCGTAGGCGATGAAGGTGGCGGCTATGGTCTCAACCGAGCCCAGAAGAATCCCGACCGATAGGATGAGACTTGAGACGACGAACTCCTCGCAGATCTTTGCTGCTATCGACTCGGTCGACGGGTAGCTGCCCGCCCCCGCGATGAACATCTCCGACGCGTAGCGCTCATCGTTCGCATGCTCGTCGATGTACCGGCGGATGAAAATGATCTCGTCGAACTCGTGAATCATGAAGAGCGTGATCGTGATGAATGCGAACGTGCCTATGCTCATCGGGACTCCTCCTCGTGGCGGCTTCGCGGGACATCGATGAAGCAGGCGATCCAGCGGTCCGTATCGCCAGTCATCTTCTCATCTTCATGTCGATGGCGCTTAGCATCCTTCCCGCCCTGGGCGTCAACTCCTGCTGTGCTGCGGGTCACCGACTGGAACTCATGAGGACGACCGGGAGGGTCGGTACTGCCTTCTTCGAGATTCGCGACATCGGATGTGATGTTGGTGACGACTCGTGCGGCCTCGGCATTGAGCCGTGCGATCGCAATGGAGTCGGTCATGGGGCCATGGTAGCACCGGACGCCGGGACCGCCTTCCATGGTGCCTGTTGGGTCATGTGCGAGGCGTTGATGGCGGATGAAGGAATCGATTCTCCGGGAATGCGGGATGAAGATCCGTATGAGTTGACGAGGGCAGGGGCTGCGAATCATTCTCACGCCGCTTGATGGGCATTGCCGTCGGGATCGTCGCGAAGTCGATCTGGGCAAGTCAGAAGGCTCGTTCAGAGGGCGGCGGTTCACCGCAGGAGCGGCCGCCCGGATCCGTTCACATGACGCGTCAGGAGCGGTCGGAGGTCCCGACGAATCTCGGTTTTGGCGCCCTGGGAGGATCGTTCGGGTCGACACATCGGATGCGCTCGGCGATTTCCTTGTGATTCCGCGGTTCTGACGGCGGCGCGATCGAGTGCGGGTTGGAACGATCCTCCCAGAACACCATGTTCATGAAGGCCGTGGCCCGCCTCGCGCCGAGGTGCTGCCGCTGCCGCCTCCCGGGCCGCCGCCATCGGACGTGCTGGCCTCACCGGGGTCCTGACCCCTGGTTTCGAGGGCGACCTCATCGCCGCGGCCGACGATCCCAACCATGACCTGACCGTCCTGCACGACCTGCGCCTATGGTGGTCTTCCGCGGAAGGCCGCCGCGGGCGAGCAGGGTTTACTTGCGCATACTTCCCTCTGCGCGGTACGGGGTGAGGGACGCTGTGGGGCGCCCGGCTGTGCGCGGGCGCGTTCGCGATGCCCGTGGTCGGTCGGGGGTGATGGGGCGCTGGCGCCCGGGTCGGCTGTTCAGTCGTTGTCTGTGAGGAGGCTGGGGGTCTTCCGCGAGTTGATCGGCTGGTTGCTTTCGATGGTGGGCAGGCCGGTGAGTGGGTCGAGGTGGAGTGGCTCCGGTGGGGCGATCTGGTCGATGTGGGCCTGCACACCGTCGCTGAGGAACCGCGACATGGACACGCCGCGGGCCGCCGCGCTCGCCTTGATCCGTTCGTGGGCCGCGGGAGACAGGTCGATCGTGGTGTGCATGGGCCCATCATGTGACGATGCGCCCCGGTGCGGCAATGACATGGGACTCCTTCTGACGGTGCGATCTCGTTGAGCGGAATGATGTCCGCTCGGGGAGTCCGCCGTCGAGTGTTTTGCCGGAGGATGGAGAACCGCAGAATCTCGCGGAGAACGACGACGGCGGCGGAGGTGGCCGTAACGGGCCTTCGGCGGTGATGCCGGGGTAGAGTCGCCTCATGACCCGCCAACTGATCAGGGGGCCGCGATGCTGCGGTTCGACGTCGATCGCCTCCGACTCGCGGCGCGTGCGGGAGGTGCGGCCATGAGACGCACGGCTCCAGAGGCGCATGCCGGGGATGACGGTTACGGATCTCATCCCCATCCATGAGGACGACCCGGGCGGGTCGACTGACTCGCAGCACTCGACGCGAGGATCGCACGAGTCGTTCTGTCTCGAGCGTCCCAGATCTTCTCTTCAGTGATGGAGGCGATTTCGAATGACCGAGCTCTACGTCGTCAAGCACGTGGCCGACCGTGTTGCCAATGAACCGCGTAACGTGGGCGTCATAGCCGCAACCGGGCGCGGCGCCGACTCTCGGGTCGCCACGCGTTTCCTCGGCGTCGATCCGGACGGGACGTCGGCGCGCAGGCCGCTTCCCGGGGTTCCCAAGAACATCTACCTGGCCTGGGTGAATTACTTCCGGGTGAAAACGCGGGAGGGCCGCTGGGAGGACATTGCGCGCGCCCGACGGCGCCGTCCCCAGGACTTCTATCTCGATCATGTTCTGACGATTCTCGACAGTGATGACGTCGAACGAATCGCCGACGAGTACTTCTCCCGCCTTGTCCAGACCGTCGGGAGGGTCAGGGCGCCAGCTGATCGAGTGGAACCGGGCTCGCCTCGACGTCGTACGGATGTGGATCATTCTCAGCCGACGGCGGCTCGACGGCCCGCCGGGCGGCGTCGGCCGGGGAGGTGAAGACGAATACGGTGCGATCGGGCCGAAGTTCTCTGACGCCCGCGATGCGCGCGACCTCGGTTCCCCGGACGTCGACGGCCGTGAGCGTCACCGGGATGCCGCTGGGACTCTGGTTGCCCAGGGACATGCTCTGCGGTGACAGGAGCAGGGATGTCCGGCCCGCCCCCGCGAGCCACTGCCCGCTGGGGAAGGAGGAGCCCGGCGCCGTCGGATCACCCAGGGGGAAGACGCTGATGAGGCCCTGGCCGGCACCGCCGGGGAAGGGCGCCCGCGCGGTCTGGACCGCGAGGGCGTCATCGGTGAGCGCCTGCCCCAGCACGAGGCCCGTGACCTCGGCCCGCCGCACGAGACCGCCCGTGGCGGTGTCGAGGACCACCACCTCGGTGCGCTGCTGCGCGACGTCGCCGACGGCCTCGGGCAGGAGGATGAGGGACAGGCGGGCGCCGTCGGGACTGAGGACCGCGTAGGAGACGGGGTTATTGCCCATGGTGTTGTCCAGTATGCTCTCGGCCCCGTCCTGCGGTTTACCGGGATAGTCGCTGAGGGCCCGGATGCACGCCGTCGGCCGGTCGATGAGAACCGCCCACTGGATCCGGTCGTCCGCGTCCCGGCTGACCACCAGGGTCGAGTCGCGCGACGCGGTCGAGGAGAGGGAGAGCAGGGCGACCGTCCCCGATCCGGTCTCGAGGGCGTTCGTGCAGTCGGCACTGGCCGTCGCGCTCTCCTCCTCGGCGCGCTGGGCGGAGATCGTCGTCACGACGGCGTCGGTTCGGCCCGGCGTGCAGGCGCTCGGCGCGAGGACGAGTGCGAGGGCCAGCGCGCACGCCATCAGAAGGCGCGGAAGGCGCAGGGCCGGGCGCGGGGCGGGGCTCATGGGGCGCCCGCCGAGAAGGCGAGGAGCCGGACGTTGCGTGACCAGACCGATTCGCCCGTGATCTGAACCACCAGCGTCACCCCCGGGGCGCCGAGGGCGGTGATGCCCGACTCGTTGTGATTCAGCCGGTCCCGCTCCAGGTCGGCGAGCCACGGGTTGAAGGACTTGCGGCCGGGGGCGAGGCAGGAGGTCGTGCCGTCCACCGGGAGGCTCACGCCGGCGCCGCCGTCGCCCGGTGTGATCGTGAGGCGGGTCTCGACGCCGTCGCCCGCCTCGTGCAGCGCAATGCCGACTCTCGCGGCCGCCAGACCCGGGGTGCGGGCCGCTTCGGTGACGGCGCCCGTGGCCGGATCGAAGACCGCCGCGACCATGCCGGGCTCGGGGCCGGGGGGATCATAGGAGTCGATCTCCCACTGGGTCCCCTCGGGCGGTGGTGGCACGGTGACGAGCAGGTTCGTCGACAGGCTCGCCCGGCCGTTGACGGCGACGGCCGGGCCCAGGTCCGCGGTGGCGGTATCGGCCCCCTCGACGCCCGCGAGCGCGTCGAGGCCGACGGCCCGGGCCCCGCCGTCGGCCAGGACGGCGCCCCACCCGTTGCTGAGCACGAGGTGGTAGTGAACGGTCGCCAGCACGCCGTCGACCGTTCGCGCCGCCGCGGGGTCCGATTCGGGGGCCACCGTCAGGGTCGTGGTCACCGCCCCCGAGCCCTCGTCCTGGGACGGGTCGGACAGCTCCAGGACGAAGGAGGAGTGGCCGGCCGGGCCGGTGTAGTGGTCGGGGCGGGGGTAGTCGTCCTCCTCCGGCAGCGTCCACATCAGGGACCCGTCCTTCAGGCTGTAGGCGCTGCGCCCGTCCAGGACGGCGTCGTCGGTGAGCTGGAGCCGCCCGCCCTCGCTCAGATGCTCCATGACCGGGCTGCCGGAGACGGTGTCCAGCACGACGGTCTGGTACTCGGGCGCGCCCTTGAGGAAGGCGCCGGGCCCGAGCAGGCGCAGGGCCGCGTAACTGCGGTCGGGGCTCGTGATGAGGCAGGGCCTGTCGCCGACGACGGGCTTCTCGGCGTCCTCCTCCGGGCAGGCCAGGGTGATGTTCTCGCGGCGGAAGGTCCAGGTCGGCGAGCCGTCGGCGGGGTCGAGGCCCTGGAGGCCGTCCGGGGTGAGGATGAGGGGGCCGGCCGCCCCGGCGACGACGTCGGCGAGCTCGGCGATGTCCCGGCTCCAGGCCGGTTCGGGGGAGAAGCTGGTCGGGTTCGCGGGCAGTCCGACGGCGGTCCGCTGGGTGGCGGGCGCGTCCTCCGGGCTGCGCAGCTGCACGACGGCCGCGCTCCCGGCCAGGACGAGCACCGCGGCGAGCGTCGGGGCGGCGACGGCCGCCCACCGCGCGGGGCGCCATCGCCCGCCGGGGGAGGGGTCGTCGCCGTGGGCCGTGTGCAGGGCGTTGCCCAGCGCGCCGGCGGCGGCCGCGAGCGCCAGGCCGATCACCATGAGGGCGATGAGGAGGAGCTCGGTCACGCCGATTCCCGTGGCCCGGGCGATCGTGTCCCACCGGCGCGCGCAGACCGCCGCCGCCCGGCCCCCGAGGCACAGGACGAGGGCGGACACCGCCAGGTGCAGGACGACGGCGACCCGTCTTCCCGCGCTGAGCCGGCCGTTGCCGGGCCGGCCGTCTCCGGCGCGGCCGCCGACCGCCCGATTGCCGCCGGACCCGCCGTCGTCGGCCCGGTGTCCGCCGGTCGCCCAGTCCTCGCCCGCGTCGAGGTCCATCTTGCGCCGGACGAGGCCGCTGAGCGCCCGGAGGCCCAGGATCGGCAGGATGCTCGGCACCGTCACGTCCTCGGGGAAGTCGCCGCCGGTGGCCTCGGCGGTGCCGAGGGCGTTGCCGGCGTCGTCGGGGATGAAGGCGAGGTGGAGGCCGCTCGGCCACACCAGTCGCGCCGCGGCGGCGACGGCCAGGAGGGCGACGGCGCCCGCCAGGCCGGTGCGCAGGGCGCGGCGCGCCCGGGGGACGTTCAAGGACGGGCGGGCAGGGGCCATGCCCTCAAGTATGGCTCAGGCGGCGTGCGGCGGACCGTGTTCTCCCCGCCCGCCCGGGCGCCCCGTCTCCGGCGGTGAGGACTCGGACCGGGGGCGGCGACGTCCGCTGGGACGGCCGCCAGATGAAGCCGCGGCGCCCGCGGCCGTCCGGGGCGCGGCATGATGGCCCCGTGCGCGACCTCACCCGCCCCACCGAGCCCTCCCGCGCCGTCCAGGCGCGCATGGCCGCCGAGACCGCCGCCCGGACCGGCGTCGTCGGCCCC
>ERZ772973.522-NODE-522-length-18104-cov-3.73921_pt1 | contig 18104 bp, 16 predicted proteins | sample MGYA00580672_ERZ772973 | MGnify/ENA primary metagenome ERZ772973 (study PRJEB29015, sample SAMEA2737938) | human oral metagenome | biome: human oral; feature: human-associated habitat; material: dental | place: China | collected 2152 ... | reverse complement strand
TTTATTCAAATGAAAAAATTTCTCAAGAACTAGTTACAGATTTTCAAAAAAATGTTAAAATAGGTGATGAAAGCGTTGCAGTAAGCGAGATTATCGAAGTTATTGCTTGATTCTAGGAGAAGCCAACATGAAATTAAACAAATACATAGACCATACGCTTTTAAAACCAGAAGCGTCAGAAGAGCAGATTCTGAACTTAATTGAAGAAGCAAAAGTTTATGATTTTGCCAGTATCTGTGTCAATCCAACCTGGACAGAGTTTGCTGCGGAGCAGCTGAAAGGCTCAGATGTCAAGGTTTGTGTGCCAATTGGTTTTCCTTTAGGAGCCAACACTTCTGATGTAAAGGCTTTTGAAACGAAGGACGCAATCCAAAAGGGTGCTGGCGAAGTGGATATGGTCATCAATGTCGGTGCTCTGAAGTCTAAAAATTATGATTTGGTAGAGCGAGACATCCGTGCGGTTGTAGAAGCTGCTAACGGTACCTTGGTCAAGGTAATTCTGGAAACTTGCCTGCTGACAGATGAGGAAAAGGTTAAGGCCTGCCAACTAGCTCAGAAAGCTGGAGCTGATTTTGTTAAGACTTCTACAGGATTTTCAGCTGGCGGTGCGACAGTCGAAGATGTTGCCCTTATGAGAAAAACAGTTGGTCCTGACATGGGGGTTAAGGCATCTGGCGGTGCACGTTCTTATGAAGATGCGCTGGCCTTTATTGAAGCAGGTGCGACTCGTATCGGAACTTCAGCTGGTGTGGCGATTATGAAGGGAGAAGAAGCTAGTGGCGACTACTGAGTTGATTGACTTGGCTGTCCAAGCAAGCAAAAATGCTTATGTTCCCTATTCTCATTTCCCTATCGGAGCGGTTTTAGTCGCTAAAGACGGACGGGTATTTACCGGCGTTAATGTTGAAAATGCCAGTTTTGGTCTGACCAACTGCGGAGAGCGGACAGCTATATTTAAGGCGGTTTCAGAAGGAGCTTTAGACTTCGAGGAGCTGATTGTCTATGGTGAGACGAAAAAACCCATATCGCCCTGTGGTGCCTGCCGCCAAGTAATGGCAGAATTTTTTGCTGAGGATCTAAAAGTGACCTTGGTCGCTAAAGATAAATCGACGGTCGTGATGACGGTCAAGGAATTACTTCCATATTCTTTTACAGATTTAACATAAGTCTGTTATCGGTCATCTGACCAAACTCAAACTTGCAACTGTGTTGCACATCTTATTTAGGAGGTTCAGAAATGAACAAAAAACAATGGCTAGGTCTTGGTCTAGTAACTGTCGCAGCATTCGGACTTGCTGCATGTGGAAACCGTGCTTCTCGCTCAGATTCTTCAAACGCGAAAACTGATTTGAAGGCTGCTATCGTAACTGATACTGGCGGTGTTGATGATAAGTCATTTAACCAGTCTGCATGGGAAGGTCTGCAAGCTTGGGGTAAAGAAAACGGTCTTTCTAAAGATAACGGCTTTACTTACTATCAGTCTACAAGTGAAGCGGATTTTGCGAATAACTTCAGTCAAGCAGCTACAAATGGCTATAAATTAGTTTATGGCGTTGGTTATAAATTAGCACCTGCTGTTACAGCTGCTGCAGATGAAAATGCTGATATTAATTATGTTATTATTGATTCTGTTATCAAAGACAAGAAGAATGTCGCATCTGCTGTTTTTGCTGATAATGAAGCTGCTTATCTTGCAGGTGTTGCTGCTGCAAAAACTACGAAGACTAACAAAGTTGGTTTTATTGGTGGGGCACGTGGCGAAGTTATCACTCGTTTTGAAAAAGGCTTTGAAGCAGGAGTGAAGTCTGTTAACAAAGATATTTCAGTTGATATTCAATATGCCGAAGACTTTAATAATCCTGAAAAAGGAAGAACTATTGCTGCAACCCAATATGCCGCAGGGGCTGATGTAGTTTATCAAGCTGCAGGTGGTACTGGAGCAGGTGTCTTTAAAGAAGCAAAAGACTTGAATGAGAAGAAAAATGAAGACGAAAAAGTTTGGGTAATCGGTGTCGATCGTGATCAAGCTGAAGAAGGTAAATACAAGTCTAAAGATGGTAAGGAATCTAACTTTGTACTTGCTTCCAGCTTAAAACAAGTTGGCAAAACTGTTCAAGAGATTGCTACTCAAACAGCTGATGGTAAATTCCCGGGTGGGAAAGTAATTACATTTGGTTTGAAAGATGGTGGAGTTGAATTGACAACTTCTAACCTATCTGAAGATGCTAAAAAAGCTGTAGAAGATGCTAAGAAACAGATTATTGATGGTAGTGTAAAAGCACCTGAAAAATAATAAAGATCCAGAAGCGACCCAACCTTCTTGGGTTGCTTTTTTAGGGTATTGAGACATTTTGTCTCAATAGAACCTACTAACTTGATTAGTAGGCTCTACTGAAATAAAATATAATTTTCTAGAAAGGAATACTCTAATGGCACATGAAAATGTCATTGAGATGCGTGAGATAACCAAAGTTTTTGGTGAATTTGTCGCAAATGACAAAATCAACCTACAACTGCGTAAAGGTGAGATTCATGCACTTCTTGGTGAAAATGGAGCTGGGAAATCTACCTTGATGAATATGTTGGCTGGTCTTTTAGAGCCAACTAGTGGAGAAATTTTTGTCAACGGAAAATCGGAAAAATTGGATTCTCCTTCTAGGGCTGCAGCTCTCGGAATAGGAATGGTTCATCAGCACTTTATGTTGGTTGAAGCATTTACTGTTGCTGAAAACATTATTCTTGGTAGCGAAATAACGAATAAAGGTGTATTAGATTTGAAAAAAGCTAATGCAGATATCCTTGAATTATCAGAACGCTATGGCTTAGCTGTTGATCCAACAGCTAAGGTTGAAGATATTTCTGTTGGTGCCCAACAACGTGTAGAAATCCTGAAGACCCTCTATCGTGGTGCCGAAATTTTGATCTTTGATGAGCCAACGGCAGTATTGACCCCTGCTGAAATTTTGGAATTAATGGATATTATGAAAACTCTTGTTAAAGAAGGGAAATCTATTATCCTGATTACTCATAAACTAGATGAAATTCGAGCAGTAGCGGATCGTGTCACAGTTATTCGCCGTGGAAAATCAATTGAAACTGTTAGCATTGAGGGCGTTTCAAATAAAGATTTGGCTGAAATGATGGTTGGACGTTCGGTTTCTTTTGTTACTGAAAAGGAAGAAGCTAAACCGAAAGACGTTGTACTTCAAATTTCTGATTTGATAGTGAATGAGAATCGTGGTGTACCAGCTGTTAAAGAGCTTTCTCTTGATGTTCATGCAGGTGAAATCGTAGGAGTTGCTGGGATTGACGGTAACGGTCAGAGTGAGTTGATTCAGGCTATTACAGGACTTCGAAAAGTAAAATCAGGAAGTATTAAAATCAAAGGAAGGGAAGTTGTAGGACTTTCTCCACGAAAGATTACAGAAATGCAAGTAAGTCATGTACCTGAGGATCGTCATCGTGATGGTTTGGTACTTGAAATGATGCTTTCTGAAAATATTGCTCTCCAGACTTACTATAAAGAACCGCTCAGTAACAAAGGTGTTTTGAATTATAATCAAATTAATTCATATGCCCGTAAATTGATGGAAGAATTTGACGTTAGAGCAGCTAGTGAACTTGTTCCAGCAGGTGCTTTGTCAGGGGGAAATCAACAAAAAGCTATTATTGCTCGAGAAGTTGATCGTAATCCAGATCTATTAATTGTCAGTCAACCTACTCGCGGATTGGATGTTGGTGCGATTGAGTATATTCATAAGCGCTTAATTTCTGAACGTGATAAAGGAAAAGCCGTTCTTGTTGTCAGCTTTGAATTAGACGAAATTCTTAATTTATCAGACCGTATTGCTGTTATTCACGATGGAAAGATTCAAGGAATTGTAAAGCCATCTGAAACTAATAAGCAAGAGCTTGGTATTCTCATGGCTGGTGGAAAAATCAAGGAGGCTTCTAATGGATAAAAAAACACAGCAAATTGCTATTCCTTTTATTTCAGTTCTTTTAGGAATCTTACTTGGCGCCATCATCATGTGGATTTTTGGTTATGATGCCTTGTGGGGTTATGAAGAGTTGTTCAAAACAGCTTTTGGTTCCATTAAAAATATTGGAGAAATTTTCCGAACCATGGGGCCTCTAATTTTGATTGCTCTTGGGTTTGCAGTGGCTAGTCGTGCTGGTTTTTTCAATGTTGGCTTACCTGGTCAAGCTTTGGCAGGATGGATTGCAGCTGTTTGGTTTGCCCTATCTTTTCCAACCATTCCTCGTTTTGCAATGTTACCGCTGACTGTCCTTGTAGCAGCAGTTGCCGGTGGTTTAATCGGTTTAATTCCCGGCTTGTTAAGAGCATTTTTAGGTACAAGCGAAGTTATTGTTACCATTATGATGAACTATATTGTTCTTTTTGCTGGAAATGAAATTATTCGGAATTTCCCTAAAAAACTAATGGTTGATTCCGAATCAAGTATTCCTGTTTCGGCAAACGCTAGCTATCGTCTAGACTTTCTTACAGAGCTTACTAAGTCACGTATGAATATTGGAATTTTCATTGCTTTGATTGCTGTCGCTGTAATTTGGTTTATCATAAAGAAAACCACACTTGGATTCGAAATTCGCTCAGTAGGTCTCAATCCAAATGCTTCAGATTATGCAGGGATGTCGGCGAAACGTACTATTATTCTTGCAATGGTGATTTCTGGAGCTCTTTGTGGTATTGGAGGAGCAGTTGAGGGTATAGGTACTTTCCAGAACGTATATGTTCAAGCAGGATCTCTGGCTGTTGGATTTAATGGTATGGCAGTTGCTCTTCTTGCTAGCAACTCTCCTATCGGAATCATTTTTGCTGCGTTCTTACTTGGAACATTACAAACTGGTGCGCCTGGTATGACAACAGCTACTATTCCTCCAGAACTTGTCAATATTGTAACAGCTTCTATTATCTTCTTTGTAAGTGCTCACTACATTATTGAAAAATATATCAAACCTAAAAAACGAATGAAAGGAGTAGAGTAAAGATGAATATTGTTGCTATTCTAACAATACTTGTATCAAATATGCTGGTCTATGCCGCTCCTCTCATTTTCACCAGTATTGGAGGTGCTTACTCTGAGCATGCTGGTGTTGTTAATGTTGGCTTGGAAGGCATCATGGTCATGGGAGCTTTTACAGGAGTTGTTTTTAACCTGACTTTCGCTGAAAGCTTAGGAGGAATGACTATTTGGCTTTCTCTTCTCGCAGGTGGTTTAGTTGGTCTTATTTTTTCTGCGATTCATGCAGTAGCAACCATTAATTTTCGTGCTGATCATGTTGTTAGTGGTACTGTACTGAACTTGCTGGCGCCAGCTTTAGCCGTCTTTCTTGTGAAGGCTATTTATGGAAAAGGACAAACTAATAATATTGATTTGTCCTTTGGTAAATTTGATTTTCCAATTTTGTCCAATATTCCTGTTATTGGAGATATTTTCTTTAAAAATACTAGCTTGATGGGTTACATAGCTGTTGGATTCTCATTTTTAGCTTGGTTCATCATGTTTAAGACGAAATTTGGTCTTCGCTTACGCTCAGTGGGTGAACATCCTCAAGCTGCTGATACATTAGGGATTAACGTTTATCTCATGCGTTACTATGGAGTGTTGATTTCAGGATTTTTGGGAGGAGTAGGTGGAGCTTTGTATGCTCAATCTGCTTCGGTTAATTTCTCTGCTACGACGATTGTCGGCCCTGGATTTATCGCTTTAGCTGCCATGATTTTTGGCAAATGGAATCCAATAGGTGCTATGCTTTCAAGTCTTTTCTTTGGACTTTCCCAGGCTCTAGCTGTTGTTTCTACTCAGATTCCTTTCCTTGCTCATATACCTGCGGTTTATCTTCGTATCGCGCCTTATGCCTTGACAATCATTGTCTTAGCCGCTTTCTTTGGTAAATCAGTTGCTCCTAAAGCGGATGGTATCAACTATATCAAGTCTAAATAAACCTTTACACCAGTTCTTTGGAGCTGGTGTTTTTTGGTGTTTGAAAGAAGCTATAATCATAGGAATAGAAAAAGCCTGCTTCGGATGAAGCAGGCTTTTTAAGATTAGTTGGTTGCGATTTCATTTAGCAGGTCTTCTGCAGTAGTGGTTGGGTTAACGCGAACGCGATTGAGTGTGAGCAAGCCATTAGATAGGGAAGCTAGACCGTTATTGGTCGTCAATCCCATCTTGTAGCCAAGGCTTTCAGCAATCTGCAAGGTTGCATCACTGTATCGTCCAGATGGATAGGCAACGGTTGTTGTTGTTTGAGACAGTTCTTTGTCTAAGTAAGACTTGGAGTCTTTTAACTCAATTTTTTGTTGGTCTTCAGCAGTCGCTGAGAGGTCAGGATGGTTGACGGTATGGTCTTCAAAAGACATGCCTTTGTCCTTCATTTCCTTTATCTCATCTAACGTCAGCATATCTTCACGACCAGCTTGAACAAATCCGGTAATGACATTATTGGTTGCTTTCATGTCATATTTCTGAAGAAGTGGAAAGGCATTAGTATAGAAGTCCTTTAAACTATCATCGAAGGTCAGCCAGACGACTTTTTTGTTTTCTGGCAGGACGTTCTCCGTTAGGACCTTGTATGCTTCTGCCGGTGTTAGTGGATAGTAGCCTGCGTCTTTCAAGGCTTTCAGATGGCTTTCAAATGTAGCTGGATCTACAATCAAACCAGCATTAGCTGCTTCTGATGGGTCCATGACGTGAATGGCATGATACATCAAGATAGGAACTTGAACTGGCTGGTCTTGCTTGACCCATTTGACTTTGTCTTTACTGTTATCATCCGAAGTTGTCTTTTTTTCCCGAGTCGGTGCTGACGAAGTTTTAGATGAAGTATTGACCTGGTTCGTTGACACATTATTAGCTTCTTTTTGATTGTGCGAGTTTTGCAGCTTTGCTAGTAAAGAAAAGCCACCTACAATCAGGACAAGAAAAAGTAATAAACTCGTTAAAGAAAGCAAAATAGCTCTTTTTCTAGCTTTGCGTTGCTGCATGCGATTTCCTCGGTGTTTTCCTGTCATAATATCTCCTTTTTTAAAAAAATTACAATTCCTTACGGAAATTTACATCTATTATAACAAATAAAGAAGTAGTTTTGTAGGCATTTTTTTATAATTTTGTTATAATATTTTTTATACAAGAAATTTTCAAGGAGTGCTTCATGTCTATTAAAATAGCTTTACTTGGTTTTGGAACAGTGGCAAGCGGTGTGCCTTTTTTGCTGAAAGAAAACGGAGAAAAAATCGTTCAAGCGGCTCATTCAGAGATTGAGGTTGCTAAAGTCTTGGTCAAGGACGATGCCGAAAAAGATCGTCTTTTAGCAGCTGGAAATGACTTTAACTTTGTCACAAATGTTGAAGAAATTCTGAAGGATTCTGAAATTACCATCGTTGTAGAATTGATGGGACGAATCGAGCCAGCGAAAACGTTCATCACTCGTGCTCTTGAAGCTGGCAAACATGTGGTAACAGCTAATAAGGACTTGCTGGCTGTTCACGGAGCAGAGTTGTTGGAAATTGCTCAAAAGCAAAATGTAGCTCTCTATTATGAAGCAGCTGTTGCCGGTGGAATTCCAATCCTCCGTACCTTGGTTAATTCATTGGCTTCTGACAAAATCACTCGTATCTTGGGTGTGGTCAATGGAACCTCTAACTTTATGATGACCAAGATGGTGGAAGAGGGTTGGTCTTATGAAGACGCTCTTGCTGAAGCACAACGCCTTGGCTTTGCTGAAAGCGACCCAACCAATGACGTAGATGGCATTGATGCGGCTTACAAGATGGTGATTCTTAGCCAGTTCGCCTTTGGTATGAATGTTAAATTTGAAGATGTGGGCCATCAGGGAATTCGAAATATCACACCAGAGGATGTGGCTGTTGCTCAAGATCTGGGCTATGTAGTCAAGCTGGTTGGTTCTATCGAAGAAACGGCATCGGGTATTGCAGCAGAAGTAGCTCCAACATTTCTGCCTAAAGCGCATCCTTTGGCTAGTGTCAATGGGGTAATGAACGCCGTCTTTGTTGAGTCCATCGGTATTGGCGAATCTATGTACTACGGACCGGGAGCTGGTCAAAAACCAACTGCAACTAGTGTTGTGGCAGATATTGTCCGTATCAGCCGTCGTTTGAATGAAGGAACAGTTGGCAAGGCCTTTAATGAGTTCAGCCGTGAGCTTGTGCTAGCTAAGCCAGAAGATGTGAAGAGCAGCTATTACTTCTCTATCTTGGCACCTGATTCTAAAGGCCAAGTTCTGCATTTGGCTGAGATTTTCAATGCTGAGGATATTTCCTTTAAGCAGATTCTGCAGGAAGGTACAGATGGTGAGAAGGCTCGGGTGGTGATTATTACCCATGCTGTCAGCAAGACACAGCTGGAAAATGTCACTGCTAAGCTTAAAGAAGTTGCTGAGTTTGACTTGCTCAATACCTTCAAAGTATTAGGAGATTAAGATGAAAATTATTGTACCAGCGACCAGTGCCAATATCGGTCCTGGCTTTGACTCTGTTGGGGTAGCCCTCTCAAAATATCTGGAAATTGAAGTCTTGGAAGAAAGTCAGGAGTGGGTTATTGAGCATGACCTCAATCCGAGAATTCCTAAGGACCGGCGTAATTTACTGGTTAAGATTGCCCTGCAGTTGGCTCCAGATATTCAGCCGCGTCGTTTAAAAATGACCAGTGATATTCCATTGGCTCGCGGGCTTGGATCTTCTAGCTCGGTCATCGTAGCTGGGATTGAATTGGCCAACCAGCTAGCTCACCTTAATTTGTCGGATTATCAGAAGCTAAAAATTGCTACAAAGATTGAAGGTCATCCTGACAATGTTGCGCCAGCGATTTATGGTAATTTGGTCGTATCTAGCTCATCTAGAAATCAGGTATCTGCTGTGGTAGCGGACTTTCCGGACGCAGACTTCATCGCCTATATCCCAGACTATGAGCTTCGGACGGTTGAGAGCCGCCAAGTCTTACCAAATCGGCTTTCTTACAAGGAAGCTGTTGCGGCTAGCTCCATTGCCAATGTTGCGATTGCAGCTCTTTTAAAAGGTGATATGAAAATCGCTGGTCGGGCTATCGAGTCAGATTTGTTCCACGAAAAATACCGTCAACCTTTAATCAAGGAATTTTCAGATATTAAGTTCTTAGCCAGAAAAAACGGCTCTTACGCAACCTATATCTCAGGAGCGGGACCGACTGTTATGGTCTTATCGCCTAAGCACAAGACGGAGACGATTTATCAGCTTCTGCAAAAACAGAATTTCAAAGGGCAAATCTTCCGACTTCGGGTGGATACTGAGGGCGTTCGAGTAGAAAAATAAATCATCAAGAGGTTTTTTATGAACCTCTTTTTTCTTTTTGTAAAATAAGGATTTGATATCCCTATCTTTTTATACCTAACTGTGCTATAATTGGTCTAGCTTAAAGGAGGATAATTCACTTTATGGATCATTTAGAATTACAGGATCTGGCGAGTGAGTTAGCTTTCGGTGTCATCAGGAATGCTCTTTCTAATCAAACACAGCGTTTTGCTACTGGAAAATTATAAGCATTAAAAAGCTGACCTTTCTCAGCTTTTTCTTTGTAATCTATCGTAAATGCCATAGATTTTTGATATAATAGAGTGTATTTTGTTTACATAAAAGAGAGAAAATCATGCAAAAACTAGAGAAATTAAAAACTGAATTAGAAGGAATCGACATTCGCTTCAATGAGCCTTTGAGCCAATACACTTATACAAAGGTCGGGGGCGCAGCCGATTTCTTAGTTTTCCCTCGTAATCGTTATGAGCTGGCTCGTATTGTCAATTTTGCTAATCAAGAAGACATTCCTTGGATGGTGCTGGGAAATGCCAGTAATATCATTGTGCGAGATGGCGGTATCCGAGGTTTCGTGATTATGTTTGACAAGCTCAACAATGTAGCGGTGGATGGCTATATGATTGAGGCAGAGGCCGGAGCTAATCTGATTCAGACAACCCATATCGCTCTGCAGAATAGTCTGACTGGCTTTGAGTTCGCTTGTGGTATTCCAGGCAGCGTTGGCGGAGCTGTCTTTATGAACGCCGGGGCTTATGGCGGCGAGATTGCTCATGTCTTGGTATCTTGCAAGGTACTGACTCCTCAGGGGCAAGTCAAAACGTTGGACGTTCGGGATATGAAGTTCGGCTATCGTCACTCACTTGTTCAGGAAACAGGCGACATTGTTATTTCTGCTAAGTTTGCTCTTTCGCCTGGTGTTCACAGAACGATTCGTCAGGAAATGGAGCGCTTAACCCATCTGCGGGAGCTCAAGCAGCCTTTGGAATATCCATCCTGTGGCTCTGTTTTCAAGCGTCCTTTGGGTCACTTTGCTGGTCAGCTCATTAGTGAAGCAAGACTCAAAGGTCATCGGATCGGTGGTGTAGAGGTATCTGAGAAGCATGCCGGCTTTATGATTAACGTCGATAAAGGAACGGCTCAAGATTACGAAAATCTTATCGCTCATGTGATTGAAAGGGTGCGGGAAAATTCAGGTATTACTCTGGAGCGCGAAGTCCGCATCATTGGTGAATCTCTGTAAGACAGATATGATTTCCAGTAGAAGTATGCTGGATAAGGAACTGCAGCTGGCTGCAACTTAGTAAGGGGGTGAAAGCCTATCGACACGGAATTTATAAAGGGCCTTTACAGCCCTCACGAGGTAGCAGCGGTCTGACAGAACCCTTAATCTGTTAATACGAGAAAGAAGGAATTTATGACAATTGAAAAAACCAATCATCGAGTTTAAAAACGTTTCAAAAGTTTTTGAAGATAATAATACTGTCGTTCTGAAAGACATTAATTTCGAGCTGGAAGAAGGAAAGTTCTATACTTTACTGGGATCTTCCGGATCTGGAAAATCAACGATTCTGAACATCATTGCTGGTCTTTTAGACGCGACAGACGGGGATATTTTTCTTGATGGCGTCCGCATCAATGATATTCCCACCAATAAAAGAGATGTTCACACGGTTTTTCAGTCCTATGCATTGTTTCCGCATATGAATGTTTTTGAAAATGTAGCCTTTCCACTGCGTCTGCGCAAGGTTGATAAAAAGGAAATTCAAGAGCGGGTTGCTGAAGTACTGAAAATGGTCCAACTGGAAGGTTTTGAGCACCGTTCTATTCGCAAACTGTCGGGCGGTCAGCGCCAGCGTGTAGCCATCGCGCGGGCAATCATTAATCAGCCGCGGGTTGTTTTGCTGGATGAGCCTCTGTCTGCTCTGGATTTGAAGCTGCGCACGGACATGCAGTATGAGTTGCGGGAATTGCAGCAGCGTCTGGGTATTACTTTCGTCTTTGTCACACACGACCAAGAGGAAGCCTTGGCTATGAGTGACTGGATTTTCGTTATGAATGACGGCGAGATTGTTCAGTCAGGAACGCCTGTTGATATTTATGACGAGCCCATTAACCACTTTGTCGCAACCTTCATTGGCGAGTCCAATATTCTGCCAGGTAAGATGATTGAGGACTATCTGGTTGAGTTTAACGGCAAGCGCTTTGAAGCAGTGGATGGCGGGATGCGCCCAAATGAATCTGTCGAGGTGGTGATTCGGCCGGAGGATTTGCGGATTACTCTGCCAGAAGAAGGCAAGCTGCAGGTTAAAGTTGATACCCAGCTTTTCCGTGGGGTTCACTATGAGATTATCGCTTATGATGAACTGGGCAATGAATGGATGATTCACTCAACTCGCAAGGCCATTGTTGGTGAAGAAATTGGCCTGCATTTCGAGCCTGAGGATATCCACATCATGCGTCTCAATGAAACTGAAGAAGAATTCGATGCCCGTATCGAAGAATATGTAGAAGTAGAAGAGCAGGAAGCGGGTCTGATCAATGCCATTGAGGAGGAACGCGATGAAGAAAACAACCTCTAATCTTTTTCTCTTGCCCTACCTGCTCTGGATTTTCCTCTTTGTCTTGGCACCTGTTGTCATGATTATCTGGAAGTCCTTCTTCAACATTGAAGGCCAGTTTACGCTGGAAAATTATCAGGCCTACTTCACATCGCAGAACTGGACCTATCTCAAGATGAGTCTGAACTCGGTTCTTTATGCAGGGATTATTACTGTTGTAACCCTGCTGATTTCCTATCCGACTGCATTCTTTTTGACTCAGCTCAAGCACAAGCAGCTCTGGCTCATGCTGATTGTCCTGCCAACTTGGATCAATCTTCTGCTCAAAGCTTATGCTTTCATTGGTATTTTCGGTCAGAATGGCTCAATTAACCAATTTCTGACTTTTATCGGAGTAGGACCGCAGCAGATTCTCTTTACGGACTTTTCATTTATCTTTGTAGCCAGCTACATTGAGCTACCCTTTATGATTCTGCCCATTTTCAACGTTCTGGATGATTTGGATCCTAATCTTATCAATGCCAGCTACGACTTGGGAGCTAATCGCTGGGAGACATTCCGTCGGGTTGTTTTCCCTTTGTCCTTGAATGGTGTCAGAAGTGGAGTGCAGTCAGTCTTTATCCCTAGTCTCAGTCTCTTCATGCTGACCCGCTTAATCGGTGGTAATCGAGTGATTACTCTGGGAACTGCCATTGAGCAGCACTTCCTGACTACTCAAAACTGGGGCATGGGCTCTACTATCGGAGTGGTACTGATTGTTGCTATGCTCTTTACCATGTGGGCAACCAAGGAAAGGAGAGGGCGATGAAAAAAATTGCAAATCTCTATTTGGCCTTTGTCTTTTTGGTGCTCTATATCCCCATCTTTTACCTGATTGCTTATGCTTTTAATGCTGGGGAAGATATGAATCGCTTTACAGGATTCAGTCTCAGCCATTTCCAGAATCTCTTTGAGGATTCACGTCTGATTTTGATTTTGGTTCAGACTTTCTTTCTGGCTTTCCTGTCTTCGTTGATTGCGACGCTGATTGGGACTTTTGGAGCCATCTATATCTATCAAGCCCGCAAGAAGTATCAGGATGCCTTTCTGTCTATCAACAATATCCTCATGGTAGCGCCGGATGTCATGATTGGGGCTAGTTTCCTGATACTCTTTACAACTGCAAAATTCCAGCTGGGCTTCCTGTCTGTGCTGGCTAGCCATGTGGCCTTTTCTATTCCGATTGTGGTGTTGATGATTCTTCCGCGTCTGAAGGAAATGAATGATGATATGATTAAGGCTGCCTATGACTTAGGCGCCAGCCAATTGCAAATGCTGAAAGAAATCATGCTGCCCTATCTGACTCCAGCCATTATCGCTGGCTACTTTATGGCTTTTACTTATTCGCTAGATGATTTTGCTGTGACCTTCTTCGTTACAGGGAATGGCTTTTCTACACTGTCTGTTGAGATTTACTCCCGCGCTCGGCAGGGGATTTCTCTAGAAATTAATGCCCTATCAGCCTTAGTCTTTCTCTTCAGCATTGCTTTGGTAATTGGGTATTACTTTATCACCCGTGAGAAGGAGGAGACTGTATGAGAAAGCTCTATTCATTTTTAGCGGGAATTCTGCTGATTATCTTTGTTTTGTGGGGTGTCAGTTACCAGATTGAAAGTCGGACGCAGAGCAAGGAGAGCGATAAGTTAGTCATTTACAACTGGGGTGACTATATCGATCCTGAGCTGCTGACTGAGTTTACGAAGGAAACTGGTGTCCAAATTCAGTACGATACCTTTGACTCCAATGAAGCCATGTATACGAAAGTGAAGCAAGGCGGCACAACCTACGACATCGCCATTCCCAGTGAATATATGATTGCCAAGATGATGGAGGAAGGCTTGGTAGAAAAGCTAGATCATAGCCAGATTAAAGGTTTGGAAAATATCGGATCTGACTTTTTAGACCAGCCTTTCGATCCTGGAAATCAGTACTCGATTCCTTATTTTTGGGGAACGCTGGGTATTGTCTACAATGAAAAAATGGTTGATAAAGCTCCGGAGCATTGGAATGACCTCTGGCGTCCTGAATACAAAAACTCCATCATGATGATTGATGGAGCTCGTGAAGTCATGGGAATTGGTCTGAACTCAGACGGTCATAGTCTCAACTCCAAAGATGCTAATCAGCTGCAGGAGGCTGTCGATAAGCTCTATACTCTGACGCCAAATATCAAGGCCATTGTGGCTGATGAGATGAAGGGATACATGATTCAGAACAATGCAGCTATCGGTGTGACCTTTTCTGGCGAGGCTCGGCAGATGCTGGAGGCCAATGAAGACCTGCGCTATGTCGTACCAACAGAAGCCAGCAATCTTTGGTTTGACAATATTGTCATTCCCAAAACCGTCAAAAATAAAAAAGCAGCCTATCAGTTTATTAACTTTATGCTGAGACCGGAAAATGCTTATAAAAACGCCCTTTATGTTGGTTATTCGACACCAAATCTTCCTGCCAAGGCCATGTTGCCTAAGGAAGTTCAGGAAGATGAGGCTTTTTATCCGACAGAAGAAACGATGAAACATCTGGAAGTCTATGAGCAGTTGGGCCCTAAATGGTTGGGAACCTACAATGACCTCTATCTTCAAGTCAAGATGTATCGGAAATAATAGTCAAACAAGGTTACTTGATGAATACAAGAAAAAAGCCCGGCTCATTGAGCCGGGCGTTTTCTGCTTTCTTAGTTTGAAGCTTCTGTCTGAGTGTTGGTTGCTGTATCTGCAGCAGAGCTAGAGGCAGTAGTATCGCCTGCTGCTGTATCTGCAGCAGAGCTAGATGCACTAGTCTCAACGGCTGCTGTATCACTGCTGGAAGCTGCTGTATCAGTTGCAGTTGTTGAAGCAGGGTTGCTAGTTTCTTTTTCGATTTCCTTGATGATGGTAGTCGTTGCAGTAGAGCTACTGGTATCAGTTTTTGATTTTTCATCCTTTTGGCCGGTTAGATTCATGATCGTGATGCTGGCAATGATGATAGATAAGATACTGGCAACAGTTGCAATAGTCTTTTGGAAGGCTGAAAGGCCAGTTTTAATATGCTGTTTAGTAGGTTTTTTAGATGATTTTGTCTTGTTTTTATTGCTGCGAGAATAGTTTTCCATGCTCGAAAGAATCTCCTTTTAAAATTTCAATGATTTCTTATCTCTCATTATACGTTTTTTATCTGAAAATGTCTTTAAAAAATCAAATTTTTATCTATGAAAACGCACACAGAAGATTGCTGTCAAGAAAAGAGGCTGCTCAAGTTTTGGTTGAGCAGCTTCTTGAGCTAGAATAGCAAAGTAATTACGCTTTTTCATCTTGGAGTACCGTTTGAGCGACAGCCAGCCTTGCTGCTGGAACCCGATAAGGAGAGCAGGAGACGTAGGTGACACCAATTTCTTGGAAGAAGGGGATGGAAGCCGGATCGCCACCGACCTCACCACAGATGCCGATTGAAAGGTCAGGCTTGACTTGACGGCCCTTGCTGATAGCTATCCGCATCAATTCACCAACACCGGCTTGGTCGACACTTTGGAAAGGATCGAAAGGAAGGATTTCTTTCTCCTTATAATGGCCGATGAATTTTCCAATATCGTCCCGTGAGAAGCCATAGGTCATCTGGGTCAGGTCGTTAGTACCAAAGCTGAAGAAGTCCGCTTCCTGAGCCAGCTGGTCTGCAACCAGACAGGCACGCGGAAGTTCAATCATGGTGCCAATTTCATAAGGGAAAGGCTCCTGACCTTGATGCCTAAAGAGCTTGTTGATATGTTGGGTGAGAAAGGCTCTGACAGAGTCCAGCTCAGCCTTATCTGCAATCAGCGGAATCATGATTTCTGGCTTGACGGTCAATCCTTCCTGACTCAGCTTGATAGCACTCTTGAAGACAGCTTCGACCTGCATTTTGTAAATCTCTGGTTGCGTAATCCCCAGACGGCAGCCGCGGTGACCTAGCATTGGATTGCTTTCTTGCAGCTGTTCAATGCGGCGAGTCAGTTTCTCTGGTGACTTGTGCAGCTTGTCAGCCAAAGCCTTGATTTCCTGTGAATCTTTAGGTAAAAATTCGTGCATCGGTGGATCCAAAAGACGGATAATCATAGGTTTGTCCTGAACTGCTTGTAACATTTGATAGAAGTCTTCTTCTTGGAACTCCAGCAGTTTTTTGAGGGCGGATCTGGTTTCCAATTCGTTGTCGGCTAGAATCAGGCGCCGCATTTCTAGAATCCGTTCCTGGCCAAAGAACATGTGTTCGGTACGAGCCAGACCAATGCCCTTTGCCCCAAACTTAATAGCTGTTTTTAGATCTTGAACGGTCTCTGCGTTGGCACGGACTTTGAGCTGTGCGACTTCGTCTGCCCATGAAAGCAGTCGTTGGAGTTCTTGGTCATTTTCGACTAGGACGGTCGGAATCTCACCGCTATAAATGCGCCCAGAGCTGCCATCAACTGAAATGACGTCACCTTCGGTCAAGACAAGACTTCCGCAGGAAACGGTCTTGCTGTCCTCGCTGATGGTCAGCTCTCCACAGCCAGCCACACAGCAGGTTCCCATTCCCCGGGCTACGACAGCTGCGTGAGAGGTCATACCGCCCTGACTGGTTACGATGGCTTGGCTGACGACCATACCTTCAATGTCTTCAGGTGAAGTTTCCTGACGGACTAAAATGACCTTTTTACCCAAGGAGTGGTAGTCTTTGGCGCGCTCAGCTGTAAAGACAATCTCGCCAGTTGCTGCACCAGGGCTGGCTGGCAGTCCTTGAGCCAAGAAAGGAGCATCTTGCAGAGCTTTTTCTTCAAATACAGGATGGATGAGCTGGCTAATCGTAGTAGGAGATACGCACTGGAGAGCTTCTTTTTTGCTGATAATGCCCTCGTCTACCAGATCTAAGGCGATTTTCAAAGATGCTTTGGCGGTCCGTTTACCGTTTCTAGTTTGGAGAATATAGAGTTTACCCTTTTCGATGGTAAATTCAATATCTTGCATGTCCTTGTAGTGGTTTTCGAGAATCTTAGCATAGTCTTGGAAGGCTGCATAGGCCTGAGGGAGAGCTGTCTCAAGTGCAGCAATAGGCTCAGGGGTTCGAATGCCGGCTACGACATCCTCTCCTTGAGCATTGAGCAAAAATTCACCAAATAGCTGATGCTCACCGCTGGCGGGGTTTCTCGTAAAGACGACTCCTGTACCACTGGCTTGGTCGCTATTGCCAAAGACCATGGCTTGGACATTTACCGCTGTTCCCAGGTCGTGAGGAATATTATTCAAGTTGCGGTAGACCTGAGCTCGGGGATTATTCCAAGACTTGAAGACCGCCTTGATAGCAGCATAAAGCTGCTCTTTCGAGCTTTGGGGGAAGGTTTGATGATGCTCACGATAAAGCTGCTTGTACTGGTCGATTAACGCTTGATGTTCTTCCAATGTAAAATCCTTGGCCTGTTTGCCAGCATTCCTTTCAAAATAGCCCAAGAGGTCATCGAACTCATCCTTGGAAATGCCATAAACCACATCAGCAAACATTTGCAGCAGACGGCGGTAGCAGTTGTAGGCAAAGTCAGCATTGGTCTGCTCAGCCAGAGTCTGGGTTCTTAAATCATTCAGACCTAAATTGAGAATAGTGTCCATCATGCCCGGCATGGAAAACTTGGCTCCGCTTCGAACAGACACTAAGAGCAAGGCTGAGTCGTTGCCGCTGAAATATTTACCAGTTTTTTCTTCTAAACTAGTAATCGCTTTCAAAACATCTTCTTTTAAAGAAGATTCAAAGAAATAAGGACTTTCTAAATATTCGATACAGCTTTCTGTGGTAATAGTAAAACCTGGAGGGACAGGCAGTCCCAAATTGGTCATTTCAGCTAGGTTGGCTCCTTTTCCGCCAAGCAGGGCCTTGTCATTTGCACATCCTTCCTCGAAGGAGTAAATCCATTTCGCCATATTTACCTCCAAAATTATGAAATATGTGTCATATTGTAGGACAACTACATTGTAATATACATCACATATATTTGTCAACCGAAAAAATTATCCTATTTTATTGACAATTTTTCTTTTTTTGTTATAATGTGTTACAAAATGATGATTATTTAAACGTCTGAAAATGAAATATGAGCAATAATTCCTAAATTTTAAGCGAAATCAGGCTAATCATCTATTATAAAGAACGAAGGAGTCAGACCTATTTGAAATTAAGTGAACGGCAAAAGAAAA
>ERZ772973.521-NODE-521-length-18105-cov-10.7049_pt1 | contig 18105 bp, 15 predicted proteins | sample MGYA00580672_ERZ772973 | MGnify/ENA primary metagenome ERZ772973 (study PRJEB29015, sample SAMEA2737938) | human oral metagenome | biome: human oral; feature: human-associated habitat; material: dental | place: China | collected 2152 ... | reverse complement strand
CGCGGCGGCCCTGCACTGGACGCGCACGCTGGGTTCTCCGGTTCCCCCGATGAACCTGTCGGCGCTGCTCGAGGAAGCACCCCCGGCCGAGGACGTCATCGACGCGATCACTGCCCTGGTCCGGGCCAAGGCGGTCACCCGAGAGCTCGGGGAGGGCGTCGTCCCGGAGCCCATCCGCCGGTTCGTGCTGCACGAATTCGGTTTGGTAGCAGAGACCGGGGCTCAGCGCCTGAGGCCTGAGATCCGGGACAGGGCGTCTGCGGCCTTCACCGATCTGCTCAGGCGATTTGCACCGACATATGTATAGAAGGTTCCAGACACAAATCAGCAATATCTTTGCTGCAAACAGAACACCCGATAATTGAGAAAAGGGTTCAAATGGGGCCCAATATCGCCCGGAGCGGGTAGTGTTGGTTTGTGCCCAGATTCCTAGCTGCCAAGCCAGATGCAGCGTTGATCCGGCTGCCTTGGAACACGCCACTGGAGGCGTGGCCGACGCAGCACTTGGTGGCGCTGCCCAGAGGCATCTCCAGGCACGTGGTCCGTTTCATCCAAGTGGGTGACGAGATCCTCGCGGCCAAGGAGATCCTGGAGGAGGTGGCGGTACATGAGTACCGTCAGTTGACCGAGCTAAGACGCTTGGGCGTGCCGTCCGTTGAACCCGTAGGGGTGGTTCTCGGGCGACAGACCAACGATCACGACCCCTTGGACCCGATCCTGCTGACCCGGCACCTGCCGTTCTCCCTGCCCTACCGGGCGTTGTTCTACTCGGGCGTGAAACTGGACACGGTCAACCGGCTGTTGGACGCCATGGTGGCGTTGTTCGCCCGGCTGCACCTGACCGGTTTCTACTGGGGAGACGTGTCCCTGTCGAACATCCTGTTCCGGCGCGACGCCGGCGAGTTCGCCGCCTACCTGGTGGACGCCGAGACCGGTGAGGTGCATCCCTCCCTGACCGCTGGGCAGCGCACCCACGACCTAGAGATCGCCCGCACGAACCTGTTCGGCGAGTTCTGTGACCTGGAGGCCGGCGGAATGCTGGATCCCTCCTTGGATCCGCAGTGGCTGGTGGACACCATCGAGGAGCGCTATCAGAGCCTGTGGGCAGAGCTGACCGGCGTCGAGGAGTTCAGCGACTCCGAGATGTACCGCCTCGAGGGCCGGGTGCGTCGCCTGAACGCGCTCGGGTTCGATGTCGCCGAGATCGACGTGCAGACCTCCCCCGACGGTCGCACCATCCGCATGCAACCGAAAGTGGTTGAAGCCGGGCACCACGCTCGGCGCCTGATGCGCCTGACCGGGCTGGACGCGGAGGAGCATCAGGCACGCAGACTGCTCAACGACATGGACACGTTCCGGGCGAAGCTGCCCGGGAACATGAGCGAATCGGTGATGGCCCACAAGTGGCTGACGGAGGTCTTCGAACCCGCCGTCACCCGCATCCCGGCCCATCTGGAGGGCAAACGCGAGCCGGCGCAGTTCTTCCACGAACTGTTGGACTACCGCTGGTACCAGTCGCAGCGGGAGAACCGGGAGGTCTCCATCGAGGAGGCCGCCACCGGTTACATCGCGGATGTGCTGGCCACGCTGCCCGACGAGCACATGAGCAACGTGGAGCCCGTCGGCCAAGAGCTGGCCAACAAATACGATCCGTCTCAGGGATTCGTGGACGACCAGTACGAGAAGCCCTACGATCCGTGGGAGGACGAGGCCAACGACCCGGCCATCCCCGTCACCTTCGGTTTCGACATCGATGCCCTGCGCGCCAAGGCGGCCCGGGATTCCTGAACATCCCCGTTACCGGCGGGCTGCACCAGCAGTTCACCGTGCTTCACGTGAGGCGTGAAGCCTCTCGACGATGCCGTGGTGCAGCCTGTCGGTTTCAACGATGGGGAGCCCGAGGGCTTTGACGTGCCGCTTGGGACGCCGGGTCCAGTGCTCCCCCTCGGCCGGGATGGTGATCGCCTGCAACGCCCACTGGCCGAGTCTGATGAACGGATTGGTGGATCCGACATGGTCCGCGAGCAGCAGCGATCCCCCCGGTCTCAGTACCCTTACCATTTCCTCCACTCCGGCACGCGGGTTGGGGAAACCGCACAGCGAGAAGGTGCACACCACTGCGTCGAAGGATTCGTCCCCGAACGGCAGCCGCGACCCGTCGGTTCGAAGCAATTCGACTTCACATCGGGCGGTGGCCGCGCGTCTTCTCGCCAGCTGCAGCATTCCCTCGCTCAGGTCCACCCCGATCAACTTCGCCTCCGGTGGGTAGTGCGGCAGATTGAGTCCGCTCCCCACCGCGACCTCGAGGACCTCCCCCACCGCCCGTTCGCACACCCATCGGCGGCTCGGCACCAGATAACGCTCCTCCACCCGAGCCACCCGCTCGTCGTAGCGAGTCGCGGTCCGGTCCCAGTAACGCCGCACTCTTTCAGTTCGCATGGTTTCAGGGTTCCTCTTCTCTTTTCTCCCGGCCGTCGGATTCACGGCACGGGCTCAGAGCCCCGAAATCCCAACGAAACGACGGCCACCTTTTCCCGGCGCCGATAGGCATGCTCACCGGTTGTCAGGACCACAGGATCCGCGACCCGCTACGGAACCATCCCGGGGAAAGAACTCGCGTCAGGTACGACTCGAACAGCGCTCGCCCGGCTCGGTCGCAAGGTGAACGGGTGCCCGGAAAGCCGGAGGATTCGATCTCCCTGACGTAGTTGGCAAGTCTCAAATCACAAGCTTCCGGTGTACCTTTCCCTCGTTCCAAACTGTACCTATCCGACACCAGTTACTGTACTTTTCCGCCATCAGGGATCGCGTGATTTCGGGTCGTCCGCTGACGCCGGGCGCCGGGCGGCACTAGACTCCGCAGGGTGAATCTGCGCCTGTACAACACCGCCACCCGAGCCGTCGAGGAGTTCGTTCCCCTGGTTCCCGGGAAGGTGTCGATCTACCACTGTGGATTGACGGTGCAGGCCTCACCGCATCTCGGGCACATCCGCAAGGAAGTGGTCTTCGACGTGCTGCGCCGCTGGTTGACGCATCAGGGACTCGACGTCACAGTCGTCGCGAACGTCACCGACATCGACGACAAGATCCTCGCCAAGTCCGCGGAGGCAGGTATCGAGTGGTGGGCGCACGCCTACCGCTTCGAACGGGAACTGCACGACGCCTACGCGGCGCTCGGGTGTCTGCCCCCCACCTACGAGCCGCGCGCCACCGGTCACGTCCCGGAGATGATCGAGCTGGTGGAGGAACTACTGGAACGCGGCCACGCCTACGTTGCCGACGACGGTTCCGGGGACGTCTACTTCGACGTGCGATCCTGGCCGCGTTACGGGGAACTGTCGGGCCAGAAGGTCGACGAGATGGCCGCCGCGGAGGACGCCGATCCGCGCGGCAAACGCGATCCCCGCGACTTCGCACTGTGGAAGGGACGCAAACCCGAGGAACCCGAGACCGCGTCCTGGCCCACGCCCTGGGGCAGGGGACGTCCCGGCTGGCACCTGGAGTGCTCCGCCATGTCCGGGAAATACCTCGGCGACACCTTCGACATCCACGGCGGCGGCATCGATCTGCGTTTCCCGCACCACGAGAACGAACTGGCCCAGTCCGCTGGGGCCGGACGCGGTTTCGCCCGGGTGTGGATGCACAACGCCTGGGTGACGATGGCGGGCGAGAAGATGAGCAAGTCGCTGGGAAACACCGCCTTGGTCTCGGAGGTAACGAAGACCTTCGATCCGCGCGCGGTGCGATTCTTCCTGCTGGCCCCCCACTACCGCAGCCAGATCGAGTTCTCCCCAGCCGACGAGCAGACCCGAGGATCTTTGGCGGAAGCCGAGAAGGGCATCGAACGCATCGACTCCTTCCTGGCCTCCGCCGGTGAACGCGGTGTGACGCACGGCACAGTCGGTGGATCATTCTGGGATGCATTCGAGGCCGCCATGAACGAAGACCTGGCCACCCCGACCGCGGTGGCCACGCTCTTCGAGGCCGTGCGAGCGGGAAACAAGGCCCTGAGCGATGGCGACCCGGGGGCCGCCGACCTGTACGCCACGGTCGCCGAAATGACCAGCATCCTGGGAATCAACCCCGCCGACGCCCCGTGGGCGACCGCCACCGGGGGCGACGACCTGACCCCCGTTGTGGACCGGTTGGTCTCCACGCTGCTGGAGCAGCGCTCCGAGGCCAAGGCCGCCAAGGACTGGGGGCGCGCCGATGCCATCCGCGACACCCTCACCGAGGCGGGATTGAGCATCACCGACACCCCGGAAGGGGCCCGCTGGAGTCTGGAGAAGAAATAAATGGCAGGCAACTCGAGGCACCCCGGGGCCGGTAACCGCGGCAAAGGCAACACCGCGGGTTCGGGCGGGCGGATCCGTCGCTCCCTGCGGGGCAAGGGCCCCACCCCGAAGGCCGAGGACCGCGTCTACCACAAGGCGTACAAGGCCAAGCAGGAGGCGCTGAAACGTCAGGCGAACCGCCCGAAAGCGAAAACCGGCAACGCCCCGGTGGGGGCGGACTGGGTGGTGGGCCGCAACCCGGTGTTGGAGGCCCTCACCGCCGGGCTGCCCGTGAAGCAGGCCTATGTCGCCGAGGGTGCGGAGCGCGACGATCGGCTCCGCGACATCCTCAAGTTCGCGGCCGAACACTCGCTTCCGCTGCTGCAGGTGACCCGGGCCGAACTGGACCGGGTGACCGGCGGTCTCGTCCACCAAGGGGTGGCCCTGCAACTTCCCGCCTTCGACTACACGGATGTCGAGGACATCTTCGACGCGGCCTTCGAGGTTCCGTCGCGGGGTCTCGTCGTGGCCCTCGACCAGGTGACGGATCCCCGCAACCTGGGCGCGATCATCCGGTCGGCGGCCGCCTTCGGCGCGCAGGGGGTGGTGATCCCGGCCCGCCGGTCGGCCTCCATGACGGCCGCCGCGTGGAAGACCTCCGCGGGAGCTGCGGCGCGCATTCCCGTCGCGAGGGTCACGAACCTGAACCAGATGCTGCGCCGCGCCTCCGGGGCCGGTTTCACCGTCGTCGGTCTGGCCGGTGAGGGCGCCACCCCGCTGTCGGGCATTCCGGGGCTCGAGGGCCCCGTCCTGGTGGTGGTCGGTTCCGAGGGGGATGGCCTGGCGCGTCTGGTTCGGGAGAACTGCGACGCCCTGGTCTCGATTCCCATCGCCTCCGCGGTGGAATCGCTCAACGCATCGGTGGCGGCCTCCATCGCGCTCTACGAGATCGGTCAGCAGCGGGCCTCGTAGGCCGAGATTTCACCGACTCTGGGACCGTAGCTGCTCGCCGGGTCGTGACGCAGGTCGAGCCAGATGTCCACCAGGGCCCAGGCCGCCGGTGCCGCTATGACGTTCTGACCCATGCACAGGATCTGGGCGTCGTAGTTCTCCACCGATCCCCGGACGGTCAGCAGGTCGTGGGCGGTCGCGGCCCGTATTCCCGGCACCTTGTTGGCGGCGATGGCAGTGCCGATGCCGGTGCCGCACACGAGGATGCCCCGGTCAGCTCTTCCCTCCGCGATAGCCAGGCCCGCCTGGAAGGAAAGCTCCGGGTAGGTGATGTCCGGCGTGGACAGGTCCACCAGGGCACTCACCCGTTCGTCGCCCGCAAGTTTCTCCTTGAGCGCTTCCTTCAGCACGGCTCCGTTGTCCGGAGCGCCAATGATGATTCGCATATCCGAAGCCTTTCATGCCGGGACGCGTGATACCGGTCCCGGGTGTCTTCATTCCTGTTCCTCATCGATGTGCAGCAGGAGCGCGTCGCGGACGAACTCGGCTCCGACCCGTCCCCCGAATGCGTGCCGCATCGCGGGGTCCTGCACGTACATGTGGGCGAGCCCGCGGATCATGGCCGATGAGCGTTCCCTGTCGCCGGTGTGCGTCGGGGTTCCCGGGATCTCACCGAGCCAGGCCACGTGCCGGTCCACGAGCCGACGCACCTCCGGGGAGTCCAGCGTGGCCCCGGCCCGCTGGGCGCGAACCCAGTCGGCGACGAGCCGTTCCGAGCGCTTCTTCCACGCCTGCTGTTGGGCGAGGGTCTTGCCGTGCCACCAGTCATGGCCCGCCTGGTAGGCCTCGCGACCCCAGTGCGCTACCACCTCTTCCTCATAAAGGTCGTTGAACCCGTCGAGCAGCACATCCGGTTTCGGCGCCCTCCCTTCATGGCGCGCCTCGAGAAGGTGTTCCACGGCCCGGATCTTCCGGTCCAGGGCGTCCCGTTCCCGGTGCAGCCGCCGGATCTGTTCTTCGAGTGCCTCGTCCTCCTGGCCCTCCGTTTCGCCGTTCAGGAGCTCGGCGATGCCGGCCAACGACATTCCGGTTTCGCGGAGCAGCAGGATGCGTTGGAGTCGCGCGACGGCCCAGGCGTCGTAGAAACGCAGCCCGGATCCGGAGGTCCGGGTCGGGGTCAGGAGGCCGATCTGGTCGTAGTGGCGCAGTGTCCGGGGCGAGATGCCGGCGCGTCTCGCCAGTTCCCCGGTCGGCCACTCCACCACATGTCCCTCATTCCCCGAAGCGGTTCGTCACGTCCAAGGCTGCCACACCGGCCTCAGCGACGACTCTCCAATCCGTGTGCACCGAGGCCGCGGCGGTGGTTCCGCACCGCTCCAGGTATGCGTCGACGATCCGGTTCCCCGCTGCGTATCCCGCTCCGGTCGGCAATCCCACCGGTGCGGCACCGAATCTCCTGGCGGAGGCGTCGCCGAGCACCCAAGGGGTGAAGTTCCACATTCCCGTGATCTCCATGCCGGAGATCACCTTCGCCGCGGCGGCGTCGTCTCCCAGGCACGGCACCGCGAAGTGCGTGTAACCGCGCCGGCCGTGGAGTTCCCTGGCGAAGGCATCGGCCAGTCCCTCGGCGACGATCTGCTCGCCGAGGGCAACCGCCATCGGATCCCAGACGATACCGCCTTGTCCGTAGCGGACGTTGTGGTGGAACTCGTGGGCGGCGATGGCCTCGATCCGGTCGCACACCACGCGGTTCGGCCACAACGTCAGCTCGATGAATCCGGGGATTCCGCCGAATGCCGACAGCCCTTGGATCTCCTCCATGAAGTGGTTGTCCGTCGGGTCGCCCAGGGTCACCAGCACGGTCAGCTCCCCGGGGAGAACCAGGCCGGGATCGGCCGCGGTGAGCGCCCGGGCCGCCTGGTGGATCCCCGCCTCCACACGCTCCCGGACCCGCGCCTCCTCCAGCTCCCCCAGCCCGGCGCGCAGCTGCTCATCTGCCCCTTCGACCGGGAAACCGAAGGTTCCTTCGTGCATGGCGAGCTGGTCCGGGCCTCCGGGAATGAACGGGTACATGCCGTCCATGGGGGATCGCATGCGACGGATGAGGGCGGGGCGGTCGGCGGCGGGCGCATCCAGGATCTCCCGGGTCGCCGCCAACGAATCGAGCACGGTTATCCTCATGCGCCCGAGACTCGCAGGTGACGCAACGTCAACTGCAAGTCAGCTGCCTCGGACCAGCGTTTCGGAAGCCTCACCCCCTTGTAGGGGTATACCCCCAGAATGCTAATTTAGGCATGCCTGCCTTCTATCTGGAAGAGACATCATGTCAACGCAATCTTCTGTTTCCGACGCCGTTCCCGCGAATGCCCCGAGGTCCGTGTGGGATCTGGTCCGCAGCGCACGCGGCTCGATGTACCTGGGGTTCACCCTCGCCGCTCTGGGAGCGGTGTTCAAGGTGGTGCCCTACATAGCGATCGTCGAGATCACCGGTTCCCTACTGGCGGGGAACCCGGATTCCGCGCACCTGTGGGGGTGGGTGATCGCCGCTGTGGTGTGCATGGTGGTCCATTCGCTCTCCTACACCTACGCGCTGGGGAACAATCACACCGCGGAGGCGAGGCTCCGTCACGAGCTCCGGCAGCGGCTCATCGGCAAACTGGGGGTCGTGAACCTCGGCTGGTTCTCGGCCCGGAGTTCGGGTCGCATCCGGCAGGCCGTCTCGAACGACACCGCCGACATCCACTCCCTGGTGGCGCACCTGGCCGGCGACTTCGCCAATTCCCTCATCAGCCTGCTGGTCAGCCTCGGCTACCTGTTCTGGCTGGACTGGCGCTTCGCCGGTCTGCTGATCGGCTGCTACCTGCTGCTCTCGGTCGTGGTGTATGCGACCGGCATGACGGGGATCAAGAAGGTGTTCGATGACTACGCCGAGGCCGAGCGGCAGCTTTCGGACCGGACGGTGGAATTGGTGGACGGCATCAAGGAGGTCAAGAACTTCGGCATGACCGCAGACGTCTTCGGACGTTTCGACGAGGCCCAGAAGAGGTTCTCCAAGGTTTCCCTGGTATGGATGCAGAAGCAAAGCATCGGCCTGAGCCTGATCGCATCACTGCTGCGGCCCGGCCCGGTGTTCGCTGCGACGATGGGGCTGGGGCTGGTGTTCACGCTCCAGGGATGGTTGTCGCCGGTGACGGTGGTGGCCTTCGCCCTGGTGTGGGTCGGGCTGCCCGAGGGGCTGCTGACCCTGATGGAGATGTCACAGAACCTGTACGCGGCGAAACAGGCCGCGAACAGCACCCTGCACATCCTGCAGGCCCCGGAGCTGTCCGAACCGAACGCCGAGATCGCCCCGGAGGAGGAAGCCCCCGCGGTGGAGTTCCGCGACGTCAGTTTCTCCTACGACCCCGGGGAACCGGTCATCCAGGAGCTCTCCCTGAAATGCCCACCGGGCACGGTCACGGCGCTGGTCGGCCCCTCCGGCGGCGGGAAATCCACGCTGGCCAGGCTCATCGCACGGTTCTGGGACGTCGATTCCGGAACGGTGCTCGTCAACGGGCGCGACGTGCGGGACCAGCCCTCGCGGGAACTGCTCTCGTCGATGTCGCTGGTTTTCCAGGATGTCATGCTCAGCACCGACACCGTCCGCGCGAACATCGCCCTCGGGAACGCGGACGCGACCGAGGCCGAGATCGAGGAGGCCGCCAGGGCCGCCTGCATTCACGACCGCATCATGCAGCTTCCCGACGGCTACGACACGATCATCGGTGAGGGCGCCCATCTCTCCGGGGGTGAGGCGCAACGCCTGACGATTGCGCGGGCCTTCCTGGCCGCATCCCCCATCCTGATCCTCGACGAGGCGACGGCGCAGGCCGACAGCCATTCAGAACGCCTGATCCAGCAGGCCATCAGCAACCTGGCCCAGAAACGCACGGTGATCGTGATCGCCCACCGGCTCTCCACGATCCAGGGCGTCGACCAGATAGCCGTGATCGATACGGGCCGGCTCGTCGAGCTGGGCACCCACGACGACCTGCTGGCCCAGGACGGCCCCTACGCCCGGTTGTGGCGGAACCAGACCAACATCACCCACGCCCTGGAAGGGCTCAGGGGAAAGGAACAGGCATGCTGAAGCAGTTCCGTCGTTACCTCGACAAACCGGGGGTCGTGAACGCTCTGATCGCCGGTTACGCCGTCTCCGCGCTGCTGCAGGGCCTGGCCTTCGTGGCCCTGATCCCCTTCCTGCGGGCCTTCCTGGGCCCGGATCCGGCGTCCTCCCTGACGTGGTTGTGGGTTCTGATCGGTCTCGGGGCCGCCGCCTTCCTGGTGAACTGGATCAGCATGGTCATTGCCATGCGCATCAGCGTCATCGACGTCTGCGGCAACCTGATCTCGAAGATCGGGCGCCGGGTCTCGGCTCTCCCCCTGGGCTGGTTCCGGGCCCGGAGCGCCGGGGACGTGGCCGCCGCCGTATCCAGCGAGGTGGGCATCCTCTCGCACCTGGCATCGGTGGTGCTGCCCAACCTGGTCTCGGCGATCGTGATTCCCGGCACCGTGCTTGTGGCCACCTTCTTCTTCGACTGGCGGTTGGCCCTGGTGATGGCGGTCAGCCTGCCCTTCACCTATCTGGTGTGGCGTTGGGGTCTGCGCAGCATCAAGCAGGAACACGCCCAGGAACCCGTGCTCAGCTCGGCCAGCGCGGGAAGGCTGATCGAGTACGCCCAGCTCCAGCCCGTCCTCAGGGCCCGTGGCCTGGCCGGCATGCAGTGGCCCCCCATCCGGAGCACCCTGGAGGCGGAGAACCAAGGCGTTCACCGGCTGCTCAAGCTCCAGGGCCCACCCTTGGGGGCCCTGCTGGTGATCACCCACGCCGTTTTCGCCGGGGTTCTGGCCTTCGGGCTGGCGTTCGCCCTGGACGGGTCGCTGGATCTGGCCACCTTCGTGGCCGTCGTGGTGATGACCACCCGGTTCGTGACCCCCATGACCCACGCGTTGCTGTACCAGGGGGAGATCCAGAAGTGCGAGATCTCGCTGGAGGCCATCGGGAAGATCCTGGACACCCCCGTGATGCCCGAGCCCGAGAAACCACAAGTTCCCGGGAACCACGACATCGGGTTCCAGGACATCACCTTCTCCTACGACCCGGATGCCCCACTGTTCCAGAACTTCTCCCTGGATGCGCCACAGGGCCAGATCACCGCGATCGTCGGGCCTTCGGGCTGTGGCAAGTCGACGCTGACGAAACTGGCGGCGAGGTTCTGGGACGTGTCCGCCGGTCGGGTCACCATCGGTGGGGTCGACGTCAGGGACATCGCCACGGAACAGTTGATGTCGATGATCTCGATGGTCTTCCAGGACGTTTACCTGTTCAACACCACCATCCGCGAGAACGTTCGCATCGCCAAACCCGGGGCCACCGACGAGGAAGTGGAGGAAGCCATCCGCCGGTCCCGCCTGGAGGAGGCCCTGAAACGGTTGCCGCAGGGACTCGACACCCCCGTCGGCGAGGGTGGACTGCGCCTGTCCGGTGGTGAACGGCAGCGCGTCTCGATCGCCCGCGCTTTCCTGAAGGACGCCCCGATCCTGCTGCTCGACGAGGTCACCTCGGCGCTGGATGCCGAGAACGAGGCGGTCCTGACCACGACCCTCGAGGAACTCTCCCGGGGTCGCACGGTGGTGGTGATCGCCCACCGGTTGAGCACCATCATGAACGCCCACTCGGTGGCGGTGCTGAGTGGCCGCGAGGCCGGTCAGGTCACCCGGGTCGTGCAGCAGGGCTCCCCCGCCGAGCTGGCGAAAACCGAGGGGCTGTTCGCGGAACTGCTCGAGGACTCCCAGGCCATCAGCCGGTGGCGGCTGGCCTGAGACGCATCGAACAGCTGTCCGGTCAGGTCTTTCCCCGGGGTTTGGCCCTCGCGGCCGCTCCCCGGGGACTAGATTTGGTCCCACCACCAATTCCCCAGAGGAGTAGATGTGACTGATGCAACGGCGCTTTCAGGCGCTTACAGGACCCTGCTGGATGTGATCGGGAAGGTCGAGCCCCGGATCTGCCAGGCGATCCGCGACGAACTGACCGACCAGCGCGCATCCCTGAAGCTGATCGCCTCCGAGAACTACGCCAGCCTGCCGGTGCTCGCGACGATGGGCACCTGGCTGAGCGACAAGTACGCCGAGGGCACCATCGGCCACCGGTTCTATGCGGGTTGCCAGAACGTCGACGTAGTGGAGTCCGTGGCCGCCGAGCACGCGCGTGAACTGTTCGGCGCCGAATACGCCTACGCACAGCCCCATTCCGGGATCGACGCGAACCTGACCGCCTACTGGGCAATCCTGGCGCATCACATCGAAACCCCGGCGCTGACGGAGTTCGGTTCGAGGAACGTATCCGAACTGTCCGAGGCCGACTGGGAGACGCTGCGGGCCCGGTTCGGCAGCCAGCGGCTGCTGGGCATGAGCCTGGATGCGGGCGGGCACCTGACCCACGGGTTCCGGCCGAACGTGTCGGGCAAGATGTTCCACCAGCGCTCCTACGGCACGAACCCCACCACCGGGCTGCTGGACTACGACGCCCTCGCCGCGCAGGCCGCCGAGTTCAAACCGCTGGTGATCGTCGCCGGCTACTCCGCCTACCCGCGTCGCATCGATTTCGCGAAGATGCGGGAGATCGCCGATTCCGTCGGCGCGGTGCTGATGGTCGACATGGCCCACTTCGCCGGCCTGGTGGCGGGCAAGGTGTTCACGGGCAACGAGAACCCGGTGCCGTTCGCCCAGGTGGTGACCACCACCACCCACAAGTCGCTGCGCGGCCCGCGCGGCGGCCTGGTGCTGGCGACCAAGGACTACGCGGGTGACGTCGACCGTGGCTGCCCGATGGTGCTGGGCGGTCCCCTGTCGCACATCATGGCTGCCAAGGCCGTCGCCCTGGCGGAGGCCCGCACCGAGGCGTTCCGGGACTACGCGCACCGGGTGGTCGACAACGCCCGCGCCCTCGCCGAAGGGCTGCTGAAGCGCGGCGGCACCCTGGTGACCGGAGGCACCGACAACCACATCGTGCTGCTGGATGTCTCCTCCTTCGGTCTGACCGGGCGGCAGGCGGAGTCGGCGCTGCTGGATTCCGGCATCGTCACCAACCGCAACTCGGTGCCCAACGACCCCAACGGCACCTGGTACACCTCGGGCATCAGGCTCGGCACCCCGGCTTTGACGTCGCGGGGCTTCACCACTTCTGACATGGACGAGGTCGCGGCCATGATCACCGACGTGCTGAAGAAGACCACCCCGACCACCACGAAGGACGGTAAACCGGGCAAGGCGAAGTACGAACTGGCCCAGGAGGTCGCGGATGGATCGAAGGATCGCGCGGCGAAGCTCCTGGATCTGCACCCGCTCTACCCGGGCCTGACGTTGTGATGACGACGTTTTCGAGCTGATTCCGCTGCTGGCTCTTTCGGCCGGGGTGTTCCTCCAGTTGTTCGTCTGACTCAGCCTGAGGAAGCCCCGGCGGGGAGGGGCCGGTACACCCCGCAGTCGAGTGCTGCTCGTGCTCGGCGGTTTCGCTGCGCTGGTGTTGCCCTGCGCGACCTTCTGCTCCCGCAAGAGCCCGGTGTGCGCGGCTCCTGTGCCCCGTCCGGTTCGTAGCCGGGCGGGATGGCGCTCCGGCTGGTTCGTCAACCGAATCAGTCCGCCGGGGCATGGATCACTTCGTCGGCGACGCCTTCGCCATCAGCTCTGCGATGTCTCGTCTCAGTGCGCGCGGGTGCAGGTTGCGGGCTGTCGCCAGGGACAGCAGCAGGCACAGGGCCCCGGAGAGGATGAAGACCGATCGGACTCCGAGCAATTCCGCTGTGACTCCGCCCAGCAGCGCACCGCCGGGCATCGCGATTCCCATGGCCATGAACGCCTGGACGCTCGCCACCCTGCCCGCAAGCTCGCGCGGAGCGATCCTCTGCCGCAGAGATGCGACCAAGACGCTGACCATGATGCCGAAGAACGAGTTGAAGAACAGGCAGCCGGCAAGCAGCACAAGATTGTTTGAAGCGATCATCAGGAGCAGCAACGGCCCCGCCAGGGCCACCCCACCGGCAGAACGTAGCTGAAACCCAGTTTCCGATCGGCCACGGAGGCCAGGGCCCCTTCGAGCACACCTCCTGCGCCGGAGATGCTCAACACGACGCCGAACGCCGTCGCTGATGCGCCCAGGTCGTTCGTGACGTAGATAACCATGACCGCCAGCACCCCGCTCTGGGCGAAGTTGACGACGCCCATCACCGACAACAAAGCGACCACCACAGGCTTGCCCCGGCACCACGCGACGCCCTCCCGCACGGCCTGCCACATCCCCGCCCCGCCGCTGGCGGGCGCCTGTCCTCCGCCTGCGATGCGCGCCACCAGTGCCGAGGCCAGCAGGAACGAGACCGCGTCTATCAGGAACGGCAGCCAGCGCGCGAAACTGAACAGCAGCCCGCCCAGCCCGGGCCCGATGAAGTTCATCGACGCCGCCTGCATCGCATGGAACGTGCCGTTGGCCGCTGACAGGTCGTCGGGGTCCTCCACGATCTCCGGGATCATGCCCTGGTTCGCCGCCGAAAAGACCGTCTCGCCGACACCGAGACAGAAGCTGACGACCGCCAGCACCCAGATTCCGGCGAGGTCGAAGAACACAGCCCCCGCGAGCGCCCCCACCAAGACGCACCGCGACAGGTCGACCAGCACCATCAGCGACTTCCGCTTGAACCGATCCGCGACAACCCCGCCTGCCAGGCCGAACAGCAGCCACGGGAGCCGGTTGGCCACGACGACAAGCGAGATCAACAGCGGATCCGGCGTCATTGTCGACGCCAGCAGCGGAGCAGCGACAAGCCGGATTCCGTCCCCGATCGACGACACCCCCATCGCCGAGGCCAGCTTCAGGTAGCTTCCGTTGCGAATCAGGGCCACTTCCATTCCTTCCGCACGAGTGAACCCACATCGGCCAGAAACCATCTTGACACCCATCCCGCATGACCAAACTGCACCGGCCCCACCCAGACTCCCTCTTTCCGGGAATACCCGCATCACATCCCCTTGGAGCGCCCATGCCTTCCCTTGACCACCTTTCCCGGAGACGAGGATCATCAACCCTCCCACCGCTCCTCAATCTTCCAAAGCCGGCCGAACCGGTCCGCGAACACCAACCATCCCTACGAAGCTGGTTGAGCCGATCCGCGAGCGCCAGCGAGCGGATCGTGTCGAAACCACCTCGCGCATGTCCGAGGACCCTTTCCCGGCTTCCGGCAGTGGTTTCGACACGGGCTGTTCCTCCACTGAGACCCGGTTCAACCAGCTTTGGGTTCCGGGGACGGGGTCAGGGCCGGGCCCGGAGTCCCCGGTAGCGGTTGACCGCTGCCAGGATTTCGTGGCGGCGGGGGCGGGCGAGGTGCCCGGGATGACCACGGTGGGGTGAAAGCCAGTCGAGGCCCTTCTCGTCGATGCGGTGCAGCAGTTCGTCGATCCGCTCGGGCATGCCCGCCCGGTCGTCGAGGAGGTCGCCGATGCGGTCCAGCGCGTGGGCGATGGCCTGCGTCTGCGCGGCGTCGACCAGCTGCGGGACCGCGGCGAGGTCGATGTCGTCGCGGCCGTACTGGATCCTGGTGCGGCTCCGCGCCTTGGCGGGTTTGCTGGTGCCGGATGGCGGCAGGGACACGGCCCCGGGGCGTCCCGCCCGCAGGCCGTTGAACACCTCCGTCGCCTCGGTGGGCGACGGGGCGGCCGCTATTTCGTGTGCCTTTTCGGTGACGTCGACGGGCACGTAGTGGTTGATGGCGATGACGTGGTCGGCGACCTCGAAGAACGCCCCGGAGCCCCCGGCGACGAGGATCGTCGATGTCCCGAGCTCGCCGTACAGGGGACGGATGCGGTCCACGAACGGGGTGATGGGTTCCTGGGCGGCGGGGATGAGGGCGCGCATGCGTTCGTCGCGGATCATGAAGTTCGTGGCCGAGGTGTCCTCGTCGATCAGCAGCGTCGACGCTCCGGCCTCGATGGCCTCGACGAGATTGGCGGCCTGGGATGTGGAGCCGCTGGCGTTGGTCGTGCTGAAACAGCGCGTGTCGGTGCCGGAGGGCAGGTTGGTGATGAACGGGGAGATGTCCACGCCGGTGACCGCCCGGCCGTCCTCCGCGCGGATGGTGACCGCGTCCGGGCGGGTGATGACCCATTCGCGGCCGTCACCGCCGACGTGGGGATAAACGCCCCGTTCGATTGCGCGCAGCAGCGTCGATTTCCCGTGATACCCGCCGCCGACGATCACGGTCACGCCCTCGGGAACACCCATGCCGGTGACCCGGCGGCCGCTGGGCAGGTCGAAGGTGACTCGCAGGTTTCCCGGGCTCTCGAAGGGAACGACCGCAACGCCTGTGAGGGGCAGGTCGGAATCGCCGGAGCGGCGGGGCAGGATCGCGCCGTCGCCCACGAAGGCCACCAGTCCGCGCCCCGGCAGGAGTCCGCGGAGGTGTTCCTGGTCGCGCAGCAGGGTGACGTGTTCACGCAGGGCACGCCGGTCGGGGTTCCGGTGCAGCAAGGAGGCCTCGGCGACGCGCGGCAGGAGGTCGGTCAGGAGCCTGGCCGCCTGGTGTCCGCGGGCCCTGCGCCCGGAGGCGGGCAGGCCGACGTCGACGCGGGCCTCGACCCGGTCCGCCAAGACGGCGACACTGGTACGCTCCAGCACCTCCTGGCCGGGCCGACCGATGCCCACGAACCCGCCGTTTCCCGTCCCCTCCGGCCTCGGGATCATTCGATGCGCGGCGTCGGCGAACCGGCGTGTGAGGAAGTCGGAGACCGCGGTCCTGCCCGCGGCGTCGTCGGTCAGGTCGGCGGGCAGACCCGCGACCTCCCGGTCGACGATGATGCGCATCCGCGACGGCGGGGCGTAGGGGTCGACCTGCACGTGGTCGATGACAAGCCGGACGCTACCGATCCGGTAGCTGCCGGTCAGTTGTTTGTACGAGGCGTATCCCCGCCCGTCGAGTTGGGCGAGGACACGCCTCAGCGTTTCTGCATCACGCATGAACGTCCTTCATTCAGTGGTCCTCGCCAGCCCGGCGGGCAGGCGAACGAGAGCGACGCCACCGAGAACCGCGAACACCAGGGCGGTGATCGCCATCGCGGTGGTGAACCCGGTCTGTTGCACACCGAACCCCGTCAGCAGCGGACCGATGGTCAGGCCAGCAGCATAGGCGAGGTTGTACAGCGCGAACGAACCCCCGAGGGTCGGCGGCTCCGATCGAAATCCCTGCTCGCTGATCAGCGTGGTGGCCGGGGCGAGCAGCATCGCCGAGGACAGGCCGAGAAGCCCCATACCGATTCCGATCTGCCAGAGCTCGGACGACCAGCCAATGACCAGCAGGGCCGCGGCGACCGCGACAATGCCGGCACCGACCAGCAACCGGGGTGTCGTCGAGGTCATGAGGTGCCCGACAATCGGGTTGGCGATGATACCGGCCAGCGCGGCAGTCCCGAACAGCACACCGATGATGGTGCTTGCGGAGGACTGCTCACCGATGCGACCGGGCAGGACCGGTTGCACCGCGGCGAGAACTGCCGCGCCGATGCCGATGGCCGCGACGATGGAGACGGAGCCCCGGACCCTCAACACGGTGAAGGGACCAGCGGTGTCGTCGCTCTGCCGGGGGGATCCCGGGATCAGGGCCAGCAGCAGCGCGATGTCCACGATCGCGACGGCCGCTGCGATCAGGAACGGGGATGCCGGCCCGAAGGCATCGACCAGGAAACCGCCCAGGGGTGGGCCAGCGAGCACCCCGAGGGTCACCGTCGACATGGCGATGCCCATCATCTGGCCTCGTTTCTCGATTCCGGTGGCGGCGGCGATCAGGGAGAGGGCCGCGACCCATGCGATCCCACCGGCGATGCCCTGCACGAAACGGGCCACCAGCAACAGCCAGTACGGCCCTCCGGTGGCGAACAGCAGGGTGGCGGCCACGAGGACGATCAGCTCGGTCAGCAGAGGTCCCTTGGGGCCTCGCCGGTCGACGACACGACCGGTGAAGAGCGTCGCGACGATCATCGCGGCGGCGTAGGAGGAGAAGAGAATACCCGTGGCGGCCTCCCCCTGCTCGACCACTGCGGGCAGCAGCGGAAGCACCGGGATCGCCAAGCCCTCGAGCAGCATGTCGGTGAAGAGGACAGCTCCGGCGACGGCGGTCGCGCGGACGGGAGTCGCGCCGGCAGGGCGCGAATCATTGTTGGGAGTCATTGTGATGTTGTTCTTTCAGGAGTTGAGCAACCCCCTCACCAACGCCTTGACGAAGGCGTCGAGTTCGTCGGGTTGCGGAAGGTCTTGGGGGCGGATCACCGCTGTCACGGTGAACCCTTGGAGCAGCACGAGCACGAGTCCGGCAACGCCTCGCGGAGCGAGATGACCGGCCTCCCCGCTGGCGGCGATGACATCCTCGATGCGACCGCGCCAGCCGTCGAGCGCGTCATTCTTCTCGGACCGCCCGGCCGCGTGCGGCGCAACCAGCACGGTTGTGGAGGCCAGTGCCCGGAACCTCGGGTCGCCGGTGAGCAGCCGCACGAAATGCGAAAGCAGGGCCTCGATCTTCTCGCGTGCGCCGCTCTCGGATTCGTCGTCAATGCCTGCGAAGAGACGCTGCTCGTAGTCGGACCAGCCCCATTCGAGGGCAGCGACCAGCAGTGCCTGCTTGTCGCGGAAATGATGGTGCAGTGCGCCTCGCGTAACGCCTGCCCGCTCGGCCACATGCTCGAATGTCGCCCCCCGCCACCCCTTCTCCTCGAAGGACATCAGCGCCGCCTCCAGCAGCGCGACGCGGGTTCTGGCCGCGTCCTCGGCCGTCCGTCTCATACATACATGCTAACACGTATATAT
>ERZ772973.517-NODE-517-length-18141-cov-77.1731_pt1 | contig 18141 bp, 12 predicted proteins | sample MGYA00580672_ERZ772973 | MGnify/ENA primary metagenome ERZ772973 (study PRJEB29015, sample SAMEA2737938) | human oral metagenome | biome: human oral; feature: human-associated habitat; material: dental | place: China | collected 2152 ... | reverse complement strand
CCGGCCTGGTCTACCAGCTCTACTTCGACGAGCGCCTGCTCGACGGCGACGCCGTGCGCGCCTTCCCGACCGGCGACGGCGAGCTCGCCGAGGTCGAGGTCGTCGTCGACCGCATGAGCGTGCCCTACCTGTCGGGCGCCACCATCGACTTCGCGGACACGATCGAGAAGCAGGGCTTCACGATCGACAACCCGAACGCGGTGGGCACCTGCGCCTGCGGCGAGTCCTTCCACTGAGCGGTCGCCGCCCGCCGCCACCCGCATCCCCGTCAACCCGCACCCGTTGTCGCAAGGAGACCACGTGCGTCGCGCGCATCTCGTCCTGACCGCCCTGGTCCTGTCCACCGTCCTCGCCCTGACGGGATGCTCCGGAGACTCGAAGTCTCAGGCCTCGGCGACGCCGACCGCCCCGGCGCGCCTCGACTGCTCGAGTCTGACCATTGACACCGACTCGGCCGCGCTGCCGCAGGTCGGCGGCGACGCCGCGGCCCCCTCGCTGACCTGGAGCGGCCAGGGGGCGCCCGCGAACCTGACCGTCAAGACCCTCACCGCGGGCCAGGGCGCCGAGGTGACGCCCGCGAGCTATGTCGTGTCCAACTACGCGGGCTGGCGGTGGGGGGAGCAGACGGTCTTCGACTCCTCCTACGCCAGGGGGGAGCCGCTGACCCTGGCGGCCGCCGACTTCATCGACGGCTGGCGCTGCGGCCTGATCGGGCACCACGTGGGCGACCGGCTCGTCATGGCCGTCCCGTCCGAGCTCGCCTACGGGGACAATCCGAGCAACGGGGCCCCGGCGGGACCGCTCGTCTTCGTCATGGACATTGTGGACGTGCCCACCACCGCCGGCGCCACCATGGAGGGGGAGGCCGATGTGGCGGCCCTGGGCGTGACGGTCTCCGGCGAACTGGGCGCCCCCGCCACGGTCTCGGTGAACCCGGGCACGGCGGAGCCCACCGAGGACAAGATCGTCGTCCTGGCCCGGGGCGCGGGCGAGCCGATCACGGCCCAGGACACCGTGGGCGCCAATATCGCCAGGACCACCTGGGACAATTCCGTCTTCGAGTCCACCTGGGACATCGGCGCGCCCAGCCGGATCACCGTGTCGGCGACCCCCAATCTGACCGGCCTCGTCGGGGTCCCGGTGGGCTCTCGCGTGGTGATGGTTCAGGCCGCCGGAACCGACGCCAACGGCACGGCCGTCCCCGCCCGCGCCTACGTCATAGACATCGACGCCAAGCTGCGCTGAGCCCCGGGGCGCCGGTGACCGCCTGCGTCACGACATGCGGACGTCGTCCCAAGACGGCGGGCCGTCCCCCGCGCCTCCGGCGGGCCCTCCGAGGTGAAAAATGGCGCCCTGGGAGGATCGTTCCGCTTCGCAGCCGGCAGTTGCCCACAAAGAACCGCGGAATCACGCGGAAACCGATGAGCGCGTCGGATGCGTCGGAGCGAACGATCCTCCCAGGGCGCCAAAAACCGGCGATGGTCGGCGGCGGCCGGGTGCTGGCGAGCGCCGGGCGCCGGCGGTTCGGCGTCAGCGGACGATGAGCCCCGGGGTCCGCGAGGTCGCCGCGGCCAGGCGCTCGCCGGCGTCCTGCCAATTGGCGATGTTCCAGATGGCCTTGACGTAGTCGGCCTTGACATTGAGGTAGTCGAGGTAGAAGGCGTGCTCCCACATGTCGACCTGGAACAGTGGGATGGTGCCCACGGGCACATTGCCCTGCTGGTCGAACATCTGGAAGGTCACGAGGCGCCCGGAGACGGAGTCGTGGGCCAGGACGGCCCAGCCGGAGCCCTGGATGCCCAGTGCGGCCGCGGTGAACTGCGCCTTGAAGGCGTCGAAGGAGCCGAAGGAGTCCTTGATGGCCTCGGCGAGATCGCCCTCGGGCTCGCCGCCGCCGTTCGGGGACAGGTTCTTCCAGAAGATCGAGTGGTTGATGTGCCCGCCGAGGTTGAAGGCGAGGTTCTTCTCGTGGAGGTTGATGGCGGCGTGGTCGCCGGCCTCGCGGGCGGCCTGCAGCTTCTCCAGGGCGGCGTTGGCGCCGGTGACGTAGGCGGCGTGGTGGCGGTCGTGGTGGAGCTCCATGATGCGCCCGGAGATGTGGGGCTCGAGCGCGGCGTAGTCGTAGGGGAGCTCGGGGAGCGTGTACACGGACATGTGGCTGCCTTTCGTGAGGGAGGCGGCCGCCGCCTGCGACGGCCGCGATGTCCCGGCAATAGGTTAGGACTGAAGTCCCGGTCGCGATTGATCCTAGGTGCTCATCGGTGGAACCGGAACCGTGACACCGTGCGATTACACTGACCGCAGAACCGCGCTCTGCCGCCCGCCCGCTCGCACCGGAGGATCCATGACCGACCAGCCCGATGACGACGACTACCTCCAGCTCCTCGTCTTCTCCGACGACGCCTCCGTGCGCGAGGAGGTCAAGACCGGCGTCGGACGCCGCCCCGCCAAGGGCCTGCCCCTGGTGGCCTGGACCGACGCCGCCACCGCCGAGGGCGTGCGCCTGGCCATCAAGGACCGCGAGGCCGAGGGCAAGCCGCCCTTCGACGCCCTGGTCCTGGACGCCGAGGCCAAGAAGCTCGGCGGCATGGGCCTGGCCCACGAGCTCTACATCGAGCTCGACGCGCGCCCGCCGGTGGTTCTGCTCACCGCCCGTCCCCAGGACGACTGGCTGGCCGCCTGGGCCAGGGCCGAGGCCGTCGTGCCCCGCCCGCTCGACCCGCTGGCCCTCCAGGAGGGAGTGGCGGGGGCCCTGACCGCCCGGCCGGGGACCGTCGTCCCGGCTGGCTGAGCCGGCCCGTCGCGATCGCCGCGCAGGGCCGTCGGGGCCGACGGCGGTGCCGTCATCGGCCGAGAGGGGCTCGCGCTCGCTGCGGGCGGCCGTCGGGGCGGCCGTCGTCCGCGCTCCGGGCCCGTATCATCCGCGGTCTGGATCCGCATTGTCCGCGGCCCGGATCCGCGGTCCGGCCCCGCATAGTCCGCGGTCCGCCCCCCGGCCGCCACCGTGGTCAGCCGACGGCGTCGATAATGCGCCGGTGGCGCGCCGCGGCGCCCACGGGCCAGCTCAGGCGCTCCAGCACGCGGGCGGCGCCCTCCTGTCCGCCGTCGACCTCGACGATCCGGGCGCCCGCGTCCAGTGCCCAGTCCGCCAGCAGTAGCGTCTCCTCCACGCCGGCGGCCGCCCCCACCCGCGACGGCGGGGCGACGACCTCGGCGGTCGCCCGCAGCGCCCTCACGGCCGGGCGCGGGTCCGCCCCGGGCGGCGTGATCGCGGAGCCGGCCAGACGCCCCCAGCGCACGGCCACGAGCTCCCAGCCGCCGCCGGGCCGGCGTCGGGCCGCGATCAGGTGCGGGCAGGCCAGCAGCGGACGGGCCTTCTCCGCCCGGCAGGCGGCCAGGAGCAGGGACCGCAGCCGCGCCGTCCACATCCCCGCCTCCTCGAAGCGCTCGACGGCGGCGAGGGCGGAGATGCGCTCCAGCAGCGGGAGCGCCACGAGGTCCACCCGCCCCGACAGGGCGAGCCGGACCGCCTCGGCGCTGGCGGGGATCCCGGCGCCGGCGGGCCCCGCGGTCCGGGCGCCCGGGCCGTCCCAGGGGTGCATTCCGAGTGCGGACTCCACCGCCCGTCGGGCCTGGGCGAGGGCGGCGCGCGAGGGGAAGGGGCCGACTGCGCCGTCGGCCTGCGCCAGAGTCAGGACGGTCGTGGCCGCCAGGCGCGGTCGGGGGCCGCCCACCGGGCGCAGCCAGGGCCGGCTGCGCGGGGAGCGCGAGCGGCGGTTGACCGGGGGATCGAGTTCGGCGATCAGGCGCAGCTCGCGCACCCGAGCCTCGATCTCGGTGGGGGTGGGGATCGCCCGCACCTGCACGGTCGTGTCAAGCATATTCGCTATTCGTGAACGCTTCTCCGCGGCCGTGAAGTAGGAGCGGACCCGCCTGCGCAGGTCGACGGCGCTGCCGACGTAGAGGACCTGGCCGGCGGCGGAGAGGAACTGGTAGACGCCCGGGGAGGAGGGCAGACCGTCGGCCAGGCGGCTCTTGGCCCGGCGTCGCGCGGGGACGGGGTCGGCGGCGGTGGCCAGGTCCTCCAGGTGCGTGACCCCCAGCGGCGCCAGGACCTCCAGGGCCGCGTGCAGGACGTCGACGGTGGCGCGGGCGTCGCCCAGGGCCCGGTGGGCGGGGCGGATGGGCGAGCCCACGAGGGCGGCGAGCGTCCCCAGCTTGTGGTCGGGCACGTCCGCGCGGCTCCAGGCCCGCCGCGCCAGGCCCAGCGTGTCGAGGACCGTCGGCTCGCTCCAGCCCAGCCCGAGCGCCCGCGCGGCGCCGCGCAGGTGGCCGACGTCGAAGCGCGCGTTGTGGGCCACGAGCACGGTGGACTCCCCGTCCAGGCGGGCCCAGGCGAGGAAGGCGGACAGGGCCTCGCCCACCGGCGGGGCGCCGGCGACCATGGCGTTGGTGATGCCGGTGAGGACGGTGATCTGGGCGGGTATGGCGCGGCCAGGGTTCACCAGGGTCGACATTTCGGACTCGACGGCGCCGCCGCGCACCCGCACCGCCCCGATCTCCGTAATGGCGTCGGCGCCGGGCGGCCCGCCGGTGGTCTCCAGGTCGACGACGACGAAGACGACCTCGCTCAGGGGCGTGCCCATCTGGGCGAAGGAGGCCTGCACCCCGGGTCCGGGCGGCGAAGGTGCGGGCGAGACCACGTGGGAAGGTTAGACTCGACGGGGCGACGTTTCCAGCGCCCCTCCCCGCCGCCGCCCCTGGTCGGCGGGGCCGCCCCGATAAGAGCGCACAGAGCACAGGAGGTCCCGTGGGATACCGAGGTATCAAGGCGGCCGTCGGCCCTGCGATGGAGATGCTCTACCAGCCCTGGATCCGGGGCGAGGAGAACATCCCCGACTCGGGGGCGGCGATCCTCGCCTCGAACCACCTGGCCGTCATCGACTCCTTCTTCCTGCCGCTGCTCATCGACCGCGAGGTCGCCTTCATCGGCAAGTCCGACTACTTCACGGGCAAGGGGATCAAGGGGTGGGCCGTCAAGCGCTTCATGACCACCGTCGGCACGATCCCCGTGGACCGCTCGGGCGGGAAGGCCTCCCAGGCGGCCCTGCAGGCCGGCATCGACCGGCTGCGCGCCGGGGAGCTGTTCGGCATCTACCCCGAGGGCACGCGCAGCCCCGACGGGCGCCTCTACCGGGGCAAGACGGGCGTGGCCCGCATCGCCCTGGCCACCGGCGCGCCCGTGATCCCGGTGGCCATGATCGGCTCCAACCTGGCCCAGCCGATCGGCCAGGCCCTGCCCTCGACCCGCCACCGCGTGGGCATCGTCGTCGGCGCGCCCCTGGACTTCTCCCGCTACAAGGGCCTGGAGAACGACCGCTTCGTTCTGCGCTCGATCACCGACGAGATCATGTACTCCCTCATGGCCCTGTCCGGCCAGGAGTACGTCGACCTGTACGCCGCGGACGTGAAGAAGGCCGTGGACGCGGAGAAGAAGTCCGTCGACGAGGTCGTCGCGCAGATGCTCGCCGACCAGGCCGCCAAGCGCCCGGCCGCCGCGCCCGTGGAGGCGCCCGGCGGCCGTCCCGCGCCCGATGTCGAGGTCCCGGTTCCGCCCGAGCCGGAGGAGGCCGAGGCGGGGGATGACGGGGCGCAGGGGGCCGAGGCGGAGGATGCCGAGTCCGCCGACGGCGGCGCTCCCTCGGAGGAGACCGAAAAGGGCGTGGACTGAGCTCCCGGCGTCCGGCGGAGGACTCCGCGAGCACGTCACTCAACCCGCGAACACGTCGGGTAACCGCCGAGATCGTCACTTAACCCGCGAGAACGTCTGCTAGGGGTACGTTCTCGCGGGTTAAGTGACGATCTCGCGCACGAAGTGACGTGCTCGCGGACCGAGCGGCGTTCCCGCGGGTCCCGTTCGGCCGTCGGAGCGCCCCTCATGGTCGTCGTCCGACCCGTGGCCGCCCTCCCCGGGGCACGCGGCGGCGCCGTTTGTCCGAATCTGTTGCAAAGGCCCGGATCGAGTCGGAGTGCCGAAAGAGAATCGTTGATATTCCGCGCTTTCATCCGCGGCCGATCCCGCCGCGGAGACCCTTTGCAACAGATTCGGACACGACCCCGCCACGGCCCGCCTCAGGAGCCCCACCCGCCCCACTACGACCGCGCCCCGCAGCGGTGAACCCGAACAAGTGGCGGCAATCGACGCTACGGTGGGTCCGTGAGCCCCGCCGCCGCCCTGTACGCCGTCAACGTCGTCTACACCGCCGTGCTGGCGGGCTTCATGATCTCCTACGTGGTGACCATGGGGTCCTTCTTCACCCACACGCTGAGTCATGGGAGGCGCCGCGAGCTCCAGCGGCTCCTGCTGCCCTTCAACCGGGACGAGCACGTGAGCGCCAGGTACGCCGCCTGGGTCCTGGGGCAGGTCGTGGTGGCCGCGGTGTCGCTGGCCCTCAACGCCGGGCGGGCGCCGCTGGCCGCCCAGATCTTCGCCGTCGCCGCCATGCCGCTGTGGTACGCGGTGCACGTCGGCTCCGGGTTCGCCCGCGCCGAGCACCTGGCCGAGGGCGGCCCCGAGGATGTGCCCGAGCGGGAGATCAAGCGCTTCCTCCGCCTCAACCTGCCCATCCACTGCGGCTACGCCGCCGTGTACGTCGCGGCCGCCCTGTGGCTGCTGGCCGGGCTGCTGTAACCGGCGCGCCGCCGGGCGCGGCGGCTACAATTCCGGTCATGCCGACCAATGATGACCCGGCGTCCCCGGAGAAGACGGAGGAGACGCTCGATATCCTCGGCGACCCCGTCCTAACGGCCAAGATCCGCGCGGGTATGGACGATATCGCCGCCGGACGCGTGGAGGTCCTCAGCAGGGACAAGCGGCTCCGGTCCCTGAAGGGGTGACGGCGGCCGGCGCCTCGGGACTCAGGAGTCCCGGTGCGCGGCCAGCAGCCGGGCCGAGGCCCGCGAGCCCGACTCCATGAGGGGCCCGGCGAGCTCGGCGCTGATCCGGGCCAGGACGTCGTGCGGGTAGTCCGCGGGGAGGATCTGCGCGGGCAGGGCCGGCAGCGTGCCCCACACATAGGTGGCGCTGCTGAGCATGTCGTGAGCGCTCACCACCCGGGCCAGGAGGGCGGGGCGCGAGTCGTCCGAGGCGTCCAGGTCGCGCCAGCGGTCCTTGACGTCCTCCAGGTGCGCGGCCAGGCGGCGGATCTGCCGCGCCGCCTCGTCCAGCGGCCAGGCGCGCGCGGCGAGGTCCCGCGCGGCGGCGAGGTCGACGTCGAGGCGCCCCGCGGAGCATCCGGCGCACTCGGCCCAGCCGCCCGGCGGGCGCATGCCCAGCAGGACGCCGGGGCGGGGCGAGGCCCAGCCGTCGGCGAACGCGGCCGCGCGCAGGGCGTCGCGCTCGGAGCGCCGGATCTCGGGGATGTCGTAGATGACGATGTGGAAGCGGCCCTCCCAGTCGGGCCGACTTATGAATCTCTGCTCGATGGTTCGGTAGCGCCTCAGGAACGTGCCGTTCAGGGCGTAGGCGGTCTGCCTGCCGCGGCGGTGGGAGACGAGTCGGCCGTCGGCCACCGCGCGGGCGAGGTAGGAGCGCGCGCCCGAGGCGCTCATGTTCAGCGCGCCGAAGACCTCGACCAGGTAGGAGCCGGGCAGCTCCTCGACCTCGCACAGCCCGTACAGGAAGGCGAGGGTGCCACGGCCGACGGCGGAGGGGTGGGAAGCGTGTGCCATGCCCTCATCCTGCGCCCGTCGCGCCCGGATGAGGGGCGGATGCGGGGATTGGCGGGCGGGGCGGGCGCGAGGGACGGTGCGGCTCCGGTGGACACGCGGCGCGGCGCCGCACTACCGTTGAGTCTCATCCTGATCACGAAACGTGAAGAAAGCGAGCACTGATGACGCAGCGGAAGAAGACCGGCCGTCCCCCCGCCCCCGGCGGATCCCGCCCGCCCCTGAGCCGGGCCGAGGCCTGGCGCGAGGTGGGGCTCGCCGTCGCGGTGCTCTGGGCCGTGCTCGGCGGGGCCTGTTTCTTCACGGGAGCCCAGTGGGTGTACGACTCGTGGGGCACGAGCCTGAACGCGGCCCTCATCATCGACGTCATCTTCCTGGCGGGCGTGCTCGTCGTCATCGGCTTCGTGTGGTGGCGCCAGCGCCTGCACGGCGAGGGCCTGCGCGAACTCGGATGGGGTCGCCCCACCCGCGGGGCGGCGGTGGCCGTCGCCGTCGTCTACGGACTGGCGTGGGTGGCGATGAGCTACGCGCGCGGCGGGGATCCCCTCGCCTGGTCGTGGCAGCGCCCCATTATGATGAGCGTCGGCCTGATTCTCGCCTTCGGGGAGGAGATCGCGGTCCGCGGCCTCATCCTGGACCGGCTCGAGCGCTGCGGCACGGGCCGCCTCGTCCAGATCGTGACCACCGGGGCCGTCATGGGCGTCTACCACGGCGTCGTCGGCCACCACGTCTGGCCCTCGTACATGATCTCCAGCTTCGTCCTGTTCGGACTGCTCTCGGCCCTCTACATGTACGGCAGGAGGAGTCTGACCCCGCCGCTCATCGCGCACGCCATGACCCACTTCCTGGGCGACCCGGCCCTCATGCGGGGCATCCTCTACGGCGTCGCCCTCGTGGGGTGAGGGGCGCTCCAGCGGACGACGGCGGGGCTCGCGTCCCGGTTCGAAGGCGAGCGCATGCTGCGATAGGGTGGGGCAGTTCCGCCTCACGCGCCGCAGCCCGAGGAGCGCTCATGAAGCCCAAGGATTCCGACACGTTCATCGATATCGGCGTGTCGATCACAAGGCTGCTTCTCATCGCCTCCGGGCAGGGAACTGCTGCCAGTCTGATCGGCGAGGGTGCCGGGCTGCTCAGGAACCTCGGGAGCGGAGGGCAGCGAGCGATCTCCGCCGAGAAGATCGCCGCCGACGTGGCCGCTCGACTGCCCCAGGAGAGTTGGGATATCTCCGAGGCCGATTGGCATGCGGCGGCGACCCATGTCGCGCCGCTCATCGACCGGCTCTCGGAGAAGGACAGACTCGCCGCGGGCTATGACTGGACGGCGCTCCGCCCGGTGCTCCTCGATCTGGGCGGTGAGGAACGACGACGCAAGTTGGCGGATGAGTCGGCCAAGCGGGCCTTCGACTGGGTTCTCGATGTGGCGTGCCAGCACATTACTGACTGCTTCACTCAGGAGGAGGCGCTGGCCTCTCTTCTTAAAAAGGTTAATGAGGACTGCGCCAGGCTTCAACGAATTGAGCGATTACTCGATCGCCCGGGGGTTCAGGAGACCAGCGTCGTCATTAATGATCACATCGAGGTGCTCCGTCATCTCGTCCCAGATGCTTTGGTGGATCGTGAGCAGGAGTTGGCCGATCTCGAAGCGTTTGTGCGCAATTCGGGCGGTGTCTGGTACGCCATGGAGGCGGACATGGTCAGCGGCAAGACCACCGTCATGGCGTCCTTCGCGCTGAACCCACCCGACGACGTGCACATGGCGTCATTCTTCATCCGTCGCATTGGTGGCGATGGGAATGACAGAGGGCGTTTCGCTTTCGTCATGGGCGCGCAGCTCGCGAAGATTCTTGGACACGAGTACACCGAACCCGTGCGTGATCCGGCTCAGCATACCGAGTTCCGCCAGCTGCTGCGTCGAGCGGCGACGGCGTGCCGTTCCGAGACCACTCCCCGGCCCCTGGTCCTCCTCATTGACGGAATCGACGAGGACTCCTATTTCGAGAATCCAGACGGGGCGGATGCCAAGTCGATCCTCTCGCTGCTGCCGCGACGCCTTCCCGAGGGGGTGAAGATTATCACCGCGTCGCGCCCTAACCCGCGTCTGCCGGAAGACGTCCTTTGCGATGAAAATAGGAGAATCGTCCCACTAAAACCCTCTCCCATCGCTGAGAAGAGCATCAATAGAAAGGATATGAAGATCTTCTTCAAATCCGATGTCGCCGTGGATATTGGAGCGTTCCTGGCGGCTTGCGGTGGTGTCCTCACCGTGGAGGACTTGCGTACGCTCCTCATCATGCGCGGACATCAGAGGACTCTCACTTGGGATGTGCGAGCATATGTGAACCGATCGCCGGGACGTATACTGACGCCCATCGATGTCGGATTCAGCGGTCAGGAGGTTCTGGCCTACCGTCTGGGTCACGACGTCGTGACGCGCGCCGTCATTCGGGAGTTGGATCCGGACTCCTTTGGGGAGGGCGACGAACCGGAAGACGAACGCTGGTGGGTGCCGATCCGAGAGAAGGCGCTGGCCCCCTACCGCGCGATCATCCGGAACTGGGTGAAGGAGTGCGCAAAGAAAGGGTGGTCAAATATCACTTCGGGTTACATGTTGAGTCGGGCGTGCTTCAATCTCATGGTTGCCGATGGCAGTATCGACGAGCCCTTAATTAAAATGATTATTAACCAGGGTCGATATAAAGAGATGTGGTGTCGTTCGAAACAACGATATGCCGTGCTACAGGCGATCGACGAGGAATTTCTTGCTGTTTTGGAAATGGAATGCGCAGGATGTTCTCAAACTATAGTGGAAGTGCTTTACGGCACTGCTGAATTCAGAAATTCTTTTGCACGGTCATCTGTCTATATTTCTGGGCTTCTTACTCTGTATTTTTCATCTTTTGATACCGCCTCTGAAGTGGTGGTAGGGATGGCGCTTGCTATCGATGAGCCAGAAGATAGGTTGCGCGCTTTCGAAGAGGTGATGAACGTGAAGTTTGAAGGCGATCACGTGCTCTTGACATTCCTTCCTGTGATGGTGGAATCCGTGGCCTCTTATCGAGAGGTTCGCGATGTAACGTTTCGTTTTTTGGTAAAGGTTTTTGTGGATGTTGCCAACTCGGCAAGCAGGCGAGGGTCTGGGTGTAGCGATAATAATTTTGTCTTATGGAAAACCGTATTGAACGACATTAAATCTTTAGGTTCATTTTTGGGGACGGAAGAGGTTGTCAGAGAGTTTCGACGTTCAATTGAATACAATGGCGGACGAGATGAAAATAGTCGTAAAATCGAGTTTCTTCTTACTGTTGCTGAGACTGTTGTCGGGCAGATCAAGGATTCCAATACTCGTGCGCAGGCATTGAGGGACGTTGCCGGGGCGTTGGCCGGGGCGGGTCTGGTGGATCGGGCCCTCGACGCAGCCGGGCAGATCGAGAACTCCTGGCAACGTGCGGAAACACTGGCGGGTATTGCGGAGGTGTTGGCCGGGGTGGGCCTGGTGGATCGGGCCCTCGACGCAGCCGGGCAGATCGAGAACTCCAATACTCGTGCGCAGGCATTGAGGGACGTTGCCGGGGCGTTGGCCGGGGCGGGTCTGGTGGATCGGGCCCTCGACGCAGCCGGGCAGATCGAGAACTCCAATACTCGTGCGCAGGCATTGAGGGACGTTGCCGGGGCGTTGGCCGGGGCGGGTCTGGTGGATCGGGCCCTCGACGCAGCCGGGCAGATCGAGAACCCCCGGCAGCGTGCGCAGGTGCTGGCCGATGTTGCTAGAATGTTGGCTGGGGCGAGCCTGGCGGGACAGGTTTTCGACGCGACTGGGTGTGTTGAAGAGTTCGGGCGGCGTGCATGGGTTTTGTCGGGTATTGCGGAGGCGTTGGCCAGTGCGGGTCTGGCGGATCGAGCCCTCAACGCGGCCGAGCGTATCAAGGACACCCGGCAGCGTGCGCAGGTGCTGGCCGATGTTGCGAAGCTGTTGGTCTGGGCGGGCCTGATGGATGCTTTCAAGGCGGCTGGGCGGATTAAGGATCCCTGGCAGCGTGCGTGGGCGCTGGTGGGTGTTGCGGAGGCGTTGGCCAGTGCGGGTCTGGCGGATCGAGCCCTCGAGGCGGCTGAGGAGGCGGCGCGCGCGACTGAGCGGATCGAGAACCCCCGGCAGCGTGCGCGGGTGCTGGTCAGTGTTGCCGGAGTGTTGGTCGGGGTGGGTTTGGTGGATTGGGCTTTCGATGCGGTTGAGGAGGCGGCGCGTGCTGCCGGGCGTATCGAGGACACCTGGGAGCGTGCGAAGGCGCTGGCCGGTGTTGCCGGGGCGTTGGCCGGGGCGGGTCTGGTGGATTGGGCTTTCGATGCGGTTGAGGAGGCGGCGCGTGCTGCCGGGCGTATCGAGGACACCTGGGAGCGTGCAAATGCTTTGATAAGTATTGTGAAGGTGTTGGTTGAGGCGGGCCTGGCGAATCAGGCCCTCAACGCGGCCGAGCCTATCGAGGAGTTCGGGCGGCGTGCGCGGGTGCTGGCGGGTATTACGGAGGCGTTAGCCAGAACGAGCGTACGTATCGAGGATCCCTTGGGGCTTGCGGGGGCGCTGGCGGGTATTGTGAAGGTGTTGGTCGAGGCGGGCCAGGCGGATCAGGCCCTCGACGCGGCCGGGCAGATCGAGAACTTTTGGACGCGTGCGCGAGTGCTGGTGGGTATTGCGGAGGCGTTGGTCGAGGCGGGCCAGGCGGATCAGGCCCTCGACGCGGCCGGGCGTATCGAGGACCCCCGGCAGCGTGCGCGGGTGCTGGTGGGTATTGCGGAGGCGTTGGTCGAGGCGGGCCAGGCGGATCAGGCTTTAGAAACGGTCGAGGAGGCGGTGAGTGTGGCCGGACGCATCGAAAACTCTTGGACGCGTGTGCGGGTGCTGGTGGGTATTGCGGAGGCGTTGGCCGGGGCGGGTCTGGCGGATCGGGCCCTCGAGACGGCCGGGCGTATCGGGGACCCCTGGGAGCGTGAGGAGGTACTGGCCGGTGTTGCCGAGGTGTTGGTCGGGGCGGGTCTGGCGGATCGGGCCCTTGAGGCGGCCGGGCGTATCGAGGACCCCCGGCAGCGTGCGGAGGCGCTGGTGGGTATTGCAAAGGCGCTGGCCGGGGCGGGTCTGGTCGGGGCGGATCTGGCGGATCGGACCCTCGAGACGGCCGGGCGTATCGAGGACCCCTGGGAGCGTGCGAAGGCATTGGCAGGTATTGCGGAGGCGCTGGTGGGTATTGCGGAGGCGTTGGCTGGGGTGGGTTTGGCGGATCGGGCCCTTGAGGCGGCCGGGCGTATCGAGTATCCCCGGCAGCGTGCGGAGGCGCTGGTGGGTATTGCAAAGTCGCTGGTTGGGGTGGGTTTGGCGGATCGGGCCCTTGAGGCGGCCGAGGAAGCGGCGCGCGCGGCCGGGCGTATCGAGTACACCTGGGAGCGTGCGCGGGTGCTGGTGGGTGTTGCGGAGGTGTTGGTTGGGGTGGGTTTGGTGGATCGGGCCCTTGAGGCGGCCGGGCGTATCGGGGACCCCTGGGAGCGTGCGGAGGTACTGGCCGGTGTTGCGGAGGTGTTGGTTGGGGCGGGTTTGGTGGATCGGGCCCTTGAGGCGGCCGAGGAGGCGGTGCACGCAGCCGAGCGGGTCACCCCCTGGCAGCGTGCACGGACGCTGGCCGATATTGCGGAGGTGTTGGTTGGGGCGGGCCAGGCGGATCAGGCTTTCGAGACGGTCGAGGAGGCGGTGCACGTAGCTGGGCGTATCGAGGACCCCCGGCAGCGTGCACGGACGCTGGCCGATATTGCGGAGGTGTTGGTTGGGGCGGGCCAGGCGGATCAGGCTTTCGAGACGGTCGAGGAGGCGGTGCACGTAGCTGGGCGTATCGAGGACCCCCGGCAGCGTGCACGGACGCTGGCCGATATTGCGGAGGTGTTGGTTGGGGCGGGTTTGGTGGATCGGGCCCTTGAGGCGGCCGAGGAGGCGGTGCACGCAGCCGAGCGGGTCACCCCCTGGGAGCGTGCACGGACGCTGGCCGATATTGCGGAGGTGTTGGTTGGGGCGGGTTTGGTGGATCGGGCCCTCGAGGCGGCCGAGCGCATCAAGGACACTCGGGAACATGCGTGGGCGCTGGTGGGTATTGCGAAGGCGCTTGTCAAAGCGGGCACCATCGGCAAAGCTTTGGAGATCGCCAAGACGATCAGTGTGCCAGGACCCCGCGGTCGAGGTCAGTCCGAGGTCATCAAAGCGCTCGTGCGCAAAAATTCCTCCGACGCTGCCACCAAGACACTGCGTGCCGAGTTCGCCTGGGCTAGAGGGATTGCACGACGGCAGGACGCCGCCGACTACTGCGCCACGCTCGCAGCGGCATGCGTTGATGCCGCCGATCTCGTGGACGCAGAATCCACGACGCACGAGCGGTGGCTCGGCCTGGCCCGCTCCGCACTCGCCCGCTCCTGGCTCTACGGGGCCCCCGTCTGGAATCGCTTCGACGTCCTGCTGCGCGTGGCGCCGGACCTGGCCACGCGGCTCGTCGAGGAGCGCCTGCTCGCCGATCCCGAGCCCCGCCCCGGCTCCGACCCCGACCCCGATCCCGAGGGTCCTGGCGGCGGGGCGCCGTCGTCCCGCTAGGATGGCTCTGTCACTCCTCGCAGCCACCGAAAGGCCAACGATGTCAATTCGTCGCGTCGCCCTGCTCACCGCGGGCGGCTTCGCCCCCTGCCTGTCCGCCGCCGTCGGCGACCTCATCGAGCGCTACACCGAGGTCGCCCCCGACGTCGAGATCATCGCCTACCAGTACGGCTACCACGGCCTGCTCACCGGCAACTACATCGTCGTCGACGAGGAGGGCCGCAAGAACGCGGGCATCCTGCGCGACTTCGGCGGCTCCCCGATCGGCAACTCCCGCGTCAAGCTCACCAACGCCAAGAACCTCGTCGAGCGCGGCCTGGTGGCCGAGGGCGTCAACCCCCTGGAGTTCGCCGCCGAGCAGCTGCGCAAGGACGGCGTCGACGTCCTGCACACCATCGGTGGCGATGACACCAACACCACCGCCGCGGACCTGGCCGCCTACCTCCACGAGCACGACTACGAGCTCACCGTCGTCGGCCTGCCCAAGACCATCGACAACGACGTCGTCCCGATCCGCCAGTCCCTGGGCGCCTGGACCGCGGCCGACGAGGGCGCCGGCTTCGCCTTCAACGTCATCGGCGAGCACCGCTCCAACCCCCGCATGCTCATCGTCCACGAGTGCATGGGCCGCAACTGCGGCTACCTCACCGCCGAGACCGCCCGCCGCTACCACGACCTGCTCCAGACCAAGCAGTGGGCCCCCTCCCTCGGCCTGACCAAGGAGCGCTGGGACGTCCACGCCGTCTTCGTCCCCGAGATGAAGCTCGACATCGCCGCCGAGGCCGAGCGTCTCAAGGCCATCATGGACGAGCAGGGCAACGTCAACATCTTCCTGTCCGAGGGCGCCGGCGTCCCCGAGATCATCGCGGAGATGGAGGCCGCCGGCCAGGAGGTCCAGCGCGACCCCTTCGGCCACGTCAAGCTCGACACCATCAACCCCGGCCAGTGGTTCGCCAAGCAGTTCGCCGAGCTCATCGGCGCCGAGAAGGTCATGGTCCAGAAGTCGGGCTACTACTCGCGCGCCGCCCACGCCAACGCCGAGGACCTGGCCCTCATCAAGAAGATGTGCGACCTGGCCGTCGACTGCGCCCTGCGCGGCGAGTCCGGCGTCATCGGCCAGGACGAGGAGAACAACGACGAGCTCACCGCGATCGCCTTCCCGCGCATCGCCGGTGCCAAGCCCTTCGACATCACCCAGCAGTGGTTCACCGACCTCATGGCCGACCTGGGCCAGAAGGTCGAGCCCGCCGAGGCCGCCCCCGAGCACTGAGGCTGAGTCTGAACCCCTAGCACTGTGGCCGGTGCCGTCCTTGAGACGGCGCCGGCCGCTCTGTTTCGCGATGCGGTGCCGATTCCGGGCAATATCCCGACTGGCCTATGCTGACAGGCGTGATGAACGAGCTCTCCGCCGCCCGCACGGACGCCCAGGCCCCCGCATGGCGTCACCTGCCCGCCCTCCAGCAGCCCGCCTACCCCGATGAGGCCGCGCTGGCCGGCGTCGTGGCGGACCTGCGCCGCCGGCCCCCGCTCGTCTTCGCCGGAGAGGTCGACTCCCTGCGTGACCTCATCGCCCAGGCCAGCGCCGGAAACGCCTTCGTCCTCATGGGCGGGGACTGCGCCGAGTCCTTCGCCCACAACACGGCCGACAACATCCGCCTCAAGGTCCAGACCATCCTCCAGATGGCCGCGGTCCTCACCTACGGCGCCTCCACGCCCGTGGTCAAGATCGGCCGCATGGCCGGCCAGTACGCCAAGCCGCGCAGCCGCGCCGACGAGACCCGCGACGGGGTGACCCTGCCCTCCTACCGCGGCGACTCCGTCAACGATCACGCCTTCACGCCCCGGGCCCGCACCCCCGACCCCCGGCGCATGCTCGACGCCTACCTGCGCGCCGGCACCACCCTCAACCTCATCCGCTCCTTCACCATGGGCGGTTACGCCGACCTGCGCGAGGTCCACTCCTGGAACCGCGGCTTCACCGCGAACCCGGCCTACAAGCGCTTCGAGGCCTTCGCCGAGGAGATCGACCGGGCCATGCGCTTCATGGAGGCCGCCGGCGTCGACTTCGACGCCCTGCGCCAGGTCGACTTCTACTCCGCCCACGAGGCCCTGCTCCTGGAGTACGAGGACGCCATGATCCGGGTGGACTCCCGCTCCGGGCGCCTGTACGACACCTCCGCCCACCTGCTGTGGGTGGGTGAGCGCACCCGCGGCCCGCAGGACGCGCACGTGACCCTCCTGACCGGCGTGCACAACCCGGTGGGCGTCAAGATCGGCCCGGACACGGGCCCGCACGACGTCGTCGCCCTCATCGACCGGCTCAACCCGACCGGCGAGGCGGGCCGGCTCAGCCTCATCACCCGCATGGGCGCCGGCCGCCTGCGCGAGGCCCTGCCGCCGCTGGTGGAGGCGGTGCGCGCCGACGGCCGCCCCGTCACCTGGATCACCGACCCCATGCACGGCAACACCATCACCGCCGACAACGGCTACAAGACCCGCCGCTTCGAGGCGATCATGGAGGAGGTCCGGGCCTTCTTCGAGGTCCACCGCGCGCTGGGCACGGTGCCCGGCGGCATCCACGTCGAGCTGACGGGCGACGACGTCACCGAGGTCCTGGGCGGCGGCGAGCACATCGACGAAGCGGGCCTGGCCGAGCGCTACGAGACGCTGGTGGATCCGCGCCTGAACCACCAGCAGTCCCTGGAGATGGCCTTCGAGCTGGCCGAGATGCTCAAGGCCTGACCCTGCCCGCGGGCGTCCGACGGCGCAGCGCTGGCCCGGCCGCCGCGGCTTGGCCGGCCCGACTCGCCCGCCGCGGGCCCCGATAGCATGGGCGCATGAGTCTGCCCTCCTGCTCCGCCCTGGTCGAGGAGCTGCCCGGCCTGCCGCACGCCGAGCGCGTCCGCCTCCTCGTGCGCACCGCCCGCGAGCACGACGGCGAGGCGGGCCTGGTGCCCCTGCTCGACGAGCTGACCGCCGCCTCCGCCTACCACGCCGGGCTCGTCGTCGACGCCGCCCGCGCCATCGGGGACACCGCCCGACTCAAGGCCCTGACCCGCCACCCCGGCGCCGTCGTGCGCATCCGCGCCCTCGCCGCGCTGCCCCTGGACGTCCAGAGCCCCGACGAGCTGGCCGCCGCCTACCTGGACATGCCGCTTCAGGAGCGGCGCCGCCTGGAGGCCAGGCTCGGCCGCGCCCACCGCACCGACCTCATCGACGCGCTCCTGGACCTGCCCCTGTCCGACGCCGACCGGGCCCGGCTCCTGCCGCGGGCGGGCCGGGAGCGGATCGAGGCCCTCCTGCCGGACCTGGCCGACCTGCTGCCCTCGGTGGCGGCCCTGGCCCAGCGCCGCCCCGACGCACTCCTGGACGCGCTTCAGTCGCGCCTGGCCGGGCGCGCCCCGGCCGCCAGGGACGAGGCCTGGGCCTGGGCCGCGCCGGGCCTGCGCGTCCTGGCGGAGAACCGCTCCGAGCGGCTCCTGGGCCTGCTGGCGGAAGCCGGTCCCACCACGGTCATCCCGCGCGCCCTGGAGCCGCGCCTGGGCCTGCTCATGGGCCGCGACCCGCGCGCCGTGACCGACCTGCTGCGCACCTGCCCGTGGCCCGCGGGCCTGCGCCCCGGGTGGGGCGCCCCGCCCCGCTTCATCCGCGGCCTGCGCCGTCGGATCGCCGCACTGGCGGACGAGCAGGTCGGGGCCCTGGCCCGCAGCTGGAGCGCCGCCAAGAACGAGCACCTCCTGATCGCGCTGCTGGACGCCCTGCCGCCCGCCCGGCGCGCCGGGGTCCTCGCCGCC
>ERZ772973.514-NODE-514-length-18171-cov-3.1778_pt1 | contig 18171 bp, 25 predicted proteins | sample MGYA00580672_ERZ772973 | MGnify/ENA primary metagenome ERZ772973 (study PRJEB29015, sample SAMEA2737938) | human oral metagenome | biome: human oral; feature: human-associated habitat; material: dental | place: China | collected 2152 ... | reverse complement strand
GGCAATGTCCACGACTTCATCGATGCTCTCAAACAAAAACTCATCTAAAAATGAAAGGAACTATTCATCATGCGTACGATCAACACAACCCTATCAAACAAAGAACAAGAAGTCCTCGAATGGCTTCTCCTCGTAGGAGGACTGAAGCTAAATGAACTACAAACCGAAAGGCCAACTGATCTCGAACTCAATGAAAAACGAGTCACATTCAACGAACTTAGTGGTAAATTACTATAGAACTAACAAAAGGAGAAAACCAATGCTGAACACCATCTTCGAACTGCTCTATGCAACCTCTATCCTGACCATGACAGCCCTCGCCCTGTCAAGTGCCATCGTCAGAGACTACAAAAATGAAGCCTATGCCAAACAGCTGTCTAAATACACTCAAGTGAACACACTCGTCAATCTTGGCCTCACCGTCATCCTCATCCTCATAAATCACTAAAGGAGAACCCCTATGAAATTCTATGCCATCAAACCAGATACCATCGTCACAAGTTGGGCCGAGTGCGAACCCCTCGTCAAAGGCATCTCAAGCGCCACTTATAAGAGCTTCAAAACAGAATCGGACGCACGCGCGTGGTTGAAGAACGACACCGTCCCAACCAAAAAGAGCCACTTCAGCCCCATTCCTTACGAAAACACCAAATACGGCATCGTGGGCAAAATCATCCCCGTAGACGATAGCCAAGATCCTTTAAGCATCCCGGCCGTCGCTACTCCCCGCGTCTCAGTGGACGGGAGCTTCCATCCCGAAACTTCTGTATACGGCAGCGGTGTCGCTTTCTTCGACCAAGACGGCACGGTCACTGAATCTTACCGTATTGCTGGATCTAAACCTGAATACGCTTCGTCCCGCAATGTCGCGGGCGAAGTTGTGGCCTTCGCGCACGCTCTAAATGAAGCCGTTGAAAAAGGTCTCACCCAGCTCACCATCATCTGCGACTATCAAGGGCTCTTCCGCTGGAGTGCGCCTGAATCGGTCATGGTCTGCGATGAAAAATGTTGGAGCAACAAGGGCAAGACCCCTATCGCCCGTCTCCATGACCGTGCTCTGGCTTATGCTGCCGCGCACGGATTGAAAACACTTGATTTTATTTGGGTGCGAGGTCACAAAGGCTTTTCTTGTAACGAGATTGTCGATAAGCTCGCCAAAGAAGCTTGTGGGGTGCTCTAAGACACGCCTGCGCGTGTCCACTCATGACTGCAAAAAAATAGAAAAGAGGTTCCACTATGGAAATCACTATCGCAATTAATCCGTCTACAGGCAAGTTCCATACACCTGAAGGCTTCACGTCAGACGCTGTCGCTACCCAATGGCGCATCGATTTAGCCAACTATCTCAAAGAACACTCCGTGACGGTAGATCAACCCATCAAGGTCAACAAAGCAGAAATTGAGAAAAATTGGGAGCAAGGTCTCATCACCAACTATCAAGAAAACTACTACTTCCCGTCAACCTTATGCGATGAACCTGTCCTCACGCATCTCACGATCGTTGAAATCGACACGCTAGAGCCATGGATCATCACAGAATATGACGGTGCCGAAGTTGTTGAAACTCTCCCTGACTACCGTCAAGTCGATGAATTCAACTACCACGAAATCGTCTAACTCAATCAAACCGTTCTCTACACGAGAATGGTTTTTCTATTCGCCGTCGCGAATACATATTCATCTATGTAAAATGTTTTAAAAAAGGAGAAAAACTATGAACCCAACACCAGAATTTGAAGTCTTACGCGACGTATTAAAGACGACGCCCCACTATTACGAAGAGTTTCCCGGTTATGACTTCCATCAAATCGAATTCAAAAAAGGTTACAACTTCCTGCATACAGACATCCTATTGACCTATCAAGGGGATATTCAAGAAGTCCTGCAAACAAAAGACGCCCTCAATGCACTATACAAGCAACTAGGCGTTGTCCACATCCCCCTACCACACAAATTCTACATGGAAATCTACGTCGAAAAAGAGGTTCAGCCCTACAAAAATGGAAAATGGCTCGATAAGCAACATATTATCGACAAAGTCATCGTAGAAGCGACGGACTATGACGCAAGCAAACAAGTTTTTGTCATGCGGGAGGTCGAACGCATCAGCCTCAACCTCACGACCAAGTCCCTGTACACCCAAAAGAAAAAGGAGGATAAATGGTTACCTGTCCGTGTCAATGAGGCCATGGGTCTTCGAACCCTCAACATCGCACCCCTACAAAGTTACGCACTGACCAATATCCGGCCCATGAAGCGTCTCCATCCAGAACTCAATCAAGAGCCACTCGTTCAATTCATGATGAAACTCGGCTACTACGCCGTGTCAGACTACGTCAAAGAAGTCGAACAAGCGATGAACGATAATCCAGAGTGGCTCTACGGCGACGCTCCTATCAACCACGTCAATTTGACCTGGACAGAGCTCATGCAAGCATCCTCTATGAAGGAAATCAAGAGCACTCGTTGGGCACGCATTGAGGCCTTGGACGTCAACAAAGGCAAGTTCAATGTCTTCCAGTTGACGGCTATCAAGAACCTCCGCCCACGGATTACGCTGGAATTCACACAGCGTATCTTCCAAATGCTGCGCAATAAAGAAATCCAGTATTCAACAGACCCTACGACCTTTCTTTCCATGATTTGTCACAAAGGCATTGGCATCGAAGAACATATGAGAGATACGCTCGCAGATATCCTCAAATTGTCCAAAGATATGAAAGTGCGTCTCGACTTCTCAAAGAAAGCAACGGCTCGTTCCATCCATCACAAGCACGATGAGTTGACCGCGGCCTTCAATAACAATAAATTACGTCAACAATACAAAGAGAACGACCCTCTCACCATCCATCCTAAATTTGAGACCTTGGTCAAGGCTCTCGACAAGCATCCGGATATGGAATGTATCCGTTACGCCAACGAGCTTCTTGATGAGGGTAAAACCATGCACCACTGTGTCGGAACCTACATCCAAAGTGTCAATAACGGCTATTGCATCATCGCGAAAGGCCACATCAATCATCAGCGTGTCACGATTGAGTTCAATCAGCATTTTGACGGGTTCTACTATCCACATCAAGTGCAAATGAAGTTCAATCAAAAACCGTTAGATGAAATCTATCAAGTGGTCTTTGACTTTTTGGATACGCTCAATCCAGAACCTGTCGAGTATGACAAGTACATGTCTCGCTACCATGCTCGGGAGCGACAAGAGCGCGTTCATCTCATGACACTCGAACCCGTACACTACGAAGAAGTCTTCTTCGCACCGCTAGTGTGTGCGCGTGACGAGCGTACACCCTTCTAACTCACGCACTTCGCGTGAGTTTCTCTTTTACGGTCAAACCTTCGTTTGACCACTCATGATTATAAAAAAATGTTTTAAAGGAGAAATCGCTATGATTACTTATCGCTACGAAAAAACCGTCCTCGGTTGGAACTGGCACGTCTGCGTAGACGGAGAAATACTCTTCTACCCGCATGCTTCATCTAAGAATCTTCGCGGACTCATGGCCTTCGTCCATTTCTATGAAGCAGGTATCTGGTACTATCTCGACGATGATCGCAACAATTACAGTCTCGTCTATCATATCACAGAAGGTTCACGCGAAGCCGAAAATTATCTTCGTGAAAATTGCGAAGAGTGGGGCGTTAACGCAGGCTGCTAATTAGAAAGGAAAATCATCATGAACTTTAAAGAAACCATGGAATCTATCACCAACATCTTCGAGTTCGACCCAAACGCATTCGAATTCAAAGAACTCGAAAAATATCTCGAAGCTCTCATGACAAACAACACGGAGAAAGCTGGTGAATTGCGTATGTTCTTATACTATTTCACCAATGAAAGTGCTATCATGCGTCACTTTGTAGATCTCTACTTCAAAAGTCTTCCCATCCTCGAAAAAGGTGAAGACGTGATCTACATCATTGATAATTCAGGAGACATTCGCGCGTATGAAACAATTGAAAGTCTCGCAACTTATCTACACCGCTATCACATAATCGTGTCCGATCCAGAAATCTTCCTGCTACGCTTCCGCGTTATCAAACCGATCCCGCTCATCAAATAAGCACTCTTTTGAGTGCTTATCATCTAAGGAGAAATCTTATGGCCACACTCATACAAAACCTAGAATATCGCATCAAACAAGATGCAGAACAATATGATGCCATCGTTCGATTAACCGAAAAAGTCAACCAGCCTGAAATCAAAAAGCTCTTACTAGAGGGTTTGAATCAAGGAATAAACTGTAGAATAAAATATAAAAATACACGCATTGAACTCCTAACAGCATCAGAACCCAATTACCCACCTCAATATACACTCATCATTCGAAACTACAATGAGTCCGTTTTCGCAACCCATTTCATCTTCAACAACGAATCCGACAGATTCACGGTCAAACTCCGAGATTATGAATGGACTCTCAAGAAAAAACCAGACGAATATCTCGACGTCATCATAGGATTAAAACCCCCACAAAAAACAAATCAATTCAAACAATTCTTGAAAGGACTTAAATTATGGAATTAACAAAAGGAAAAATAATTGACAAAATCATCATCATCAGGGGTGATTTCCAAGACGGAGACTATGTTGAACGCACCATCGCTGTCACAACAGAAGAATTCAACGCCATCCTGCCATTCTTACTCGTCATCCAAAACCTCTATAAGCATAAGGATGAATTTGAATTCTGTCTCGATATTCGCCAAGATATCAATGAATTTATTATCGAATACTTCAAACGATACGCAAATGTCGATCTTCATACCATCCACCAATACGCCGATTTGTGGATCATAGACGAATTGGCAGACTATATGCCCCACCTCTATATTGAAGGCTGGCACCATCCGTTAGAACTCCTGTCCATCCACGTCATCGACCTTGAAGAAAGCTCCGTTCGATGGTTTCCAACAGAACAAAACGCAGGACCCATCCTTAATGCACAACAATTCATCCTCGATTGGTTGAAGGAAGAAGCTGCGAAAAAATCCTAAACAAGTACTCATTCGAGTGCTTGTTTTTTTTCAATCTGACAGAAAATCCAACCATCCATAACGAACCGACGCATTCACCGTTCGACTTGAATCACGATCGCCTTCGGCTATCGTTGTTAGGCCACGTTTGTGAATGGTCATATGTTCGTTAAAAAACCTTTTAAGACTTGTCTTCACAAGTCCATTCATTTCTACATCATTTTCATTTTTAAGGAGAAATCAAATGGACAAAAATCAAATCGCTCACTCTGTCTTCAACAAAGTCATGGCCTTGCCTGATACCGTAACCTATAGAAACCACACCTTTCCGATTGATATCCCAGACGTCCGTCGATCAATGAATATCAATACAGCCTTCATCGCGCCTAGTCCGTCATTCCTCAAATTAATTGAGAAAAAAGACGACTACCACTCAGCTTGCCAACTCCTTCGTACGCAAACCATTGACTTGCCAGAACACGACAAGGCAACTCTCGCAGTCTACGACATCAACCCCTATCATATCATCAAAAAGATCGTCCAAATCACAACCTTTGACGTCGATAATCAAGCCCTATTCAAAGGCGACGTTATCAAAACCATCCTATGGGATCTTGATGAGCAAATCGTCACCGAAATCCGTGCGGACAAAAAAGGCATCCCTATGCGCGTGCATCAGCCCTGGGATCATCGTCAAGGCTCGAAATTCGTCAATCTCGACCCACAAAAACTACGCGCAGAACCCATCATCGCAGCCATGATCGAAGCACAATTCTACGCTGTTTCCGATTTCTTAACCGAATATGAAAGCGCTTACGAAAAGAATGGCGATGATTCTCTGCACATCTCCCTGTCTTGGACAGAGCTTCTAGCAGCCAAATCGATCAAGGAAATCAAAGAGACCAAGTGGAAGAAAATTCAGCAATTCTCTATCAATAAAGGCAAGATGAATATCTTCCAACTAAATGCTCTCAAGAACATGCGGCCTTATATCACGTGGGAGCAAACCGATCGTTTCATCCAAGCCCTGCGCGAAGGTGCGCCGTATACGACAAACGCCGAAAAATGTATCACGCTATTGCTTACGCATCTATCACCAGATACACCCAATCCGCACCTCATCAACGATACAATCGACATGCTGCATCAAATGAGAAAGCGTCTCGACATCAAGCATCCCTCAGCAGACGCTATCTACCGCCTGCACAATTCCGTTATGACAGAACATCGGACCGCTATGAACCGTAAGAAATACACCGGAAAAGCCAATATCCTCACCATTCATGAGAAATTCGCACCACTCGTCGTGGCGCTCGATAAGGACCCACGCTTTAAAGTCTTGACCAAGGCGCGTGCCCTGCTCGATGAAGGGGAACATATGGACCACTGCGTCGCATCTTACGTGGAAAGTGTCAATAATGGTCGTTGTATCATCGTGCAAGGACGCCTCAATGACGAGCGCGTGACCATTGAGTTCCGACATGATTCTGCGTCCAAATGCTTCTACCCAGAACAAATTCAATTGAAGCATAATATGCGTCCGTCCCAAAAAACATACGAAGACGTCCATACCTTACTCGACAGTATCAACCCAGAGAAACTCGATTACAACCAATTCGGTTGGGATTACCACGCCTAAACACTCATCCTCGTAAGAGGGTGGGTTCTTTTTTTAGTACATCCATCTATTCGCGCTCGACCTTCTGTCAAACCTTCGTTTGCGAAGACCTCGCGCTCACCTAATGGACCGTCCGTCCGAGCGATTCTCATGCCCATTCCGACATCTCACCGTCCCCGCCAACTGAGCAAAACTCTCATCGACCTCCTCCCTCGGCGCGATGAGCAAAGAGAGAACACTGCGGGGAGGTTCGGTCGTCATCGGGGCAGAATCGCTCTCCCAGAACATTCTGCAACGGTCTGCTTGGTAAACTACTGGACAGCTTCTCCCTGTGGACGGTCCCTTTTCCCCTCACGCGCTCGCATCTTACACCTGTTCTAAGTTGTCTCATACTTCGACGAACTTAAAACTCCCAAGTTCCCCATGGGAACTTGTCCGTATCCTCGCGAGCGGTTCAGGGACGTACCCGTCCACGCAACTCGCACCTGTCCAGCCATCGACCAATGAGACGCAGGCCATGCCTGCGAAATACCGGTCGCAAGCTCCCTCTCGCCACGGCCCTTGACCGTGCCTCACCCCAGACTATCTGTAACCAAGACCCTGCGTTCGCTCTTCTGTCACGTTCCTCTCACCGTCCCCGCCTTCTGTTCACATCCCATCGACCTCATTTTTCGGCACGATGGTCTAACAGAGAACACTGCGGGGAGGTTCGGTCACTGTTCCTTGCGAGCTTCTCTTGCGTCTAAGTCTTAGAATGAACGCATCCGCCGTCATGGAGCTCTATAGCGATAACCTTCGGTCATCGCCGTCAGGGTCGTCTTGCGGATGGTTCTTCACCCCACAAGAAGAACATCTATTCTGCAAACTCGTCGTGACCGACTCGTCAATCACCCAAACTTTCGATATGCGACCCTACGCATATCATCTTATCCCCTGATTTTGATTTTTTTAGGAGGGTTTTCTATAACAACTACTTTTACGACTGCACGCGAGGGCGTTTGTGTGATTTCTTTGACAGGACATCGTCCTGATAAACTCGCGGGATACGATATGAATCAGCCCTATTATCATCGCTTGTTCCAACGGCTCGTCGCCATTATTGAACATGCACTTGCTTCGTATCCCGTCGTCGAGTGCCATTCAGGCATGGCACTTGGAGCCGACACCGTCTGGGCCGACGCTATTGTCGCTTGTCAAGCCAAATATGGACGTGACCGTGTGCCTTTCGTCGCCGAAATTCCTAGTTTCGGTCAATCGCGTCGTTGGCCTCCTCGCAGTCGCGCCAAATGGACAGAGTTAATGGCCCATGCAAATACTGTCCGCCAATATGCTCCGCAAAACGTCGGTCGCTCCTACGCCTACATCCTCAATCAACGCAATATCGGTATGATAGAGGCTTGCGATATGCTCATTGCTGTGTACAATGGCGAGGCTTCGGGCGGGACCGCCAATGGCGTCAAGGACGGTATTCGGCTCGGTAAATGGATTTATACCATCGATCCAAAATCCATTTAAGTGGTGCGTACTTGCTTCATGCAAGTACGTTTTTTTATCTTCCCGCAAAAACATGTTTTTGCTCTCGTGCTGGCACCGCAGAACAAGTTCTGCACCTCACTCGGAAGTGTCCACGTCCACTTGCACGTTACTCTCCGCCTAACGCACAGCGTTCCCGTGCTCTTCAGACGCAAGCGTCTTCCTTGATTGCGACACGGTTACGACCCGTGTCCCTTGCCCCCTAAGCCCCTAAGACGCATTCGCCGTCCTACACGTATGGCGATCGTCTACGACTATCGCTGTCAGGAGCCTTTCGCGAATGGTCTTTTGCGTCTCTTAGGGCTCATATCTGTCCAAACCCATAGCCCAGAGCACGTCCCCCACAACCCTCCCAAGTCCACTGTTACGGGGAAGCGCACGTGGTCGCACGTATAGCCGTTCACCGTCCCCGCCAACTGAGCCAACCTCTCATCGACCTCGTCCCTCGGCGCGATGAGCAAACAGAAAACCTGCGGGGAGGTTCACGGGGGCTAACGCCTCAACAGCGACTCCTCGGAAGCCATTCCGCCAGTGGAATGTTCCCGACACGCGCTTTCCCCTCCTCTTTGAAGATTCCACCCCGTACAACCTGTATCATTTACATAAATATCTATGCAAAAAGCTCACACAGGGGCCTTGACCGAATACGCACTAAACACGTGCATGGTTCATGCACATTGATATGCCATCTACAATCGAATTCTGACGGTTGATAGAGACGGTCATGTCGGTGTCGTGCCAGATTGCCTCGCTTACGTGCATCGTGCATGAGGCGTGCAGGTATGCAGGTATCATGCAGATAGACATCTGTCACATGCATCTCGTGGGAACATCGTTGCAGTATCATCGATACCGAGTTTCAGGGGAGTCGTCACTCCCCCGCTTATTTCTATGTAAAATTAAAAATGTTAAGTCTCATCTCATGATGAGCAAGAAAGGAAAACAATATCATGACTAAGAAAGCATTCAAAGACCTCACTCCCACTGGACAAAAGAAACGTCTCAACGCAATCCGTAAAGAACAAGCGGAAAAGAACTTGCGTCCAGAACTCTTGCAAGTCGTAACTTTCAAGCATAGAGGGCAAGTGCTCCCGCCAAAAGTTACTGAAGTACCTGACGAAAACGGCAATTTGCTCGGTCACAACATCACCTTCCGTGTAAGACGTTGCGATTACAGCTACGTTCTCATCGACGGAGTCAAGACAATGGTTCCGTACAAAGAAATTCCTGAAGGTGCACAAACTTTGCCTTTCAAAGAAGCGAAAGTCTATGGCAACGCATACGCGTTCGCCAAAGTTGGTACAAACTTGAAAGACTTCTACGCTAGTGTCAAACCAGGCGTCTACTACAACGCCTTGGTCAGAACTGACCGTGTGCCTGTCAATGGCAAAGGTGACGAGCAAATCCAAGACGTGTTCCTCTACAACATGTTCTTCGCTAAGGGTCTCAACAAAACGAATCCTTACGCACAAAAAGAAGATGCGCCTGTCGATGACGTCGCAGAAGACCTTGTTGAAGAAGCGCCAATCCAACAAGTAGACGTGTACAACCTCACCGACGAAGACCTTCCCTTCTAATCTCTCCGACAATCTCGCCCTTGCGAGGTTGTCTTTTTTTCCTGAAAAGCGACATCTCGCTTTTCTCTTTTGTCTATGTCTTTATTAGCTTAACGGAAAAGCACCCTCATCGGTAGAGTTCAGATTGGTCTCTGATTGACACTTCGACCTAGTGGCTATCGAATTAAATTCACAGACACGAGGGAAGTCGCGGGTTCGAATCCCGTGTAAAGACATCGTATGGCGCTAACCCATGCCACTGGTTACCAACCCCAGTATAAAAAGGGTCTGGATTACCCAGCGGTCAGCAACCAGACCACCCCGAAAGCCAAGGGGGATAAACCAAAAAAGCCGTAAACAAGTCGCGCTGCGAACGTAGAACGCAGTAAACGTCTGAAGACTGTATGACAAATCTACAGAGCACTCAGACAGGGTCGTGTAGGGCGGGCACGATCCATAGACGCACATGCGCGCACTCGTGCGTCGAACAGGTCCACGACGATGAGACACATCGAACGTGATGAGACGGACTTAGTCCTGCGACCTGGTAGAATAAAATGCTCATAAAAACACTCTTGACCGTTCGTCGTTAGCTGGGACGGTTCTTATCCAGATCTCCTTTCTCCGACACTGTTATCCGACAGTTGTCGGTTTTTTACTTACGGACACACTTGTACAAAACCTGGCATGGACGCTGAACGCCATGCCGTTTTTTTCTTCGTGTCCTCTTACAGGACGCTAGGACTATAATTGCCAGACGTGCACCCAAAAATCTTTTACTAAGACACGCACGTTTGGCCTGTCAATTCCACCTCTTACGAGCTGGGCCATCACTCGTCTGAGCTGGGTTGGCAGAAACTCCGACAGGAAACCTGAATATCTCCTTAAAACAAAACATTTTTTAGGTACTGAAGTTCCGAGGTCCAGCCTCGTGATCGTTTTCCTTTCAAAAGATCAGCTTTTTTCATCTGTCGGGGTTTCTGCGAGCCAATGCTCAATCAGAACCTTCTATCATTTTCCTCTCCATCGATTCCTCGATGGAGAGGTTTTTTTTCGCTCTCGATAGAGACCTCACCTTAAAAATAAACATCGTGTCGAGTGCTGCTGCCATGAGTTCTCTGACAAATTCTCGCCAGAATCTCGTAACCGAATCAACTGGGTTGATTGGGACAGCTACTGACCCTATCTTCATAGGGTCACTCTTTTCTATGTAAATTGAAAATTTACAGGCTGCTGCATCGAGCCTACGCTCGATCAAGTTTGATTATGTAAAAAAATAAAGAAAGGTTCTACACAAGTAAAATTAAGGTAATTAACATGAACAACGTAACTCTTCTAGGCCGTTTGACTAAAGACGTAGTCGTAACTAAAACAGCAACTCAAAAATCCGTAGCTAACATCACAATCGCGGTGAATCGTGATTACAAGGACAGCAACGGCGAACGCGGCGTAGACTTCATCAACGTAACCGTATGGGGCGTAAACGCAGAAAATCTTGCAAAATTCACCGTCAAGGGTTCACAAATCGCTGTTGTGGGTCAATTGCGTTCTCGCAGCTACGACAAGGATGGACAAACTCACTATGTGACTGAAGTCCAAGCAGATTCCTTCACATTGGTTGAAACACAAGCGCAAACTGAGGCACGCAAGGCTCAAGCCGCTGCCGCTGCTCAAGCGTAACGTCCAAAACCCATAGAATTTCTCCTACCAAACCCTAGACCATTGTCTAGGGTTTTTTATTAGAAAGGACATCCCACATGCAATACCCACAACGATATGCACGTGTTCACGTGCACTATGCTAAAAAATGGAAGGTGACGAGTCTTGAAAAATAAGACAGCGCTTAATATAGTAACTGGTGCAATCATCTTGTTTCTCGCGGGTCTGCTCCTCAGACAAGAAGTCGTAAAACCTACTCCCGCTTCCACAATCGAAGTTATACGCTTGGACGTGTATGCCTATCAGCCCTTTGCGCAAACCAAGCCGAGCGATTATCACTGGGTCTTTACCGCCAAAAAAGATAGTCTCAAACAAAAAGCGAACCGCTTGTCCTTCGTCGATCCCAAAGGACACGAGCACGTCATCGATACCTCTAAAATGAAGAACTTTGAAGTATCTTCCGTTAATCTCCTCGATAACGAAGACATGGTCAACGTCCGCAGTGTCCATACACTCGGATAAGAATCTCTTGCAAACCACACGGTCAGAAAGGAACCATATGGAAACTCTCTTCAGCTACATCGCTGCTGCTATCCCAGAAATCACGCAGCGCATCACGGAAGCCACCCTCCAAGGTCAAACCTTCCAAACATCCACCCCGCTCCCCTATCACGACAATCGCTTGGAATTCTACATCCCGCTAAAAGATACCGTCGAAATCAAAATCACCCTGACAAGAACACGTGCAGGTCGTCGTATCCAATACCATCCGGATACAATTCTCTCCTACTATCGCCGAGCATCCATCACGATAGGGGAACGGGACGCGAATCGGAATTATCACGTCAACGTCCGATACTTCAAAGGCGACATCGTGCCTCTCAAATGCGATCTCAAAATGGTCACCGCTATCGACCACGAACACCATGCCTTTCCCATGCTCAATCATGCAACCGTCCGCGAAGCTCTTGAAAATGCACTCGCAAGCGCGCCTCTCGTAAACGAAAACTATCCGACGGCCTTCTACTTCTAAGCCACTTGCCTTGTTCGACGTCTCGAACAACACATTCTGCTATAATATTATAGGAGGTTACCCCAAATGAATCATTTAAAATTTGCATGGAGAAGATACAAACAGCATCCTCGTGCCATGATTGCGGACGCGTTGCTTGCAACTTGGCTCATGTTCGCACTCTTCTCACGTGTCCATTTCCTCATCCTCATCGTCGCATTTCTTCCGATACTCGCATTCGGCAAATACGTGTACGACAAAGACATCAAAAAATAAGACTCAAATGAGTCTTATTTTTTTTACTCTAAATCCATACCCCTACGCCTACGCGTAGGCAATTTTTTTTGCGAAATTCATTCAATCAAAAAGGAGAAATCACATGAAAAAATATCTAGGACGCATCGTCTTCATCGCACTCATCATCGAGACGGCGAAACTCATCGGCATCGTGCCTGTCGGTCCACTGGCTATGACACAATGGCTCATCGCAAATATGGATTGGGGTCAACTCGCATTTCCTGTTATACTCTTCTCGCTCGTCTTTCTCGCCATGCTGGTTTCCAGTATCCTCGATACCATCAAAACCAAGAAGCGTATCGCACGCATGCGGGAGCAAGCTCGCCTACAAGCTATTCGTGAACAACAAGAGCGCGAATACCGCGAGCGCGTAGCCTATAACCAAATGATTAGTACTCGTAAATAAGGAGAATCACTATGAAGAAATACTTGCTCAAATTCCGTCAAGTAGACGGCAAAACATTCGACTACAGCCTCTTCGCTGACTCGCTCGGCGACGCTGACCGGCGAGGTCAACATCTTGAACAAACCTTCGACGCCATCCTCATCGACGTCGCTCCCGTATAGAAAGGCAGAAAACCACTATGATTGATATCTTACAACTCAAACGCGTCATACGTGGCGTAGATTCCGACAACGACGCCGTTCGAGACCATCTCGCAAGTGCCATCGAACCCCAAATCATCGACGCTGCTCGTGCGATGAAGGATCGCATCACTCTCCCTATCGAAGAAATCGAGCGCGACGGTCATTCCGGTACATACTGGATGGCGACTTATATCTTAGAACAATTAGGCTACATCGTGATCGTGCATTATGATAATGGCCTCGCGAAAAAAGTTACGATTAAATGGTAAAGGAGAACGACTATGAAAACACCACATCGAAGGACAATCTAAAAGAATGCCCGATGACGATATCGTTTGCGCCATTCAGGTCCATCGACATCAAAATCAAAATACAAACTTCATCTTGACCGATAACCCCTTCATCGAAGAAGCGCATGAATTGCAACGCCTCATCAATGAAATTCAACAAACCGGACTCGAATTACAAGCAATCGAGTTCAAATTCGCAAAAAAGGAGAATCAACTATGTTCACATTCCTCATCATGGTCTCAGGGACAGCATCCTTCCTTTGGACGCTTCTCTGGACCATTAGCCTTGCCGGTGAGACCGCAACCGATGCTATAAGTGAAATGAAAAAATACATCGAACACGGAGTCATCCTACTCGGCGCTCACGCTATCATTATCCTGATGATCGTCAATCATCAACTCATCCTCGCACAAATCGTCTACGCAAGTATCGCAGCCGATCTCATCAGAGATGCACTAAAAAAGAAAGAAGGAGCCAACGCATGATTACCACTACAGAATTAATCAATCATACCAGTAAAAGTCTCGACAAAATCCTCGTCGAAAGACATCTCGAGCAAATGCTCGAGCCACTCATCATTCAAGCCACTCAAAGACAAGAGTACGCTATCAACGTCCACATGGACACGTTCGACTATATCAACATCATATCGGCGCAAGACATCGCTATCGAAGTCCTACACGAACGGGGATATAAAACATCCATCGATAATGAACACGATATCGTCCACATCTATTGGTAAATAACCGCCTATAATATTATAGGATGAGCTTCGTGTAAGGTTCTCTCGCGTCTCTACGCGAGCGTTCTTTTCTACGAAAACTACGACGTTGAGTCAAGCTCAACGAAGTACGCGTACCAAAACCGATTACTTCGTGTATCGGTCAACAGCTTCCATTGCCACGTGCAGTGGAAGCTATTTTTTTAATCATACCTCTACGGTCAAACCTGCGTTTGACCACTCATAACTACAAAAAAAAATGTTTAATAGGAGAAACCACATGGACATCCAAATCACAAACAAAATTGTCGCAAGCATCCCTACAGACGGTAATCTGCCCTACGTCCAAGCAAATGGCGTTATCGTCGTGCTCGATACCATCATCGTAAACGACAAAGGGGTCATCTTCCGCAATGACTATACCGGTCTACAGCTCGAAGTGACAGACACTATCGAGCTCGTATCAACCAAGATGGATACCTGCATCATGGTCGTCGCACCTGATGCGGTCGCACACATCCATCAACTCTTCATCCATAATTGCACACTCTAGGCATCCGCCTAGAGTTCTTTTTTTACGTGCTGAACCCACAACACTTGCACGACATCCATGCAGGAATCGTGCACAAGTAGCTATCAAGATGCTCGTGATCGGTGCCTAACACGTGTATGTGCGAGGTAGCGAGGGCATTCCTCTGTCGAGGAATCCATGCCGTGACATGCAACATTCGTTGCAAGTACGCATGGACGAGTCCTTGAACGTGCATGTTTCATGCACGTCCTCTGCACTTATTCTCCCCCGAATGCAGTCGCATTCGTCCTCGAAACCGTGCAGGTGTACTCCGTACACGAGGACTCGCAAGCCCTCTGTATCGCACTCCATCAAGATAAATCTTGATGAGATAGCTCTTGCGAGCTATTCGTGCGATACACTAACCCCGCTCCTATGCGCCCCATCCTCACGCAGTGGCGCTCGGATTGTATCTCGCATCGCGAGATATGGGCGCATGTCTCGCGCAGTTCTGCGCGAGAAGTCGCGGGGAGACCTCTTTAAAAATCCACTTAAACGAGCATTGCCCCCGTTGGTGTACAAGTAGGTCGCAAGAGGGTTGCGAGAGACACTTGATACGATAAGAAAAATGTGTAAGTGCAAAGGGGGCGCGGACACGAGCATCACCCGCACGCGGAACGGTATACGTGCGCTATCGTGAAGCTTTTACGAAGTCTCGTAAAAACGTCACGATGACACAATTCGCGCAGCATAACGGGATAGTGCTTCTAGATCGAAATCGCGGGGCGTGCTCGGATGAGTGCGTCTAACACGCATCTCTCACGAAGTCTCGTGATCGATGCTCGTACCGTGCGACACATGCGTCATCGTAGCATTCGCAACGATGACTCGATCGTGCTTCTATACCGAATACGTGCGCGATGCTCTCATGCAAAACTCGTACGCGTGCTCTCCATCAAGAATCGTACACGTGCGAATGCATGCAGACAAGAGCCCTATGACGAAGTCTCGTCATAGATGCTCGCGACGAGTGCTCTTTACCAAAACTCGTATGCGATACTCATCACAGGTGCTCGTGAAAGAGGTAAGAGCATAAGACAACTCGTACACCATCCAAAAATCCACACAAAAAAAAAACGATACATTCGTATCGTCTTCTCTTAGAAAAATTCATCATCTAAAATCACGAGAATAATCACAACGATCAAAATCGCGACACCAGCCGTCGAAAACAAAACACCCTTGTGCTCCATCACGAGACGAACGGCCCAATCCCACATACTAAGATACCAAGACTTAATCTTCTCAATACCCCCGTGCGCAATCCAGTAAACCACCCAGGCCATGACACCTAAACCAACCACCAAACGACCAATGTGAAAGACCATCTTCAAGATATCCTTCAAATCAACCGTCACTAACATCCGATGATACCTTCTCATCCATCCAATCCCCCGTACATCTATCATAAAATCCGATCCACTAACACTTGCGAGATCACTTGTCCGTTCCATTCGTTAACACCAACAGAACCAACAACGGTTACCAGAGACCCCCGCACGCCATCCAAAATCTTCTCAATATGAAGCTTGTCCCGATAATTCCAAATAATCACAGAAAAAGCACTGGTTTGCAACTTCAAATGCTGCTTTTCAGACCCCATCATTCGCAAATCCAACAAAGTTCCCATCTCAATCACATACTCGACAGGAACCCGCTTAAAACCTGTACCAAAAGGCTCTAACGACTGCAAATAATCACAATACTCTGGTACGAATCCTGCATCAGCATCTGTCAACTCAATCACATCCTTCACCAATCGTACATCCAATTGTTTCAAAGACTCAATCACTTGTCCTACTTCATAAGCCAAAGCAACACGAAAATCATGCAGGTATCGTGCATATACCGCACAACCAATCGCACCTTCATGCCCTCCCCATGAAACAAACCATTCAGGGTTCCGTTTTTCAATCGCACTCATAGCTTGATTAAAAGGAAACCATTCAGGCGCTCGACCTGAACCATGAAGAACCACTTCATCAGACAAAGCATCATCCCATACAAGCAAACCTTCGCCGGTCACTTCCGCAGAAAAGACAATGGTCGGCAAATCAAATACAGACGTCAATTGACCCGATACAAGCCCCGCATAACCAACACCTGCATCAATCACCGTAACGAGCGTATCAAACCCCCGCCAATTCGAAATAGCCGCCTGACTCAATTCTTTGGACCGCTTCTTACGATATTCATTAATCGTCCACAAGTCACGAACATACTTCCGTGCTTGTAAGACATCGTCTTGCATAAATACTTGAAAGGCATACTTGGACGTCACCATAACCCGACGCGACGCATTCAACATGGGACTAATATAAAAACCAATCGTATCAGCGTCAATTCCATACTTCAACTTGCCTTGGTCTTGCAATTCTTGCAAGATCGCCCACAAACCTTTAAAGGGACGCAAGTATTCTTTAGGAGCATCGTTATCAACATGGAACTGCGACAAAAACCGAACCGTTTCCTTAACCAAAAATCGATTCTCATCTAACATCTCCATCATATCTGCCACAGCCGAAATCCCAGCAAAAGGATATAAAGCGCGAACCAATTGAATCTGACGCTCAGACGCGTATGTATCAGCATAATAGACCATCAACTTATAGACCACTTCACCACCAGAAATCGATTTAAAAGGATAACTATCGTCATAATACGAATTTGGATCCACAATCACATCCGCTTCAGGCTCTTCTTCCACTCCTGGATGATGATCTGTCACAAGCACCGTCAAACCCAATTCTTTCGCCTTCTTCACACCATCATACGCCTTAATGCCGTTATCTGTTGTGATGAGCACGGCTGTATCAGGATAAAGAGCTAAAGCCTCAGCTAAGCTATCTTCTGACAAGCCATACCCTGTCTCCATCGTCGGATAATAAACGTGGACCGTCGTCCACCCCAAAGCATACAGCGCAGCATACACCATCATCCCAGACATCACACCATCCGCATCATAATCAGGAATAATGGTCACAACCTTATCGCGCGACGCGTGCAAGACATCAATCCATTCTTTTGACCGATGGAGTAAAGAGCCATCATACCAATCTGCTACACTCGAACACGTCAATCGCTGATAATCTGTAGGAGTCATCCCTGTAATACGATTGAATTCTTCAATAAGTCTATTTCCCATACCATTCTTGCTTTCTAAATGTACGCTCAAAGCGTACAGTAACGCAGCATAAACCAAACAATCAAATCATAGAGGCTGCGTTCGTATTAAACTATAGTAATATTATATCACAAATGAAAAAGAAATGCCTATTTTATCTGCATTTTTCATCGATTTTTTAGGCCAAAAATGATATAATAGATCGATGAATACTT
>ERZ772973.501-NODE-501-length-18396-cov-6.78033_pt1 | contig 18396 bp, 20 predicted proteins | sample MGYA00580672_ERZ772973 | MGnify/ENA primary metagenome ERZ772973 (study PRJEB29015, sample SAMEA2737938) | human oral metagenome | biome: human oral; feature: human-associated habitat; material: dental | place: China | collected 2152 ... | reverse complement strand
TACTTTTGCAGGGAATAAAAACGACCTATGCTATGTGGCAGGTGGAAAAGAAAAAAATATTAGGGCTTTTCTCAGTGGTGCGGGGGTATAATATCCTGATGCTGTGTGTGGCTCAGTACTTGGCAGCTATCTTTATTCTCTCAAGGGTACCTGTAAAGCGGGTATTGCTCGATGGGCACCTCTTTGCCATAGTGCTCTCTGGGGCATTGGCGGTGGCAGGGGGCTATATCATCAATGCGTTCTATGATAAGGAAAAAGATATTATCAACAAGCCTACACGGGCGATGATAGATCGCTTGGTGGGACAAAATACGAAACTTACCCTCTACTTCGTGCTGAATTTTCTTTCGGTGATTGTGGCCAGCTATGTGTCTTTTGCGGCGGTGCTGTTCTTCTCTATCTATATCTTTATGATGTGGTTCTACTCGCATCGCTTGAAGAAAATGGTGCTGGTGGGCAATATCATCTCAGGGATACTCTCCATTGTTCCTTTCTTTGCTATATTTGTGTATTATCATAATTTTCAGAAAGTTATATTTGTCCATGCGGCTTTTCTTTACTATTTGCTCTTGGCCAAGGACTTTGTGAAAGACTTACAGAATATCAAGGGAGATTTTGCCTTGGGTTACCACACCATAGCTACTGATTATGGAGAGCGAAGCTCTAAGCAACTGATTAGTTTGCTGGTAGGGCTAACGCTTCTGTGTGTGTATTTCTTGACGTCTTTCCCTGATACAGGGGCAATGAAGTACTATTTCATCTTGGCTGCCATTGTGCTGCTGGCTGTCTTTACCCCAATCCTATGGCGTAGCAAGACAGAGGTGCATTATGCTTTCTTGCGAAACCTACTGAAGGTGATTATCGTGGTGGGCGTGTTCTGTATAATATTGGTAAGACGATAATGATTCCCCCTGACCCCCGAAGGGGGAACAACTGATTATCCCCCTGACCCCCGAAGGGGAACAAGTGATTATCCCTCCTAATCCCGAAGGGGGAACAAGTGATTATCCCTCTTAACTCCAAATGGGAACAAGTGATTATCCCCCTGACCCCCGAAGAGGGAATGATTGACTAATGGGTTTTTCTTTTTCCTTTGAGGTACCAATAGCCTTTGCTGGCAGCGAAGCCTAAGGCAAAGAGGGTGAGGAAGAAAAGGAATACTTTAGCTAAGAGAGCAAAGTCAATAGGTTCGCTCTTAGGGACATAGATGATTTGGGCACTTGCAGTGGCGGTAAGGCCTAAGAGGATAATAAGAATATTGACCATAAGGAGTACTTCCAAACGCAGATCTTTCTCTGGTAGTAGCGCAGCGATGCCCTTGGTACCCAATAGCATAAAAGCGAATAGGGCAAGACAAGCATAGAGGGTTGTTTTGGCGAAGTCGGCTCCTGAGAAAAAGAAGAAAGCCTGTGCCAGCACATAGATAAGACAAGGGAAGAGTAGTAGGCCAGGGAAAGCCAAAAGGATACGTTGGGCCTTGCTACGGCGGTTTTGGTAGTAGTCCCTAAGAGCAATGAATGCAAAAAGTAGTCCTATGGCTGATTCTATGGTAATTAGCACAGCCATGTCGCTTAGTATCTTAGGGGAGGCGAGCCACTGGCTGAGGGTCGTTTGGGATTGTTCAGAGGCAAAGTCGTAACTACCCCAAAGGAAGGCCACCAGTACGCCTGTCCATAGCGCTATCTGCCACCATCTCCAGAAGCTGAGCTTGAGGAGGGTGCTAAAAAAGATGAAGATAATCAGTAAAGCAATCAGCATAATTATTGCAAATAAGCATGGGGTTCGCCCTCAAAGCTCACTTCAATATGTTCTTGTAGAGAGGTGGAGAGGGAAAGTCCTTTGAAATCAGCCTTGATAGGAAATTTCTTATGGTTACGGTTCACTAGCACAGCGGTTTTGAGTTGCTTGAGGGGAACCTCAAGGAAGTGCTTAACCCCATAGATAAGGGTGGCACCACTACTAAGGACGTCATCTACCAAGACAACGGACTGGTTGGTGTATTCCTCCACGGGCAGGGAGGTGGTTACAGGGGCTAAGACATTGGTTTTATTGACCTTAACGCTGCACAATATCACAGGGATAGGGCAGATGCGGCTTAGTTCCTCATGTAGCTTCTCGGCAAAGATGTATCCGTTGCGCTCTATGCCTGCAAGGATAATCTTCTCTTGGTGTATGTTAGCCTCATAGATTTGGTAGGCTATACGACGGATCTTGTGAGCGATTTGCTCGGAGGTAAGAATGGTAGTCATCTTTATTAGTTTTGAGTTTTTGAGTTCTGAGTTTTGAGTTTTTTTAAGGCTCAAAATTAAGGGCTCAAAATATAAAATTTAGAAATCAAGGAACTCATCGAGTTCGCGGCGGTCTTTTTTGGTAGGGCGGCCTTCGCCTTTTTGGCGGTAATATTCTTGGGCTTGTTGTTGGGCTTTGGCCTGCTCAAAGGCTTCTTCAGGGGTGTTGTCTGTACAATAGAGACCGACAAGCTTAGCACCCACGCGCGATTCAGGAAGGTCATTAACCTGGATCTCATAGGTGATTTGGTCTTTTTTGATCTGCACCTTGTCCTGAGGGAAGACCTCTTTGGAGGCTTTGGCAACCTCTCCGTTGATACGTATATGACCTTTCTTGCAGGCCTCGGTGGCGATGCTACGTGTTTTGTAATAGCGTATGCACCAGAGATATTTGTCGATTCGCATAACTTAAGTGAATAGTGAATAGAGAACAGAGAAAAATTAAAGTAAAAATTTCATGCAAAAATACGAGATTTTTTTGTAACTTGCACCCAAATTAAAGTATTTATTTTTCTAATGATAAAAAAGAGTATTCTATTGATGTCGTTTGCCTTATTAGGCTTGTATTCGTGTAAGAAAAGTGAGGATAATGGGGAGAAGATTCGTGAGATGACCGAGGTGATTCCAGAGAATGATCAGGCTATACAGGCCTACCTTAAGAGCCATTATTGCGAGTTGGACAGTGATGGGAACATCGTTTTAGGGGCTGTGGGGAGTACAGGCAAGACTTCTATTTGGGATAGAGCAGACCTTAAGCGCAAGGATCTAAGGGTGTTAGACCAGCATAACAACTATGTTACCAATACCATGTATTATGTGATATTGCGCGAGGGTAATGGGCAGCAGGCCACTGTGGCAGACCGCTCTTTTGTGCTATATAAAGCAGAATCACTTGATGGAAAGGTATATGATGACGGAAATCTCTTTGTAAGTCGTAACTGGATGGACTTGCTTGGAACTGAAGCGAGTGTCTATCGTGGTGGTACAGTAATGGGTTTTCGTGAAGCTGTAGCGCTGTTAAAGGCTTCGGCTTCCGCAATAACAGAGCAGAGCAATGGTAAGTTAGTGGCTCCTACCGATGGAGGAGTAGGGGTGTTCTTCATGCCTTCGGGGATTACTTACTATACAGGTACTTCCACTATTCCTGCCTATACACCCTTGATATTTGAAATAAATCTCTTAAAAACAGAGCGTTACGACCACGATGGCGATGGTATTCCATCTATAGACGAGATACAACATCATGAGGATGGTACCATTACCTTCCCTGACTGTAATGGAAATGGAAGAGTGGATTACTTGGATGCAAACCCTTGTCAGTGACTAATGACTAATGTGACTAATGACTAATAAAAAATGAAAAAATTTATCCCTAATCTCATCACGCTGCTGAATCTCTCTTGTGGGATAATAGCCTTAAGGTTTGCCATGGATCAGGCCTTTGATATGGCCTTGCTATGGTTTTTCTTAGGGATTGTCTTTGATTTCTTTGATGGTTTTGCAGCCCGCTGGCTGAAGGTTACCTCACCTTTGGGCTTGCAGTTGGATTCCTTGGCCGATATGGTTACCTCAGGCTTGGTACCAGGGCAGGTGATGTATTCGCTTATCAGCTTTGGGACGGCACCTTACGGAGATGCGGTACATTTCTTTCTTCCCTTTACAGGGTATTTGGTAACCCTTGCTTCGGCGTATCGCTTGGCAAGGTTCAATATAGATACCCGCCAGCATGATTCCTTTATAGGACTTCCTACGCCAGCCAATGCGCTTTTTATCCTTTCAGTAGGATATATAGTACAAAAGGCACAGTATATCAGCGCCTTACCCCTATGGGTGGCACTGCTTATTACGGTGGTGAGTTGCTATCTGCTCAATAGTAATTTGCCCCTTTTTGCCCTCAAGTTCAAAGATTTTTCACTCAAGAAGAATGCTCTTAAGTATATTTTCTTACTACTTAGCTTAGTGTTATTGCTTTGTTTTCAAATAAATGCGTTTGCTCTTATCATTTTGGCATACATCTTGCTATCTATGGTGAGTAACCTTTTTAAAAACAAAGGAAAAGATGAGACAATTTAGCTTATTATTAGGTCTGTTATTAGTCCAAGTGACTTTTGCACAGCGGGCAGGGACAGCAGGAAAGTTTTTGCGCAATGAGGCTAATGCCTCTGATATTAATTCAGTGCGTATAGAGGTAGATATAGAGGGAAATAGAAACAGACGTCCTGACTTGCAGCAATATAGGACAGCACCAGGGCAATACCAATGGAATCCTGCCCCTTATGGTTATTCGGAGGTATTTTTGCGTATTCCCGATAATGGTTTTTTCACCGTAACCCTTGGAGACCAACAGATTAGCGGGCCAACAGGTAAGTTTCGTTTCTTTGATGTACGTTCAGGAGCGGTGCCTATGTCCATCTATCTCAATGGCTTCTTAGTCTATCGTACTACCATAAATGCCCAACAGAATAGTCGTACAGTATTGGATTACTTTGTACAATATGGGCTTTATGAATTGGCCGTCTATCCTATTGATAAACAATGGTATGGAGGCGAATGGAATGATATATGGAATAATCCCTATCAGGCAGGTAGGCACTTAGCGGCAGACCCACGTGTGCCCGTGATGCCAGAGGAAGTGTTTGCTAATTTCTACAACTCATATAGAAAACTCACCTTTGACAAAGAACGTATTGCCTTTATCAACCAACAGCGTAATACGGCCTATACTTGTGCGCAGATCAAGCAGTTGTTACGAGCGCTTGACTTTGAAAACAACAAAGTAGATATGGGCAAACGCCTCTATGACCTCTGTGCAGATAAAGGGAATTTCTTCACTATATATGATGTCTTTACCTTTGATAGCTATAAGAGACAGCTAATGGAATATGTCTCTAATAAGTGAAAAGTGAAGAATGAAAAGTGAAGAATGAAAAGTGAAAGTGAAAAGTGAAAGTGAAAAGTGAAAAGTGAAGAATGAAGAATGAAGAATGAAAAGTGAAGAATGAAGAATGAAAAGTGAAGAATGAAGAATGAAAAGTGAAGAGTGAAAATAACTCAAAGGTTAAAATTCAAAACTCAAAACTCAAAACTAATAATATGGTGATTACCGATATAAATCAGTTAGATGTAAATGGGACTTATACCTATGCGGATTACCTACTTTGGCGATTCAAGGAGCAGGTGGAGTTGCTACGAGGTAAGCTCTTTAAGATGTCTCCCGCTCCGAGAGAGATACATCAGCGGGTTTCCATGTATTTGTCAGGGGAATTATATAACTTCTTTAAGGATAAAACTTGTAGATTTTATTCTGCGCCTTTTGATGTGCGTATACCTGCCAAAGGGACAAAAGAGACGACAGATAACCAAATATATACCATAGTACAACCTGACTTATGTGTGGTGTGTGATTTAGAGAAAATAGATGGGCGTGGCTGTATAGGGGCGCCTGACTTGGTGGTGGAGATTCTCTCGCCCTCCAACTCCCGCAAAGACCTCAAGGATAAATACGAAATATACGAGGAGGCAGGCGTGCCAGAGTATTGGATTGTAGATCCAGATAATAAGGCTTTCTATCGCTATGTTTTGCAAGAGGGCGTATATATAGGGTTGCCACCTGTCTCCGAGGGAGATGTGTTTCGCTCAAGAAAGTTTCCCGAAATGGAAATAGATACGAGACTTATCTTTAAATAGTGACAAGTGACTAATGACTAACTACTAATCACTAATTACATTTAACAAACGATTAACAAGGAGTAAAGGGTAAATAACAAATAAAATTTTTAAATTTGCCCCCTTGAAAGAAGTATGCACTGTGTAATGAAATAACTTATTGAGAACCAGCTCTTGGAGGGAAACTTTTAGAGGGCTGGGCTTTGTTATGTTGTGTATATCTGCTTAAATGGCTGCTATTGTGGTCATTACCATTAACCATTTATATTATAATAGATGCTTACGAACCAACCTGCCAGAATTAATTTTGCTTCCACTAAGCATGTGCCAGACTATCCTGACTTTTTGGATATCCAAGTAAAGTCGTTTCAGGACTTTTTCCAGATGGAGACTAAGTCAGATGCACGAAGCAATGAAGGGCTGTATAGTACCTTCAAGGAGAATTTCCCTATTACCGACACACGGAATCAGTTTGTCCTTGAGTTCCTTGACTACTTCATAGATCCGCCTCGGTATTCTGTAGAGGAGTGTATAGAACGAGGTCTTACCTATAGCGTACCGCTAAAGGCGCGCTTAAAACTGTTCTGTACAGATCCTGAGCATGAGGACTTTGAGACTATAGTGCAGGATGTATATTTGGGAACTATCCCTTATATGACTACCAGTGGTACCTTTGTGATTAATGGGGCAGAGCGTGTGATTGTCTCTCAGTTACACCGTTCCCCAGGGGTATTCTTTGGACAGTCTTACCACGCGAATGGGACAAAGCTCTATTCGGCACGTATTATCCCTTTCAAAGGTTCATGGATAGAGTTCACCACGGACATCAACAATGTGATGTACGCCTATATAGACCGTAAGAAGAAACTTCCTGTAACCACTCTTTTCCGTGCGATAGGTTTTGAGCGCGATAAGGATATCTTGGAGATATTTGATTTGGCAGAAGAGGTAAAAGTCTCCAAAACAGGACTTAAGAAATATTTGGGTCGCCGCTTGGCCGCTCGTGTGCTCAATACATGGCATGAAGACTTCGTAGATGAGGACACAGGTGAGGTGGTATCCATAGAACGTAACGAAATTATCCTTGACCGTGATACGGTTTTGGAAAAAGAACATATAGATCAGATTGTAGAGGCCAATGTAAAGACCATTCTCCTACATAAGGAAGATGAGCATACAGTGGATTACAATATCATACACAACACGCTGCAAAAAGACCCTACCAACTCCGAAAAGGAAGCGGTAGAACACATCTATCGCCAATTGCGTAATGCAGAACCGCCCGATGAGGAAACAGCACGCGACATTATAGATAAGCTCTTCTTCTCCGACCAACGTTATAACTTGGGCGATGTAGGGCGCTATCGTATGAACAAGAAATTGTCCTTGGATATTCCTATGGAAAAGCAGGTGCTTACCAAGGAAGATATCATCACGATTGTGAAATACCTTATAGAGCTTATTAACTCCAAGGCAGAGGTAGATGATATAGACCACCTTTCCAATCGTAGAGTGCGTACAGTAGGAGAGCAGCTTTCAGCACAGTTTGGAGTGGGACTTTCTCGTATGGCACGTACTATACGTGAGCGTATGAATGTACGTGATAATGAGGTATTTACTCCGCTGGATTTGATCAATGCAAAGACTCTTTCTTCGGTAATCAACTCTTTCTTTGGAACCAGCCAGTTGTCCCAATTCATGGATCAGACCAATCCGCTGGCCGAGATTACGCACAAGCGTAGGTTATCAGCCCTTGGGCCTGGAGGTCTATCAAGAGAGCGTGCGGGCTTTGAGGTACGTGACGTACACTATACCCACTATGGCCGTCTCTGTCCTATTGAGACTCCAGAGGGGCCAAACATCGGGCTTATCTCCTCATTGGCCGTATATGCAAAGGTCAATTCCATGGGCTTCATAGAAACCCCCTACCGCAAGGTGGAAAATGGAAAGATAAAGCTCAATGAGCTTATCTATATGAGTGCAGAAGAAGAGGAAGGTCTTAAGATTCCTCAAGCCAATATCCAAGTAGATGACCAAGGAAATATCCTTGAAGAGCGCTTGGTTGTAAAAGAAGACGGAGACTTCCCTGTTGTTTCTCGTGAGGAAGTAGATTATATAGATGTAGCTCCGAACCAGATAGCGTCTATTTCGGCTTCGCTTATTCCTTTCTTGGAACACGATGACGCGAACCGTGCGCTGATGGGCTCCAACATGATGCGCCAAGCAGTACCACTCTTGCGCCCTGAAGCGCCTATCGTAGGTACAGGCTTGGAACAACGTGTAGCTACCGACTCTCGTGTGCTTATGAATGCCGAAAGAGAAGGTACCGTAGAGTATGTAGATGCTAATAAGATCGTTATCCGCTACGACAGAACTGAAGATGAAATCTTGGTTTCTTTTGATAGTGAGCTGACCACTTATGACCTTATCAAGTTCCGCCGTACCAACCAAGGTACTTGTATCAACCTAAAACCAATCGTTCGCAAGGGAGATAGGGTGAAAAAAGGACAAGTACTCTGTGAGGGGTATGCTACTCAAAATGGAGAATTGGCCTTGGGTCGCAATATGAAAGTAGCCTTCATGCCATGGAAGGGATACAACTTTGAGGATGCGATTGTAATCTCCGAGCGTGTAATCCGTGAGGATATTTTCACCTCTATCCATATAGACGAATATACCCTTGATGTACGTGATACTAAGCTCGGGGTTGAGGAACTTACCAACGATATTCCTAATGTATCGGAAGATGCTACCAAAGACCTTGATGAAAATGGTATTGTACGTATCGGGGCTAATATTAAACCAGGGGATATCCTCATTGGTAAGGTAACACCTAAGGGAGAGAGTGACCCAACTCCAGAGGAAAAACTGCTTCGTGCTATCTTTGGGGATAAAGCAGGAGACGTAAAAGATGCTTCACTGAAAGCCTCTCCATCACTTGAAGGTGTGGTTATTGGTAAGAAACTTTTTGCTCGTGCGGTGAAAACCAAACAAAAACGCAGCAAAGAGAAAGACGAAGCTGCTGCCCTTGATGCTGCCTTTGTAGCTAATGCTGAAGCTCTAAAAGATCGTTTGCTTGAGAAACTTTTCTACTTAGTCAATGGAAAAACCTCCCAAGGAGTATTCAATGACCTTGGTGAAGAAATCATACCTAAGGGAAGAAAACATACCCAAAAAGGACTCAAAGAGATAGAAGACTATACGCACCTTGTATCAGGAGGTTGGACTACTGATGATCATACCAATGAACTGATCAATGACCTGATACACAACTATAAGATTAAGCTCAATGACCTACAAGGAATGCTCCGACGCGAGAAATTCACCCTATCGGTAGGGGACGAACTTCCTGCAGGTATTATGAAATTGGCCAAGATATACATCGCCAAGAAGCGTAAGCTCAAGGTAGGGGATAAGATGGCAGGACGTCATGGAAACAAAGGTATCGTAGCTCGTATTGTACGTGATGAAGATATGCCTTTCTTGGAAGACGGAACGCCTGTAGATATCGTACTTAACCCACTTGGGGTACCTTCGCGTATGAACATTGGTCAGATATATGAGACTGTACTTGGTTGGGCAGGGCAGAAACTCGGCTTGAAGTTTGCCACACCGATCTTTGACGGGGCATCATTGGAACAAATTACCGAATATACAGAGAAAGCCGGCGTACCTGCCTTTGGACATACTTACCTATATGACGGAGGTACAGGAGAGCGTTTTGACCAGAAAGCGACCGTAGGGGTGATCTATATGATTAAGCTCGGTCACATGATTGATGACAAGATGCACGCACGTTCTATCGGACCTTACTCACTCATTACACAACAACCATTGGGTGGTAAAGCCCAGTTTGGTGGTCAGCGTTTTGGAGAGATGGAGGTATGGGCATTGGAGGCCTATGGAGCTTCCAGCACCTTGCGCGAAATCTTGACTGTGAAGTCCGATGACGTGATCGGTCGTGCGCGTACCTATGAGGCGATCGTTCATGGTGATACTATGCCAGAACCAGGCTTGCCAGAGTCCTTCAATGTGCTTATGCACGAGCTTAAGGGATTGGGCTTGGATATAAGATTAGAAGACTAAGATAGGGCGAATAGTAATCTGCCCTGCAGAAATTCCAAACTACTGAGTATTCAATAGTTTGGAATTTTTTTTAAAACAAAAGTACTGATATGAGACTATATGTATGGCTGCTTATGGTGGCTTTTTTAAACAATGGGGTGCAGGCACAAGAGGTGGTGCAAGATAGCATAGTTCGTAGCAAAATGGTACAAGATACCATAGTACATGGAGAAATGATGCGAGATACATTGCCACAGGGGCATATCCCTATCCTTGTCCGTCGTCCCTATATACGGCCGTGGTCGCTGGTAATTCCTGCAGCGCTTATAGCAAGAGGTGCTTTGTCCATAGATTCACGCTTTGACCACAAATTGCAGCGCTATGTAACTGATAATGTAAAGGGGAAGTTACGGATAGATGACCACTTGCAATATCTGCCTATAGCGGGGGTATTTGCTTTGCCCAATTTGGGTATGGAGCCCGCACACAATCTCAAGGAGCGATTGCTCATTGGGGCGACGGCTTATGCAATGACAGCTGTTTTTGTCAATTCTATGAAATACTCTGTAAGGCAGCTTAGACCCGATAATAGTGCACATAATTCGTTTCCTTCGGGGCATACCGCTACGGTCTTTACAGGGGTGGAGATCCTTTACCAAGAGTATAAGCACAGCCAGCCTTGGGTAGGGATTACGGGCTATGTAGTGGCCACAGGGGTGGGGCTATTGCGGATCTATAACAATAGGCACTGGGCATCGGATGTGGTGGCAGGTGCGGGGATCGGTATCCTCTCGGCCAAGCTCTCCTATTTGCTTTTTCCCTATACCTCACGTATCTTAGGAAAAAGAAAACAATCCCAACCCATAGAAAAGGCTATACCAGAGACCTCGTCCTCCCTCTCGGTGCTCCCTATCTGGGAACCTACACATAACACCTTTGGCGCGAGCCTGACTCTACTATTTTAAGGGAACGAAGTAGAGTACGTGAGAGACGCAATTTATTGCGTCTTATATAATTCAGTACTCTTATATGCAATTTATTGCGTTTTGTCTGCATTGGCCGATAAAAGAAAAAACAAAGAGTGAAGAACTACTTAGTAATTCTTCACTCAGAGTTGTATAGTTTTTTTAATTTCTAAATCTCAAGAATGGCAGAGATTTCATCTCTGTAGTAATTCCAGTTTGTAGCTTCTTTGTACTCTTGTACACTTGAGGAGGGTACAAGGATGTTTCTTCTTATTAATGAACCATTATTGAGAGCACTTAGAGCTACTAAAGTAGGTACTTCAGTTGCTTTTACGATAAGAGTAGACAAACGAAAACAACCATAAAAAGCCATTTTATCTATTTTCTTGATAGTGGCGGGTAAGATTACTTTTTCTACATTCTCACAAGAAACAAAGGCTGTTTCTCCTATTTCGGTAAGGGTGGTGTTGTCTAAGTTGATCTGAGTAAGAGCTACACAACCTTGAAAGGCGCTTTCTCCTATTTTTTCAGTCTTACCAAATTGTACTTCTTTTAGACTCACACAGCTAGAAAAAGAGGAGGCGGGTATTTCTTTGGTGTTAGGCAACTTTACGGAAACTACTTGAGTACGTTCAAACACAGCTTGTCCAAAAGTAACAGAGGATGAAGTATTAAAAGTAATTGTATGAAGTCTTGAATTGATAAAGGCATAATCTCCTATCTCCTTCAGGTTATTAGGGAGTGTAATGTTTTCTACCTTACTATCTCTGAAAGCATTCGCAGCTATTGTATTCACCTTTTGAAGTTTGCTATCTGCTTGCATATCAAGAGAAGTAGTGTTAGTATCTTCCCATTTCAGAAGTGTAAGTCCATCCTCGCTAAGTTTGTAATAACTTGCAGGAATTCCGTTTTCTTTTGGGTCATCGCTACTTTTGCTACAACCAATAAAAGCAGCCACTATTAGGGCTAAGAATAGAATTTTTTTCATTATAAATGTGATTTAAATTTGTTTCTACGGGGCAAAAATACAAAATAATTACCAAATAACAAAAGATATTTAAAAAAAGTAAAGAATTACCTTTATTGCAATTCTTCACTCTTCCTTACTCATTGAACATTGATCATTATTCATTGATCATTGCCTCAAGTTTTCCTTGAGCCTTGAGCAGACTAATCTCCGCTAATTTGTAAGAAAGTAGCGCGTTGGTATAGCTGTTTTTAGCATCGGAAAGGGCGCGTTCGGACTCCAATAGGTCGGTAAGGGAAGCCAATCCCTGTTGGTAATTATTTTGGGTGTTGGAGAGCACTTCTTGGGCGAGCTTTACATTTTCTTCTTGAGTTTGTATCGTTAGTAAGTTGTTAGCCAATTGGGTTTGTGCATTCTCCTGAGCCAAGTCCATTGCTAAGCGCGTGTCCTTAAGGGTAGCGTCAATAGCCTCTATCTCTATAAGGGCTTGTTGTACTTTGGCACGGGTGCCCAGACCAGTGAAGATAGGAATGTTAAGTCCCAAGCTAATAGCCGAATAATCAGCCCAATATACTTTGTCTTTCTTTCCGTATAAAATCGGAGCCTTAGGCCCCATACCTAAATAACCATAAGTGGCCTGTAGGGCGAGAGATGGATAGAGTCCGCCGCGGGTAGCTTTGGCGCTTAGCGTGAGGAGCTCTTTTTGTTTTTCAAGCGCTTTAATTTCCACACGATTGGAGGCATCTCCTTTCTCAAAAGCCAAGCGATAATCCGCTTTGAAGGCGTCTTTAGGTAGAGAAATAGGCTCGGTGATGGACATACCCATGAGATACTTAAGCGCATGCTTAGCTAAGTCAAGTCCGCTGGAGGCTTGTTGCTTGGCCGACTTAAGGTTGTTTAGCGCTACAGTCACGCGGTCAAGGTCTATTTTCTTGGCCAAACCAGCCTTGAAAGAGCCTTCTACTACTTGGGCCGTTTTTTCGGTGAGGGCGAGGTTTTCTTCTATATTTTGCAAGGCTTGTTGTGCCTGATATACCTGCCAATAAGCCTGAGCTACTTTTTCAATAATTTCGTTTTGGGTGAGTTGTTCGTTGATGAGGTAGAACTCACGGGTGGTACGAGCCGCCTTAAGGCCGATGAATACCGCTTGGTTGAAGATTACTTGAGTGAGCTTCACTTCGGCAGTGGAAGACCATTTTTGACCCATTTCCATTTTTATGGGATCGTCAGGTACGGGCATACCAGGTATGGCAAAGGTACTGGGGTCTATATAAGTGGCTTGGAGCTTAGGGTTATAGGTCAAAGAACCAGAAGCGGCGATGGTAGGCAGTGCATTGGCACGAGCCTCTTGGATTTTGTATTCACTTTTTTTGATTTCTAAGCGCGCTTTTTGAGCATCAGCCTTGCTCTTGAGGGCATAATCAATAGCCTGAGAGAGGGTGAGTTCGCTGGTTTGTTGCGCCCAAAGGGTCGTGGTGGCGCAAAGGGTGAGTATTGAGATAAAAATACGAATCATTTCTTTAATGATTAATGTTTAATGATTAATGTTTAATAGGAGCTGATTATCAACTATAAATATTTAATTGTTAATGAGTTATGAGGTTATAGCTAAATAACTGATTACTGACATCTTACCACTGACTACTGACTTTTTATTTTTTTGAGGGTTTTTTCGAGTTCTTGGAGGCCTTTTTCATTGACGATGATTCTAAAGAAATATTCCATAAGGGTATATATGGTATCCCAAAAAGGAAATTCTCTATCATCAAAAGTGTCACTGAAAGAGCGCAGACGCTGTACACTGCTGTAGAAGACCTTATAGAAAGGCACATTGATATCCTTTCTAAAGAGTCCTTCTTGCCAGCCTCTCTCAAGAACCTTGTCAATGAAGAGAGCATCAGTCTTGGTGAACTCCGTCTCCATACGCTCATAGGTTTTAGGGAAATATTTCTTGAGTTCCCAGATAGGTTTGCTGCTATTGAAATTGAACAAATTTTGGACTTCTCTTTGGCTTCGAAAAACATTTTCAATCACAGATCCTTTACCAGAGACGAATTTATCTACTTGGTGGCAGCTCATATCCAAGGCATAGTCTAAGGTAGCCTCTACCAGTTCGTTTTTGGAGGCGAACTGCTCATAAAGGGTTTTTTTGGAGATGCCAAGGCTATTGGCCAAGTCGTCCATAGTAAAGGTTTTAAAACCATACTGTAGGAAATAGGTGAGTGCCTTTTGAGTAATATCTTCTTTCATTTTAAGGGTAAAAGTAAAAAGTAAAGCCAGAGAGTGCTCATAACTATGGATGTGGTAAGAGAATAGAACAATTCTCTCCTTATTACTCTTTGTTCTTCACTTCTTGTTTTCGGGGGCAAAGGTAAAACAAAAAAACTTAATAAACAAAAAAAGTTTCCAAGTTTTTTATTAGTGACAAGTGACAAGTGACAAGTGACAAGTGACAAGTGATATAGTTCTAAACCATTAATCATTAACCCCTGAAATTAATTTTTTGAATTCAGGATTGTACTTGACTTCGTTGTGATATTGTTGTAAGAGCCTATATACGGAAGGGACGGAGCGTTGTAGTACATTGGCAATTTGCTCTACAGAGAAGCCCTCTTGGCTGGCCAAAGCAGCCAAAAGCAGGCGGGCATAGACCCACTTGGCAGCACGCTTGGGCAGGATAATCTCCTCAAGGGAGAGTCCTGTGGCCTTGTGTACCTGCGTGAGTATATGGGTCAGAGCAGCGGCATCGGGGAGCGACTTCTTCTTGGTGTAAGGGGCATTGTAGGTGAGCCTGCCCCCTAAGGCCAACATAGAGGCATAGAGGTTTTCTAATAATAGTTTGTCGCCCGTAAGGAGGACTTCTTCAGGTAGAGAAATGAGAAACATCTGTTCTAATGATTAATAGCTAATAATGAGTTGCAAAATTACAACAATATAGTATAAAAGTCAAGAGATTTAACAGATAAGTGAAGACAGAGGAGTGTATAAAGCAAAAGCTATCGGTAACACCGATAGCTTTTTGCTTTATACTATTTTCTGTTTTTACTCCTTGCTCCTCACCTTTCGTTTTCCAATTCATTAAAATTTAGCGGAGAATAATTTAGGATTGATGTTAAGGCTGCACCATAGCCAATCCTGTTGTTTGCGTACTTCTAAATTGAGTTCGCGGAGTTTTTTGTAACTTCCAGAGGGGATAAACAGAGAGTAGCCTGCTTGTAGGGAAACGTACTGTTGGATTTTGTGGGTATAAACCAAGTCGCCTTCTACACCTAAGTGACGAGTTTTGCTGTCTTCGCTACCGAGTATTTTGCCCGCAGAACGGAAATAATGTCCGGTGGCGGAGAGGCTTCCCTTATCGGAGGTCTTGAGGTTAAGGTTCAAGTAAGGATTCAAGAGACCTACACTTGGGCTATAGCTTACATAGAAGTGATCCATGAAGCCATAGAACTTATGGTTGGTACCAGAGAACGGATTGAAAGCCTTATCCTTGGTAGCGGTAGGGTCATTGGTGTCATTACCACTTAGATAATCCAAGCCGAGAGTGGCGGAGAAAGCAGGAGTGAATTGGTATCCCACCAAAGCAGCAAGCAAGAAAGCTTGTTTGCCCTTACCTGCTGCATTTTTACCAGTTTGTAGGTATCCTTCAGCACCATAGCGTAGTGCATCGGACTTACCACGATAGTGAAAGCCGAAAGTCTGCATGTTGTAATCATTGTCATCAACAAGATCGTTGCGCTGTCCGAGGTTGGCTACAAGGACAGAAACACCTTGGGTAGGGGTGATGTCGTAATGTGCATGCACTGCTTCCAAGTGTTGGTAAGGTTGGCCACCTGGGGCAAAGAACTGACCCTTAGGATTATTGACATTTCCATTGAGCTTGTTAGCCTTACCGTCAAAATAGTTTTGGTTAAAGGCAAAGAAAGAACGAAGGGTGAGTTTGTCGTTTTTCCAGTTGATGTTGATCGCATCATGCGCACGTCCAGCGGGGTGCCAGTCAAGAGAACCGAAGATACGGTCTTCGTCAAGAACGATCATCTGTCGGCCTATCTTGGCATTGATATCCTTGTAGATAGGCAAGGCAGCGTAGGCCTCAAAGATAGAGAGTCCGCCAGTACGGTCGTTGAGTTGTACTTGAGGGGCTTGTCCCCATATATTGACATTCTGGAAAGAGAGGAAAAGCTGCAATTGGTCACCATGATGGTAGTCAAGGTTGAGTCGAGTACGATTATTGACCAAGATAGCAGGTTTTTCTCCTTCTTGTAGGGGCACATAAGCTCCATTTCGGTATTCAAAGCGAGGGCGGAGCTGGGCAGAGAGCGTAAAGGTGTTCTCTGGAGTGTCTTCCTCCTGAGCTTGTACTACAGAGGGAAGTGTTGCCAAGAATAAGGCAGATAAGATAACTTTCTTCATGTATTTTTATTATTAACAGTTGTTAGTGTTCGGTAGCCAGCAGTCAGTAACTAATCACTTTTTAGAGAGGCTAAAATCATGCATCTTGAGAGGGATATGGTTAGGGTCGTTACTATTCTGCTTGAAAGTAATTTGCTCAGAGGGGGCATACCCCTTGGCAGTAGCCTGTAGTAGGTAGCTCTGTTTCACGTCCAAGACTACAGTATAAGTGCCATATTGGTCACAAGAATAGGTGTTCTCCTGACCTGTGGTAAGGTTCTTTAAAGAGATGACCGCTTCAGGGATAATTACATGAGTTCTGGCATCAATCACAGTACCTGATACTTTATAGGTTTGTTGTTGAGATATTCTCAGTAGTGGTAAGGTTATTCTGTTAGGCAATACAACGGCTGCATGGCCGACAAGGCCGCATAAGAACAAGGCTATCATATAGCCGAGAGATGAATTTTTCATAACTTGTAATTTATTATTGATTATCACAAAAGTACAAAAAAAATCAGAAATAGCAGGTACAAAAATCGCTAATTATGCTTTATTTAACAAAAGCTGTATAAACGGTTAATATTTCTAAAGTACTTAACTTTATTTTTTATTGTATAAATTATTACTTCTCGCAGATAAAATGCTTGACTTTGGCATCAAAAATGTTGTACTTTTGCAACGTCAAACAAACAAATAATACGAAACATCATGAATCAAGAAGAAATTCTCGGATTGCTTACACAGAAGTTTCCCCAAGTAAGCCCAGCGCATCTGAGTCCATTGGCCAGTTCCTTAGCGGCGCAAAATCCTGATAGTCATCAGGGGCAAGCGCTGGTGGCCAAGCTAACTTTGGAGCAGATCAAGGATTTTGTCCCTCAAGAGGCACTGGCCACAGAAGCCTTTGCTCATGTGGTACCAGCAGCACTGACACCCTCTTTGGAACAGCTCATACAGGAGCGTGTAGCACAAGTGGTAGAAACCCTTGAGCAGCGCCTAAGCAAGTTTGAAACTGCACAGAGTCAGCAACAGCGTTACAGTCAGTTACAAGAGGTGCTCAGTGGCTGTGAAGACCAAGGTTTTCGTCAGCAGAGCCTTAGAGACTTTAAGCGAATGCAGTTTGCCTCGGCAGATGATTTTGCTCAGTACTTACAACAAAAACAACAAGATGTACAACAAACCAACCAGCTGTTGGCCAATCGCAATCTCTATTTACAACACCCGCCTCACTACGCTAAGGAACCCCAACAAGGGAGTATATCCTCCTCCGTGGCAACCTTTATCCAATTACAACAAGGAGAAAATGTAGCCTTTAAGGGAAAAGAAGTCTAGATAGTGACGAGTGACAAGTGACGAGTGACGAGTGACAAGTGACGAGTGACAAGTGACGAGTGACGAGTGACAAGTGACAAGTTATTGATAATTAACAATTTAAAAATAAAAAAATGATTCATATTACACCAGCAGTTCCGACATCGGGACTTTTTATGCACACTTTGGCTGACCTCACAGGTGGGGTAACCATAGCCTCTACACACTTGGGTGGGGCTTACCTATATGCAGGAACACCCATAGGTAAGGGGAGCGACGGCTGTTACGAGGTGGAGAAAATCGCCCGTACGCTCTATATAACTCCGACTTCGTCCAAGGAGCTGAAGATTGCTAAGGGGCACCACTTCTTGGTAGGTGACTATATAGCGGCAGATGTGGCCGACGGACAGAAGATTATCTCCGTCAATAAGCAACATGCGGAGTATGACACACTGACCTTGGAACAGGCTTTCACAGTGGAGATAGCCAAGGACACCCCTCTTTTTGCCAGTGAAGGTAATAATAGGCAGCCCAAGGTAACAGCTGTGGCCTTAATAGCCCACACGACACTTGTCCCTCGCGAAGGCGACTTGTATTGCTCTGCTTGGCTTATTGGAGTAGTCAAGGAAGAGCGCTCCCAGCCCATAGCCAAAACACTTAGGGAACAACTCAAGCTCATAAGCTTTATTTAGTGACAAGTGACAAGTGACAAGTGACAAGTGACAAGTGACAAGTGACAAGTGAC